>Ga0208544_10001632_pt1 | contig 15242 bp, 13 predicted proteins | sample DEB08_DNA_9_FD_184526 | JGI IMG/M metagenome (GOLD analysis project Ga0208544, IMG submission 184526) | Aqueous microbial communities from the Delaware River and Bay under freshwater to marine salinity gradient to study organic matter... | ecosystem: Environmental > Aquatic > Marine > Coastal ... | reverse complement strand
ATTATCGGGAAAGAAGAAAAACTTGGATTTGTAAGTCACGTAGATGATGCTGGTAAAATAGAACATATCTCAGAAGCTGAGGGTATGGGAGTATTTGACTACAACGAACAAGCTATACAAGACATTAAACAAGCCGGTGGCAGTGTAAAGATAGATTCATACGTTCATTCATACCCACATTGCTGGAGATGTGATAGCAAGCTAATATACAGAGCAATTTCAGCTTGGTATGTTGCTGTTGAAAAAATACGAGACAACATGGTAGCAAATAACAAAGATATCAACTGGGTTCCATGAACTATCAAAAATGGTCGAATGGGAACTTGGCTAGAAGGTGCACGAGACTGGAATATATCTCGAAACAGGTATTGGGGATCTGCTATACCAGTTTGGCAAAACGAAGATAAATCATCAGAGGTTTGTATTGGTTCAGTTGAAGAACTATTCGAAGCAAACAAAGACTATGCTCAAATAGAAAAAAAAGACGGAGAATATTATTTCACTAACACTGGTGAGATAGTAGATATTCATAAACACTTTGTTGATGAGATATTTGTGAAGTGTCCAAAAACTGGAGAAAAACTATCACGAATACCAGAAGTTCTCGACTGTTGGTTTGAGAGTGGTTCTATGCCATACGCGAGTAAACATTATATGTGAGAAGATAACAAAGATTTTAAATTCCCAGCTGACTTTATTGCTGAAGGTCTGGACCAAACACGAGGATGGTTCTATACACTTATTATTCTTGGAACTGGTCTATTTGATATGGCTCCAATGAAAAATGTTATCGTAAATGGTATTATCTTGGCTGAAGATGGGAAGAAAATGAGTAAATCACTCAACAACTATCCAGATCCAAAAATTATCTTTGATAAATATGGTGCAGATGCTATGAGATTTTATCTTATGAACTCTCCTGTTGTTGAAGCACAAGACTTTAGATTTGCAGAAGCAGGTGTAGAAGAAGTGGTGAAAAAAGTACTGCTCCCATTATGGAATACTTACTATTTCTTCACTACCTATGCAAACATTGATAACTTTGTTCCAAAAGGACTTCCAAGCAAACTAGATAACAATTTAGATGTTTGGCTTATCTCTGAACTCAATACTTTGAGTAAAGAAGTTGGAGAAGGTTTAGAAGCTTACAAACTAGCAGATGCAGCACGACCTATACTTGCATTCATGGATAATCTTACCAACTGGTATATCCGACGATCACGAAAACGATTCTGGAAATCTGAAAACGATGGAGACAAAATGCAAGCATATGAAACACTCTACTACACACTCGTAGAAACAACAAAAATCATTGCTCCATTTATGCCATTTATGTCAGAGTATATGTATAAAAATCTTACTGGGCGAGAATCGGTTCATTTAGATATGTTCCCTGTTGCTGATGAAAAACTTATTGATTCAGGTCTCAGTGAAGATACAGCAAAAGTTCAAAATATTATTACTCTTGGGCTTGCTTGGAGAGCAAATAACAAGGTTCGAGTACGACAACCTCTACAGTCAATTACTATTACAACGCAACTACCAGAATATTTCAGAGAGATTCTCAGAGAAGAGCTCAATGTAAAAGAAGTTCTCGTCGTAGATGGATCATCAATCGCATCACAAATCTGTAAACCAAACGGACGAGCAATCGGACCAAAATTTGGAAAAGATGTGAAGTTTATAATGTCGGAAGCTAAATCTGGTAACTTTAAAGAACTGCCAAACTGAAATGTGAAAGTTGGTGATTTTGAACTAGAAGCATGAGATTTTGAACTAGTATTTGAAGTAAAAGATAGTGAGCTAAAAATAGAAGCTGGTTACGGAATAGTAGTAGCTATGGACGATGATATTTCTCCAGAACTAAAATTAGAATGAGATGCTCGAGATATTGTCAGACATATTCAAGAGGCTCGAAAAGAGGCTGGTTACGAAGTAGATGATAGAATTACTATCAACATACTTACTCCAAACCTTGATGATATCCTAAAAGCCTATAATATAGAATCAGAAACACTCTCTACCCTCGATACAGACCTTGGTATCTGAGATCTAGAGAAAGATATAGAGATAGAAGGTGGAATGGTAAAAATTATTCTTAAAAAATAATATATATGAAACATGTAGAAAAAAATCTAGAACTACTTTCAGGAACTATAGTTTTCTGGGAACAGCAGTTAAAAAAACTTAAAAAAAGAGATACTATTTTTAATGTTGTAGATTTTGACTACACTCTATTTTCTCGAGATGAACAACTCAAAAAAGAAGAAATTTTTCGAAACAATAGATGAGATGCTGCACCGAGCATGTATATTTCATCAGAAAAAATGACAGAGATTATAGATAGCTATTATCTTCACAAAAAAATGCCTCATGAGATTTTATCAAAACTCAATCCTGAAATAGATATTATCATAACGGCAGGAATATACGAATTTCAAATATGAAAGATAAATACTCTCCCTGAGCTAGATAATTTCAGAAAAATCATCACAAAAAATGGTCAACAAAAAATACCTGAGCTTATTCGATACATTATCTTTGAGCTTAAATATATTCCAAAAGAAATCGTAGTTTACGAAGACAGACCTCAGTATTTTGTAGAATACAGAGATCTTATAGAAAATACTCTCTGAACCAAACTCACTATCATGAAAGTCGAGATGGATGGAAATGATGGATATAAAAGTATCGAGGAAATATAGACTAAAATAAACTGAATCACTTATCAAGAAATCAAACTTGTAATATACCGTTTTTCCATATATTAAATGAAACTTATTTTTATAATAATTTCTCATGGGAAACGAAGTATTGCTGGTTTGATTTTTTATATTGCTTGGTGTATTCAACCTGATTGCATTTAGATACTGAAAGGCTTATATGTTTATGCTCATAGTAGTATATACTCTTCTTATGAATATATTTGTTACAAAGCAATTTGATGCATTTGGACTCATGTTAACTGGGTGAAACGCTCTGTATGGAGCAACGTTTTTATTAACTGACTTATTATCAGAACATTATGGTAAAAAAACTGCGTACAAAGCAGTTATGCTTTGATTTTTAACTATGATACTGTTTGTGTTTTGTACGCAGGCTCTACTCTTGTTTACTCCAAACGATTTTGATTTCGCTCATGACTCTATAGCTACCCTCTTTTCTATTACGCCAAGAATACTGTTATGATCTATGCTTGCATTTTTCATAGCTCAACATCTAGATATTTTTCTCTATAATAAAATCAAAAAAGCTACAAAAGATAAATATTTATTTTTACGAAATAATGGTTCTACACTCATTTCTCAACTTGTAGATACTTTTATTTTTACTCTTGTGTGACTGACTACTATCGGGTCTATAGAGTGAATTATACCCAGTGAAATATTCTGGGAAGTGTTTCTAGCTACCTATGCTATAAAAGTTATTATATCACTTATAGACACTCCGTTTATGTATATGGCAAAATATATCAAGAAATAAAAAGCAGCCTAGTTAGGCTGCTTTTTCTAATGGAACTCTCGTCCCATCTTTAAGTGTGCGTTGGCGATTTATTTCATCAATAACTTCCATACATGCTGTACATGCATCACTATCTAAGAATTCTCCTGCAGTTTTTTTAAGTCTATCAAGAGATAAATATTTTAAACTATCTCCATAAAACTTTTCTGTAGCAATTTTATGGAGTTCTTCTTGTGTAGGATTAAATGGATCTTCACAGTTTTGCACTATCACTAGTTTATCTCTATTCATAACCACTCAACTATGACAGTCATCTACAATGGGAGCCATTGGTATTCTAATATCTATTTTAATATCTCTTCCATATATTTTTTTAAATGCCGTTTTTAATAAGGTTGGAATATGTCCCATAGTTCAACCATTTACGATACTGTCATCAACTAAAACTATTGATTCTAAATCAGGATATTCTTCCTTCATGTTTTCAATCATAGTTTCATCCACATAGTAAGCTGATTCAATGGTTTTTTTACGCCCTCAAATTTCTGTAATAAATGTACGTTTTTTATCATGCTTATTGAGAACATTATGAACCATATCTAATCCTGCAGCTCGTGAATATCATTGAGTAGCATAAAAAGCAGAGTTTGGTACGGACATTGTAACTGTCTTTTCTGGATCAAATTCTTCTTGGCATTCATCATGTAGCGCTGCTCAAACTAATTGCCTTGCTTCATAACTCTTTTGGCTATCAGATCTCATTAAATAGAAAAATTCAATAAGGCACCTTATATTTCGAATATCTTCTTTGATATCCATAATAGTTTTAAAAAAAATCGGTAATCATAGATCAGATATTTCTAGTCATGCGATTTCTCATCATTCTAGTAGTGATTGATGAAGTTTGATTCGTTGAGATACATCATCTATAGGAGCTTGTTCACTCGATACAACAAACAAGCCTTTATTCGCACTATAACTATAAGGCAGTCCTCTCGTTCAATTTTTATCAACAGAAGTAGCCATGTTTTTATCAGAGTCCATAATAATAATATTACACGCTCATGTAATGTGTTCATTAATATATTCTATAACTTGAGTTAGGCTGCAGTTTCAATTATTTGATTCTAAAAATTCAATCATGAGATACTTTAATATCTTTGTATCTAAGATAGGATCTTCAAGTTTATATTTTTCAATCCAGCCTTTCTTTTCTGCAATATCCTCAGCATTTGATATATTACCATTAAAGGCAAAACTATATACTATTCCATTCACACTAAATTGAAAAGGTTGTCCTTCTGATAATTCATTTTTACCGCTTGTGGTATAACGATTTTGAGAGAGAATAGCTACTACTTTTTTTGCTGTGTGACTTCTATGTGAAGATATTTGATTATTTAGGGCATGTATAGAGCTGGCAACAAATGTTTTTATATCTCCATCATCAAACAAGATACTACATCAAAACGCATCCGTTCACCTATTACTATTTCATTGCTTAATATTAAATCATTTCGATATAATATCATCATTAAGATGATTTCCTCATGAATCGTACACAATGTTGATTCAACACATATATTTTTTATATTATTACAATAAAATTGATTTTTTCAGATTTTATACTGCAATAAATATATATGTATTTGCTTTATTGTCAAAAAAGTTCTATTTTATCTATATGTTTCTAATCAAAACAGAAAAAATAATATCCTCATATCAATATAAGGTTATTTAACTCAGAGTCAAAACAGTTATAAATTAAGCAGAATCATTAATACGCGACAATACCATATCATACTCATCAAGCTTCAATTTACTAAATTCTCTATTTCAGGTTACTCTTGTTACATATTCTTTTACAAGAAAACTATCTTTGTATCTTCATATAAAAGATTTTTTATCTCCTTGATTTATCTCAGCTATGCTATACTTATCTAAAACTTTTTGCTTCATCTGCTGATCGGATAATAGTTCGCTATCTATAAGTCAGAGATCCAAATTGATCGTTTCTATGTTTTCATCGTTTAAACTCCTTATCTTTCAATTAACAAAAAAGTAAAAATAAATATTAAAAAAGTTATTGAAAACTGCCATTTTTTTTATTACTTTTTTAGTGAGTTCTCATCTAAACTCTATCTTTCATAAAACAGGCTGTTCTTTAATCTTATTTATCAATCATGATTTATATACTCCTATATGGGTGGGTAAAAGCTGAGTGACTTCTGCAAGCTTCATAACATCTTTTGATCATCGTATACGAGCGCCGGATATTCCTTGCTTTACTAAATATTTACGAGCACCTAAACTGAGGTTACCAGTAATAGATGATAATCTGGTATTTCCTCAACTTTCTTCAAAAGATACAAACATCAATAAATCTGTAAAATTAGAAATCTGATATTGATTCAGTTCTTCTAATATTTCATCTATAAAAATTTGGTTATTATCTTCTCAAAATAGATAATTTGCTAGCGCTTGTTTATCCCCATTTATAGAGTCGATTCATGGTATATCAAATTTTTTCAATACAGCTTGAAATCCAAGGGAAGAAATAAGTGAAGATTCATGACGAAGGTCGGAACTCATAAATGCAAGATGAGAGTTAATTCCAAAGCTCGCTAAATCTTGTTTTGCTAAGCTAATGTATTGTTCATCAGAGAGGTATTCAATACCTGCCTTATCTATAAAATTAGCAATATCCTGTTTAACAATATCATTTTTACAAAAAAATTTCTTATCTCGTACAAATCACAGAGATCTCAAAAAATAATATTTAATGAGTGGTTCTTCTTTAAAAATTTCTATAAATTTTAGCTTGCTTAACTTTTCCAAAGAAAGTCGATCATATCATAGTTCATGTATACGACTTCTAACAGCCGTTCAAATATCAACATCTGCTTTCAATAAGTATGACTGACACCATTGTTTGAGTTGTTCATAGGTATCTAGTGTAACCTCTAGAAGCGACTGCATACCACCTTTTGCTTCAGAAAAAGTAGCATCACAAAAATCTATTGCTACAATATTGTTAGCAATAGGAATTGCATTGTTTGCTTCTGAGGCTTTATGAGGAAATCACATCTAGAATAAAATTTATGTATATATAAAATATTATAGCCCTATTAGATTATTTGTAAATTAAAAAATTAATATTCCTTTAATATAAATACTCTCCTAAAATCTTAGAAGAGTATTTATATTTTTGTTTTGCTAACTAATATAATGGCTAAAGTCATATAGGTTTGTTGTGCACGGGTGGTTGGGTTAGGCTTTGAGCTTCATAGCTTCAAGAGACTTAATGTTGTTGGTAATTTTTGTTTGTTCTTTGGTCATGTCAGAAATAGATTCTTCTAGGTCTGCAATCTCATGTTCAAGCTCTTTGATTTGTGCTTTAAGAAGCTTAATTTTATCTTTATCAGTCGTTTTATCTTTAATTACTGATGCTTTTCTTGAAGCAAGCTTTGCAATAGTCGCTGCAAGTATATCATTCATAGATGCATCATCTCAACTAGCTGAATCATCTCCAGCTTGAGAATCGTCTTGTGTTGATGCACCACCAAAGATTGATGATTCATCTTCGAGAAGAGATACTTCTGGTTCTGTTGCTTCTTCTGTCATAGTCAGATCACCGAGCAATGAAGCTTCGTGTGACTCTTCAACTTCAGTTTCTGCTACTTCTTCTAAAAGTGAAGCTTCAGGAGTAACTTCTGCTTCAGCGAATAGATCTATTTCTGGTTCAACTTCTGCAGGTTCTTCAATAAGCGCTAGTTCAGGCTCAATAGATAGTTCATCTGTTTCTAATAGATTTACTTCATCCATTGATACACTATCAGTATCTTCTGCTACAAGGTTAAGTTCTTGTTCTAGTTCAGATTCACCAAACATAGCTACAGCATCATCACTCTCAGTGTCTTGTACTTCTAAAAGGTCTGCTTGTGCTTCAGTTGAGCTTTCAGCTGATTCTTCTGCAAATAGATCTACCACATCTTCACTTGAAGCAGATTCTACTTCTAAAGAAACTTCTTGCTCAGCTTGTGGTTCAGCAAATAAATCTGATGCATCACTGCTAGCTTCAAGAGATTCTCCAAGATCAACAATTTCTTGAGAATCTTGCCCTATAAGAGCTTCAGCAACTTCTGTTGGTTCTTCTTTCCTACCCATAAGTGCACCAAGAGAAAGTTTTTTCTTTGGAGCTGCTTCTTGTTCAGTAGTAGTTTCTTCTGCAACTTCAGTTGCTGAGAAATCAATTACTTCTTCTGCTGATGCTTCAATATTTACATCATCTTCCAAGATGATCAGTTCGTCATCTGTTTGTGTAGCTGTAGCCATATATATATTATTAATTGTTAAATACAACAATATAATATCATAATTTGAAGACTCACGCAAAAATTGAACGCTTTTTCTTGATTTATATTATTTATGCTTATAATTCCCTCATTATATATATAACCAAAACGCACATGGATATGTCAAAGGCAGGAGAACTAATGAAACTGCAACAAGAAGCAATGAAGGTAAAGAAAGAACTTGAAAACACTCAAATCGAAGCTGAGGTAAACGGTCTGGTTATCACTTTTAACGGTGAAATGAAAGCTGAAGCAACAGAGTTCGAAACAACTGAACTTATTCCTGGTTTATCTGATGCACAAAAGTCAGCACTTGAAGCAGCTATCATGGAAGCTATCAATAAAGGTATCAAAAAATCTCAAGAAATTGCAGCTGAAAAGATGCAAGGAGTTATGGGACAAATGGGTCTTGGTTGAATGGGAGGTGGAATGCCAGGTATGTAATACTTACCAAATTATCAATAAAAAATAGTCGGATATTATGTCTGAGTATTTTTTATTTGACTAATATTTATTTATACTTAAAATGAATGAATATTATTTTGTAAGATAACTAAAAATGAATTTAGTAGATGTAACTCCTGGAAATCTCCAGACTGAAGAACAAAAAAACATAGTATGATCGTTATGCGATCATTGTTGAGAATACTGTATGACAGCCTGAGGTTGTAAAGAAAGATTAAAGCACGGTGTAAGTTCTCAAGTGAAAACTAGTCAAGTATTAGGTAATGAAACTATTCCGGATGGAATGTAGAATGTTTCAAAGGAACTGCTTCGGCAGTTCTTTTACCTTAAAAATACGAAATATAAACTTATATGACTCCGCTAAATCAAGTAATTCAATATCACGCAACACCATGAATGACCGAAAATTTGGAGTGAGTAAAAATAGATGTATGAGATAAAATATTTAAATTAACTCATAGAATCGATTCTATTAAATGACAAAAAAAAATACATCTTTTGAGTAATAGTGTAATAAAAAAATTTATCAGAATAGAATGAGATATAATACACACTATAGACATGGTACATTATAGTCAGCTGTCTAATCCTAGTTGAAAGTCCTGAATAATGGTATGAAAAAGATGAGTTAAAAAATGTTTTGTACGATTCAATAATAACCAGATACAAGAAACTCATGATAATGGGACGGTAAATCGAAAACATATATTCGATGATTATACTCCAACTCTCTACCAATTAGGTAAGTGACAAGAATATATAACAGAAGAAGAACTCGATTGGGTTACTTTATATGAATATTAAAAAACCTCTGATACAATACCAGAGGTTTTTTTATTTATTTTTTTATTTCATATTCTCCTCAGCAAACTCCCAGTTCACTAGATTCCAGAAAGCTGCAACGTAGTCTGGTCGAGCATTTCGGTAGTCTACGTAGTAGGCATGTTCCCAAACATCGATAACCATAAGTGGGGTATTGTCAGTTGTGATCACTGTTTTAGCATCATCAGTAGAAACAATCTCTAGTTTCCCTGCTGGTGTTTTAACCAACCAAGTCCATCCAGAACCAAAGTTTCCGATAGCAGCATTGGTAAATGCTTCTTTGAATAAATCAAAACTATCAAAGTTTGCCTCGATAGCAGCGAGCATACCTCCTGTTGGCTCTCCTCCACCGTTTGGTGAGAGTGAGTTCCAGTAGAAAGTATGGTTGTATACTTGAGCAGCGTTGTTGAAGAGTCCTCCTTCACTATCAAGAATAACTTTTACAAGGTCTTCGTTGTCTAGTCCTGCTCCTGCTGTAAGATTGTTTAGGTTGGTTACATAGGTTTGGTGGTGTTTCCCATAATGGAAATCAAGTGTTTCCTTTGAAATATGAGGCTCAAGAGCATCTCTCTCGTAGGGTAGTTTTGGTAATTTAAACATGTTTATGTAGTTTAGAAATTAATATAAGCCAATATTAGTGACTTATGTTTTTTTGTAAAGAATATTTGTTATATAAAACAAAAAGAGCTTCCGAAGAAACTCCTCTATTTGTAATAGGTAAGCTAAGATCTATGTATTTCCTATGCTAGGAAACATAATCTCAGGCTAGTTTTGTATCATTTTCTCTATCGCTAGATCAAGATTAGTGGGTAATGCTTCAGCAGCAGTTGACACTTCTTCAATGGCTTGATTAATCATCAAACCAACAAGAATCGCCAAGAATACAGCTACCACAATACTCACGAATTTAGTCCCTAGTGGGAGCTCAGAAAAACTCTTTCTGAAATTTCCACCCTTGTTTTTGCCATTATTTTGATGGCAATTTTGTTCGGTACTCATACCAAATCTCCTTAAAAGTTTTGTTTAATGTTTTGCGTATGCTCGTATAATATATATATTAAATATAATTTGTCCAGAAATACTATTTTTTCAAGTTTTTCTTTTGTAAATTCAAAAAGTTTTACTTAAAAATAAATCAACATTTATTTGACATATATTAATCATTAATTACTATGAATTAATTAATGATTAATTCCACGAGATGAATAAAGCTGATTGATTTGATGTAAAGTATATAGATAGGTTTCTTGGAGTCTTTAAAAAAATGGTTGAACGTGATCGTCTTATGTCTGTTAAAATGATGCAGTTAATAGTGGATTTTCTCGATACTTTGTGAATAAAAGACACAAGTACAGATGCATTAAAATCAACTCTTGAGCAACATAGAGAAAGTGATGGTATCTGAAATGTTTTTTCAGATTTCAGTTATACAATAGCAAATCTTGATGTTGCATCACTAGAATGAAAAATAGATTCTCAAGGCTTAGAAAAGCTTATAAAAGTTCAAGCTTTTGTAGAAAACATAGATAGGATCATGTTTGAAAGAAAACAAAGTCTTATCGCAGCTACTGAAAGAGTCGATCATTTATTAAGCAATAATCAGCAAGCAGTTGCAGTATAATTAATGTTAAGTATGTATAACAAAAAGATGAAAATATTTTCATCTTTTTTTGTTTGTAAATTCGGGGTTTTTGCTTAAAATATCTAAGAATTTTTAATGTATGAGAAAAGAAATAAATTTTGAGTTTTAAAAAGAAAAAATTAAGAACAAAAGGACCCCGATGAGCAGCCTATGGAGTATGATTACTCTCAGTTTGAGCTATATTTATATTTGGGGCTTTTTTGATACACAACATCTCGGCTATTAACTTTGATATCATTGAAACTGTTTCAGAGGTAGTTTCTATTGGTGAGGAAACTCAAGGTGTAGATAAGCAAGACATAGGTGATAAAGACATTATCAATATACTCATCACTGGTCGATGAGGTGGTGACCATGATGCTCCAAATCTGACAGACACTATTATACTCGCGAGCATTCAAAAACAACAATCCACTGTTTCTATGCTCTCTATCCCACGAGACCTCTATGTAGATTACGAAGCTGGTCGAGAAGGGCGAATTAATGAGATATATAGAAACAATCTCAATAAATACAATTCAAAAACAGCTGGAATGAAGGCTCTGAAAGATAAGATTACCGAGATAACAGGACAAGAGATCGACTATTACATGAATGTAGATTTTGAAGGCTTTACCCAAGTAGTAGATATATTTGATGGTATCGATATAACACTCGATGAAACATTTATAGACGACCTCTTCCCTGATGGTGCTGGATGACACACGACCTTTATGATCAAAAAATGAAGCTGGACACTCTCTGGAGAAACCGCTCTCAAATATGTTCGAAGTCGTCATTCAACCAGTGATTTTGATAGAAGTCTACGACAACAACAGGTACTCAGTGCACTCAAAGATAAAGTTATCTCAAATGGTCTTCTTAAAAATACCAGTAAGATTAAAGAACTCTACCAAGTATTCTCAAAATATGTTGAGACCGATCTCTCTCTCTGAGAAATGGTTTCTCTCGCTAGTTTTGCCAAACAAGATTATAGCATCATATCATCCAACCTCAACGACTCTTGCTTTTACGGAACAGAAAATTGTGAAAAATGATGATTTTTATATATCCCACAGCGAGACCTATTTGGATGAGCTTCGGTACTGCTACTCAATGGAACTCAAAAATGACGTATCAGTGACTATTCTTCTATACAGCCCTATTTTGACATAGTGTTTAACAAGACTGGTGTCTTTAGTGAAAATTATATCATCAACGTATTTAATGGTTCGGGTGAATCATTTCTCGCCAGCAGTATGGCTGATAACATTAAAAAATATGGTTTCAATGTTCCTGCGTTCAACTCTATTGGAAATACCAATAAAATCTATGAAAACTCAGTCATCTATTATAATAGCGTAGCACTCGACTCTCAAACTATACAGGCACTAACAGAGCTCATACCAAAAGTCAGCTTTGTAGAAACCAGCTATCCGAAATATGCAAAATTTGATGCCCAAATCGAGATTGTGTTATGAAAAGACCACGCAAATATATTTAACTTTTAAAATGTTTCCCTATGGTAGTTAAAAAAACATCCTTTCAAAAAAAGACCCTCAAAACCAAATACTCCAAAATTGCGAGAAAAGGAGTGGGGACTAAAAAAGTAAAAGAAAAGAGAAATATTTTAAAAATTGTTCTCTATGCTATTTTTCTCATGGCTCTATTTTCATTTTTACTGACCTTTATACTCTATAAAAAATACATCGTTGACCTACCTAACATAGCTGAGCTTGAAAATCTCAACATTGCACAGTCTTCAACTATCTATGACAGAGAATGAAATCAACTCTATAAAATATTCAAAGAAAATAGAACCTACATACCCTACGAGCAAATTAACGCAAAAATGGTAAACGCTATTATTGCTGGTGAAGATAAGCGTTTTTGGGATAATCCAGGTTTTGATGTCATAGGTTTATCAAGAGCCGTGATATATAAGGTCATAGGGAAAAACGATGCAGTAAAGTGAACTTCTACCCTCACGCAACAACTTATTCGAAATACCATCATTACCAACGAACGAAGTATAGAGAGGAAAATAAAAGAAATCTACCTATCATACAAACTGACCAACGGTGTATCAAAAGAAAAAATTCTCGAACTCTATCTCAACAAAATTGCCTACGGAAGTAACGCACACGGTATCGAACAAGCTGCCAAAACATTCTTTTGAGTATCAGCCAGTGAACTCGGTATACTAGAGTCATCTATTCTCGCTTCACTTCCAAAAGGGCCCACCTACTACTCTCCCTATAACCACTACGATAGGCTCGTTGGGTATCCATATACCTACGCTGAGTGAGACGAAGAAAATATTCAAAAAATTATCTCTAAAAAAACAGAAGACCTGAATATAGTGCTGATAGATAGATTTAAGAAATTTATCTGAGAACTTAAATGAGATGAACTCTCAGAATCAAAGATGGTTATTTGTGGAATGAAACCAGAAGATTTTAAGGCTAACATATCAGTCGATAAAGACGGTTGTAGCGTGCTCAATTATTCAGATCTTCTCAGCTTTCTCAATAGTATACGGCTCCAAGAGGGTGATGATTTTATAGAATACCAAACTGGACGAAAAGATTTTATTCTCGGGCGAATGCTAGAAGATAACTATATCAGCTTTGATGAATACAAAACCGCTATTCTCAAATCTATCCTCCTCGAGTTCAATGTTGCCAGAGACGATATAAAATATCCTCATTTTGTGTTTTATGTAAAAGACTATCTCGAAGAAAAATACGGTAAAGATATTTTAGAATCATGAGGATTTCAAATATATACCACTATAGACCCTGACTTGCAAGACAAGGCCGAAGAGATAGTAGAAAATCAAACAAAAACAAACTTGGCTCGTTTTAATGCCAACAACGCAGCCATGCTCGCGCTCGACAATGAAGCTGGTGAAATACTTGCTATGGTATGATGAGCTGATTACTTTGATACAGAGATAGATGGAAACAACAACATGATGACGGCTCGTTTGCAGCCAGGTTCTACCTTTAAGCCCTTTGTATACTCTATGGCACTCAACAATGAGCGAGTATGAGCAAAAACACCAGTATACGACGTAAAAACTAATTTTCCATGATGATACATTCCTGCTAACTTTGATGGCTGATTTCTAGGAAAAATGACTATCGCAAAAGCCCTCAACTATTCAAGAAATATTCCTGCTATCAAGATGTTTTATCTCGCAGGACGAGAAGCAGAAGTGCTCAAATTTATGGCGAGTTTATGAGTCACTAGTCTAGATAATTTTAAAGTAGAATTTAGAGAAAAATTTGGAAGAGAATATAGCTACTGATCACCACTCGCACTCTGAACCTGAGAAATGCAATGAATCGAGTTGGCTCGAGCCTACTCTGTTTTTGCTAATATGGGTGAGCTCAAAGAATTTACTCCTATCATTAAAATAGTCGATTCAAACGGAGTCGTGATAGAGTGAGAACAAGAAAAGCAAGAGTGAGAACAAGTTATTGACTCACAACAAGCCTACCTCATAAATAGCATACTCTCAGATAGCGAATCTCGACCAGCTGAATGGAATAGTTTCCTGACTCTACCAGGTAGAGCGGTAGCCGCAAAAACATGAACATCTACCAAACAATATAAAATCTGAGGAGTGAAATATATATTCCCTCGAAACCTATGGACTGTGCAATACACGCCGCAAATAACTACCGTTGCCTGGGCTGGTAACACTGACGGAACACAGCTCGGACCAAAATGAAATGGTTTGGAATGAGCCTGATCTATAGTAAACGCCTTTATGCGATACGCACATAGCTGAAAAACAGTCAAGAGATGGAACAGACCGAGCGGAGTGTCTGACGTAACTATATCTGAACTGTCATGACTCCTCCCAAGTGAAACAACGCTCAATAGTCTACTGACGAGTTCATTGTTTATCAACGAACCTATTACCTATGATAATAGTTTCAAATCAGTAGAAGTAGATGCTTTTTGTAATGGTCCTATCAGTGCTACGACACCAATAGCAGCCGTGAGAAACGTAAACATACTCCAACTGAAATCTCTCCAACCAAGCAATGCTAACTGGGAAGCTCCTGTACAAGAATGGGTCAAAGAAAATGCAAAAAGCGCTGAGTCACTTGAAAAACTCAAATCATATAAAAACATGGCATTCTCACTCAATGAAAATACCTGCGAACGACCGCCTCAAACCAACTCTGATATCATAGTAAAATCAACTATTATCCCAGGAGAAACATTTCAATACGGAAACAATTATATAGAACTCGGGTATCAAAGTAACAATCCAATTATCGCGCTCGACATACTACTCGATCAAGACAAAATATGAGAGATTACTCTAAAAAATAAAAGTAGAGGACTCTACCGATGAAATATTGTCATACCCAGCAGCTATGCTGAATGAGATTACAACCTATCACTGCGGGTCATAGATACTTATTATGAGTCTGCTATGGAAACCAAAAGTATCACACTCTATAAAAAAGATAAAACACAGCCAAAAATAGTATTTG
>Ga0208544_10001629_pt1 | contig 15252 bp, 12 predicted proteins | sample DEB08_DNA_9_FD_184526 | JGI IMG/M metagenome (GOLD analysis project Ga0208544, IMG submission 184526) | Aqueous microbial communities from the Delaware River and Bay under freshwater to marine salinity gradient to study organic matter... | ecosystem: Environmental > Aquatic > Marine > Coastal ... | reverse complement strand
CAGATTCCCAGTCACCCAGGACACCCTTGGCTTCGTCTATGAGATTCCCGTCAGCGGGCTCTCTCGGAACTTGGACCCTATTTTATTAGCGTCCGCATCCGTTAGTGTAGGGCCATGCCTGGCACACCCGACATCTAAGTACCTACGGCACTTCGCACTACTTACAACCCCTCCAGGCGCCCTACTCCACCAGCACCGCTTTACTCGATACCGCCGCCACGTTGAAAAAGCCCAGTGCCGCCGGAACACCCGCGGTGAGGGGAACGATATTGGTCGGCGAATTGGTGACCGGCAGGGCAAACAAGCCGCTGTTGGTCATCTGCTGCTGGGCAATGGTGAGGAAGCGGAAAGCCTCGTTGGTGATAGCGTGGATCTCCACCCGGATGCTATCCCCGACGGCGTAGGGCGGCACGTCGCTGTTGTCGGCCGTATCGGGGTCAGGTATGCGGTTAATGGTTTCCCGAATCGGCGGAATGAAGACGATTCCGTCAGAACCGGTATCGAGGCTAAAAACGCCATCGGCACAGAGGTTGATCTCGGCAGGCTTGTTCAGAAACACCCCGTTCTTGTAGGTCTTGATCCAGTAGGTATTGCCGGTTCCCACCAGGTCGCGGGCGTAGACCTGGGCGTAGATGCCCGCCGGATTGGTCAGTTCGGCTTCCCGCACCTCGTAGACGATGGAGTCGACGGGGGGGACGGGGTTCAGGGCCGATTGGGCCAGGTAGGTGCGGTCTTTGTACGTCACGGTGAGCACGAATTGGTCGCCAACTCCGCCAATGGTCGCACCTGCGGGTGGGGTCCAGGAGTAGGCGCCATTGCCCTGGTGCACGAAGGGCATGGTCTTGCCCTGGGTTTCGTTGCTGAGCAGTACCGTGGCGTCGGTCACGGCGGGTTGGGCGGTCGCGTTGAAATAGTCCTGGGTGAGCGAGATCAGAACCGTCTGGGTGGTCGGTTCCTGGGTCAGCCAGGCGTCAACCACCAGTTCGGGAGTCTTGAAATTGGCATCGAGATCGATGGTGTCAGTGCAACTCCAGGCCGTGATGGCGAGGAGGGCAGCAAGGAAAAAGGAGCGAAGGTTAAGCATGATTTTTATTTTTTACGCCGGTGGAAAATGGTTATCCAGGCCAGGCCGGGCGGATTTAGAATTTGAAATTATAGGAGACGGCGGGCACAAAATTGCCGACGACCGAGAACCGGATGGCCTCGGTGGTGACGGGCTGGTTAGCGGGTGCGCGGTTGAGGTCCTGCTCGAAGTAGATCGAGAAAGGATTGCGGCGGTTGTACACATTGTACACCGAAAACACCCAGTTGCTCTGCCAGCGCCGCTCGGGGTTGTGCTTGCCCTCCAGGGTAGCCGAGAGGTCCATGCGGTGGTAGGACGGGATGCGCACATTGTTGCGGGTGTTGTCCGTGTTGTGGGGGATGGTGTAACCCGCCTGCGTGTAGCGCGAGGTGGGGAAGTTGGCGGGCGTGCCCGTGTTGTACACGAAGACGGCGCTCACCGACCACCGCTTGCTCAGCTCGTAGAAGCCCGTTAGGCTCAGGTTGTGGGTCTGGTCGAAACGGTTGGGGTACCACTTGCCGCTGTTGACGCCAGCTACCTGGCGCTCGCTGCGGCCGAGGGTGTAGCTGGCCCAACCGGTGAACTTGCCCTTGTTTTTCTGGAGCAGCAGCTCCAGCCCGTAGGCGCGGCCATCGCCGGAGAGAATCTGTCCTTCCACCAGCTCGTTGAGGATGAGGTCGGCCCCGTCGATGTAGTCGACCTGGTGAGCCAGCTTTTTGTAATACAGTTCCACCGACGTTTCGTAGGTGTTGTCCTTGAAGTTCTGAAAGTAGCCGATGGCAAACTGGTCGGCCATTTGCGGCTGCACGTTGTTGGTGCTGGGCAACCAGAGGTCGACGGGGGTAGAAGCGACGGTATTCGACAGCAGGTGAATGTACTGGGCCGTGCGGTTGTAGCTGGCTTTGAAGGAATTGTCGGGGCTGACCTGGAAACGCACCCCGGCCCGGGGCTCCAGGTTGGAATAGGCCTGAATGGATTCACCGGCAGCGTAGCTGGTTACGCTCGTCAACGGGCGCGGGTTGCCCTGCGCGGCTTCCCCAAAGGTGTAGGCATTGCCTTTGCCAATCAGGTTGAAGTAAGACCACCGCAAGCCGTAGTTGATTTGCCAGCGCTTGCCCAGCGTCTGCTCGTTTTCGAGGTAAAGGGCGCCTTCGAGGGCGAATTTTTTAGCCAGGCTGATATCCCGGGTTTCGGCATCGCTGACGATGATCGCGTTGGCCGGCTGAAACTCGTAGCGGATGCCCTGCCCCCCGAACCGGAGGATGTTGTTGGGGGAGAGGTAGTAGGTGAAGTTCGGCTTGACGCTGGTATTGATGATATTGGCCGACCAGTCGAAGCTATCTTCATCAGTGGCGCCAAAGTTGATGCTGTAGTCGTAATTGCTGTAGTAGAGGGTGGTATTGGCGAAGAGCTTGTTATTGAAGATGTGGTTCCAGCGCAGGGTCGCCGTCTGGTTACCCCAGCTGAAGCCCGCGTCGTCGCCAAAGCCGAAGTTGTCGCGGCCCAGGTAACCCGAGAGGAAGAGCTGGTTATTGTCGTTGACCTTGTAGTTGGTTTTGAGGGTCAGGTCGTAGAAGTTGAGGGTGGTCTGGCCCAGGTCATCGTTGAGGAAAGGCTTTGCCAGCACATCGATATAGGAGCGGCGGGCAGCAAAGATGAAGGAAGCCTTGTCTTTCACGATGGGCGCTTCCACGGCCAGGCGGCTCAGGATGAGGCCTACCCCGCCGTTGACGCTGAGTTTCTTGTTGTTGCCTTCCTTCATGCGCACGTCCAGGATCGACGACAGGCGACCGCCGTAGCGGGCCGGAATGCCTCCCTTGTAGAGCTCCACGTCTTTGACGGCGTCGGGGTTGAAAACCGAGAAAAAACCGAAGAGGTGGGCCGAATTGTAGACGGGTGCTTCGTCCAGCAACACCAGGTTCTGGTCGATGCTGCCGCCGCGCACGTTGAAGCCCGTAGCGCCTTCGCCGACGGTGGTCACGCCGGGCAGCAACTGGATACTCCGCAGCACCTCCACCTCGCCCAGCAGCGCAGGAAGTTTTTTGACGGTGTTCATGTCCAACGAGTTGTTGCTCATCTGGAGGTCAGACACGTTGCCGTTCTCGGCTTCGGCCGTTACGACGACCTCGGCGAGCTGCGTGGCTCCCCCGCCCAGTTCCACCGACACGGTCAGGGGCTGCGTCAGGTCGATGGTTTGCCGGCGGGTCTCGAAGCCGATGTAGCTGAACTCGACCTGGTAGGTACCCGGTGGAAGGGAGATGGAGTAAAAGCCGTATTCGTTGCTGGTGACCCCCTGCGCCAATTCGGGCACGTAGACGGTGGCACCAATGAGCGTTTCCCCATTTTCGGCATCGCTGATGTAGCCACTCAGGGCGTACTTGTTTTGCGCCTGCACCGTGGGTAGCAGGGCCAGGAAGAGCAGTATCCCGGCCAGGAAAGGTTTAAAATTAAGCATGGTTCTTTGGGTTAAACAGCTTGGTATTTGGAGTTATCTATTAAAATGCAGTCCAATGGCAAGGAAAAGCAAGCGCGGTACTGCTTTGTGACTGGTGTAAACAAAAATATTCCGAGAATGATTTTTATTGACGCCACAAAGAACAGGGAAAAAGGAATACGGGTGGAAATACGGGCCGGGTTTAGGTCGGCCAGAACGGTGGATTGGTCTAAATGTGGGGGAAGTTTTTCGGCGCCGCCGGCAGGCTGCCTTCTTTTAGTCCCAACGAATGCCAAAAAAGGGATTATGCTACCCGGTAAAAATCATACCGCCGGGACCAGGCAACGGACTGTCCGGGCGGGAGTGAAATGCGGAAAAACAATTCCGGGCTGACAACGTGCTGCCAGCCCCACAGGTTGATTTTGCGGGTGGTGAAACTTCCGGTTTCCCGGATTCCGATCCCGGTTTCCCGATGGATCAGCTCCCAACTGGCCGGCACGGATTCGCCGCCGGACAGGTTGCTGAAAAAGAAGGGATCCGCAGGTACGCCGTTGAAGCGGACCTCCCGGGCCAGCAGTTCGACTTTTTGTGCCGGGTTAACGGTTTCGCCAAAGAGGGCCGGTTGCAGCTCAAAGGGGAATTTCAGGCTATAATCCTTGCCGATCAGCGCTTCGCCAATGGCAAGAAAATTGTGGTTGTATTCGTCGGTGACGATGGCTTTGGTTCCGGTATTTTGCAGAAGATAGCGGATGACGAAGCTGCTGTCCAGCAATTCGATCTCCTTTTTCAGTACGTAAGCGTAGCCGTTGACCAACGGGGAGGTGCAGGTGAGGTGGATCTTATTCGGTTCCGCTTGGACGTTGAAAACTGCGGGTCGAATTTCGTAGTCGTGGGCAAAGTGGTAGGGCTGGTCGTCTCGTTTGAGCCACCCTACCCCTAGCTTGGAAAACCAGCCGCTGGCCGGCGTGTCGGCGTAACCCACCGGGGCCTCGATGCCAAATTCGTTGTACAAGCCGCGGCCGCAGCGCCTGACGTCGTCATCCGCCGCCGGTTTTTCGGTGCCGGACACACGGGTGTTTTGAAATTTCACCAGCGTGATCTTGCCGGTCCAGTCGAAACGCGGGAGGTGGTAGCCTTCGTCGGGCAGGTCGAGGTGAATTTCCAGTTGCTGGTTTTGGAGGAGTTGGGGCATGGTTGGTGTTTATATTTTTAATTCGTAACTGGAGCTGCGCCCACCACCTGCCTCTTTTTCTATAAGGCCTTTATTGATTAGGTCCTGTAAGTCCCTCAGTGCAGTATCTCTGGAACATTTATTGATCTTTGCCCATTTCACCGTGGTTAGTTTTCCGGCAAAGCCGTCAAGCAACTTATTCAGCGTCTTTATTTGCCTTTGATTCATTGTTGTACCCTTGTGTGCCAACCAGAATTGATGTTTTACCAGCACTTTTTGCAAGGTAAATTCAGCATTGAGCAAGGCATTGAGCAAACAAGTCAGAAACCATTCCAGCCAGGCTGATATATCCAATAGCCCTTGTTGGCTTTTCTCCAGAATTTTGTAATAGCCTTTCCTCTCTACTCTTATTTGAGTGGACATCGAATAAAATCGCTGACTCATCCCATCTCCTCTGGTCAATAAAAGGTCGGTCAAGGCTCGTGCTATCCTACCATTTCCATCTTCAAAAGGATGGATGGTAATAAACCATAGATGGGCAATTCCTGCTTTAATGACAGGATCCAAAGAAAGTTCCTTGTTGAACCAATCCAGAAACGTGCTCATTTCTGCGGCAACCCTTTCTGCAGGCGGCGCCTCAAAGTGGATATTTTCTTTACCGATGCTACCCGAAACAACCTGCATAGGACCTTTAGAATCCTTTCGCCACTGGCCTACGAGTAACTTATGCAGCCCACTTCTTCCAGCGGGGAATAAAGAGGAATGCCAGGCAAAAAGCCGGTCCTCCGTCAGTGGCTGGGCTGCCTGCTGCGTGGCATCCAACAGCATGTCGACCACCCCGTCCACATTCCTGTCTGTTGATATCAGGCCGCCAATATCCAGTCCGAGTCTTTTTGCCAGGGAAGATCGGACTTGTTCTGGATCCAATATTTCTCCCTCTATTTCACTGGTCTTTAAGATGTCCAGGGTCAGGGTGTCCAGCGAAGCTTCGTTTCGTACATCGAAACCAACAGCCTCCATTTTTCCCACAATTTTCCCTTGTAGATGCCGGACACTGCCCAGCAGCTTTAAGAGCAGTTCATCGTCCCAAGTAAAATTGGGCCAATTCGGTCGTTGGTGAATATAAAAGTTCATTAGCGCATATTTTGCTTCAAATAGCACAGCTAATTAACGCAAAATATTTATTCCATGCAAATTGTGCGTTAAATAAATAACAGAAGCCGACGAATAGCAGGAATGAATTACAGGTAAATCGGCGTGCTATTTGCGGAAACGCTGAAAAAATTCTATTTTAGTATTTCAAATAAAGCAGCATGGCCGCAGCACCGTTATTGGAAAAAATGATCGACGCCCCACTTCCGCTAATCAGCTTATTGGGGCCCTGGTATTCTAGTGGTGCCCTGAACAAGGAGGAGTTTGACCAACTCTGTGCAGCTCATCCAGAATTACTTATAGAGCAAGAACCTGATGGAAAAGTCGCGCTTATGGCTCCTTTACACTTAAATTCCGGGTATTATGAAATGGAAGTGGGAAGCGAACTAAGGAATTATGCCCGACTACACCAGTTGGGGCAAGGCTTCAGTTCTTCAACTGGTTTTCGCTTACCTGACGGGAGTTTGCGTTCTCCTGACGCTTCGTTTGTATCCCATGCGCAATTGTCAAAACTTTCACCTGCTGAACGCAAACAGTACGCCACCATTGTCCCTGAATTTATCGTTGAAATTCGTTCCGATTCTGATCACTTGCCTACGCTAAAACGTAAAATGCAGGAAAGTTGGATAGCCAACGGCGTAAAACTAGCCTGGCTAATTGACCCCCTGGAAGAAAAGACCTATATCTACCGGGCAGATGGTAGTGTAGCTATACGCCATGGTTTTGACCAAATCCTTAGCGGTGAACAGGTATTACCAGGCTTTGAATTTGATTTGAAACTGCTGCAAGCTTAGCGTGGTACGACACCGCAAAAAATAGCAAGCTGCAAAGCCAAGCAACTGATCCGTAGTCCCCAGCTAATCCGTCTCTAAAGGAAGGTGTTTGTACCTGGTATGGCAGGTGGGGCAATAGCGCTCCTCGCCTTCATTTTTCAAGTGAATACCTGTCACGTAGGTTTCGACAAACTGCTGCACAAAAGCCTTGTGATGGGTCTTGTCGTGGTTGATATTGGCCTTGGTTTGGTCTTCTACAAACTGCTTAAATTGATGGTCATACTCCTGTATCCCCCAGCAATTGGGACACACATTGGCTTCGAGCAAGGTGTCGTCGGCTACGTTCATGGTTTTTTGTTTTTGCGAGGTTCTGCTTTCGAATATACCGAATTTTAAGCAATAAACCTAGGGGTCTGTCAAGTGTTAATTTTCCGGTTGAGTGTGAGCGAATTTTGGGGCCAATCAAGGCGGGGGTTCCCGCGCATAGCACCGCTACGTAAGGGGTTCTCCAACGCAGAGTGGCCGCAAAAGACGCCACAGGCTACCTGAAGTTTTAGCCTTGACAGACCACTAGGGGCTGGCTGGCCAGAGCCCTGCGCTACAAAAAATCCCCCACCCCGGCAGTACGCCTTCTGGAGCGTAAATTTTCATTAGCGTGCCAGAATAGCAAACAACTTGCTATTGATGTAGTAATTATTGGTCCCTATTCTTTCTTTACGCAATACGCCATCTCTGGTTAATTGGTTGAGATAGTTGGCTGCTGTTATTCTGCTTACTTGCAAATCATCCATGACAAAACCTATCTTAGTGTAGGGGTGTTTAAACAGGCTGTTCAATAAATCCTGACTATAAAATTTGTAATTACTGCGGAGCAAATTTTTCATATCCTGCATTTGCTTGCGTACCTCATTAATGAGCTCAATGGTATCTATTGACGTCAATCGCACCCCCTCAATCACAAACAATATCCAGTTTTCCCAATTATTAGTCTCCCTGACTTCTTGTAGATATTTGTAATAATCTGCTTTATTTTTAATGATGTATTTACTCAAATATAGGATCGGGAGATTTAATAAATCTGAAATTATAAGGTAGAGAATATTGATTATTCGCCCCGTTCTGCCATTGCCGTCGTAAAAAGGATGGATGCTCTCAAATTGATGATGAATAATGGCCATTTTTACCAAAGGGTCATATTGGCTAAACTCAGGATCATTAATCAATCGTTCTAACTCAGCCATGAGTTGGACAATGGTGTCGTAATCCTGAGGTGGGGTATATACTATTTCTCCTGTCGCGGCATTTTTCAGAGAAGTACCTGGCAGTTTTCTGTAGCCAGCTTTGTTATTTTCGAGTATTTGCTGTATTTCCAGTATGGTTCTGGTTGTTAGCATACCACTTTGACTTACTAAATCATAACCTCTTTTAAGTGCCGCAATATAATTCCTGACCTCTTTCGCTTCTAATGAGGGTATAGTGGCCAGTTGTAGTTCACTTTTATACAAATCATCGTGGGTAGTTATTATGTTTTCAATGGCCGAAGAATCCTTGGCCTCTTGTAACCCCAGGGTATTGATTAAAATACTTTGATTAGGAATTCCGGCAGCTACACCTTTTAATTCCGCCAGTTTACGGTGGGCAGCAGGAAGTGATTTGAGAATTTTTCTAGTCTCGACTTCAATTTTTGACGGTACCTCATAAACGGTCCACTTGGCTAAGTTTGCCATCTGTATAGATATCTGGTTATTCTACACAAAGGTAGTACTTTGTGTATAGATTATTGAGAAATCTTATCAAAGAGAGTGCGTTTTTCTACGCAATTGCTCAAAAAAACAGGTTTTGTGGGTATTGTCCTCAGCGTATTCCATTCTTATAAAGCGCATATTTCTCAAAATTCTCCCATTCCGAAGTCCTACCCCACACAAAAAATCCCCCACCCCGGCAACGCCGGAATGGGGGATCTGTCCTATTTCTTCCAAACTCTACCGCATCCCCGGCACCCCTACCGGCGCCGCCTGCTGCCATTCGAAGGCGGGCGCTTTGCGAACTTGCGGGTACACTTCGTCCAGGCTGTCGGCCTGGTAGAGGCGGCCATTTTTCATGACCATCTCCACGGTGTTGGAGTTGCGGATATTTTCCAGGGGGTTCTTGCCCATAATCACCAGATCGGCGAGCTTGCCGGGCTCGATGCTGCCCAGATCCTGTTCCAGACCGAGGGCTTCGGCGCCGAGGATGGTGGCCATCCTGAGGGCATTGTGCTCGGAGAGTCCGCCCGACTGCACGCTCCACAATTCCCAGTGGTAGCCCAGGCCCTGTAGCTGTCCGTGGGAACCTACACCCGCCAGGCCGCCAGCCTCGACGAGGTCTTTGACGAATACGGCGTGGTCTTCAAAGACGTGTTCTTCCTTCATGAACCAACCGGCGTTGCGGCGGCGCGATTTTTGGTCCAGCTCCGACTTCGGGGTATAGAAGTTGAGCTTCGGATCACCCTGCACATTCTCGGTAGCGTAGTAGTAGTTCTCGGCCCAGGGGCCGCCGTAGGCCACCAGCAACGTAGGCGTGTAGTTGGTTCTAGAGGCGGCCAGGAAGGTCTTGAAGTCTTCGTAGAGCGGATAGATCGGGAAGGCGTGTTCGTGCCCCGGATAGCCGTCCAGAATCTGGGTCACGTTCAGCTTGAAGTCCAGGCCGCCTTCGGTGGTCGGCATCAGGCCCTGCTCTTTGGCGGCCATGATGAGCCACTGCCGGTGCTGGCGGTTGCCCGTCAGGTACATCTTGATGGTCTTGGTATGGTAGTATTCCGAGTACTGTTTGAGGACATCGCGCGCCTGTTCGAGGCTCTTGATGTTGTAGGCCCAGAAGCCCACGCCCGGGCCGGTAGAGTACACCCGGGGACCGTACATCATGCCGGCATCCACCATGTCGCCGTAGGTGAGCACATCGGTGGTCGCCGTCTGCGGGTCGCGGGTGGTGGTGACGCCGTAGGCGAGGTTGGCGGCGTAGATCCAGATCTGGTTTTTGTGAATGCCCCAGGCGGGCCACATGTGCGCGTGGGTGTCGACGAAGCCGGGCACGACGGTCTTGCCGCTGAGGTCCATGGTCTGGACGCCGCTACCTACCGTGATGCTACCCGCGGCACCTACTTCCTTGATCCGGTTGTGCTCGATGAGGATATCCCCCTGCTCAAACAGCTCGTCGCCCTTCATGGTGATCACGCGGGCATTGCGCAGCAGGATGGTACCCTGGGGCAGGTCGCGCGGAACTTGTACCACGATCCGCAGCTCGGCGGCCTCGTAGGGTTTGTCTGCTTCCTTTTCCTTTTCCGCATCCTGCTCGTCTTCCTTTTTCTCGTCTTCCTTTTCTTCCTCCCCAGCCGCGGCTTTCAGCTTGGCGGCGGCCGCTTTGGCTGCTGCTTCGGCTTTTTTTCGGGTGGCAATCTCCTCGTCGCGGGCTTTGCCAGCCGCCAGATCGTAGGTGAAGAAGGCATTGCCGATGGACCAGTACACCAGCTTGGCGTCGCGGCTCCAACTGGGAAATTCTCCGCCGATCTTGGTCAGCTTGCGGGCCGGGAAGGCTGCTTTGTCGGCTTCGGCCACATTGATGGTGATGGTCTCGCCGCCCAGGTAGGGCACCGTGACGGTATAGATCTCGTTGTTGATTTTGGCCAGCGCCTGGTCGCCGCGGGGCGCCATGGTGATGAGGGCGGCGGTGGAGGGCTTTTTCTCGGGCTCCGAGATCGATTCCTGCATGCTGTGGTGATCAATGATGTCCTGGATGGAGCCGTAGGTGGTGATGCCGGTGATCTTCACCAGCGTTTTTTCGTCGGTGCCATCCCAGCGGATCGACACCAGGCCCTCTTCGCCGTAGAGGTAGATGCGGTCGGTGCCTTCGACAAAGTGGGGCGTGCCCCGGCTCTTGCTTTTCTCGATCAGCTGGCTGGCGCCGCCGGTGGCGGCTACCCAGCGAAGCTCATCCTGGGTACCGAAGCTGACGGGCCCGTCGCCGTCTTGGTAGGCCTGGCGCGATCCTTTCATAAAGACGATGCGGTCGTTTTTCAGGCTCCAGGCGGGCTCCGAATACACACCGGCCTGTTCGGTGAGGCGAACCGGGGCGGTGCCACCCGCAGCATTCACCTTGTAGAGGTGGCCACCGTCCTGGTCGTTCCAGGTGACGAAGGCGATCTGCTTACCGTCGGGGCTCCAGGTGGGCATGGCTTCGGTGTAGGCAAAATTCGTGAGGCGGCGCGGCGTGCCGGCGGGCAGGTCCATGACGTAGAGGCGGTTCAGCGCGGTGAAGACCACCTGCTGGCCACTGGGCGACACCTGCGGGTCGCGAATCTGGGTGACCGTCAGCAGCGGATCGTCGCTGATGGGGTAGTTGAATTTGAGTTGGGGCCCTACGGCCAGCTCTTCGTCCACCTGGAAGGGAATCTGGACGGCATCGCCACCCGCGATCGGCAGGCGGTAGATTTGGCCGCCGTAGGAGGCGATGAGGTATTTGCTGTCGGGCGTGAACGACATGGCGGGCAGCACGCCCAGTGGTGCGATCGACTCCTGCTCGTCGCGCTGCACGGGGTAGGCCAGCCACTTTTCTTCGCCGCTGGTTAGGTTGCGGGCCATCAGGCCGGTTTGGTCGTTCCAGCGGCTGCCGTAGACCAGCCACTGGCCGTCGGGCGAGAGGGTCGGGGTGAAGGCCGAGCCGTAGCGGTCGGTCTGGACGGCGGTCTTGCCGGTTTCCCGGTCGTAGGTAGCCAGCTGGTACTGCGGAAAGGTGGCGTTGTACTGCCAGGCGCCGGTGCGTTGGGAGAACCAGATGTAGCGGGGGTCGGCACCGAAGGCGGGCTCCACCGTCTTCAGGGTTTCCGGCAGCTTGATCAGTTGGGCGCCGCTGCCGCCGTCCCGGTGGAAGAGGTGAAGTTTGAGGTTGCGCATGCCTTTACTCACCACGATGTACTGCCCGTCGGGTGTCCATTCGGCCGACTGCATGTTTTCGTCATTGCCCTTGGTGACCTGGGTGCTGTCGCCCTTTTCCAGATCCATGATCCAGGCGTTGTTGCCGCCGCTGCGATCGGAGAGAAAGAGCAGGGATTTGCCGTCGGGCGAAAACTTGGGTTGCGAATCGAAGGCGAGGCCCTCGGTGATGCGCCGGGCCTGGCCACCTTTGATGGGCAGGAGGTACAGGTCGCCGAGCAGATCAAAGGCGATCTGCTGGCCGTCGGGGCTGACGTCCAGCGATAGCCAGGTGCCCTTGTCGGTGGTGATGCGGATGCTGCGGGTAGCTTCCAGCGGCAGTGGTTCTTTGCTGTCGGCCTTGACGGTGTCTTGCCGGACAGCGGTGGTGTCGGTCTGGGCGTAGCCGCTCAGGCTCAGCGCCAGGACCAATAGCGTATAACAATATTTTATCATGGTGACTGGTGTAGCAGCAAATTGGTGAATCCATTTTGCGCAGCTAAAATAGAACAATCCCGTTAGGAATAGCAGACTTTGCAGGGGGTTGGAGGTATGGTGCAGTGAATAGGAGGGCAGCAGAAATTGACTATCCTTGCGCTGTTTAGGTAACTTAACAGACCACTAGTGTATCCCTGCGCCCCACGAGCGCGGCTCTACCGGCCGTGCCCGGTTGTCGGCCAGGATCGCCAGGAAATCCGCTCTGCTGATTGCGCTGGCACCCAGGCTGGCAAGGTGGGCCGTTTTCTGCTGGCAGTCGATGAGTTCGTAGCCCTGTTCAGTCAGTTCGCGCACCAGCGTTATGAACCCGAATTTGGAGGCGTTGGCGGTGCGGGCAAACATGGACTCGCCGAAGAACACTTTACCCAGCGCAATGCCGTACAAGCCGCCCACCAATTCGGCTCCCTCCCATACTTCCACCGAATGGGCGTAGCCTTGCTTGTGCAGTTCACAGTAAGCAGAATTGATATCATCCGTGATCCAGGTGCCCCGCTGCCCCCGGCGTGGCAGGGTACTGCAGGCCGCAATGACCTGGGCGAAAGCCTGGTCGTAGGTGACCCGAAATTTCGCCTGGTTGAAATAAGGGCGCATACTTTTGCTCACTTTCAACTGCGGGGGAAATAAAACAAAGCGGGGATCGGGGTGCCACCAAAGAATGGGATCCTCTTCAGAGAACCAGGGAAAGATGCCCCAGCTGTAGGCCAGCAACAAGCGCTTCGGGCTCAGATCGCCCCCCACCGCCAGCAGGCCATCGGGATTGGCCTGATCCGGATGCGGGAAAATATATTCGTCTTCTTGGAGCCAAAATACTGGCATGGTGGTAGCTGAACGGAGAACTATTTGGTTTCCTCAATGACCGCCGAAAGGCCGCGCTCGGTGAGCGCATCTTTGTGGGGCATGAGTTTTTTCTTGGGGCCATTCTTGACACTGGCCTTACCCTTGGTATGGATGATGAGTGCCAACTGTTCCGACTGGTCCTGCGTATGCCCCAGCACTTCGATGAAACACTGGATGACCCAATCGAAGGAATTGTGATCGTCGTTGTACACGATCAACTGTGCTGGTTCACCAGTATCCGTATCGTCGACTTCCTCGACGACCAGTACCTCTTCTTCTACCTCTACCTGACTAGCAAACAACATAGTATAATTTTTAATGCTGCTGTTCCGGCTCCTTCTATTGGCGCCGGAACAGCAACCCGTGCAAGCAATTACAGGCTGGCCAACGTTTCGCGAACAGCCGTGAAGTTGGGCAAATCACCTGCTGATTCCAACACCTCCGCATAGCGGACAGTTCCCTCTTTGTCGATCACGAAAGCGGACCGCTTGGACACCCCGCGAAGGCCCAGCACAAACTCCTCGTACAAGGTGCCGTAATTGCGGGATACTTCCTTATTGAAATCCGACAACAGCGGAAAATTCAGCGACTGATCGGCTTTGAATTTGGTGAGCGTAAACGGAGAATCGACGGAGATCGCCAGAATTTGGGCATCGAGCCCGGCGTAGTCGGCCATGTTATCGCGCATACTGCACAGTTCGGCCGTGCAAACACCCGTAAACGCCATCGGAAAAAAAAGCAGTACGACGTTCTTACCCGAAGAATCGCTGAGGGCTACGGGCTTCAAATCATCCGCTACTAACTGAAAAGCCGGGGCTTTATCGCCATATTTAATCATTGTTGGTTGGTTTTGTTGTGTCGTGACTATTCACTTTTTATTAATCGCAAAAAGTAAACGATAGTTGTCGGATTTTCACTTTTTCTGGAATTTTGGAAACAAAATTGCCCCATCTATTCCAGAATCTGCTTTTTAACCTTTGCTTTGCGGAAGATTTCCTTTCCGTGCACAAAGATAAGGAACGTTTACTTAACCAACTGCTGTTCACACCTCGATTCATGCTCACTTCAGAACAACGTTCCTACCTGGAACTCCACGTGGCCGTTTTGCTCTTCGGCTTCACGGCCATTCTCGGCGATCTCATCCAACTCACGGCGCTGGTGCTGGTGTGGTGGCGGGTATTGCTCACCAGTGGCAGCCTGTTCCCTTTTGTGCGGCCGTTGGCTTTGCTGAAGGATTTCGGCCGACCGCTCTTTTTCAAGTTTGCGGGCATTGGCGTTCTGGTGGCGCTGCACTGGCTGGCCTTCTACGGCGCCATCAAGCTGTCCAACGCCTCTATCTGCCTGATCTGTATGGCAACTACCTCGTTCTTTACGGCCTTTCTGGAACCGGTCATTGTGGGCCGCGAGTTTCGCTGGTACGAGATGGTGCTCGGCCTGCTCATTATTCCGGGCATGGCGCTCGTGGTGAGCAGTATTGAGGTAGGGATGCTCCTGGGTGTAGCTGCAGGTCTGGTTTCTGCTTTTCTGGCGGCGCTTTTTGCTACCCTCAATAAAAAATACCTGTCCAACTTCAACCCCGTGCGGGTCACCTTTCTGGAACTCGGCTCGGCCTGGGTATTTCTCAGTGTGGTCTTATTGGCGATGTTGGGCAGTGGTCGCGAATTTGGGCAATGGTGGCCTACCCGCAGCCTCGACTGGGTCTACCTCGTCACGCTGGCACTGCTCTGTACCACGCTGGCCTACACCCTGGGCTTGCGCGCCCTGCGCCACCTCTCGGCCTTCGCGGCCAACCTGACGGTCAATCTGGAACCCGTTTACGGGATTATCCTGGCCTGGTTGTTGCTCAATGAGCAGGAGGAACTGAGCCCCGGATTCTACTGGGGGGTGGCGATTATTCTGCTGGCAGTATTCAGTTATCCGGTTTTGCGGCGGCGAATGGCGCGGTATGAGCTGCGGTAAATTGCACTTAAGCTTCCGACCCCAAATAAGCCCTGGTGTCTTCCGGGCTGATTCCGTAATCGAGCAACGCCTGGGCCAGGTGCTGACGCGTCTCCGGCACGCCTTTCAAATGGTGGGCTTCCGCAATGGCGTGGTGCAACAGGGCAACCCGTTCGGCCGACCAGGCCGCGCGGAAAGCTTCGATAAAGGCCAGTGGCAGATGGAGCAATTCCTGAATCAACGCCGGAGCCATCCCCTTTTCGTGCATCCTGGTGAGGAGGCTAATGTGTTCTTCTAACGTGGTGATGAGTTGGCCTTGTTCAATGCCTTGTTCAATGCCTTGTTCAATGCCTTGTTCAATGCCTTGAGCCAGCCCTTTCTCCATGCCTTCTTGTAAAAGACTGTCGTATAAACTATTGGCTATGGTCTGTGTCATGATA
>Ga0208544_10001628_pt1 | contig 15256 bp, 17 predicted proteins | sample DEB08_DNA_9_FD_184526 | JGI IMG/M metagenome (GOLD analysis project Ga0208544, IMG submission 184526) | Aqueous microbial communities from the Delaware River and Bay under freshwater to marine salinity gradient to study organic matter... | ecosystem: Environmental > Aquatic > Marine > Coastal ... | reverse complement strand
GCACGATCATGTGCGGCTGAACCGTTCCTGGCGGTAACGTCGGGCGGTCCGGGGGGAACCGTGATCCCCCTCCTAATTTCAGTCCGCGATTCGTTTTCGCATCACGTACTTCGGGGCGAGACCCGGCCCCCAAGGGGGGTGAGACGCTCCGGTGGAGCGTCGAGAGGGTGACGAACGGTCCGGCACGCCGGACATGAGGATCTGGTGGATCATCATGAGTGAGGAACGCGATCGAACACCTTCGAACGCCGGGGGGGGCGGCCGAACGCTTTCGGCCGCCGGGAAGCGCCTGCTTCGGAGCGAACTTTTTCTTTATGATCGGGGCGTGGCGCAGCCTGGTAGCGCGCCTGCTTCGGGAGCAGGAGGCCGTAGGTTCAAATCCTATCGCCCCGACCATAAGGAAAAAGTGGTTTGCGAGAACTGTAGATGGGGTTGTAGCTCAGCCGGGAGAGCACTTGCATGGCATGCAAGGGGTCAGGGGTTCGATCCCCCTCAGCTCCATCATTTCGTCAGAATATCGGGGCGTGGCGCAGCCTGGTAGCGCGTCCGGTTTGGGTCCGGAAGGTCGAGAGTTCGAATCCCTCCGCCCCGACCATCCTTATGATCACCTCGTCCCCGGACGGCCTTGAGGGGCCGCCCTGGCGCGCGGTGGAGCAGTCCGGTCAGCTCGGGTGGCTCATACCCACCAGGTCGTAGGTTCAAATCCTACCCGCGCAACCATTCGGGATGAGGCGTTTCCGGAACGCCAACAGGCCCAAGCAACGCACAAGCGCCGCCCGTCCCTCATGAGGTCGGGTGACCGGCCTCGCGAGCCGGCGTTGCCACCAGATCAAACACCGGCAGCTCTTGCTGCCGTCTGTTCCCCAGTAGCTCAGTGGCAGAGCAGCTGACTGTTAATCAGCGGGTCGGTGGTTCGAAACCATCCTGGGGAGCCACAATTCAGATGGGATAACCCATCATTCGGAGAGGTAGCTCAGAGAGGCCGACGAACCGCCCGGGGGTGAAGGTCTCGCGGTAGAGCGGGCACGGGTGTGTCGCGTCGGTGGTTCGATCCCATCCCTCTCCGCCATTTTCATACGTCCCATCCCCATACGCTGGGGGAGGCGTTCGCAGCTTGATGTCGCGGGAGGATCCGCCCGCATCGTCCGGCCCCGACTGCAGGCGGGGAGATACGGATGGCATCAAAGACCGTAGCTCAGCTGGGAGAGCACCCACATGAGGAGGTCGCGGGTTCGAGCCCCGCCGGTCAGTTTTTTCGCGTGTTTATCACGCCTCGCCGTATGGCGAAAATTCGCGGGGTGAGACCCAGCCCCTTCGGGGTGAGACGCTCCGGTGGAGCGTTGAGAGGGTCGAACGCGGACGAACACTTTCGTCCGCCGGGTAGCGCCGTTCTTCTTAAGAAGTTCGCGGGTATAGCTCAGTTGGTAGAGCGTCAGATTTCCAATCTGAATGTCGTCGGTTCGAACCCGACTGCCCGCTCCATTTATCCTGAATCGGGGCGTAGCGCAGGGGTAGCGCGCTCGTCTGGGGGGCGAGAGGTCGTGGGTTCGATCCCCACCGCCCCGACCAGGATGAGGGAAAACGAACATGGATGTCTTTCCGGGAGTCCCGGACGGCCCGCGGAGGGCCGGTCGTTGTCGGACGGCGAAGCCCTGACCCCGACAGGTCGGGGCGGGATCCGGGCCCACGGAAAGATATCCCGCCTGGGTAGCTCAGGGGTAGAGCACCGGATTGAAAATCCGGGTGTCGGCGGTTCGATGCCGCCCCCAGGCACCACCACACGGCTCGTTGGTCAATGGGTTAAGATATGCCAGCTGCCGCTGGCCTCGACATCCTTGAAGCGCTCCACCGGAGCCCTTCATGCCTATGGCACCGGATGTCGAGCCTGTCACGCAGGAAATCACGGGTTCGATCCCCGTACGCTTCGCCATATTTCACGATCACCTCGTCCCTGGACGGCCCCGAGAGGGCCGCCCTGGTGCGCGGTGGAGCAGTCCGGTAGCTCGCTTGGCTCATAACCAAGAGGTCGTCAGTTCAAATCTGACCCGCGCAACCATTCATCGGGACCTGACCGGGTCCTGAGCACGGGCTCTTAGCTCAGTTGGGAGAGCGCCTGCCTTGCAAGCAGGAGGTCGCCGGTTCGAACCCGGCAGAGTCCACCATTTTATGCTTCAGATAGGCCTTCGCCTTTCATGGAGGAGGGCGTACCCCGTGTCGCCTGCGACCATTCGGTCCGGGGGACCGAATGAGGCAGTGAGCGCGCGGTCTCTGACCGCGCAGGGAACGGTTCGAGTCCGACACGTTCCACCAGTTTCAGCCGAAAGGCTGATCAGGCGTCCGTGTGGCCGGGCGCGGTTTCGGGACTCCGGCGGGTGGGCTTAGAGGCAGCCATCCCTGAAAGAGTGACCCCTAGCCATCGCGAAAGTCGCCCCTTAACCCTGCGGCAGCCGGACCGTCACGTCCGGACCTGCGGGAGCATGGGGACCGCGTCCGCCGGACCTGGGGGTCCGGACGGAACCCATCAAGGTCGTGAACGTCCTGACCGGATCGATGTGTTCACGTTTGGGGGGTGATGATTGGTGCTCATAGAGCACGAAACGCTCCGGTGGAGCGTTTCGAAATCAGAACGCGCAGGAAACTTTCCTGCGCCGGGTGGTCCGGTTTAGGAAGACAGGTCTTCGGCGTAACAGCACACCGGGGGGCCCGAGACAGAATTACGGACCAGAAGGTCTACGAAAATCGAAAAGGTAACAGGATGGAAGAACGCCCTTGCGGGGTCTGCGGTGATATGGACGCCTGGGTCTACCGGTCCGGAGCGGTGCTCCATGGCGGGTACGGATCCACGAAATACGACACGACCCACCTGATCCTGACGGAGGGGGAGGGAGGCCTGCCCGGAGTTGAACGGATCTGCGACGCCTGCGTCAACGGCCTGGAGCGTGACGGGGCGGCTCACGCCTATCTCACCGCGATTGGGGATACCCCGGCCCAGGCGATGCCGCCCGCGGCCTATGCCGCGATCTTCGCCCAATACGCCCGGATCACCCTGGAGGCGCTCAAACAGCACGGGGCAGGCCCTGTCCGGACCGGGTCGGAGCCTTCCATGGACCGTATCGAGGCGCTCCGGGCAGAGCTGGAACAGGACCCGTCCCGGACCCGGAGCTTCCGCGTCGGACAGTTGAACTTCGCCCCGGAGACGATCCGGGTGGCCAGGGCTCATGTCCTTGCGGCGGCTGCCCTCGGCGCCAACCTCAATGAGGGGATGATCGACGAGGCGGCCCGCCGCTACGGCGACGCGATTGGGCGGAAGGTCACCCTCCTGGAGGGGATGATCGAGGCCCTGATCGACCCGACCCTTGCCCGCGACGGGTGAGCCCCGGTCCGCCTTAGCTCAATGGTTAGAGCACCAGATTGTGGCTCTGGGGATTCGGGTTCGACTCCCGGGGGCGGGACCATCGATCAGAAAACGGACTTGCGAAAATCTTTATTGATGTTAAAATTAGATATGGTATGAACGTCTCAACACGCACCCGTAGCTCAGCTGGATAGAGTGCTCGCCTCCGAAGCGAGAGGTCACAGGTTCAAGTCCTGTCGGGTGCGCCAGATAGACAGAAATTGTTAAACCAGATCGGTTGGGACCGTAACCTCCCCGCGCCGGACCACGGTTAGTTCGGCACCCTCCAAACGGATACGTGGATGAGTGGTCGAAATCGCCGCACTGCTAATGCGGTAGGCCTCAAAAGGGGTCTCGAGGGTTCGAATCCCTCCGTATCCGCCAGTAAAACAAGGTGCCGGGACGGGACGGTAACGTGGCGGATTGCAAATCCGACGCCTCGCAAGAGACCCGGTTCGACTCCGGGCGGCACCTCCAGAGAGGCTACGTGTCCGAACATGGCCTTCTCGGTCGCCTTGATCGGCGACGCTCGTCGGCCTGGTTCGACTTCGGGCGGCACCTCCATATGCGCGTTAAACCCGCATATGCGCGCATAACAAGGGCTTTGCGTTCGCGCGCCTGGCCCAGAAAAACGAGCCTGATCATGTCTGGGCGGGCCCCTCGGGGTCGACCGAAGGGCGGGAGAGCCCGGGCTGAGGGATCGCCCGCTTAGACATGATGAGGTTCAATCATCAAGGAGTGTTGGGGTGTAGCCAAGCTGGTAAGGCACCGGTTTTTGGTACCGGGCACCGCAGGTTCGAGTCCTGCCACCCCAGCCAGGAAAAAAGGATCCGGCCAACGGCCGGGCCGGAGAGGCGACCCGCGGGAGCTACGCGTTCCCCGGGCGTGACCGGTAACCCGCCTCCATGAGGGGGCGGTTGCCAGCCGGTCCCGGCGAAATTCGAGAGGAGCGCGAGATGAACGAGAAAGAGATCCGGATTGACCTGATCGGCGGGAACTGCCCGGTCCAGGCGGAGGGGTTGATCGACGGGGCCCCCTTCTACTTCCGCGCCCGCGGGTCCCACTGGTCCCTCTCGGTCGGCGGCGCGGACGTGATCGGGAGCCCGGAGTTCTATCACGAGGAGCCCTACGGGGACGGCCCGTACGACGCGGGCTGGATGGAGGAGACGGAGGCGCGCGCCTTCATCGAGAGGGGGGCAGAGCGCTACCGGGCCTCTCTCGAGGGGCCCGGGCCGGGCCCTTGAGAATTTCGAAAAACAAAAGTGGAAAAACCATGAAACATCCGAGTATCGCATTTGCTCATCTGAGCGCCTCATCCGCGCCCCGGCGCCGGATCGCGCTTCAGAAGAGCGGTTTCTGGGCCCGCCTTTTCGGGCTCTGAAGCGACAGTGGAGGGCTGCTGCCTGGGGAGGCGCGACAGGAGCCGGGGCGTCGAGAGACGGTTCGGAAATCATCGCGGTCCGATAGTTGCAAGGGCGAGGTCACGATCGCAACTCCGTGGCGGACCGAGCCAGCCACCAGCCCTCCTTCACGGACCCTTAGCTCAGCTGGTAGAGCACTCGACTTTTAATCGAGTTGTCCTGAGTTCGAACCTCAGAGGGTTCACCACAAACACGGGCCGGCGTAGCTCAGCGGTAGAGCAGCGCTTTCGTAAAGCGAAGGTCGGGGGTTCAAATCCCTCCGCCGGCACCATCACCTCATTCCGGGCCCGCCCCCACTGCCTCCGGCACGCGGCTTCCCCACATGGACCTGGCCCCGCGACAGCGCGCCCGGTCCTATCGTCCCGTAGCTCAGTGGTAGAGCACAGAGCTGATAACTCTGGGGTCGGAAGTTCAATTCTTCCCGGGATGACCATAACACCCCCGCAAGGGGGTCACGACGTCCGCGATCGGGGGATGAGATCCCGATCGCCACCAACGTCCCGCTGCGGCCGGGGACGTTGGATACGGGGTCCGGACCCCTGAAGTTCCGGATTGGCGCGGACCTTCTCAAAAACCTGACGCCTCCAAAGAGCGTCCCCGGCAGGTGGTAACCGGGAACCATTGCGCCCACGTAGCTCAGCTGGATAGAGCGCCTGGCTACGAACCAGGATGCCGGAGGTTCGACTCCTTCCGTGGGCGCCAGATCATTCTCGTCGAACGACGAACTTGTCACGCGGATGGGCCTTCGGGTCGGACCGCGGTGCCGCGTCGCGACCGGTTGGTCCTTTCCGGACCCGCGGCGCGGATCCCCCGGTGAGCCCGTCCCTGACGGGCGGGGGCCGGGGCGGGCGCATTCGCGCCCGCCCTTAGGACCCGTGTTGCGGTCCGGATAACCCGCCCTCGGGCGGGTGAAGCGCTTAGGCGTCGGCCGGACTCCATCACCGGTTCATTTCATGGACCATATCATAGGCCTTCCGGACATCGTCCGGTGGCAGACGCGGCGATAGCTCAGTCGGAAGAGCGCTACCTTGCCAAGGTAGAGGTCGGCGGTTCGAGCCCGCTTCGCCGCTCCAGACCGGACCCGAAAGGGCCCACATCTCGGGGATTATCCCCAGCCGCGCTTGATCACGTCGCGGGATATAAAGTCCGCCCATCATGGGCGGGGCCGTCCGACCCATCGGGGTCCGGGACGGTCAACGGGCAGCATCGCCGCCCCGACGATCGGCGCGGCGCAACAAGAACCCAAGAATAAGGAAAAACATCATGGGTCTGAAAATCGAACATATGGACGAGACCTCCCTCAAAGGGACGCTGGACGGGATGCTCCCGGTCACCGGTGCCATCGAGGGGGACAAGGTCAAGATCGCGATCGCAGGTTTCCTGCATGAGCTGAGCTGCGACTTCATCAGCGGGGCCGCGGCCCTTCGCCATGCGGTCTACAGCGCGATCGCGCAGTACCGGAACGCGCAGCGGTTCCCCGCAGCCTGACCGGTCAGGGATACGGAGAGATGGCAGAGCGGTCGATTGCACCGGTTTCGAAAACCGACGACGGGGAAACCCGTCCGGAGGTTCGAATCCTCTCCTCTCCGCCAGAAAATACAGGGGTGTAGCTCCTCCTCTCGGGACCTTCCTGCGGAAGGCCCTGACGGGTAGCGCCACACCCCCTCTAGGGGTGTAGCTCAGATGGTAGAGCGCTGGTCTCCAAAACCAGATGTCGGGGGTTCAAATCCCTCCGCCCCTGCCAAGGTTTCCGCCGGATAGGTGGCTTAGAGGAAAACCGGATGGCGTCGTTTCGACTCCGGTCTTCATCACAATCCCCGCCGGACAGGCGGCTTCTTTTGGGAAAGATCAACATGACTGGAAACGACCCGCACCTGGTGGTCTTCACCGGGGCCGGCCTCTCCGCCGAGAGCGGTCTTCCGACCTTTCGGGGCGGGGACGGGCTCTGGGAGGGGCACCACATCGATCAGGTCTGCAACCAGCTGACCTGGAAACGCAACGCGGCCGCGGTGCACCGGTTCTACAACGACCGGCGCGCTGCTGCCGCCAAGGCTGAGCCCAACCGGGCCCACCGGCTCCTCGCAGCCTGGCAGGACCGGTACCGCTGCACCCTCATCACGCAGAACGTCGATGACCTTCTGGAGAGGGCTGGGGCGCGGGACGTCATGCATGTGCATGGCCGGCTCGACCGGATGCGCTGCGAGGCCTGCGGGACCTCCTGGGAGGTCGGTGCGGCCCCCTGGGACCCGGAGACCGGGCGCTGCCCGAAATGTGCCTCCCGGCGCGGGGTTCGTCCGGACGTGATCTTCTTTCACGAGCGCGCGCCCCTTTATCCCCGGATGTGGCGGGTCCTCGCGGATCTTCGGCCACAGGACGTTCTCGTCGTGATCGGTACGGACGGGGCGGTGATCCCGATCGGACAGATCGCGGATGAGGCGCCCTGCAGGACCGTACTGAACGTGCTCTCCCCGGTCCCTGCGGACCGGTGGCAGCCCGGGATGATCCGGCCGGACCGGTTCGATCACGTCCTCCTGCGGCCCGCAGCAGCGGCGGCAGAGGAGCTGGATCAGATCGTCTCCGACTTGATGGGGCATGTCGCCCCCTGAAACAATCGATCAGCCCTACGGGGCTGCTCTACGGCCCCTTCGTCTATCGGTTAGGACGTCAGGTTTTCAACCTGGAGAGACGGGTTCGACTCCCGTAGGGGCTACCACCATCATCAGGACTGGGACATTCCGGGAAGGGAAACCTCTTCCCCGAGCGCCCCGATGCGCAATGCGGGTCTGGCGAAACGGTAGACCAAGACATGTTTTTTCGTCTTAGCATCGCTTAAAAAACACTCGTTGGTCCAACGCGTCTTTCGGGACGAAAGATCGCTTGGACGCCACGGTCTTAAACACCGTTGCCGAGAGGCGTACGGGTTCGAGTCCCGTGACCCGCACCAAAACTTAAATCCGACGAGACCTGTCTCGTCTCATGGGTGGTATGCTCGAGAGGACGGGCACCTGACTGTAAATCAGGCGCTGAAAAGCACGCCAGGTTCGAACCCTGGACCACCCACCATTTTCTACGTTCATAACACCCAGAAAGGAGCCTGAAATGGCCTAACACCCAAGCTTTCAGAGCCCCTTCATCCCGCCCGGCGAACCGGTCCCGGGCAAGACCTACCGCGCCGACGGCTGGGCCTATATCGATCCGCCAACCCGGTTCTCCCCGGAGGCCTGGGACGGGCTGATGGACCTGATCGGGGAGGGGAACGTCGTGGTGCTCGCCGCGACGACCGGAACCCTTCGGGACGGGCACCCCTTCGTGCGCGGTCAGCTCCTGATCAGCCCGGACGGGATACGAAACATCGAGGCGAAGAGGGCCCAGCCGGAACCGGCAATCGCCTGATCGCCCCGAGACGATATGTCGGAGATATCGGCCCCGCCGATATCCCCCTCGCCGTCGTAGCTCAGTGGGTGAAGAGCGGTCCCGCCGATATCCCCCTCGCCGTCGTAGCTCAGTGGGTGAAGAGCGGTCCCGATAGGGATCGGGGGCTCCAGTGGAGCGCCCGAAGCGATGAACGCGGCGAACTTGTTTCGCCGCCGGAAGTGCGCGCCCTTGGTAAGGGAATGATCTACCTGAGCTGATCAGGTAGAAGTCTGCTGCAGTAGCTCAGTGGTAGAGCGCTTCCTTGGTAAGGATGAGGTCGGGAGTTCAATCCTCCCCTGCAGCACCAGACATGCGGGTGTGGCGAAACTGGTAGACCAAGAGATGTTTTTTCGCTTGAGCATCGCTTAAAAAACACTCGTTGGTCCAACGCGTCTTTCGGGACGAAAGATCGCTTGGACGCACTGGATTTAGGTTCCAGCGCCGCAAGGTGTGGAGGTTCGACTCCTCTCACCCGCACCAAAACGGACACCATCATCCATCAGAACGAGGACACCATCATGACCATCCTGGACCAGATCCGGAAAGACGCGCTCACCGCACGCAAGGAGAAACGCCGGGAGGCCAGTCTCCTGACCACCCTGATCGGGGAGATCGAGACCCGCACGAAGGCGCTGAAGGAGCCGCGCCCCCTCACGGATGAGGAGGTGGTCGGGATCGTCCGAAAGTTCCTCAAGAACGCGGAGGAGACGCTCGCAACGGTACGCGGCTCTCGCCCGGAGGTGGTGGACCAGGTCGCACTCGAGATCCTGACCCTTCAGGGCTACCTGCCCAGCCAGATGTCAGAGGCGGACCTGCGGGCCTACGCGGAAGCCCGGATCAAATCGGGTGACGGGCTTGGCCAGGTCATGGCCGCCCTGAAGGCGGACTTCCCGGGCCGCTATGACGGGAAGCTCGCCTCCGCCGTCGTCCGCGGCCTCCTGGCCGCCTGAAAATCCGAGACGGGCAAGGGGGTCGCTCCCCCGTTCGCGCACCATCGGGGCCGTATGTGCCCCGGACGCCTCTGCCCCAGCCCCGCCCTGTAAGAGCACGTTAACCTCTGCCGCCGCGTGATGAGCGGACCCCGATCCCGCGCCGGAAGGTGGCGGGGGAGGGGGCAGCGGGGCGGGGCGCCTATTTCCGGGTCCTTAGCTCAGTGGTAGAGCGCTCCCCCGACACGGGAGAGGTCGATGGTTCGACCCCATCAGGACCCACCACGAAAATCTCGGGTCCTTAGCTCAGTTGGTAGAGCGCCTCGTTTACACCGAGGATGTCATCAGTTCGAATCTGGTAGGACCTACCATTCACCGCCCGCCATAATGTCCTCTGAACCGCTTTCCTGATCAGGATTTTCGGCTCCCGGCTTTAAGCTGCCCCCAACGAGAAGGAGCTCATCGCGATGATGTCATGGAAATCAGGCCCCGGACTGGGCCAACCCAAACAGGTCCCGGAGATCTCTGATGAGGAGCTGCTCTGCGGCCCCGGCGGGGACCCGGCCCGGGTCCAGATCTGGGACGGGTTCGCGAAACCCTTCGAGACCTCCCTTCAGGAGCTGGCCGAGAGCGTCGGCCGGACGGACTGGGGCACCGGTCCGATGATCCAGCAGGTGACCTCCCCGTTGCGGGCCTGGATCGCCGAGCATCTCACCTCACAACCGACCCTTCTGGAGACGACTGGTCAGGACGAGATCCGGATCGTCGAGATACCCGGTCCGGACGGGGTCGAGATCGGCCTTGCCGCGCTTATGAGGACCCCGAACGATGACGAGAAGATCGTAGGGCTCCTGCTCAGGCCGGACCTCGTCGTGGACCGGACCTATCGTGGGTTCGGGATCGGCCGGGGCCTGATCGCTGCAGAGCTCCTGCTCACCGGCGGGGTCCCGACCTGGGATCACGACAAGCCGGGCTACAGCCCGGCCGGCGCCGCGACGGTCGGCGCCGGCGTTGACCTCGCCCGGACCCTCGCTCCTGCCCCGGAGGAGACCCCATCCCCATAAATCGAAATACGAAAAGGAGACGCGACCCATGTTTCGCATGATCGGTCGATACCTGCCCATGTGGGCCCTTCGCCGCCTCATGCGTCGTCATGAGGGGCGGCTCAAGCAGATGATCATCCTGCGCACCGACCTGAAGATGCGGCGCGGCAAAGAGATCGCCCAAGGGGCGCACGCCTCCATGGGGGCCTACCTCGCGCATAAGCGGGACCCGTTCGTCCGGATGTGGCTCGACGGCCCCTTCGCCAAGGTGGCGGTCGGGGTCGGCAGCGAGGAGGAGCTGATCGCTCTTCACCAGGCGGCCCTTCAGGAGAGGATCCCGTGTCGTCTCATCACGGACGCGGGCCGGACCGAATTCAACGGGGTGCCGACAAAGACCGCGCTCGCGATCGGGCCGGGGGATCCGGACAGGATCGCCGCCCTGACGGGGCACCTGAAACTGCGTTAAGCTTTCCCCCTCGCGCGGGCGCCGCGGGGAAACGGGACACCCGCGTCCACATTCCCGGAAAGGACCACATCATGCGACTGCGCATCGAGATCCGCCCCGCCGAGGGCGGCCAGGACGCCGAACTCTTCGCCACCGAGCTCGCGGGGGCCTACGCCCGCTTCGCCACCGACAAGGGCTGACTGCGCCGGCGCGAGCCGGCCGGGTCGGCCCGCACGCATCTCCTGCTCCTCGAGGGGGCGGACCTGTCCGGCTGGGAGAACGAGGCGGGCGGTCACCGGGTGCAGCGGGTCCCGAGAACCGAACGAAACGGCCGGGTACACAGCTCGACCGTCACCGTCTCCGTCCTGCCCGACACGGGGCAGGGGGCACCCCTCATCGTTCCGGAGGCGGACCTCCATCTGGAGTGGTATTCCGGCTCAGGGGCGGGCGGTCAGCACCGTAACAAGCACCAGAACTCCGCCCGGCTCCGGCACCTGCCGACCGGCATCGTGGTGACGGCCCAGTGCCGGAAGCGGGAGGAGAGCCTGCGCCAGGCGCGCGAGGCGCTCCTGGACCGGCTCCGGACCCTCTCCGAGGGGGAGGCGCAGGGACTTGAGAACCGGGCCCGCGCCGATCAGGTCGGGACCGGCATGCGTGCCGACAAGCGTCGCACCTACCGGTTCCGGGACGATCGGGTCCTGGATCATCTGACCGGTCAGTCCGCCGCCTGCTCCGCGGTGATGCGGGGTCGGTTTGAGCTCCTTTGGAGGTAATCCCCAGACCCTTACCCGCCGAGCCCTACGGCTCGGCGGACACCCGTCGAACATCGGCCGACCGGCCCGTATATCAGAAAGAGAACGTCATGAAGGACAGAACATTCGACGAAGTGATCGAGGCCCATCGCCAGGAGATCGGCGCCTCCCAGGTCCGGGTCTCACTCGGCCCGGAGGCGACCCTGGAGGGGCTCGCGACCGCCCTTGAAGTGCTACGCCGGACCGGCGCCGTCTACGCCAGCTTCACGGAGGTCGAGCGGGAGCGGGCCAAGGTACACCGCCTCCGCGGGGTCCTTCGGAAGGTCTGCGGGCTGACCACCTCCCCGATCGAGGGGCACACGCCGGAGGAGGGCCGGAGGCGCATGTCCGAGATCTCCTCCCTCACCGATCTGGTCCCGGACGTGGACCTGGAGGGGGATATCGCCTGGATGCGGGAGGAGCGGGAGCTGCGCGGGGAACCCCTGCCGCCGGTCCCGTCCTGAGACGAGGCCCCCGGCGGGGAGAGCGGCCATCTTTTCTTGTTCGAGGGCCCTATTTCGCATATGCGATAAACAAAAAAATACGAGGATTATCATGAGCAGAGATGAGTTCGGGGACCGGATGAAGAGCTATGAGACGACGGAGGCGCAGCGGACCCTCCCGCCGGATCGGCCCGTCCTGGTCCGGATCGACGGTCGCCGGTTCTCCCGGTTCACCAAGGGGTTCCGCAAGCCGTTCGACCCGGACCTGTCCGGGGCGATGCGGGAGACCTGCCGCCTCCTCGTGGAGGAGACGGGGGCCCGGGCCGGCTACGTCCAGTCCGACGAGATCAGCCTGATCCTGGAGCGGCGCCACGAGGCGGACGCGCTCCCCTTCTCGGGCCGGTCCCAGAAGATCGCCTCCACCTGCGCCTCGCTCGCGACCGCCCTTTTTATCCGCGCGCTTCACCGGTCCCATCCGGAACGCGCGCTCGGAGCCGTTCCGAGTTTCGACGCGCGCGCCTGGTCCGTCCCGGACCGCACGGAGGCCGCGAACGCGATCCTCTGGCGCATCCACGACGCCCGCAAGAACGGGATCAGCGCCGCCTGCCGCACCGTGGCCCGGCCCTCGGAGATGAAGGGCCTTTCAGGCCCGGAGATGATCGACCTGATGCGGGATCGGGGCGTTGAGTTCGAGCGCGCCTTCCCGGAGGCGGACCGGCTCGGGGTTATCTGCCAGCGCAGGTCCCGACACGCGCTCATTGATCAGCAGACCTGGGACCGGATTCCGGAACGACGTCGCCCGGCAAGCCGGCTCGTCGTTCGGACCGAGGTTGAGGAGACCGCCGCGCACCGGCTCCTTGATGGGCAGGACCGGGTCTCGCTCCTGTTTAAGGTACCGGACCCTGCCCCCCTGTCAGGTAACGATCTGGTGGAGGCGGTGCGCACCCTAACAACGGAGCGGGCCGGGAACGTGATCGACGAGAAAGATATTCTGAAGACCGTTTGTTCGGAGCTGCAGGGGGAGGTGGATCAGCAGCTGGTCCGTCTGACGGTTCGATCCGTCATCGCGGCCAAGAGGGAGCAATCTCTCCCGAAGGTCTCCAGCTGGTATGACTGAGCTTGCGAGAAACGTTATGCCGTTCTATCCTCCAGAAAAGATGAGGAGAACAATATGGCAGAACGGTCCTACCTGATCGCGGAGAGCGGTCGCCCCAAGGAGGTCCTAGAGGCCTGGCGCGCGGATTGGTTCGTCGCGGAACGCGGCCTCGCCGACCTGATGAAGACGATCGGGGCGGACGGGTGCTTCCGGTTCGGGTTCGAGAAGCCGACCAGCTTCCGGTTCCCGAGGAACCGGGCCCCGGAGGGGTGGACCAAACCCGGCTCAAAGGGGGCAAGCCGCCCCAAGAGGACGAACCGGGAGGATCAGGCGCTGATCGACGCGTTGATCTGGTGCGAGGATCTGAACCAGGTCGTGCAGGACGCCTTCAATCTCCCCCACGGGCTCTCTTACGAGGGGACGGACGGGAAGGGGACCCGTTACCTGAGCGCCGGGGGACCGCACACCTTCTCCGCCTGCTGGACCTCCGACCCGGACGGGCTCGCCGAGGTGATCCTGATCACGCCGGACTATGAGGCTGCGGCCAAGGCGGAGGTGGCCGTCCGCTGGCTGCCCGAGGGGTCCTCCCCCGACACGCCTGACGGGTTCCGCAGGGTGACGGAGGCGGAGGTTGACCTGATCTTCGCTCAGGCGAAGGTGGAGCGGGAGCGCGCGAAAAAGGAGGAAGAGACCTCGGCAGAGCCGGGTCTTTGACAAGGTGGCCCGGGTGGTGGAACTGGTAGACACACCATCTTGAGGGGGTGGCGCTGCAAAGCGTGCGGGTTCGAGTCCCGCCCCGGGCACCAATTAAAACATATCGTTAGCCGTCATAGCTCAGCTGGTAGAGCGCTTGATTTGTAATCAAGAAATCGCGGGTTCGAGACCTGCTGTCGGCACCAGATAACTGCGAGAAGGAGATCTCATTATGCGCGGAATCGCCTATCGACGTCAGAAGGAGGAGCGGGCGAAGGCCCGCGCACGGCGTAAGCTGAAGGCGCGCTGGAGCTGGACCCCGCCGGACGGTCGACCCGTCCATCAGGATCCGGGCCAGGTCGGGTTTTTGGCGACCACCCCGGCGCCCTGCTCCTGTCCGGCCTGCGGGAACCCGCGGCGCCATTTCGGGGAGCTGCTGATGGCGGAGCGCCGCGTTCTGGACCAGCTCTCCGATCAGATCTCCGAGCTTAGGGCGGAGCTTTAAGAACGACCTGTAAGGGCCTGTAGCTCAACGGTAGAGCTGAGCGCTCATAACGCTTAGGTTGTCGGTTCGAATCCGGCCGGGCATACCATATCATCCTGATTTTCGCAAATTTGTGGTTTTTCCGCCATGAGATAAGGCATCTCGAAATACCCGTGTCGTATCGCGATAAGCCTTTTGAGGGACTCATTTGAGAACGTGACGTACGATTCGAACGTCAGCTCGTCAGACCGGGAGTTCGGGTCCTGAAAACGATACATGCTCACCCCGTCCCTACGGGTGATCCGGACCTGTGCCTCCGGCCGCGTGAGGGACAGCTGCACCTCCATGTCGATCAGATCACTCATGCCGGGAGCCCGCTCGATCAGCGCCTCGAATTCCGGACCGAACTTTATCGATATGTGCGGGTCAGAATTATCGGGCGCCGCGCGTGACGGGTCCGGCTCGGAGAGCTGAAGCCGCCTCACTTCCCGCACGAACTCCGCCGTGCCTACATGGGTCCGATCAGAGGCGAGCCCGATGGCGAGGTTGACGATGTCCGCTGAACTGACGTCAGGCGCCCCTCGGCCCCGTCTCGTCTTCTCCCGGACTCCCGTTTTGGCCAGGGTACGATCCAGAAACTCCACGGAGATTTTTGGCTTGCCGAACAGGTCAGCCATCTCCCTTATGAGTTCGCCCCGATTCATTTCGTGACCCTTTCTTTGTTATCGCTATCCTAAAAGAAACGCCTGAAAACCGCCAAACCCTTTCTTATCAGGTCTTGACTAGGACTCCTGTCTGGACCCGTCTCAGGAATGCTGCGGACATCCAGTCTGACGTAGCTTAGAGGTTAAAGTCGGCCGCTCACAACGGGCAGATCGCATGTTCAAACCCCTAACCCGCATACCAAAACTACGTTCCGAAAATCACGCTCAGCGCGACCAGAGGCGGGCAGATCAGATAGGTCAGCGTGGTGAACCAGAAGAGGATCGGACGCTCATCGCGGTAGATCAGGCGCCCGGTCAGGATCTCGATCCCGGACCACCCCTTCCCCCGGATCCGGCCGGTCCGGACCCCGTTCGCGCCCACCCACATGATCAGGAGGC
>Ga0208544_10001626_pt1 | contig 15267 bp, 20 predicted proteins | sample DEB08_DNA_9_FD_184526 | JGI IMG/M metagenome (GOLD analysis project Ga0208544, IMG submission 184526) | Aqueous microbial communities from the Delaware River and Bay under freshwater to marine salinity gradient to study organic matter... | ecosystem: Environmental > Aquatic > Marine > Coastal ... | reverse complement strand
CCCCAAAACCCCAAAACCCCAGACACCGTCCAAATTTATCATTATCAAAAGTCTCGTTCTATTTATTATTATATCCAGGAATTTAAATTTTCCATTGAAATGAAGAAAGGTTTCCTACTTCTAATTCTAAATCTGGCCGCACTGGCGCGGCATTCATAAACTCACGCAGTCAAGGCTGTTGGCGAGTAGAGTGCTGGACCAGTGCAGCCGTGCGTATCGCAAGCTTTACACTACTATCGAGACCGTTTCCAAGGTAAGTAAAACATAATAAGCTTCACCTCACACGATGCTCTTCAATTATTATAGAACTTACCAGTTATGAATGGGCGTGGCACGGGTTGTCTTCAGCTGAAGACGAGTACGATACCCCAACGGTCGCCACTGACCAAGATGGCGGTCAAGTTTCTCTTCTCGGACTTTTGAAGTCTGCGGAACAAAACAGTTTATTCGCAGGCCCGAGGTAGACCAAGTGGGTCTGGCAACAAGTCCCTGTTGACTTAGTCGGCTCTACGCGAGTGAAATTTATCTCTGAAATTAAGAAGGAGTGCTCCGCGAGTTGTCAAAATGAAGCGTCGTTTGCTTTCGTGCTTCAAACCGAGAGTGCATTCACGACGAGTGGATCTGGCAGCACGGGTTTTTAAAACCTAAACGGACCTCTTGCTGTCAACTTCGACACTCTTGACGGCTCGATTCAGATTGTTGGCCAAAACCATCAGAGTGGCCGCCTTGAAACACCTTTACAAGTGCTTGGTCAAACTGTATCGAGCGGCTTAGCCACTGGAGAACGCCATGAAATCGACATCTACTTTTCATCGACTCCAAACAAGCTTTCCGTTGAAGTCTACATTGACGATAAGCTTGAGGTTTCAGCAAACGAGATCGCCTTGGAGACACTTGGTGTAACTGATTCGTCCCGAAGGTTCTACGCGGGCTTCACAGCCTCGAGTCTAACCCAGCCCATAGGCACTGTTCCCGCCACTTATACTCTTAACTTGCACGATGTTGCGATTATGAAGCAGAAGGTCGTGGACATGCAAAGTTCGTTGGCCAAGAGGCCTTCATTGGATGAGGAAGGTAAGCATTTGATTGAGATTGATGCCATCTTTCTCGACCAGTGCTATCATTACTCAACACTCCCTCTGTACTCACTCTCTGATGTAAGTTTGATCGCGTCGACTGGCGGAGAAGAGTGTCATGTTGAACTGATGAGCCTTCCTAGCTCTGAAAAGCTCTATATCACGGTCGAAAACACCTTCCGCCTCCGATGTTCTAGTATCGGCGCGGAAGTAGACTTTGACATCCATGACAGCTCAGCCTCCACCACAACCAGACTTCCAACAAGCCTACCACTTGAGTCTCTAGTGATAGCAAGTGGACCCGAGCTGATTGAAGTTGCAATCGAAGGTGCTGACCTTGACGCCGGAACAATGACCCAGCGCGGCTATGCAGGCAATCTGTACCAGTTCAAAGTCACCGTGCACTAGAAACAGACCCTCATCTCTGCCAACGGGGGACATCTGGTTGAGCCCGACCAGCAGGTAGACGTCTTCGCCGCTGACCTGAAAGTGACGGTCACTTCAGACAATATTTACCGCGTTCCCTTCCAAAGCACTACTGAGTACTCAAACTTAGTTCAAACGCAGTGCTATTTGTCAGATCGAGGCATCCCTTGCTATGACAAGTACGCCTAACACGCTGCATCTTCCTTCACCTTCAACTTCATTCCAGAAGAGGCAGGCATCTACACCCTCAACTCCCCCTACTCCTCCTCGTCCTTGTTCAAGATTCAAGTGTTTGAATCGATTAACGACGAGCCACTACACTCTGAAGACTTGAACTCATTTTTGTCGACTGTGAATTCATATGCGACGATCGATACTCCCGAAGGATATGAGGTGCCGGCTGGGACTAACGTGCGACTATCTGTGGTGCTGAGGGACCAGTTCGACAGGCCCTTCTCGGTTCAGTAAAGACTTACATGTGATGACGACATCTTCGCCGAGTCCTACTACATTATCAACAACTTTGCGAAGTACCGCTTCACAGGCCAAATGACAGACTCCTAGATTTAGACAAAGTTGACAAGGGCTGGAATCACAACCTTCCATGTTCATCTAACCTGTCAGGGCTACAAATTCGAGATCGCTTGCAAACAGTGCGAAAAGGATGTTCTGTTTAGCGAGCCGTTTACCAAAGTCGATGGACGAGTGGCGCGTGACTACGAGACTGCCTTTTTTGTTGAAGAGACTTTGATGCTGTAGCCAGAGGTGTTTATGAGAGGTGAGAACTTGGCGTTCGATATTGAATTCTAGGATGCCTATGGTAACAGGGTCACAAGCACGACTACCTCAAGCTACAATGTCACGTTCGAGTTTGGCTCGAAAGAGTACAATCTGGTGAGTACCGACCTGAAGGGCGCCATAGTGGTGACTACTCAGACCGAAGCAGAAAACAACGAGTTCAAGAACTTACCTCAAAGGACTGATCTGTACAAATTCAAAGTTATGAACAGACAGACAGGAAAACTGATCGGCGAAATTCCAGTCCAGATTGTCGAAGTCAACGACCCCTACAGACCTTAGAACTTGAAGTCCATTGGCGACAATTCAATGTGGAAGGAAGTGTTTACGAAGGTGGCGTACACCGAGACGATCAGAATTGGCGAAATCGGTCGAATTGACATTGTACTTCACACGTATGACCTGCTGCAGCTCACAACCACTTCAAACGACGGCTGGCTCTCAGATTCTGTGCTCGCAAAGCTCAAGATGATCTTTTATGACATCGAGTTGAAAGACGATTGCATGTCGTTTGGCTTCCGCCGGGGTCTTTACCCGGGCGAGTACTGGAGCGAGTTTACTTGTGAAGGAAAGAGCTCCAAATTACACTCGTCACGACCACCGCACACGGTCGAATTCCGTGTAGTCTACGGTACGTCTCTTCTGAGCGACCCCAAGCTGCCACTGATCCTGCAGGATGGTCCCGCTGTAGACGCAGGGCAGTCGTTCTACCAACTCGAAGGAACAACCTTTTAACTTAACGATGTCCGCCGAAGCATCCAGATCGACCTCAGCTTAATCGACAAGTACGGTAATTAAACACATGCGTACGTTCTGCCGACGGAGGAAGTCGCCTACGATCTGTTCAAACTTGACCGTGAGACTGAGAGCATGTATGAGTACTCCGCTGGTGTTTTGATTACCAACACTCTGACTTTTGATGACTTGTAAGTTGGTCGTTATCTGTTGCAGCTCAGGTTGCAGGGTACCAAGGAGCCGAAGATCACTTTCACCGTGGACTCTTAGTCAACTCAGATTTCAGCTCGCTACTCTTCTGCAGTGAACTCAAAGGTGTCCTACAGCGCCGGCACCCTACTCCATGTCGACTTCCTTGCTCGAAACATCCACAACAAGGCGATGGACACGATTGATGACTAAGCCTTTTATGCGCACGTTTAAAGTCAAACTGACCCTGACTACAATGTGCAGCTTGTGCTGGCTGGAGGTCTATCAACGCAGACAAGCACAGATGGCGTCTTCTAGCTTACGAGTGACAAGGTTCTGGCTGTGTAAGGACCCTACAGGACTAGTCTAGACCTCTTGTAGTCAACCTTCCAATCTGTGTTTGTCCAAAACGGCTACTTCACAGTCGAGGAGAACAACTAGGCTGACTTTGAGCGCACTCAAATGTTTCTCATGATGACCGAAGCTAACGGAGAGAAAAGAAAAGTTTCTCTTGTCAAAGACATGAAGAACTTCTACCTCTACGAAGTGTACAACAACCCTTTCGAGGTCAAAGTTGAACGCTACAACTCCTAAGAGTAGCTTCTCTCGTCTGAGCAAAGTGGAATAGTGGTCACTATGGTGCTGAGAAACAAAGATGGAAGTTAAATTTACACTAACTTTGTGACAACAGCTGCAGATGATGTCTACCAAAATGACGAAAGCAAGGCGACGGGCAATTATGAGCTCATCGTCACGTTTTCAACTCCTGACAATACCGAAGTCCTGGATCTCATTCACCACACTTCTGGCGGCGCAGGCTAAGTCCTGCATGAAGACAACTTCCAGGTCAGGTTGATCAACTATGACTTATACGACACTGCCTCGCGAGAGCTCCTCTGCCCGCAGACAGTCGAGATAGTCGCAGGACGCCCCTCCTAGTTCACATGCTTTCACTCTGGCGTGTACAAGGTCAACCAAGACACTTTCGAGTATTCGTCTATCTTCAAGGGTCCAGGCGATCCTAGATCGCTCGATAGCGTCGACTTTGTATCGTTTTCGCAAAAGAATCTTGTCAAAATTGAGATTGGCGGAACCAAAGCCGGCTTTTATGAGTTGACACTCACAGAAGACCAGTATGCGCTGATGAGAAAAGTGATTGTTCTTGTCAAGCCCGACAGCTTGGCAAGCATTAACATACAGCCTGAGATCTACCTAAACGGCGATCGGACTTATTACACAAGCGGGGCCGGTCGACGACTCACGACAGTCTTTGAGCTTTAAGATCAGTTCCACAACAACGTGCTGTTGTATTCGGGCCTGCATCCTCGCCATGACGATGTTCTCGACTTGCTCTCAGTGTCTCACGAAGACGGCAAGCCTGTTAAAACAGTGCTCCAGCATTGGCATAAGGACTCAACCATCGGCTTCACTGAATACCTCTTCAATATCACTAGTGCACATGAGGGCATCGTGCGAGTTTCGAGTCCGCTGTTTCAGGGCACTTCAAACGTTTACTAAGTCAACTTCAAGAGTGACTTAGAGCCTGACGTTTAAAAATCTTTCATGAGTCTTACTGTTGAGGATGACGGTGCGACAGCAGCTGAGAAGGGGTTGATCATAACCCATGCTGGCGTAAAGCTGACCCTCATGCTGCACATGAGAGACCAGTACAATAACAAGAATCTCATCAAGCTAGATGAATTCAAATCCAAAGTAGAGGTGCTGATTACTTCCCAGAAGGGTGATTATGTCCAGTCGATAAAAGCACAAGGGCTTGAGGTAGTCAACGAAAGTTCAGAGGCTTCTTTATAAGTGTCCTTGGCACCCTTTATGGCCGCCGACCACTACTCGATACAGTTTCTTTACGGTGGAGTCTCGGTAGACACTATAAGCTTAGAAGTGACGCCGTGTCCTGCCAGAGACGACACGCTGCCAACCCTCACATTCAGAGATTTCACAGGTGCGAGAAGCAACACGCGGATAAAGGTCAGCATGGAGCAGATTGATCCATATCTGATTGTGAAATTCTTGGACCCGGCAGGAAACCCAATGGAGCTTCCTCAAGAGAAGATCAACCATCTTGAGTTCACCATCGTGGACAAGTACATTCCAAGTATGATTTTCATTCCTCTAAACGAACCTGTCCGAGTCAACTCGCACAATGAGTACAAGCTTAACCTATGTCATGGCTACACCTCAACCGACCTAAAGTGCTTAAGCGATCTTCATTATGGCAGAATCTAAGTTCGCGACACTTTAAACGGTTTGGTTAAACACTACTCACTGACCATGATGGAGTAGAAAGAGCAAGGAGACCGCATCTCTTTCCAGCCAACCTACGAAGAAGACATCGAAGCTAATGACCAAAGTCTTGAGAGTGGCTCGCTGAATATAGTGGACGAAGGTGCTTCCTCGCCAATAGAGTTTTCTTTTGAGAAGTCGAGGCTGGAACTTGGCAAAGAGTAAGGTGATTTGAACATCGGTGATACTTCAGAGCTTCAAGTTGAGCTGATAGAAACAGATGGGCAACCCGCGTCGTCCTCTTCGGTCTAGGTGGTGCTCACCTTCCTAAGACAAGACTTTTCATAAGAAGAGCTTTATCGGAAAACAATCTCTTCTTCCACCTCCGTCAAGTACAGCATGAACAGCTCCAGTGAGCCTGGTCTCTACCGCTGGTAAGCATTCAAAGATGGCTTTGAACTTCAATGTCCACTTTCTTGCATCTTCCGAGTCGCAGGCCAGTCATCGCTTGATCAAGTTGCGTAAAGTGCTGTTGAGGAGAGCGTGGACAAGATTACGTATGCGGTGGTATCTGATGCCTCTGAAGACGAGCTAGTTGTCGAAGTTAAGCTTAAAAACGACAAGAATCAACTTTTGACGGTCGACCAGAGCTTGATGCCTACCTATTTACAATTCGCCGGCAAAGATTCCACCTCCGAAGAAGTGTCGTTGATCGAGCCTTTGAGAGTAATTAAAAATCACAATCAACAAGCTCTCCTGTGCTACTTCCTAGCAAACAAGATCCCATCCTAGCTCTTTGCTAGCGACAAGTCAGGGCTCACGACGCTGAAAGTGCAAGGACTAGCAACATTGACGTACAACGTATAGACCAAGTTACAAGCGGGTCAGTTCCTCTTAAGAATACCTGCTGATCTTGAAATCTTTAACGTTTCTAGAAATGAAAAAGTTTTATAGCCGCTGACTCTCACAGGTCGTTACATCCTAACATTCGAGGGCGGTCACCAGAAGCTCCTATGGGTGTATCCGGCGGCACATGAAGAGCCTTCGCAAGAACTGGAACTGCTAGTCTGGAGACCACCGTTCGCTGACTTCGACGTGACGGTTTCACCAGGTGACAATACGTTTGAGGTGGCACTGGGGCAACCCATGCAGCTAAAAGTAGTACTGAACGACAAGTACGGTAATCATGTGTTGTTCAAAGATGACTACTAGCTCGAGATGGAAAACAGCTTTGTCTCGATGAAAAGCGAGCTACTTGCTGATAGAACCATCCTTGTAACCATTGACAACCAAAAACTGAGAAGAGGTGGCCAGTACGCCATGAAAATCGGGTCTCGTAGCCTTCTCATGCACGTAACTACTCCATTCTCTCCAGACAATGCCGTAATTTACGAATACTAAGCACTCACTGCTTTACAGCTACGAACTGAAGAAGGTTACGACAAGATTCCGTTGTTCCGAAAGGACACCCTCGAGGTGAACGTGCTCCAGCTAGTTGACAGAGCTGGAGACATTTACGTCGACGAAGACATCACGAAGACTGAGGTCACGATTCCCTATAGCCAGAAGAAGTACAATCCTCTGTTCAGGGTGATCAAGATGGCAAACCACGGCGCCTTTAGACTTATCACCAAAATGAAGTACTTGAGCCAAGAAGACTACCTCAAAGGCGTTTTCACTTTCAACGGTGTGAAAGAACTCAGGGTTTACTATCAAGTGCACCTGCCACTCGCAAATGTGAAGATAGATGACTTGGTGATGTCGGTGAGTGAGAGCGGTCTCTACAGTATGGCTTTCAACTTGATTGATGATACATCGAAGCTATAGTTTTACAACGACTTTGATGTGTAGCGCTACTTGAGAGTACTCAAAAATGGCGAGCCAGCCAGAGGGCTTGACGTGACTCTTAGCGCTGATGGCAACCTGAAAACCTACTGGGTTTAGCACTACGGGGATGATCCCACAGATGCTGTTGACTTTGAGATTGAGTTAGTCGACTAGACACAGCGAGAGCTCTTGAAATTGATGGACGAAACCATAAAGTTCATTGATGCCTCAACCCCAGTTCTTAAAAGTACCGCCACACCCCAGACTGCGTCTCCCTCTTCGAGTAGTACTATGAAGCTTGTCACTCAGATCAGCAATGGTCGGGTCAAGGTTGGAGAAGAGATCGTGATCGGAGTCGTGGTGACAAATGACTGTAGTTTTGACCAAACAAAAATGGATGTGCATCTGCACAGCTCCGTCACAGGCTAACGGGTTCTCTCACCTTAGTCGGTGAATAAGATAAATACGAGGTGCGATAGTGCGAGCACCTTCGCCTTTGTCGTTGATCAGGAAGCTGAGTATTTATTCAGTGTTAGGTATGCTAGCATCTTGCAGGAGTCTGCCAAGTTTAGAGCTTTCAAGCCTGAGATAGACTTCTCGCTGACAACTTTATCGCTCGCAGATTCCAGCAGCCCCGGCCAACTCAAACAGCACCTGTTTACAAGTCAAGACTTCAGCTTCAAACTTGATTTCTTTACGAAAGACAAGCGAGACAAAATCGATTACGTTGGCTTTTAGATTGAGCTGAGAATGCAAAGTTCCCACGTGGGTTCCAGCATGCAAGACTTCGTCTACAGAAGTGATCAGCGTGGAAACATCTCGATCAGATTCTTCAACCCTGGCACCTACTTCCTTTCCGAGTTCCTCTTGAATCGCATGCAATTAAAGCCCTTCAGTGGAAATGAAAGCGAGGGGTACCACATGATGTTTATCGTAGAGCATGGCTCGTGCACACAAGCTTCGATTTAAGGCAAGTTCGAGCTCCAGGTCGGACAGAGCCTGGACATGTGGATTTAGTGTCAGAACAGTCTCGGAACGCCGGTTCTCGACTCTTCCGACATTGTAGTTAGTCTAAAGAACACGAAAGACTCCTCATATCAGCATACCTTACAATCATCCACTCTTAGTGGTACTAGTTCTGGAGGAAAGCAACGGGTAGTTGAGCCGATGACGAAGGTTGGAGAGTTTACTATTCTTGTTTACAACAATGGAATTTTGATTGATGACAGCAAGCTGCTGAAGGTGACAAGTGCGTCACCGTGTCCTCCGTCTTCTCCATTCCGGTGTCCAAAGACCGATACCTGCACCTCAAACTATCAATATTGCTCTCTGCTCGATTTCACCAGTTGTTCGGATGAAGAAACACCATTCAAGTGCTTTGAAAGCTCGACAACATGTGTCAAGGATGTGGAAAGCGAATGCTGTGACGAAGGAGTCTTCTGCCCGCACAGTAGAACTTGCGTCGCCAGTGAAACTGAATGCTGCTCCACAAACTCAGAAACGCCCATCTTCTGCGTCGAGACACAAACCTGTGTCGCCCATGATTACGAATGCTGCTCTAACTATTTGATCGGCAGTACCTTCTTCGCCGCACCAATGGTAAAATGCTCCGACGAAAACAAGTGCGTGCCATGGGACAGCTCAAGCTATTGTTTCCAATCCTATGATGTAGGCTGCAGTGACCCGGAGTTCAGCCACTTTTGTGCAAATGAAGGTCGGTGCCGGAGAAGTGAGGCTGAGTGTGCAACGACGAAGGTGTGCCCGCCAGGCTACACCCACTGCCCGGACAACTCCTGCATAGAAGGTCTTTAATAGTTTGGCCAATGTCCAAAATTGCCATCCTGTGTCGTGGACCTGCCGTACCAACTCGAAACTTCTGTCGGCTATCTCCGCTGTCCAGATGGAAAGACATGCGTGTCAGACTTTGAAAGCTGTCCAACCGAAGTCAGCTGTGGAGACTCAAGTCTGGTTTTGTGCCCTGACCGCACTTGCAAGACCAATGCGTTTGAGTGTCAAGAGCCCCCAACTGAGGAAATTTAAGACTGTGATGCCAGCTCTGACTGGGGCTGCGTTGACCGAGAAGTTTTGACTTCCTGTGGATCTCTTATGATGAGATGCCCTGATGGCTCATGCTCAGCAGACTGCAACAACGAAGCTGCTGACGTGGGCAATTGTGAAAGTCGAGGAGAAGTGCTTTGTCCACATTCGACCTTGTGCGCACCGTCGAAAAGCCAGTGTCCAGAGAAAACCATCTGTGTAAAGGCTGCCAACTATACGCAGTCACCGACAACAAGTTTGCTTTGTGGCACAGGTGTTGAAGTTTGCGTACAGAGTCAGGACTAGTGTACAGTCTCCGAAGAATATTGCTCAATGGATTAGACTTGCCCAGATGGAAGATGCCTGCCAGAAAGTGGCTAGTGTATGACACCATTTTCATGCTCGAGTGGGTTCAAGAAAGTCGGAGGCAGCACTGGCCTCTTCTGTCTCAGCTCGGAGAGCGTGGCCTAGAAATCTCATTCGATCGCTGTCCAAAGGCGGGCACAGACACGATCCCCAAATCAGATTCTCTGTCTGACTGGAGAACACAGAGCCAGAGTTGACGACTGCCCCTCTGAGATCACCTGCCCTTCGGTTGCGCCAGTTCAGTGCTCAGATGGTCGCTGTGTTAGCTAGAAGAGCCAGTGTCGTTTCACTGATCAGCAAGTGTAGTCGAACTTCCAAGCATGCCTTGATTAGAGTCTACTGCTCTGCCCTTCAGACTTAATCACATGCACCTCATCGCTCCAAGACTGCCCAACCAAATCAACTTGCCAAAAAGGATTCATCAAGTGTGCGGAGAACCGCTGTGTTAATCCAACGGTGAATACGTGTGAGATGGCTGACACCTTAGCGTCCTGCAGTGACGCTCAGCCATTTTACTGTCGAGCTACTTCAACATGCCTCTCTTCGTACAACGCATGCGCTACACTGACAACATGTCCACACACGCGGCCAGTAAAGTGTACAAGTGATTCCTCTTGCCGTGCATCGTTAGCCGATTGTCCAACAACGTTCGGAGCGCCGCCTTCGACGCAGTCTACATGTCCAGAGCACTTGCCTGTCAAATGTGAAGATGGCAGTTGTGCTCGTTCTTTGACCGCCTGCCTTCCAATTTCTGACGAGCTCCTCAGATGTGTCAACAGGCCCACATCCTTCCTTTGCTAAACAACGCGTACATGTGTCGACAACCTGTCCCACTGTCCGACTTTCTCTTAAATTTGTCAACCTGGCTACTTCTTCGACTGGTAGAGTAAATCCTGTAGGAAAGCAAGTTCAAAAATCGCGAGAGTACTCAAATCTATCGCGGACGATTCGGCACCCGTCAAAGGTTGTGAATTAAGTAACCAGTACTACTGTGCAAAGAAGGGCATCTGTTCAGAAGAGCCTTGTCAAGAGTGGTCTCAGTGTGCTAACAAAAGTGATGTCTAATGCAACGACGGGCTCTGTCACGCTGATGAAACATCGTGTGGTGCTGAGATGACTTGCCGCAGCTACTTGTACCCGAACACAATTCTCAACAACGAGAAGCTGAATAACGAGAAGCTCAACAACGAGGAGATGTGCTACATTCCTCACTGCCCACCTGAGCTACCCTTCAAATGCGGCAGTGGCCTTTGTGTCACTGACAAGAAGTTCTGCTCCAATTCAGATTCATTGCTTTCAACTGTGTGCCAAGACCAAGCTGTAAAAAGTGGAACAAATTCTACTTTGGCTTGTGGAGATGGAACTTGTGTAACAAGAGCAGAGCATTGTCCTCCTCTCTACGACTGTGCCCTGAACCCAGTTGAAAAAATTAGATGCAAGACTGATGGCTCTTGCAGAGCTTCTGAAAGTGAGTGTCCAACGGAGGCATCTTCCACTTGTCCGTCCAGTCTACCCCACCTGTGCGCTAGCGGACTTTGTTCTCGTGACAAGAATAGCTGCTTAAGAAGTGACAACGGGTGTCCGTTTTCAGCGCCCTACCGATGTGAGTACACTGGCATTTGCCTCGCAGATGCATCCCACTGTTTCTCTCCCTTCGCCATGATCAGTCACTTGGCACTACTTGAGGACGACGAGCGACCTAACATATGCAAACGATTTGGCAAGGTTCTCTGTCTCCCGGCAGACAACGAAAGCCTCATCTTCTGCGCTGACTCCTACGATGAGTACAGATCGGCAAGTAGTGGGTGTCCAGTTACTAAGCCAATCCTATGCGCTGATAAGCTAACTTGTGCAAGTTCTGTGGCTTCTTGTCCAGACAGTCAGAGAATGCTTCTTGCGATAACGGAAGAGCTTGGGCCGGCACCTACGGTTGACAAAGTAGAGCTCAATCATAATATGTGTCCCGCTTCGGAGCCATTCCGCTGCTCCCACTTCGATATCAATGACTGTAAACCTCTCCCCTACACTTCGTCTGAAGAACTCCTCGACCAAGCATGTGGCACAAAGCTTCAAAGTTTGCAAGACGCCTATCTTTTGAACTAATGCGTCAGTGCTGAAACCCCGTTTTCGTGCGGAGATGGCAGTTGCGTCTCACAGATTGGACAGTGTCCAACGTGTCCCCATTTCTGTCAGTCGATCAAACAGTGTGTTTCGAAAGTCGAAGAGTGTGAAAGCGTAAACGTAAGCGAATATGAAGGAATCTGTCCTAGTGGAGCTCCTGTCAGGTGCATCAGCGATGGACGATGCGTGAGCAGTGGCGTGTAGTGTACACAGCAAGAAGGTCTTCGCAGTGACCTGACTTGTCCATCTCTTCGTCCAATCCGATGCATTAATGGCTCATGTGTTACATCGTTTGATGCCTGCCTTGACTCGGTCGATCGATCATAAGCTGCGTTCACAAATCCATTGAGCTGGGACATCGAAGTCACTTCAAGCGATGTTTGTCAAGTTTACTGCCCTGATGGAAGCTGCCGAGAAAGTCAAAGAAACTGTCCTCTAGTTCCAGCATGTTCCCAAACGACGAAGCCGTATCGATGCTCTGATGGCTCATGCGCTCACAGTGAGGCCTCCTGCTCGAAGCAAGCAGACACGACGTCTTGTGAAGCATAAAGCATGTTCAGATGTAAGGACGGCACCTGCCGACCAACCGAAGCAGCCTGCCTTTCCTACTTCGGATGCCCCATTGATTAACCTCTCCAATGTCCCACTGGCCAGTGTGTCAGCAAAGAAGGAGAATGTCTTTAGTTCTCTAACTGTGCCACGCTCTTAGACGACGCTTAATCGACGATGTTCCAGTGCAAGAACCTGCGGTGTGTCGCGGCCATCAGCGAGTGTGAAAGCGCCTCTGCTACTACCGTGCGGATGGAGTACACTCTCGACGCCAATGACGCGACAACGATCAACTTCGCTTTCAAAGGCATCAAGCCAGTTGGAAGACTTGCACTGCCGCCCCAGTCGATCTATTTCTCAACCAAGAAGGCGCAAAAGTTGATGTTTACGCCGTTGCCGTCTGACGTCGCATCCAAAATCAAGAACATAGTTTCGCCGAAGACGTTGACCTACCTGAAGGAGTTCTTCGCGATAGAGGACTCTCTTGATGGCGCATTCTCGCAGGTTACACCCCAAGTGGACATCAAGTATGCAGGAGCAGAGGGTGGAGAAGCAGTGTTGAGGTATGGTGCAAAGATTGAATTCCTGGTCGATTACCACGGCTGGCCTCATGGCATGGATCAACAGCATGACACTTGCTTGGCCAAAGTTACTCAAGGTGAAGAAGATAATGGATAGCAGTGGACTTGTCTATCCCGTTCCGCCACAATAACCCCAGATGGCTTCATCTCGTTCCCAATCGACGAGATCGGCGGCATCTACTCGCTTGTCGTGAACCCAAGCCCTAGCGACTTTATCTACTCGTGCGAAACCCCGTTCTGCAATTGGAAGTTCAGGATCTTTAGTGCTATCTTGTTCGGAGTGACTCTGTTCTTGCTGACGATATTCATTATCATCTGTGTTTGCTACAAACGTAAACGAGCAGGAAAGAGGGCAAGGTCTGAGTAAGAAGAAGAAATTGAGGAAACTGAGGAGAAAAATGAAAATGATAATGGTCAAGCAAAGTAGCCTAAAAATTCTTCATCGAATGGATTCTGGGCGAAAAAAGACGAAGAGCGGAGACGGCGAGAGCAAGAGAAGGCTGAGCCTGTCAACGCTGAAGACCAGAAGTACCACATTCAAGATGATGAAGATAGTTATTTGGGCTCCGACTATGACGATGAGCAGCAAGACAAAGCTAGTTTCCACCACAATGTCACTGGAGGGTTCCAATCAGACAGCCAATTCAGAACCAATAGCAGTGGCTAGCGTGGACGAAGCTTTAATAAAAACAGCTTTCAGGCTAAGGACGCCGAATAAATCAAGGACGAGTCTATCCAGTAGCTCGAGCGACAGCAGACTTAAGATCTCGAAATGAGAGAGGCGCGCAAGAAGGCAATTATGCTGGAGCAAAGAAGAGTAACGTCGGTGAACAACGCCAATGCGTAGAAGTTCAACTAGCTGATGATTTTGAAAAGCCAGGAAATCGAGGAGCTGAAGACTAAAATTCGTAATCTTGACAAGATGAAAGCTGATCGAGCTCTTCAAAAAGAACGAAGTTTGCGCGGGGTCACGATTGGCACTCAGACTGTTGAGGAGAAAAAGACTGAGTCTCAAAATATGGCGGCGCAAACTAGCGAGGCCCAGGCTACTGCGATGGCAGATGCTTCAGTCGACCCCATCATTGTCGACTATTTGGACGCTGGCAACCAAACTCGCCATTATTCGATAAGGACGTTTTCAGGGGCAGCCGATATGACGGACGAAGACTTCCTGCGTGTGCACCGTGAGATGAGAGATCACTACCAGGCAGAGGTCAACAGGGTCGCGGGAGAGCTGAGGAAGGAAGCTCACTACTTGAGGAATGGACCACCAAGAAAGTTCGTGCGCACGAGCTATAACTCCTCTATGGTGTCTTATCCAAGTGAGCGCTACTTAGGAGCTGGCGATTAGTAGACGACGCAAGGGCAGACTGATGGGTACAACTTCCACAGTCGAAAGTAGCCCGACGGGGTCACTGGCGCAAACGACGATTCGTTCCAGTCAGATTAGGCGAGGGAGGCCGCTCTAATCAGCGAACAGTGGAACACCTTAATGAATGATTAAGTCCACCCTGCGACTCCTAACGCAGTTGGAAACGTCAACGAGGAGCTGCGGAACCTCGTCGCTCATCACGGGACCGAGCATTCGCCGCGAACTGCCCTTTCGACTCATAATTAGCCACATAATGAAATTGGCGGGTTGGATGCAAAGCTCTTCGCAACCAATGAGTACTTTGGTCAAGCTGACGCTGATCAGCAGTATTAGACTTAGCAAGAGGGCATTCTTTCAACGAACAGGATCTTCTCGAGCAGGAAAAAGCCTGGATAATGCTCAGGCATGAAGTACCGACCTGAAATCAGTGCCTATTTACATGGAGCGAGTACAGCTTCCTATGGTTCTAAGATCTTGGGCACCCACGAAGGAGTCAACGGCGAGAAAAGTGGATAGCTAGTGACTTTAGACTCCATCGAAGAGATGCAACGGGAGAAGTATTAGAGGATGACGACAAACTCCAATCGACGCACAAACGTCATCGGTGGCGACCTGGTCCCCGCATACAACGACGATAGAAAATTTGAAGACTTGACGTTCAAAGAACGCTTCAGAGAGGAGTCGCTCCGGTACAATCCAAAGATGTATTCCCAGAATCGTAATGCTTTCAGGCCTGCTATACATGAGTCTCCCGACGAACTTCATCCCTCATCTAAGAAAGGTGGTGATAGTCGGAGCACGGGACACAACAATTGAAGTTATAACTGACCAGAGGCACAAACTACCATGGTTGCCCTGTTTCAGCCCCATAAACAATTATTAGAGATTTCACAATAATTCAAACTACACCTAGTCTGATTTGACTTGACGGGGTTTTGGGGTTTTGGGG
>Ga0208544_10001625_pt1 | contig 15268 bp, 8 predicted proteins | sample DEB08_DNA_9_FD_184526 | JGI IMG/M metagenome (GOLD analysis project Ga0208544, IMG submission 184526) | Aqueous microbial communities from the Delaware River and Bay under freshwater to marine salinity gradient to study organic matter... | ecosystem: Environmental > Aquatic > Marine > Coastal ... | reverse complement strand
TTAGCAATTAGCAATTAGCAATTAGCAATTAGCAATTAGCAATTAGCAATTAGCAATTAGCAATTAGCAATTAGCAATTAGCAATTAGCAATTAGCAATTAGCAATTAGCAAAAATAAAATTATAGGAGTTACTAAAAGAATAAATTACGACAAATTTATAGCAAAAGTAACGATAAAAATATAGGTAGCAAAACTGATTTTTAATCAGTTAATCCCTAAAAAACTAAGTATTAAATACTTGAAAAGTTAGTCTGTGAGGGTACTACTTTGAGGGAATCTTTCTTTAGGAGAGGTTCCCTTTTTTTGTCAATGACAATATATCAACCTCAATCTCAACTTCAATTTCATCCAAGTCAAAGTATCCCAGTTAAACTGATTTAAACCAAAGCGTTTCTAATTCAGCAGCATCTCCACCTGCATAATCCACAAAAATTTCCGAGCCTGCTTCTGTCGCTTTAATGCAATGAAATTGCAGTACTTTTCCCTCTATATCCAAGACGATTTCAGCATTAGGTTTGGTAGAATGATTGTAAATCGAACCATACCCTAAAGGAACGCAAGCGGATCCTACTGGCTCTGGCCAATTATAGTAATAATCATGAAAAATGGTTTTGTCTATTAGTTTTTTCTGGTCTGGAGGAATAATAATTAAAGGGCAGAATTCAATAATGTCCCCTTTATTAATATCAACTGCGGTAAAGACACCTCTACCTCGCCCTTCCGAGTCGGTAATAAATAGCCCTGGAATGTGTAACATTTTCTCATTTTCGTGAAAAATAACTGTCTTAAAAAGCGTCTACTAAGTAGCTGAAAATTATTGATAAAACAGCATGACTATCTGTAAGTTAACCGTTTTTATCGAGAAATGGATTTATTGGCAGTAAAAAACGGGAATTATGAAAATAATAAGAGAGAGAAAATCCGTTGGGGACATACTACAGATGGTCTAACCACAACGAACAATGCCTGTAAGCTACACATTGGCAGATTACAGGCATTATTGAGGAACAATCCTCCAATATATTAACAACGATAATTAGCTATCGCCGAATTTCTTTTTCTTATAAGCAGCTTTTAATACTTCAACTCTACGCTCAACCGATGGCTTTGTGAAATGTTTTCTTCTTCTCAATTCCTTCAAAGTTCCTACTTGTTGGAATTTACGCTTGTATCTTCTTAGCGCCTTGTCAATTGATTCGTTATCTTTTACATCAATAATTAACATAAATACTCCTTGATTTGATTTTTATTAAGTATAAATAAGATTTTATCTAAAAAGGCACATAAAATCTCATTTTTTTAAATTCGGGTGCAAAAATAGGTTATATTTATAAAATAAGCTAGTTTTAAGCATTAAATTATTGGAAGTTTTTTCAAGACTTAAAAAATTAGCTGGTATCTCGTTTTGGGTATCAGGTATCAAATCAAACGAGCCTGATACCTGACACCCAAAACCTAGTACCATTTTTAACTAGCCTTCATCCCTCCATCAATCGCCAAACAATGCCCATTAACAAAAGAAGACTTATCACTTAACAACCATAAAATTGTTTCTGCTACTTCCATTGGTTTTCCTAAGCGCCCCATCGGTACATAACGCCGAACACTTGTATCTAACATTTCTGGGCTTAAACCGTCTAAAATTGCCGTCTCTGTCCAACCTGGACAAACGGCATTTACTCGAATATTCAATTTAGCATACTCCATAGAAGCAGACCGTGTTAGTCCTACTACCCCATGTTTTGCTGCACAATATGGACTTCCTCCTGGGACTCCGCCTAATCCCGCCAAAGAAGCGACATTGACAATATTTCCACCACCATGGTGCAACATCGCACTTATTTCTTCTTTCATACAATAAAAAACACCGCTCAAATTAATCGCTATCATTCTATCCCAGTTCTCGAATTTAATTTCGTGTAATGGGGATAAAACACCGCCAATTCCTGCATTATTTACCGCAAATTTGACAGGGCCAAAAGCAGCAATCGCTTGCACCATTAATTCTTTTACTGCGTCCTTATCCGCTACATTACAAGCAATAAACTTTGCCGTTCCTCCTGCTTCCGCAATCATTTTCACTGTTTCTTCGGCAGCTGCTTCATTAATATCCGAAACAATCACTTTTGCACCATTTTTAGCTAATAATACAGCGGTTGCTTGTCCAATTCCTGATGCTGCTCCAGTTACAACAGCACATTTGTCTTTGATAGAATCCATTAATTTAGTTATAAGTAGTTAGTAATTTTCAATTTTCAAAAAGCAGTACGCTCTAATTTTGAAAATTGAAAATTCTAAACCCGCCAGCCTAACAGCTAGTCGGGCAGGTTGAAAATTGAAAATTATTTATTTCTTTATCAAAACCTCAGGATTCAAAATCCATTGAGGGTCCAATTTATCTTTTACCGCTCGCAAAGCCTGTCCAAAAATAGGTGATTGTTGTTGCGCATAATAAGGCTGATGATCTTTTCCAACCGCATGATGATGCGTAATCGTCCCACCATTAGCAATAATCGCATTGGATGCAGCTATTTTTACAGCATCCCATTGCTCCATTTGCGCTCCTTTTTTCCCTTTGGCAATAATCGTATAATAAGGCGCTGGACCATCTGGGTATAAATGCGTAAATCGACAAGTAACCGTTCCTGCGCCACAATGTTTATTCACCGCATCTTGGGTCGCTTTCTTTACATTTTTATGGAAAGTAGGGAATTGATCCCAAGTAACTGCCGTTTCAAAAGTTTCTAAAATGAAACCTTTTTTCATCAATTCATCTCTTAAATAAGGTGCTTTTAAGAATGAATTTTTCCAAGCATCTGCTTTTTGGCTTCTGCCACTTTTAGCTGGTTTTGTTTCATAAATACCGCCTTGTTTAGCACAAATTGCTAAAGCTAAATCCATCCAATGGTTAACAGGATGATGAGGAGATTCAAAACCGATGATAACCATAGTAGACGTCCCATCTCCTAAACCATTTGAAGCTGCTTCTATTGGGTCAACCAACCGAGCATTCGCAGGGTTCAACCCACTTTGTGCAATCAATCGAGTCGTTTCTACCGCCGCTTCAAAGCTTTTAAATTTAATGGCTTGCGTCAATTTATAAGTCGGAATATCTTGTAAACGCATCCAAGCAGAAGTCACAATTCCAAAAATACCTTCTGAACCTGCTACTAAGCGTTCCTCACTTGGGCCAGCACCATGTCCAGGTAATCTTCTGCTTTCCATTATTCCCTGTGGAGTAACCATCCGAACACCTTGAACAAATTCATCTATATGCGTGTATAAGGTAGCAAAATGACCACCAGAACGAGTCACTATCCAGCCACCTAAAGTAGAAAATTCAAAACTTTGAGGATAATGCCTTAAGGTTAATCCATGCGGTTTTAAACCTGCTTCCAACGCAGGGCCAAAAATACCGCCTTGGATATGCGCCGACCTAGAAGCTTTATCTATAGATAAGATTTTATCAAAATACCGCATATTTACCGTAATGACTCCTTGGTAAGCTGCTGAATGAGTCGGTTCCACCCCACCCGATACACTAGAACCTCCACCAAAAGGAACTAAGGCTATCTGTTCCTTAGTGGCAAATTGCATTAAATCCAAAATTTCTTGTTCTGTTTTTGGATAAGCCACATAATCTGGTGGATTATCAAATTGACCATGCAGCCCTCTCCAAATATCTCGGAAAGATTTGCCGTAGCTATGCGAAGCACGGTCTAATTTGTCCCCAGTACAAAAAGTTTGAAAGCTTTTTGGTAAGTTAAATCTAGGTGCTCTTAGTTTCAAGGCTTCAATAGGAATAGGTTCGATGTTTTCCAATTCCTTTACTTGAAGCATCATCTTTAGATTGGCGACGTATTGGGCTAAAGTTTGAGGGTCAATTGTCTCGTTTAGATTGCCCCAGCCCCAGTATTTTCGTTTTGTTAGCATCAATTTCATTATTTTCGCCCAAATTAATAATTAAATCTTGAACGGCATCAGGAAATTGAATTTTTAAAATAGGATTTTTTGTAGAAAGGTCTTCAATCGCTTCCTGACTAGGAAATTGTTTACCTAACCAATTAAGGATGCCCCTCGCAGGCAATATCCATTTCGGGTCTAACATGGCATCATGGCTCAAGTTTTTAAAAAATTGATAATCAGTTTGTTGAAACCTCCGAGTTTGTTTCGTTTCTCTTACAGATACAATATTATCTTTTTCTGCACTTTGTACTAACATAGGAACAGCTAAATTCTTTCTTTTTTTAATTTTGGATAATAAAAAATCAAAGACCATGACTTGAAAAGATTCAGTCCCTAGTTTTTTAAAATAAATTTCTTTTTTAACAGTTGATAATTTTTCCGAAAATAAAAGTTTAGCTGCTTTCTTTTTAGAATTAACCAAATGAAATAAATCAAAGGTTGCCACTGTTTTTAACATTGTAAGTGGTTGATTCAGCAAAATTCTAAAAAATAATCGCCAGATAGGCTTACCAGGAACAGACATCATTAGAATTGCAGCCGCACAATCCGCCTTTTCCAAATACTTTTGGATAATATAGCCACCCATAGAATGACCAATTAAAACAACAGGTTTATTGATTTGTGCTAAAACAAGTTCTAAATGATTTAAATAATCCGTAATCCGATATTGATTAATGCCTTTTTGGTCTTTATTTGCGCCGTGATTAGGTAAGTCAAAAGTGTAGCATTCGTAGCCATTTTTAGTAAAAAATGGGATAAAATGTTCTTGCCAACACCAAGCGCCATGCCAGGCGCCATGTACAAAAACTAAAGTAGGTTGATTCTTTTTAGGTATTTTAGGCTTGGCCTTGATTAAGTTGATTCCCATAGCGTGTAGGCATTTTGAATAAATGTAGAGATAAATTACTTTATTCAAATTTCATACCTAAAATTCATGCACTTCATCCTGTTATCATCGGTTTTTGTAATTCTTAATAAATTAATTTTATATCAATAAATCAAATTAGTTAATTTTAATTTATTGACTATCAATTTATTAATTATTATTTTAATTCATATAATTAAATATTAAAAACCATTTATACCTAAATGCCAATATTATACAAATAAGAAATTTCAAAAATTTGTAACTTTGTGCTAAGTGTAACGTCCAATTACTATCCAGTAGATTATAAGTTCTAAGTCCAGATAAGCGTATTATTTAACCAACACCTATTTGATACTCCCTTATAATCTTTTAACCAACTCAATTAAGTATATTGGATTTTTTGTGTTAAAACAAACGTTACACACTAAATTTCATGAACATTAGAAGTAGAAAATTAATAAATTGAAAATCTGTTTAGTACGATTTTTAAATTATCTAATTATTATAATGCTGCTTCGCCAAAAACCGAGGGCTTATGAACTTTTTTACCTACTTGAAACAAGTAGCTATTCTTACCTTGTGTATCCCTGTATTTTCTATTCCATTAAAAAGTCAATGTGGTCAACCTGACGGCACGATTATCGTAAATTCCGCCAACGATACAGGCATTGGTACTTTGAGAGATGCCATTAATTGTGCGAATATTTTTCAAGGGCCAAATCGCATTATTTTTGATATTCCAACAACCGACAGAGCAATTATTCTAGTCGGTAGCACCTCTGGTCAGGCATTACCCAGCTTAATTAATCCTGCCACTATTATTGACGCCACCACTCAATCTGGTTATGGTATTAATGGCAATTTTGAACCCAAAATTGTTTTAGATGGGTCTATTCCTAGCTGGACTGCGCCAATTAATGCGCTTGAAATTTTCGGGAATGAAACAGAAATTTATGGTCTAGAGATTCGAAATTTCCCCGATGATGGAATTGATGTCAATGGTGCAGATAATGTCATTATTGGAGATGAAGAAAAAGGAAATGTCATCTATAATTGTGGAATTGAACAAGATTTCTTCCCTGAAACAGGGAATATCGGGCCATTTAATGGCGTTGGTATCGTAACCAGTGCAGATGCGGATAATATAGAAATCATCAATAATATTATTGGAACCGATTATAATCAAAACCCTAATTTAGGCAACGAATGGGCTGGAATTTATACTAGAAGTGGCTCTGATTTTGCCTTAATTGAAAATAATATTATCACTGGTAACGAGATTGGCGTAAGGATTAGGAATGCTTTTGGTATTCGAATTACGGAGAATGAAATGTCTTGTAACACACTTACGGGGATTCAATTAATAGATGGGGGAAATGATGATAAAGCTGCGCCCATTATTACCGCAGCAAGTAATACTCAAATTACAGGAACAGGGAGTATCAGCAATGAAATAGAAGTATATATTTCAGAAGGTTGTGCCAACTCGCCTTGTCAAGGTACTGTTTTTATAGGCAGAACAATTGTACAAAATAATGGTACATGGACATTAAATGCTCCATTTAATCGGGATTTAACCAATAATGAAAACGTCACCGCTATTGCACTAGATAATAATGATAGAACGTCTACTTTTAGCGATTGTATGACTGCTGTGGTGCAAACTAATAATTGTGCCGATGCAAATGGTGTTATCTTAGTCACGACCGCCAATGATGCTGGCGATGGTTCACTACGTGCAGCCATTGAATGTGCCAATGCTACCCCAGGGCCAAATACCATTCAGTTTAATATTAATGGAGGTGGTAGGCAACAAATTAATGTTGGGTCAACCACTAATACTGAATTACCCTTCTTACGAGATGGCGGTACCATCATTGATGCCACTACTCAACCAGGCTATGGCACTGGTGGCATTTTTCGTCCTTTAATCGTCTTAGATGGAAGCGGCTACGATTGGCGTTTTCCACATAATGCCTTATGGGTAAGGGCAGATAATTGTGAAATTTATGGTTTAGAGATTAGAAATTTTCCTGATGATGGTATAGATATTACAGGTGGCGATTTTAATATTATTGGCGCACCTAACAAAGGAAATATTTTATATAACTGTGGCGCAGAGAAAGACATTTTTGAAGATGACCCCGCTCAAAGAACATGGAATGGTTGTGCTATCGTCATGAAAAGTGGCGCACAAAACACGATTGTTCAAGGGAATATCATTGGGACTAATTTCGAGCAAACAGAAACAATTGGTAATGAATTATGTGGTGTTATCATAGAAAGAAATGGCAATAGCAATAATTTAATTGGCGGAACAGCCGAAGGAGAAGGGAACATTTTTGCCTATCATCCAATTGGTATAACTGTTTTCGGTGGCTCTATTAATAATCAAATACTAGGTAATTCTTTCTATTGTAATGAAAATAATGGCATTGAATTAAGTGCAGATGCTAATAATCAACAAACCGCTCCAGTAATTAATACGGCGTCTGTTTCTGTAATTAATGGAACAGGAGATAATGGGGCAACGGTTGAAGTATATACTACAAGTAGTAATTGCCAAACTGGGCCTTGCCAAGGAAACACCCTGATTGGTCGAACTACTATCGTCAATAATATCTGGAGACTAGAAGCACCGTTTTTAAATGGAATTACGCTCCAAGGTGGGGAACAAATCACTAGTTTGGCAACAAGTGCAACTGGTAATACTTCTGCCTTTGGTGACTGTATCAACGTTGAAGGTATTGCCCCTCCACCTTCAGATTGTAGCATAGATTTAGGTATTTCTGGTTTTAATAATGAAAGTTGTGCAGGAAATGATGGCGCCTTTACCTTATCTTCTGCCAATGCACAGCAACCCATTACGTACAACTTTGGAAGCGGTGCTACACAAAATCCTATCTTTTCCAATTTAAATGCTGGTACTTATACGGTGACCGCTACAGATGCAGCAGGTTGTGATGCCAATTTAACCGTCATTATTTCTCAAGACCCTACCCCATCGTTAAGCATCATCAATACGGATAATGAAAATTGTGGCGCTGCAAATGGAAGTTTCACGGTTGAAGCAACGGGTGGTAGAGCACCTTATATTTACGAATTGGATAATGGACAAATTAGTCGTTCTCCTTCTTTTAATAATTTAGCCGCAGGTAATTATACTATTTCAGTAATGGATGCGAATAATTGTTCCGCTTCCCAAGCAATTACCATTCAACGAACAGGCAATATTAATGTCTCTGTAGCAGATATGCGAGATGATAATTGTAATGGTGCAAATGGTTCTTTTAGAATTGCTGCTACTGGCGGACAAACACCTTATACTTATGATTTAGGAAATGGTGCGGTCACTAGCAATGAATTTACAGGATTGACGGCTGGCAATTATGCGGTGACGGTAGTGGATGCCAATGATTGTTCGACCGTCGCTAATATAAATATTAATGGAAGTTCAGCACCAGTGACTGCTATCAACAATGTTACTCAAACAACTTGTTCCCAATCTACTGGTTCCGTCAATATTTCAGTAACTGGCGGAGCGGCTCCATTTCAATATAATATTGGTACGGGCAATATTACAACCCCAAATTTTTCCAATTTAGCGGCTGGCAATTATGTCATTACGGTTACCGATGCGAATAATTGTACTGCCACGCAAGCAATTACCATCAATGAGCCTTCAAGCCCTGCTTTAAGTATTGTTTCGAGTCAAGATGCTGCCTGTGGAAACGCCAATGGCGCACTTTCTGTAATTTCCGCTGGTGGACAAGCGCCTTATACTTACGATATTGGTCAAGGCATTACGACGAATCCTAATTTTATTAGCCTAGCAGAAGGGAATTATACCGTAACCGTTTATGATGCGAATAATTGTACAGATGTCATGGCTGTCACTATTAGTAATTCTCCTACACCAACGGTAGCCATTGCTAATAAACAAGATGCTTCTTGTGATTTAAGCAATGCTATTTTAACGGTAACAGGAACAGGAGTTCCCCCTTTTATGTATGACCTAGGAACAGGGCCTACAAGCAATCCAATCTTCAATAATTTAGCTGCTGGCACTTATACCGTCACCTTAACGGATAATAATAATTGTACGGCAAGTACCACTATAGAAATTGAAAGTACAGGCGGCCCACAAATAAATGTACAAAATACTTCTGAAGCTCGTTGTGATAGAGCTAATGGTTCTTTTACAGTTAGTGCTTTTGGAGGATTTGCGCCTTATACTTATGATATTGGAGATGGTCCAACCGACGATCCAGAATTCTATGATTTATCTGGCGGAAATTATGTCGTTACCTTAACCGATGATAATGGTTGTACCGCTACCCAATCCATTACTTTAGGAAATATTCCTGCGCCTACCTTTGGCATCGGCGATATTATAGATGCAAGTTGTGGTGAAGCCAATGGAGGTTTTAAAGTATCTGCTTTTGGTGGGTTGCCTCCTTATAAATTTAGTATTGGCGGAGAAGCTACCTCCAATCCAGATTTTTCTGAATTAAAAGCAGGTGCTTATACTATCCGTGTCACGGATGCGAATAATTGTGCTACCGCTTTAAGTGTCGTCATCGAAGGAACAGCAATCCCTGCAATTGAAGTTGTAAATCAACAAGCAGCTAGTTGTAGTACCTCAGATGGACAATTCGACTTACAAGTAACAGGCGGCGTTGCCCCCTATTTCTTTGATTTTGGCGAAGGAGAATCTACCAATAATACTTTCCGAAACCTAAGTGCGGGAAGCTATGATATAACAATTACAGATGCTAGTAATTGTAGCCAAATTAAAACGATTGAAGTTGCTGGGAGTTCGGAAATAAATTTAGTGATAAACGACCAATTACCTGCAGCTTGTGGTGCAGATAATGGTAGCTTTACACTCAATCCAACAGGAGGACAAGGCCCTTATAATTATACTTTAAATGGCATTGCTTATCCAAGTGCTAGTTTTACCGATTTAGCGGCTGGCGTTTACGAAGTTTCGGCTATAGACGCCAACGGTTGTTCAATTGGTCAAACCATTGAAATAACTGCTACGGATGGTCCTAGTTTAGCGGTAGAAGTATTAACTAATTGTGGAGATGCTAGTGCGACTATTGATGTAATCGCTACACAAGGTCAAGCTCCTTATCAGTACGATATTGGAGATGGGCTAACCAGTTTATCTACCTTTAGAAATATAACTGAAGGCACTTACGCTTTAAAAGTTATTGATGCAGCAGGTTGTGAACAGACACAGAATGTAATCGTCAATATTAATAATCAAGAACCAAGCGCATCCATTGATATTACCCAAGAACCGGGTTGTAATAGTGCTAATGGTCAAATTAAAGTTAATGTTACTAGAGGTGTTCCTCCTTATTTATATGCGTTAGACGATACGCAAAAAAGTCCTTTTGCTACTTTCAGTAATTTAGGTGCAGGTGATTATAATATCACGGTTACAGATGCGGGCGGTTGTTCAACGATAGTTCCTGTTACGCTTGGGGCAGGTGAAAATAATCCAATCGCTAATTTTGACCTAAACTTTCAAGATTTAGCAGGCACTTTTACCAATACTACCCAAAATGGAACAACTTATAGTTGGGATTTTGGAGACGGCAACTCTACTAATACCAATGATGCCACGCATAATTTCACAACAGAAGGTACGTATACTATTTGCTTAACGGCTACTAATGATTGTGGCGCAGATACTTATTGCGAAGCGTATACGATTCAAGCGTTGAATACTAATAAATCTTTTGAATTTGATTTTGGGGAAGTAACAGGAACGGCTGGCAGTACTATAAAAATTCCTGTCTATGTACTCAATTTTAAGTCAATCGTAGGTTTTCAAAAATCCGTTCATTTAGAAGACCCAAGTGTTGCCAAAATAATCGGCATTACAGACTTGAATTTAAAAGATTTATCAACTGGTTTATTCAGTTTGAAAGAAGACCAATTTACCATGTCTTGGTTTGATGGTGCTATAGCAGGTTTAAATTTACCAGATTCTACCATAATTTACCAAATAGAAGTAGAATTATTGAGTGATAATGTATGTACAGGCATACTCATTAAAGAAGAACCATTGCCAACAGAAGTCTATAAAAAAGTGGGCGCATCCGAGGTAGAAGTGGATGCTTTCAAAAGAACAGGTGAAATTTGTATTGGAAATGGTGGAGCCAGTAATCAAGTTGCTAAAATTTCAGGCAGCATTACAATGGAAGATGGCATGAATATTAGTGCCGTCAATATGAGTTGTACTTCCCAAGCAGATAAAATGAATGAAGAAGATGGTAGGTATGCTTTTGAAGCATTAGCTATTGGAAATACTTATACCATTACCCCTAATAAAAATACTAATCCATTAAATGGGGTCACCACCTTTGATTTGGTATTGATTCAAAATCATATCTTAGGTAATCAAAAATTTGATTCTCCTTATACTATCATTGCTGCAGACGTCAATAAAACAGGAACAATTACAGTATCTGACATTTTGGAATTAAGAAAGTTATTATTGTCAGACCTTACGGATTTTACTAAAAATACAGCTTGGCGATTTATTCCTACTGCTTATGAATTTCCTAATCCAGCGAATCCATTTGAAACTGAATTTCCAGAATCCGTTACTTTAAATTTAAAGGATAAAAACCTTACGGCTGATTTTATTGGTGTTAAAATAGGAGATGTCAATATTACGGCGACGCCAAATAATTTAATATTAGCCGATTCAAGAAATACTAAAACGGGTGTATTTACTATTATTGCTGAAGATACCTATTTACAAAAAGGAGAAAGCACGACGGTTACTTTTAAAGGAGAAAAATTGGCTGATTTACTAGGTTTTCAATATACCCTAAAGGCAGATAATCAAGCATTGAGTATTAAAAACATTGAAACTCACGCTAGTTTTGGGAAAAGTAATATTGGTCAGTCGCTTAAAAACAAAGGGTATTTACTAACGAGTTGGGTCAATGAACAACCAGAGAAATCGGTTATTAATAAGGAGTTGTTTACGCTAAAAGTAAAAGCACATCAAGCTGGAAACTTAAGTGATTTATTAAAAATAAACTCCGATTTCTTAGTAGCAGAAGCTTATGATAAAGCAGCAAATCATCTAAATATCGAATTGGTCTTTACGACCACTACCAAAGCGATTAAAGCTGATTTTAAATTATCTCAAAACCAACCTAACCCTTTTGCTCAAACAACCGTAATAAAATACCAATTACCTGACAATGGACAGGTGCAATTTAATATTTTTGACATTCAAGGTAGCTTATTAAAATCTACCGAGGAAAATGGGCAAAAAGGATGGAATGAACTAACTATTCAAGGTTCAAATTTGCCAGCAGGTGGTGTCTATTATTATCAATTAAGCACGCCGTATGGTGTAGCCATGAAGAAATTATTATTGATTGATAAGTGATTCGAGTTGCGAGTTAAAATCTAGTAGAAATGTATCATTTTAGTAGTAAATGATGTATGCCAAGTGCTTCCAGAACTTTAAGTTCTGGAAGCACTTTCTAGTTGATTTACGCTAATTCAATAAGTAGCTAAAAATAGAATTAACGTAACAATTCCATAAGAAATAAGCACTTTTTGAAAGTTGAAAATTAAAAATTGAAAGTTGAAAATTGTAAAAACCCTTTTTCCTTTCCTCAATTCCTTTTATATTGCAAAATTCTTGTTATTCTAGAGAAAACCATTAGTTAATACAAAAAATTAGACTAAACTTACTTCCACGGAAAAAAGCGGGCTATGACTTCAGATAATTTATTAAAATTCCTCGGTAATCGAGAATACATGCATCAGGTTTCTTACCAAGAGTTGAAATCTATGGTCGTGCAGTATCCCTATAGTTTAAGCCTACGCTATTTATTGGCAATGAAGAGCCAGCAAGAAGACAATACAGATTTAGATAGAAATATAGAATTATTATCAACTTATGGCATCGACCGTTCTCATCTCCACCGTATTTTTAGTGAAGACCCAATAGTATTAGAAGATTTAGAAGAAAGTATTCTGATGGGAGAAGACTTTTTAGAATTAAAAGAACTATCTGCGCTAGAACGAGATTTAGGAGAAAAATTGGTAGTTAATGAAGTCGGAGCGTTAAATTTTTCACAAGAAGAATTTCAACCAGCCAATCAAGACATCCCCCTGTCTAATCCAACTACCGATTTACCGCCACCAATTATTGGCTTATCAAAAGACATAGAATCAGCAAAAATAGAAACTATCTTAGCCGATGAAATATCCCTTGCAGCCGATATTCCCAATGTAATCGAAGTAAATCAACAGGAAATTCCTCCCTTACCAGTAGAAGAAATCAAGCAAAGTATTCCTACTGAAAAGGAAGACATAAAGCTACCAGAAGAAGTCATCGAATCGGAAGAAGAGGAATTTATAACACTAGATTTTGAAGATGAAGTAACAGCAGAAATATCTGAAAAAGCAGTTAATGAAACTGCCCCATCCGCTGCTTTTACAGCTAATGAAATCATTGAAGAAACTGATGGTTTACCTCTTGATGCTATTGAGGTCAATGATTTATATATAAGTAACAATAAATCAGCAATAACAGACTTAGTAGATGAATTATTTGAGGAGGCCGAAGCGGAAGCTGTTGCAGAACCTGCCATTAGTGATTCGGCAGTCTTTATCGAGCATCCAGCAACTGTTTTAGAAGCTGAAAGTGAATTAATTGTAGAAGAATCCATCGTAACAAAAGTCGAAAATATTGAAACAGCACCTGAATCCCCAAGTCCCCCAATAGAACCGCAGGAAATAACGTCCAACCCACCAATTCCTTTTGAAATAGAATTTTCTGAAGCCGACCCAGTTACGATAGCCTCCATTCAAGAAGGAACAGATATAGTGCTTCCCGAAGAAGAAAAGACTATTCCACAAGAAGCATTGGTGGATAATGCCTCTCCAATCATTGAAATAAATGCTTTAGTCTCCGATACAGCAATTAATGAAGAAGAAATAGAAAATCTTGAAGAAGTAGCAGGAAAAACACCTGCCGAAGCTGAAATGCCAGCAAGCGATATAGTTGATACCCAAGAAATAGACAGTAGTAAAGAAGTGGCAGAAAAAACACCAGTCGAAGTTGAAGTATCAGCAAGCAATATAGTCAATACTCAAGAAATCGTAGCAGAGGCACCTCCGAAAGCTACTATTGAAAAACCCTCACTAGAAAAAGAAATAGCAACTATACCTGTTAAAAAAACTACCTTTAAATTTGATAGTCTAGACCGATTAGAAGCTAGTTTTAATCAATCTAAAAAGATCATAAAACCCGCTCCGAAAGCTAAGTTTTATAGTTGGCAAGAACAATATGCAGATATTGGTCAACTTTCTAGTATTAATTTAATGCCAATTATAAATGGTAGAGGGAAAACGATTAAAAAGAAACGAGAAACCGCTCGCAAAAAATTTGCAAAAACAGTCGCCTTTGCAGAAGAAAGCCTAGAAATAGATACAGCACTAGTTTCAGAGACCTTGGCACAACTATTGGTTAGACAAGGACAATATAGTAAAGCAAGTGCAATGTATAAGCAATTATGCTTGATTATGCCTAAAAAAAGTAGTTTCTTTGCAGGCGAAATTGAAAAAATTCAAAACCTTCTCGATAAAGATTCGTAGAAGGTAAACGATAATTCATCTAGAAAATATTTGTTTGAATTATATTTTTCAGAAATTGACAATCATTATATAATACCACATAGTCACAGTAGTAAATAACACATAGTTACATATAGTTTTTTAAAAAAATAACTACTATATGAATTTAAATGACTGTATGGTAAAACAAAAAATTTAAAAATAAAAAGATATGTTGACAGGAATGGTTATTCTAATCGCTTTGGTTTGTGTCTTATTGATGGCAACCGTATTAATCCAAAACCCAAAAGGTGGTGGTGTAGATTCTACTTTTGGTGGTCAATCGGCTAACCAAATGTTAGGTGCTGCTCGCTCTACTGATTTTATTGAAAAATTGACTTGGGGCTTGGCATTTGCTTTATTCGCATTATGTATCATCACTAGTTTGATGGTAGGTGGAACAGGTGCAGAAGGACCTGAATTATTGACGCAGTAACTCAGGTAGCAGTAGGCAATTTTCAGTAGGCAGTATGATTTTAGTCATTAGGTTTAATACTTATTTTTAAAATGCTGCTGTAATTTTCTTTATAAGCGATTAAAAAAGGGCTGCAATTTGTTTTGTAGCCCTTTTTTTGTTGCTAAATTTTCAGATTTGTAAAATGAGATCAGCAGTAAGTTTTAAAGAAACGAATGATTATATTAGACTTGTTCGACATTGATAGTCAACAAATTACGTAAAAAATGGTTGTAATAGTATGGACTATCAAAATATAAATACAGAACGGCAATTTAAAGATGCTACAGGGTATGGCAAAAGCGATTTTAAA
>Ga0208544_10001622_pt1 | contig 15282 bp, 13 predicted proteins | sample DEB08_DNA_9_FD_184526 | JGI IMG/M metagenome (GOLD analysis project Ga0208544, IMG submission 184526) | Aqueous microbial communities from the Delaware River and Bay under freshwater to marine salinity gradient to study organic matter... | ecosystem: Environmental > Aquatic > Marine > Coastal ... | reverse complement strand
TTCTTCTAAACTTATATTTGAAATAGGAACCAACGGACAAACATCGGTAGCGCCAAACCTTGGGTGGGCACCACTGTGTTTAGACATATCGATAAGTTCTGCCGCTTTTTTAATCAGTAAGAATGCAGCTTCAATTACAGGTTCAGGTTCCCCAACAAAGGTAATTACCGTTCTATTGGTAGCTTTTCCTGGATCGATATCTAGAAGTTTTACACCTTCAACGGTTTCAACTACTTGAGCGATTGCTTTAATTTTAGCATCATCTCGTCCTTCACTAATATTCGGAACACATTCTATAAGTTGTTTTTGCATTGTCTCAATTTTGGAGTTCAAATTTAGTCATGTTTTCTAATTGAACCGAATCATTTCTAATAAGAATTTTTACTATATAAGCTTTCCATTTAGAATTACCTGATCAATCAAATTACTCCCAAAAGCATATGGTAGATAGCCATATGAAGGAATTTCTTTGGTTATAATTAGGTTCGCTTTTTTTCCTTTTGTGATACTTCCGTGTGTTTCACTTAAGCCCATTGCATAAGCACCGTTAATTGTTGCAGCATTGATTGCTTCTTCGGGAGTTAGTTTCATTTTAATACAAGCCGTAGCAACAACAAAGTTCATATTTCCACTAGGTGTAGAACCTGGATTATAATCTGTTGCGAGCGCCAGAGGCAAGCCTGCATCGATGAGTTTTCTCCCGGGGGTATAAGGAATACTTAAAAAATAAGAGCAGGAGGGAAGTGCCACTGACATTGTCCTCGAACCTTTTAATGCTTGAATATCCTCCTCTGTTAATACCTCTAAATGATCAACGCTTAATGCGTTATGTTTCACTCCCATGGCAATTCCGCCCAGGGCTGTAAACTGATTCACATGTATTTTTGGTTCCAGTTTGTATTTTTTTCCTTCTGAAAGAATGCGATTTGTATCTTCTACCGAAAAATACCCTTCTTCACAGAATATGTCAATAAAATCCGCGAGGCCTTCCGCAGCTATTTTCGGAAGCATGTCGTCGCAAATCAAATCGAGATATCCATCCTTTTTCCCCTTATATTTTGAAGGGATTGCGTGTGCACCCAAGAAGGTTGTTTTAATTGCGATCGGGTAGTTTCTTGCCAGTTGTTTTGCAACGCGAAGCATTTTCACCTCTGCATCCGTAGTCAGGCCATAGCCACTTTTAATTTCTATAGCTCCAGTCCCCAATTGCATTACTTCTTCCAGGCGTTTTGCAGATTGCTCATACAAATCAGTTTCAGAAGTGTTTTGCAGTTTCTTGGCGCTATTTAAAATCCCACCACCGTTTTCTGCAATTTCTTGATAACTATGGCCATTGATTCTATCCACAAATTCTTGTTCTCTGTTTCCGGCATACACGAGGTGAGTATGGGAATCACACCAAGTTGGTAAAACAATTTTTCCAGTACAGTCTATTGTTTTTACTTCGGAAAAGGCTTCGATACTCTCCATCTTTCCGAAGCTATGAATCAACCCATTCTCCAGCAGCAACCACCCATTTTTTAGAGATGGAAGCTCTTTCATTTCGATACCGCTAACCATCTTTGGCGCTGTTTCACGAACTTGAAGTAATTCTTTGATGTTAGTGAGTAAAAGTTTCATCGGATAAAGATAGCAAACCTTAAAAGGAATTTATAAATTAGAGCGATCAAAAATGTTTAAAAGATGAAAACTAAAGAAATAGGAATCAATACTATTTGTACCCATGTTGGGGAAATAAATGACGAGCAATTTAAAGGAGCTATATCACCACTTTATATGTCAACTTCTTATGCCTATGAGGATGTAGCGATAAAACGGTATCCTCGTTATTTTAATACGCCCAATCAAGAAGCTCTGGGTAAAAAGATTGCAGCTTTAGAAAAATGTGAAGCCGGACTTATTTTTGGAAGTGGAATGGCAGCGGTAAGTCATTGTATGCTTGCGTTTTTGCATAAGGGAGATCACGTGGTGCTTCCTAATACTCTTTATGGTGGAACCTATAATTTTGTAGTGGAGGAGTTCGATAAATTTGGCATTGAATATTCTTTTGCAGAAGGTTTTACGGAGGCACATTTCACTTCGGCAATCAAAGAAAACACCAAGGTACTTTATATAGAGACTCCTTCAAATCCGTTGATGTTACTAACAGATCTTGAGTTAGTTGCTCGAATCGCTAAAGAACGAGGTCTTATTACGATGTGTGATAATACTTTTGCTTCGCCAGTGAATCAAAACCCGGCAGACTTTGGTATTGATATTATGATTCATAGTGCCACGAAGTACATGGGAGGACACAGTGATATTTGTGCCGGTGCAGTAGCAGCCTCTGAAAAACATATCATGCAAATCTGGAACCTTGCAAAGAACATTGGCGGAAGTTTAAGTGACTATACTGTATGGTTGTTGGAACGAAGTATAAAGACCATGGCACTGCGTGTGAAAGCTCAAAATAAAAATGCAATGAAATTGGCAAAATGGCTGGACAAACATGCTTTAGTTGAACGTGTTTATTATCCTGGTTTAAAAAGCCATCCAGATCATAAAATCGCTAAGAGGCAAATGCACGGATATACCGGAATGCTTTCATTCGAATTACAACCATCGCTTGATGCTGAAGCTTTTATGAAGTCTTTGAAAATGATAAAACAATCGATGAGTTTGGCCGGAGTTGAGTCAACAATATTATCTCCTGCAAAGACCTCGCACGCACTGCTTTCACCTGAAGAAAGAAAACGTCAGGGTATTGCAGACGGCTTGCTGCGATTTTCCGTGGGGATAGAAGAAAAGGAAGATCTAATTGCCGACTTCGAGCAAGCATTTGAGGCTATAGCGGTATTGGATCAGAGTTTCTAGAATCCGTTTGGATACTAATACCTATTCGAATCCGATTCAGGTTGTTTTTTCTTATGTGGTGCTTCATATATCCCAGTTGTAGTTGTGAGTTTTTCATTACTTTGCATTGAATACCTAAGTAAAACCTATTTTCATGGAATGCCTGATTTTCAAAATTAATGAAGGGTTCATCAGATACTACTAAAGATATTGTTTTATTGATATTATATTTAAAACTTAATCTGTAGCGAAATCTATTTTGAATTTCATTTCGGACCCGAAAATCTAAGAAACGTTGTTCCAATCTGAAGCGATGCTGGGTTTTAATTTTGCCTATATTGTGTTTGTAGATGTACTGTTCGTTTATTCTATGTTCCTTAATGTCTGGCAGGTTATCAAACTCAAAAACAGTATCAATATCCAAAAAGGCATATCCAATACTTAGGATCGATTTTGAATTTAAATGATAGTTTCCACGAATTGAGATGAGTCCCAAGTTATAGTTAGATATGGGCTCATAGAACCTAAGTTCAGCATATGGGTTAATGCTAAATCGTTCGTTTAATCTGTGATTTAAAGAAAAAGTATACCAAGACCCTAAATAGTTTTCAGATGGTTGTTGAGAAAACAGTTGACAAGAAAATACCGATAGAAGAAAAACGAAATATAAAATTCTCATTTTGTTTATTATAAAAAAGAGCCCGTTTCAGGGCTCTTTTTGGTGTTTGAAACATTAAACATGTTCGTTCAAGTGGTGGTGTTCGTCAATTAATGGACCTCCATTCATTATTTCATCAGAAGCTTCACTAGCAAATTTTTCAAAGTTCAAGTGGAAAGAATGTGCCAATTGAATTGATTTGCTGATATAAGCACCTTTTTGTAACCAAGTATTTATTGGGTCTAAAAGTTCTTCAGGAACATTTGGACATGTTTTTGGCATGGCTAAGCCAAATATTGGATGTTGTTCAAACTCTACATCATCTAGTTGTCCTTCTAAGATTGCGGTAATCATAGCTCTGGTATATTTTAATTTAATACGAGAACCTACTCCGTAAGGGCCGCCACTCCACCCTGTATTGATTAGCCATACATTCACGCCAGCTTCCTGCATTTTTTTACTTAACATTTCTGCGTAAACTGTTGGATGTAAGGGCATAAAAGGTTCCCCAAAACAAGCAGAGAATGATGGTACTGGTTCAGTAATACCAGCTTCTGTACCCGCAACTTTAGCCGTATAGCCAGATATAAAATGATATGCTGCTTGGCCTGGTGTTAATTTAGATACCGGAGGTAAAACACCAAATGCATCACAAGTTAAGAAGAAGATATTTGTAGGGTTTCCAGCAAATGAAGGTTTTTGAATATTATCGATATGATAAATAGGATAGCTTACACGTGTGTTTTGTGTAATACTACCGTCCATATAATCAACCTCTCCATTATCTTTAAAAACAACGTTTTCAAGTATAGCTCCTGGCTTAATAGCCCTATAAATATCTGGTTCTTTTTCTTCAGTTAAGTCAATAGCTTTTGCATAACAACCTCCTTCAAAATTGAAGATGTTATTGTTAGCCGTCCAACCATGTTCGTCATCACCGATTAATTTTCGATCTGGATCGGCAGATAAGGTTGTTTTACCAGTCCCGGATAGTCCGAAGAAAATAGCAGTATCGCCAGCTTCACCAACATTCGCAGAACAGTGCATTGGCAATACGTCATTCTCTACAGGAAGAATAAAATTCAAAGAAGAGAATATTCCTTTTTTTATTTCACCGGTATAGGCAGAACCGCCTACTAGAGCAATTTTTTTAGTAAAATTTAAAACTGAAAAATTAGCTTGACGAAGGCCATGCTTTTTTGGCTCTGTTGCCTCATAGCCTGGGGCGCAGAGCACTAGCCAGTCTTCTTTAAAGTTTTCTAATTCAGATTCTTCAGACCTTAAGAACATATTGTAGACAAACATATTTGACCATGGGTATTCAGTAACGGTTCTAACATTCGTTTTATATTCTGGATCTGCACAGACGTACGCATCTCTTACATAAATTTCTTTTCCGCTTAAATAGTTTTCAATTTCAGATTGTAAAAAATCAAAATTTTCTGGTGAGATAGCTTTGTTTGTTTTTCCCCACCACACACGGTTATCGGTATAATCATCTTTTACAATGAACCTATCTTGAGGAGAGCGTCCAGTATATTTGCCCGTATTAATGGCCAAAGTTCCGTTCGCCGTCTCTTTTCCCATTCCTTTTTCAACGGTAATTCGTTGTAATTCTTCTGGCTCTAAATTCCAATGTGCTTTGGTGTTTGTCAATCCGTACTTTGTCAAGTCTCGTGTTTTCATTTGTTTTTGTTTTTAAGGGTTAGTTACTTGATTTAATTGTCAAAAAGGCCATATTATCGGCACTAAAAGTAATGTTGTTATTAGAAAAAGCAGGAGTAATGGTGCCCCCACTATAAAATAATCTTTGAATTTATAGCCACCTGCCGTCAAAACCATTGCATTTGTGGTGGTACCTACAGGTGTTAAGAAGGCCGTGGAAGCACTAATAGCTACGGCAATCATAAACGGCTCTGGTGAAATTTGTAATGACTGGGCTGCAATTATTACGATTGGTGCCATTAATACTGCTGTCGCTGAGTTATTAATAACCTGGCTGAAAGCTGTGGTTAGTAGAAATACTCCAGCTAATAATACAACGGGATGTAAGGTGCCTAGTGTGTCAACCAAAGCATCAGCGATAAGGTTCGCGGTTCCTGTTTTTTGCATTGCTACCCCCATAGGGATCATGGCGGCAATCATTACAACACTAATCCAGCTAATCCCTTTGTAAGCTTTTGTAATGGGGACGGCACCAGATATTATCACAATTCCTGCGGCTATTGCAGCTGCGATTGCTCCTGGCACAACCTTGAAAACCAATAAGACGATCATTAAAAGAAGTGCACCTAATGCTATGTACGATTTAAGAGTGAGGTTTGTTACTGTTTTAGACATGCCTTCTGGGCTACCGCAAATCACTAAGTTTTCATGATGTACTTTTAATTGCTCAATATCACTCCATATACCTCGTATTAAAAAAGCATCACCCGCTTTCACAGTAATAAATCGCTCTGTGAAGGGTACATTGTTTCTTGAAGCGGCCATAAGTTGAACACCAAATCTTTTGAAGAAGTTTCCAATTCTTATTTTCCGACCAACGAGTGTTGATTTTGGGGTTACAAGAATTTCGGCCATACCGACTTCTTGATTGATTAAGTTATTCCTTAGTTCATCGGCTATGGGTTCAAGAGGCAATAATCCAAGTCTGAATTTAATCATAATGGCATTAATAGCTTCAGTATTCCCCTTGACAGTTAGGATATCATGATAACGCATTTCAGTAGAATTAGTAGGGAATTCTATATAGGGCTCAGTACCTTTTAATAGGTTGGGGTGGCGCCTTTCTAATCTAATAATTGATATTTGATGTTCAGTATCAAAATTCCAATCTCCAATTGCTGTATTAATTAACGGAGACACCGAGCGTATTCTCAATCTGTAGTAATCGTCATCAACCTTGTAGGCCTCGATCCACTTGTGCATTGTCGTTGTAATATCAACAGGTTTATTATTTGTTTTGTTGTTAGGAAGGAGTCGATAGCCGATATACCTGAAGTATAATAAGGTAATGATTAATAAAGGCAAGCCAATTAAACCGAATTCAAAAAAGGAGAACCCCTCAATTCCATTTTCTATCATTGTGTTGTTTACAATAATATTTGGGGGCGTTCCCGTAAGCGTTAATAATCCACCTGTATTCGAACCAAATGCAACCGGCATCAATAACTTTGATGGCATGGTTCCAATAGACCAGGCTGAGGATATGGTAATAGGTAATAAGGTAGCAACTGTCCCAGTATTACTCACAAAACCGGATAAAACTCCAGAACCGAATGTTGTTATCACTAATAATCGAGTAACACTTTTTCTAGACAAATCCATAATCTTTTGACCCGCTAGTGCTGTCCAGCCGGTTTGGGATAAACCCTCACCAACAATGAATAAGGCAGCAATCATTATTACGGTTGGGTTGCTAAAACCACTAAGGGTTTCATTTAGAGTTAAAATCCCAAATAAGAATAAGCTTAACATAGATAAAAGAGCCACGATGTCCGGCGTGAATTTTCCCCAAATAAAAAGAAGAATAGTAATGGTTAGAATTATTAGCATAAAGCTCTTTTAGTTATCACCTTTGACCTCTATAGAGAGCCAATTTATTATGGGGTAAAGTTACTTTTATTAGAAAACTGTTGGTATGACTGATGTCATAATTTTTAAGTCAGGGGCATATTTCAATTTATCGCATTAATTAGGGCGAAAATATTTCAATAATTTTTTCGAAAACGATTGCGAATTAAAAAGAAAGCAATAATCTAACTACTTTTTAATACTTTTGGGATTGAAGAAAGAATTTAAATTTATGAAATTAGACATTTTAGCTATAGGAGCGCATCCAGATGACATCGAATTGGGTTGTGGAGCGACGATTGCCAAAGAAATTAGTAATGGGAAAAAAGTAGGTGTTCTCGATTTAACTCGAGGCGAATTAGGAACCCGAGGGAGTGCCGAAATACGGAGTGCTGAAGCAGAGAAATCTGCGAATATTCTTGGGCTTAGTATGCGTTACAATTTGGGATTACCTGATGGGTTTTTCAAAAATAATAAGGCTTCACAGTTAGAGGTTATAAAGATAATTAGAAGATATAAACCTGAAATTGTGTTGTGTAATGCAATTGATGATCGACATATAGATCATGGCAAGGGGAGTAAATTAGCCAGTGATGCTTGTTTCTTGAGTGGATTGGCAAAAATTATCACAGTTTCAAATGGGGAGAATCAGGAAGCTTGGCGTCCTAAAAATGTGTATCATTATATGCAATGGAAGAGTATTATACCCGACTTTGTTGTAGATGTAACTGGTTTTTTACCTAAAAAATTAGATGCGGTGTTTGCCTATGACAGTCAGTTTCATAAACAAGGATCAGATGAGCCTGAAACGCTAATTTCGTCTGTAAATTTCAAGGATAGTATTATGTATCGAGCACAAGATTTAGGGAGGCTAATTGGTGTTGAGCATGCCGAAGGTTTTAATGTAGAACGTTTTGTTGCGGTTAATTCTTTATACGATTTGATTTAACATCTGCAGCGTATTTAAAAGTCTATTTGATATTGAACAGTCTTAATCAAGTTTGTGAATTACAATTTCATGATGAGAGATTAAAATTTCTTCAATAATTGTATTGCCCAACCATTAGAATTGAATTATATTTGCAGCCTCCTAAACAACATATTTTGATGCTTGGGAGGACGTAGGTCCTTAAAACGTTTAAATGGTGGTTGTAGCTCAGTTGGTTAGAGCATCGGTTTGTGGTACCGAGGGTCGCCGGTTCGAACCCGGTCTTCCACCCAGAATTAAAGCTTCTCAGAGATGAGGAGCTTTTTTTGTAGAAGTAATTTGAGGAATTAGTAGTAGGGTGAGAAGTTTATGCAGAGCATTTCGAAAAGCTCAATACGAACCCTGACGAAGTGAACCTTGTTTTACGACCGAAATTAAGGCTTCTCAGAAATGAGATTTTTCTTGTTAATGATTAGCGAAATTGTGATTTTAGTAATCGAACTAATCACCAAGTAAGACGGTATCTAAAAAGGCTTGCAAACTAAATTTCAGTTTTATAAATAAAAAACCCCTCAAGGGAGGGGTTTTCAATAATGATAATAGTTATTATGCTTACTCTGAAGCTGCGCGTTGCTGAACGGCTAGATTGTAAATCACCAATCCAAAACCGATTTTGTTTATAGCATCGGCGATGTTATAAAAGACGTCCATACTTAAGCCTCCGAAAATACCTTCATACCATCCTGGAGTTCCAGCCATATAACCGATAGGGTAGATAGCCCATCCAACTAGTACAAACCAGCATAGGATTTTGTGAGAACTTTGAATAGATCCACCTGCTTCTTTGGCAAGTTTTGCTGCGCCTCCTAGCCAAATTTCGTATACAATTCCGAAATAGGCAATCCCAGATACTAATCCCCATATTTGGGCATTACCTGGATCAACACCTTCTCCGATGTATCCTGTTACGAGCATGATCACCGATAATAATATCAATCTCCACATGAGTGATTTCTTAGCTCCAGCAACCTTAAGTATGAGATAGAACTCTACACACATTAATGGGACTGTTAAAATCCAGTCTACATAACGGAAAAATGTAGGTGATTCCATGTTAGTTGCCCAGTAGTCACGCATGTACCAATAGTGTACAGCAGCGATAAAGGTAATTAGTCCAGATACTAGAATTGAGGTCTTCCACTTTTTATCAAAGTCGTTCATTGATAAAAAGAAGAAGGCTGATGCTGCCATCATGGCCATACAACCAACAAAAAAAGTGAATCCAACATAATCGTCGGGAGCAAGCTTGGGGACAAGCGAAATGAAATTTGATAGTGTTTGCATTTGTTTTAGTGTTTAATTAATATTACACAAAGCTAAACAAAAAATGTTAAATGATTCCTAATTTTAACCAAAAATTTTTATTAACTCGATACTATTACATCATGAAATTTAAGAAAACAGCAATATTCATTACCCTTTTGAGCTTATGGCTCTCAAATTATTTTTCTGATCCTTCACAGGAAATCCTTGCTTTATGTCTTATTTTCTCCGTAGGAATTTTACATGGGAGCAATGATTTGGCAATAATTCACAAAATGAATGGTTCTCGAGGACTAAAAAACGGAATGATACTGATTGGGAGTTATATTCTCACCGTTTTTCTTGCTGCCATTCTCTTTTATAAGGTACCAGAACTTGCTTTAGGCTTATTCATTCTGTTTAGTGGGTATCATTTTGGTGAACAGCATTGGAGTGACCGAAATCTAGGAAGTGTCTTCCTGAAGAAAAGTGTCTACCTTTTTTATGGATTGATGATTTTGTTTCTCTTATTCACACTAAATGCGATCCAGACAAGTGAAATTATTATTAATCTGACGGGCCAAAACATTCCAGAGACCTGGTATGAATATGGCTTATTGGCCTCTGGTATTAGTTTTTCAGCCTTGCTCTTCTTTTTAATGGCTAAACGAAGATTAACCGCGAGCGACTTATTTTTTGAAATATTTCTTTTACTAGTCTTTGCTATCGTCTTCAATTTCGCAACACTTCTTTGGGCGTTCGCCATTTATTTTATTTATTGGCATAGCATCCCTTCCATACTTGAGCAACTTACTTATTTATATGGAGACAAAAGCTTACTATCGTTCAAGCGATATTTAAAATCATCGTCTATTATATGGCTTATTTCTGTAACAGCGATTTTCGGGTTATTCTATGTAGTTCGGAACAATGCCGATTTGTTTTTGGCGCTGTTTTTCGCTTTTTTGGGTGCCATCACCTTTGCACACTCCTTTATTATTATGAAGATGTTTACTTCAGAAAAAAAATAATCTTTGAAAATTTAGTACGATTCTCTCTAGTAAGCGGAACGCTCGTGATTACAACTTATCAGCTACAATACGACCTTCTCTATTGGCTATCTCCCAAGCGGTTTGGAAGATTAACCTTGTCCGAGTTTCCATAAGCTCATATTCGATTTTATCGGGCGTATCGGTCATTTTGTGATAGTCGGCATGTACACCATTAAAATAGAAAATTACGGGGATGTTATTTTTCGCAAAGTTGTAATGGTCACTTCTGTAGTAAAAACGGTTTGGATCATTATCATCGTTGAATTTATAATCCAATTCGAGGTTCGTGTACGTTTTATTTACTTCTTCGGAAACATTGTGTAATTCCTGACTTAGCTTATCGCTACCAATTAAATAAATATAATTTGGATTGTCTTCTTTATCTGGGTCAATACGGCCAATCATATCGATATTGAGGTTGCAAATTGTATTTTCTAGCGGAAAGATTGGATTTTCGGTATAATATCTAGAACCATACAAGCCAATTTCTTCTCCTGTTACGTGTAGAAATAAAATCGAACGTTTTGGGCCATTTCCATCTTTCACTGCTTTTTGAAAAGCTTCAGCTATCTCTAAAAGTGCTATTGTGCCACTCCCATCATCATCGGCGCCGTTAAATACATTTCCTTCCTTATCTGTTCCTACATGGTCCAAATGTGCAGAGAGGACAATTAATTCGTCAGGCTTTTCAGAGCCTTTAATGTAAGCAACTACGTTTTCAGAATCCCCATCACTTTTACCGTTAAAATAATTTACTGGAACATTTTGATAGTAATTGTTTTCTTCAATAGGAGCGCTAATTTCTTTGTTTTGATAAAAGTTTCGAAGATATTCGGTTGCCATTTTTTGCCCTTTCGTTCCCGTCATTCTTCCTTGCATTTCATCACCAGCGTAAATATAAAGGTGTGTTTTAAGGTCGTTAGCCGTAATAGTATTTGCATAATCTAATCTGTCCAACTTTTTAGTTGTTGCATCAGAAATAGAGTTCTGAGCCGAATTACAAGAAACGGTCAAAACTGTAAATAGGTATAATAGTGCGTATTTCATAAGTGTTTAATCAAAAGATTTTAGTGCATAATCTGAAGCATCAATAACTCCTTCAGCAATTTTTACATATTCGAGCGTATGGTTTTTCAAAACGATATTGCCATCTGTATCCTGAGATTTTAGAGCAAACTTGACCAGAAAAATTTCACCTAATTCTTCAGTATCCATAATTGGGTCTGAAACAAATATATCGTCAGTATTGAATTTAGTTCCTTCAGGCAGCTGCAATTGAATTTTCATGTCATTTACAGCAAGATTTCGAATGGTTTCCATTTGTTCTTTTTCCGAAGAACAAGCTATGACGCCCATTGCAAGTAAAATGTAGATAATTTTATTCAAAAAAATATGTTTATTGGCAGCAAATATAAGCTAACCATTATTTGATAATGTGAAAGTTATCTAAAAATATGAGAGTTGTAGGTTCAAAAAGTACTTCAACTAGCAACAATTCTTATCTTTGCATAAATTTTCGAATTATGAAAGTCGAACAAATCTATACGGGCTGCTTATCACAAGGAGCTTATTACATTGAAAGTGAAGGAGAAGTTGCTATAATTGACCCACTTCGTGAGATTGCGCCCTATATTACTCGGTCTGCGAACGATAAAGCAAGAATAAAATACATTTTTGAAACACATTTTCATGCAGATTTCGTAAGTGGTCATGTCACTTTGGCAAAAGAAACGGGAGCTCAAATTGTTTTCGGACCAAATGCCAATCCGACGTATGATGCTGTAATAGCGGAAGATAATCAAGTATTTAAAATTGGAAAGGTTACAATAACGGCGTTGCACACTCCAGGCCATACTATGGAGAGCACAACCTATCTTTTAAAAGACGAAACAGGTAAAGACTATTCAATCTTTAGTGGTGACACTTTATTTTTAGGAGATGTTGGTCGTCCAGATTTGGCTCAGAAAAAGGATGAGGTTACTCAAGAAGACCTTGCCGGGATCTTATTTGATAGCCTTAGAAATAGGATTATGCCCTTGGCAGATGACGTGATTGTTTATCCAGCTCATGGTGCAGGTTCTGCCTGTGGAAAACATATGATGAAGGAAACATTGGACACCCTAGGTAACCAAAAGCTTGTTAATTACGCTTTAAGAGCCAATATGACGAAGGCTGAATTTATAGCTGAGGTAACTGAAGGTTTATTACCTCCTCCAGTTTATTTTCCGTTAAATGTGAAGATGAATCGTGAAGGATATGAACATATTGATGCGATTCTAGACCGAGGTACGCAGAAATTAACACCCGATGCTTTTGAACAATTGGCGAATAGCAGCGGTGCGGTTGTCTTAGATGTACGAAATCGAGACGATTATATGCAGAGTCATATTCCCGGTTCAATTTTTATTGGTTTGGACGGCGGATTTGCACCATGGGTTGGTGCATTGATTGCAGATGTATTGCAGCCAATATTAATAATTGCACCTTCAGGTAAAGAAGCTGAGGCTGTAACAAGGCTTTCCCGTGTTGGTTTCGATAACACACTGGGTTATTTAGAAGGTGGGATTTTGGCTTGGCGGAATGCAGGAAAAGAAATCGATACCATGAAGTCTGTACATGCGGAAACACTTAAAAGTGAATTGCAACATGATGCTCTAGTGTTTGATGTGCGAAATACAACAGAATATGGAAATTCCCGTATAGCTAAAGCGACAAACACTCCTCTTGGTTCAATAAATGATCATTTAAATAGTTATCCCAAAGAAGAACCATTTTACGTTTATTGCGCGGGTGGATATCGTTCTGTTATTGCTGCTTCAATCTTGAAAAGTAGAGGTTTTCATAATGTGATAGATGTTGCTGATGGATTTAGTTCAATTAAACAAGTAGGAATTGCAATAGATTCCTAGCAGATCCTTTTTTTCTAAAGCATTCCTATATGCATAAGGAGTTGCGTTTAAATACATTGGTTTATGGACGACCTTCCTTGTTTTTTCGATAAATCCATAATAGGTTACCCCGTCTTTCACGTGATTTTATGAAGATTCTGAAAGTGCTAATCGCAAATACCGAATGATTGATAAGTGCTTAAGATGTATTCAGAAAAATGGACTAAACTAAAGGTCAATTTCAAGACATACAGGGCAGTGATCTGAACCGAAATATTCGGATAGAATTTCAACTGATTTCACCCTAGGCATCAAGGATTTACTTATTAGAAAATAATCGATGCGCCATCCAGTATTACGTTCTCTAGCCTTAAAACGATAACTCCAATAAGAATATTCAATTTTATCTGGGTGCAGCTGTCTAAAACTATCGGTAAAGCCCGCATTTATTAGATTGTCCATTCCATCAATTTCGACTTGAGTATAACCAGATGTTTTGTTGTAGTTGGACTTGTCATTTTTTAGATCTATTGCTTGATGGGCAACATTGAGGTCACCACAAATGATAACAGGTTTTGTTTTTTCAAGGTTCTTGAGGTATTTTAAAAAATCGGCATCCCAAATCTTTCTGTAATCCAAGCGAACCAATGCCTGTCCAGAATTAGGGACATAGACATTTACAAGATAAAACCTATCATATTCGGCACATTGGATACGTCCTTCAGTATCGTGAAACTCCACTCCCATATCGTTAGAAACCTTTAGAGGTTTGGTGCCAGAAAGTATTGCAGTACTCGAATATCCTTTCTTTTCTGCTGAATTGCAAAAAAGGTTAAATTCTTTAAAATCTGATAAGACCTTAGCAACCTCATTTTCTTGGGCCTTCGTTTCCTGTAGGCAGAGAATATCGGGATTCATTTTCTTTACGGATCCGCTGAAATCCTTTTTTACAATGGCTCTGATACCATTTACATTCCATGTGATAATTTTCATAATTTCCGTATTAAGAGTCTAGCAAAGGTGCGTGGAAAACTGGAATATAAACTATTTCGATCTTTAAAAAAATAGGAGATAAGCTAAATTTTTCTCAAAATGTGCCAATGACAAAAAAAGAAAATCGCCTGCAGAAAAATTTTTCTGAGGCGATTGTTCTAATGAACCACGATTCAACATAATTAATTAGGCATCACTACCGAATCAATAGCATGTATTACACCATTTGATGCTTCTACATCAGTGATAATAATTTTAGAAGTATTTCCTTTTGCATCGGTTAAGACTACATTCTCGCCAACTATGGTAGCTATTAAGACAGAACCTTGAACCGTTGTGATTGCAAATTTCCCACCATTGTTGCTAATAGCTTTTACAACATCAGCAGCCACAAATTTACCAGCTACCACGTGGTATGTTAGGATGGCAGTTAGCGTTGACTTGTTTTCTGGATTTAACAAACCGGCTACAGTTCCTTCTGGTAATTTGTCGAAAGCAGCGTTTACAGGAGCAAATACAGTAAATGGACCATCCCCGCTGAGTGTTTCAACTAGACCAGCTGCTTTCACTGCAGCCACTAAAGTGGTGAAGTTTTTGTTTGAAGCAGCAACACCTACAATCGTTAGCGTTTCATTAACTACTTCGTCACCTGCCGTTTTTTCAGTAGTAATTTTTGTTGTTTTGTTTTGCTTATTATCTTTTTCATTAATCGCACTAGCAGTACCAATAATAGAGGTGGACATGATAAAAGCGAACATTAAATTTTTGATTTTCATAATATTTTGTTTTTAATTTTCACCAAAGATAGCGCAACAAAATCTTATTAACCTAATATTTTGTTTAATATTGTGTTAATTTTATTAAACAAATTTATTACTGTATCTTTGAACCATGCTTAGATTAAAATTTATTTTAGTATTCCTAACCATCAATTTTGGCGGTTTAGCTGTGGGTGCTTGGCTCATGAATAACGGACCTAGTAGCGCATGGTACTTGGGTTTAAATCAGGCGCCTTGGACTCCTCCAGGATGGGTTTTTGGGGTAGCATGGACTACT
>Ga0208544_10001621_pt1 | contig 15286 bp, 8 predicted proteins | sample DEB08_DNA_9_FD_184526 | JGI IMG/M metagenome (GOLD analysis project Ga0208544, IMG submission 184526) | Aqueous microbial communities from the Delaware River and Bay under freshwater to marine salinity gradient to study organic matter... | ecosystem: Environmental > Aquatic > Marine > Coastal ... | reverse complement strand
CTGCTGAGACCTCGCACGAGTTTATCGAGTGGTGCGGACTACTAGACAACTCCTCTCCTAACCCACACCTAACGATAGACAGGAAGGTCTATAAGAATACTCTGTACGAAGAGTTTATAAGCGACAACCCTGACTATGGCCCACGGGCTAAGCAGTCGATATCGCGTATGAAATTCTATAAGTGGTTGGTATCATATGCTGTATACAAGACGGGTGTACCGCCTGAAGACGGGCGCGACTCCCACGGTAAGTGGCTACGCTTACGGCATAAGCACGAGCTAGAGGCCAATACCAAGATGGATTTCTAATGGAGCTGCGCGACTACCAAAAGGAGATATGCGGCAAAGCCGTCGATGTCCTACAGCGTGCAGGGTGGTGCTATCTGGCTATGGAGGTGCGAACGGGCAAGACGCTTACGAGTCTCGCTATAGCCGAGCAGCTAAAGGCACAGAACGTCTTGTTTATAACCAAGAAGAAAGCCATCAGTTCTATAGAGGACGATAACGCTATGCTCTCTCCTAGTTATAACCTGACCGTCATCAACTACGAGAGCCTACATAAGCTACCCGAGGTGGCGTGGGATGTAGTGGTGTGTGATGAGAGTCACACGATGGGAGCGTTTCCTAAACCCAGTAAACGGACGAAGCAGGTACGTGCATTGCTCGCTAAGTACAGACCCTATGTCATCCTTATGTCAGGTACCCCTACCCCTGAGTCGTACTCGGCTATGTACCATCAGGTCTATGGGATACAGGGTAATCCATTTGACTACTACAAGACGTTCTATAAGTTCGCCAATGAGTTCGTCAACGTAAAGCAGCAACGTAGGGGCCTTCATATGGTCAATGACTACTCAGGCGGTAAGCAATCTATCCTAGACGCTGTGAAGCCATACACGCTGATGTATACGCAGAAGGAGGCGGGCTTCGTTGTGGATACCAAGGAGCACGTGCTGGAGGTAATAATGTCGGACTCGACACAAAATATTATCAATAAGCTCAAGCGCGATAAGGTGGTCGAGGGTAAGGACGAGGTGATACTAGCTGACACAGCTGTGAAGCTGATGCAAAAGGTCCACCAACTATGCTCGGGAACGGTGAAGTTCGAGAGCGGAGAGTCTATGGTATTGGACTATACCAAGGCGGAGTTTATACGTGAGCGATTCAAGGATAAGAAGATTGGTATCTTCTATAAGTTTAAAGAAGAGCTGAACGCTTTAAAGAAGATTTTCGGTGATAAGCTTACGACAGAACTCGAGGAGTTCAACACCACCGATAAGAACATAGCCCTACAAATAGTCAGCGGACGAGAGGGTATATCGCTACGTCAGGCTACGGCTTTGGTGTACTACAATATCGACTTCAGCGCCACAAGTTATTGGCAGTCAAGAGATAGGATGACCACTAAGGACAGGCTCAAGAATGACGTCTACTGGGTATTCTCTAAAGGAGGTATCGAGAAGGACATATACCAAGCGGTTGCTCGTAAGAAAGACTATACACTTAGACACTTTAAGAAGCATAATGAATTATAATAACGATTTTAGATATGACTTAGAGATAGGTAAGGAGGGCGAAACTCTAGTTCATAAAATTCTTTCAGGAAAAAAGCTTGAAGTAAAGAGAGATTCTTGGACAGGAAGAACGGGAAATTTAGCAATCGAATATGAGAGTAGAGGAAAGCCATCGGGTATAGCAACGACAGAAGCTGAATACTGGGTATTCGTACTTTCTAGAGAATATGAAGACAAAGTGATAATTATAATCGAAACAGATAGATTAAAAGACGTAGCTAGAAAATACTATATGAATGGAAAAACCAAGAAAATGGGTGACTCCAATACATCAATGGCTGTCTTAATCCCTCTTGTAGAAATTAGTAACTTTATTGTTAATGACTGAACAACAAATCCAATCCAATCGAATCAAGGAGCTGGAGGCTGAGGGGTACTACGTCCTGAAGCTGATGAAGACCAATAAGAATGGCATACCTGATATACTGGCTTTAAAACCAGGGGCTGACGTTTTATTCTCAGAAGTTAAACGCCCGAAAGGGAAGGTGTCGAGGTTACAGGAGTATCGATTAAAAGAACTAGAAAGCTATGGATTTAAAACAGAAGTATACAGAGGAGAGCAGTGACGTTATGTTCGTGGCTGACGATAGTTTTTTATCTCAGATAAAACTCTTTACCATCCCCGAGGCTATGGACATATGGTCTAAGTTAGAAGAGGCGGTCTATGATTTGCCTATCGTAAGTATATTCCCGCAAACTACGGGTATGGTTATCCACAATAAAAATGGACGGCCTACGTTTTTAGAAGTTGAATTCCTAAAAGAGGACCCTGAGTTTGCCGTGATGATTGATATCATCGAAGTGGACTCAGATAATTACCTCGATAAAATCTTATCCAATGAATACATCCCTCATACAGAAGGAGAGTGAGCAGTTAATTGCTATCGTAAATGCAGAATTCAATTTAGATATACTACAAAAGACTCGTAAGAGACCCTATGTAGATGCCCGCAGGGTTTATACGCAGGTGATGCGCGACAGAGGATACAGCCTTACAGCTATAGGTCGCACCCTAGATAAAGACCACGCGACTATACTTCACTACTTAAGGAACGCACACGTCCTGTTTAGTCAACACCCTAACCTAGATGAATCATATAGAAGGATATCTAAACTACGGGAGAATACCGTTGACCCTATCGACGAGATGGATACGTTGGAACTTCGTCACCATATCTACCGATTAAGACAGAATTTAGAATCCTTATCTTTACGACTGACGAAAACCGAAGCTCGCCTCGATAAACGTGATAGGGAGGATGAGCGATTGTCAGATATATTTCATATTATTAGGAAGAGACTTCCTTCTGGTAAAGAAAAACAATTGAAATCTAAATTAATAACTATCATAAATGGCTTATAATATCAATGATATAGATAAGATTCTAAGTTTCAAAACCTGGACGGAGAGACAAAAGATTGATGCGTTATTAAAAGTAGATTGCTTTATGTATACCCGCTTAGGAACTGACTCTCTAAAAAAAGAAAGGGAAGAGGTCCAGCGGAACTCAAGGAAAATCTACCAAGCTATCAAGACTATAAATCCAGAGGAAGCAAAAATACTTTTGAGATAGACAATGGACAACTGGAACGTGGATACCGCAGAACGACTTAAGTTTATCAATTTTATGATGGGCGAAATCCACGACCTGTCCGATGATATCTACGAGAATTTTGTGGACCAGGATTATTCTCAAGTGTGTCTATGTGTTGTGAAGTTGAATCAACGTCTCAAGGATTTGGTGGATTCAATTGAGGATGAGATACAAAGATGAACAGTCACTATACGAGGCGATACGGGATAGTTTAATCCCTGACCTTTTAAATTATAAGTCTAACTTTTCTCGATACGATTGCTTCAGCGAGGACTTCAATATGCAGATAGAATTAAAGTGTCGGACTCGACACTATGACGAGCTATTGATAGAGCATATTAAGTACGAGTATATGATGCAGGAGTCGGTTAAAAATAAGACGCGAGCTATCTATATCAACTCTACACCCCAAGGGGTATGGGCGTTTGATTTAAACCACATCTCTAAAACCAATGCGCTTAACTGGGAGGTGAGGACCTTACCCGCTAAGACGCATTGGGATAGAGGACAGACCAAGTCAAAGAAGATATCGTATCTTCATATAGACCTAGGTCATAACATAACCGACAAGCTGCTATGAGAAAAGAAACACGTAACCTCCTGTTGGTCTTTGTCCTTAACGGAGTCCTTCTCTGGGGCTTGTTCCGTTTACTGTCGGCTCTGCTTTAGGGATTCCTCAATCTGCTTTTCAAGGAGCTTCATCTCCTTTTCGAATCGCTCAAGCTCGGGGTTCTTCATATCCTCTTCCATCTGCATCTGCATCTCGTAAAGCTCAGGGAAGTATTCTTTCATCTGAGCCTTTTCAGCTTTAGTCATACCTGTTTTACCTCCCTTCTTTTCCTTACCCATATCCTTGTAGATATCGGCTAGTAAGAGCGCCCTGATATCACGGTATAAAGGAATCAATCCTAAGTTCCCGAGGACCTCGAGTGGCAATCGCTCGTTGAGTTCTCTTAACTGCCTTACCCGCGCAGCAGGGTCTTTCTTCTCATCGGCACTCAGCGCCTTCACTCCGAACTCCGCCATCTTATAGAACGGTCCGAACGGACCCATCAGGTTACGTATGTAATCCGCTAGGGTGTTGGACTTGTACTCCTTGTCTGGCGGGATAAACGTGTAAGCGATAGAGTCGCGGTACGGGTCGTAGTCTCCTTCACGCAGCCCCTCTAGGAACTCTTCGTTGAAGTTCTCCACTCCGTAGTTAAGCAGACCCTTCACTACGTTACCGAAGTCTCTACCGACGATGAGGCTAGTGGCTGTCGAAGCTAATGCCTGGCCGAACTGCTTCTCTATATCCTTCTCGTCTTCTTCGTCTCCTAATCCAAACACTTGCTTCATTATCTGGTTTAAAACAGTGCCAGCCAGAGTGTATACTATCATACGGGTGGTAACAGCTCCGAGGAGTGCCGCCCCTTGACGCTTGGAAATCATACCGTTACCCAACATAGCGTTCACTGCCGTCCTCGCTGATATATATTCATATATCAAGAATCGAGTCATAAAGCTATTGAAGTTATTGAAAAACTGAAGCAGGGCGGTCTGCTTGGCCTTGGAAGGATACTTCCCCCTTAACATACTCTTGAACGGGTTGTCCGCAGCACCAGCAAGCGTAGTGAGTTGGTCTGCTGTATCGGTTGCTTTGTCTAGCGCCTCTTGATTAGCCGCCATATAAGCTTCATCGTTTGCAGCTATCTTCTCGAAGTCTGGCTTCTTACCTGTGATTTCTACAAAAGCATTTTCAAATGAACCAAACCAGAGAGGTCGTATAACAGCCTTGTCGGGATAAGATATCAATGTATCAGCTACCCACTCTACTCCTTTCTTTGCGGGCGCTAATAACCCGTTGTATATCTGAGTGGCTTTATTAAGAACATCGCTTTTAGCCCTTCCTCCTTTGTCTCCAGCTTTCTCCCCCAGCACCGAGGTGTCAATCATACGCCCTGATAACACCTCGTTAGGATACATCCTGGAAAGCTGAGTGCTTTTCAGGTTGCTCATTACATCGATGCCCACCGCACCAAGGACCGTCTTATTGGCTTTACCAACAGCAAAATCTTTTGGTGCGTATATAGCGGCGAAGGATACGTTCGAAGTCCACTCAGCCATTGCACGAGTACCTGAAGCCAGCACCAATCGGTAGCCCGTCTTCTTTACGTACTGAATAACGTTCTCAAGCATAGTGCTTTGACTGAACGTACGTGTCAGCAAGTCGTCGAGTGTAAGCTCGAGCGCATTTTCAACAGCGTTTACTATCTCGTTCTCCTGCTTTGTTACATCGCCACGCTCCTCCAACAGCTTCCTCGTATCTGATATGGTTTTCCGTGATGTGCGGATAGGCTCAGTCAAATAGAAGTCTGTCAACGTAAATCTAGAGCCGCGTGATACCGAGCTAAATACATCAAAGTTCAATGGAGTTACGGCTCCCGTACGCTCAATTGAATTCTTAGCCTTGGTAGAGGCCCTCATCGATTGGTTATAAGCCTCTATGATAGATACATCTGCCGACCTATCCATCTGACCGCTAGTGCTCAGTACGTTGTGGTGTGCGTATTGGTTGAGAGCATCAACCCTTCGGCCTCGTATCACAGCACCAGTAAAGACAGCCTTACTACCCATAGACTTGTTGATGTCCTCCATAACGGCAAGCGCATTGCGCTCTGCTTTATTGAATGAGTCGTATAGCTTCTGAGAGTCAATCTGTTCTCCACCGAAATCGTCGAGTATCTGCTGAAGCATCTCTGCATCTTTGCCCTTGAAGAAAGACTGACCTTTATTGATATGGTCAATGGTAGCTCGGATGAAGTCAGCAGCTGGGTTTACCTGCTTGTTGTCGGGGTTAGCCTCGAACTCACGCTGCAACATATAAGCCATCATCTTGTACGAAGACATACGTGCTTTGTTGGGGTCGTTCTTAAACGACTTCAGCACCGCCTCTTGCGCATTAGTCAATCGCTCGTCGACCCTCTTCATCTCCAAAGAGAACGTATCGTAAGCCTTAGCCAGCGGCTTGAAGATAGCGTCGTAAATACGCGTGGTTTGGAAGTCACCGAATACCTGGTCGATATAGGCTAACGGGTTTCGTTTAACGCTCTCAAAGAACTTATTGTTCTTGGTGATACCAGCCTTAATCTTGCCTACGAAAGTAGACACAGGGAGTGGCACAGCTTTAAGTATAGGGTCAAGCAAAGACTCCGCCCTGTTAGAAGCGTTCATTGTCTCGGCAAGTCGCTGAGCTGCGTGGGTTACGAAGCCGTTGTTGATGTTATCTATGACGGCTAGCAGCGTCTCTAGCTGCTGGTTGCTGAGCCTCTCGATAGCCTCGGTACGCATCAGCTTGGCGAGCTGACGGGCTAAGGTTCGTTCCTCGTCCATAACGAGACGCGATACATTGACCTTGGCCGCATCAACCGCCGACATAAGCTCAGCCCTTTCCTCGGCTAGCTCCTCCTCGGTCTTAGGTTCTTTCTTTGTGGGCTCTACGATACGAGACTTGTACTTGCGCATCACAGCGGCCTCCTCTAGAGAGATGGTCTGGTCAGCAATCATAGCTTCAATCGTAGCTGCGTAGTCGAGCTTACCGTCCTTGATGACTTTATTCTCGTAGTTCGCAAATACCTCGGCCAAGTCCTCGGCCATAGATATCTCTTCGTATACCGCGTTTAGGACTTTATTGGCTACCTCCGTTACGTCGTTGATGTCCGCAAGGGGAAGCACATTCTTCGACGCACCCATCATCTCTACCAGCTTGATATAGTCCTCAAGCATCTCCATCGGTATCAACGTAGGGTTGACATTGAAGAGCTTAGTGAGGGTATCTCCGAGCACGTCGGCAACGCCAATCTTAGACTTTATATTCTTCTTAGCTCGGGGAAGTAGCTTCTTGATTCTAGCAATCTTCGCTCCGTACTCCGCATCGGCAAATATCTTAGACATATAGTCGAGGAAGCTATCGATACTTGCGGGGTTGAACAAGTCCACTCGGCTGAACCGACGCAAGACAGAGCTCATCTGATTGGCAGTGATGACACCGCCCTTGACCATCTCCTTCAGTGACTTAGTCAGTTCATTACCCGCCACCACTAAAGCTCTAGCTGTGGTCTTAGCGGTCTTAGCGACAAGCCTCAGCTGCATCTTGAGCGCATCCTTCTCGGACAGCGTCACCTTCTTGACGTCTTTAATGTTTCCAAGGATACGCTTCGCTGACGGTGCTCGCTTCTCTTTCTTATCGAATTTAGCGCGTACCTCACGCATCAACTTCTCCCTGTGGATATCCGTGGTATCCTCGTAGAGCTTAGTGCCTTGTAGGTAAGCCAGTGCGTTGTCTAGCTGTTGGTTGAAGGGAACTCCCCGCTTCTGCGACTTTGCGATAACACCCGCTATCTCCTTCATCACTCGGGCATACACATCGTCCAAGGTCTTGATAGCCTTGTCTATGTCTGCTGTTGGCACACCCTTGCGCTTGAGGAAGTCTTTTGTTGCTGCGTCCTTGAAGTTATTGTCTCGCGCCTGCTGCACCACCTCACGTACCGACTTCTGCTGACGCGGAAGCGGAGTAGCGATATCACTCAGCTGCTGACGAGGGGCTACGTCATCCCTTACGATAGCATCATTTAGGCCGTCTATATCGAAAATTGCTACCTTGTATAGGCCAGGTCCTTCGTAAATCCCGTCGTATCCAGCGTTAAAAAGCAAATCGCTAAACGCTGCGTCAGCATTGCTTTTTCTGCCGTCTCTCTCTATTGCGCTTTCAGCCACCTTATAGGCGACCATAAGACTTTTAGCCTTCGCCTTCTTTAATGCCTCAAGCACTCTATCCTGAGAACTAGCCGATGTGCCAAAAGGAGACTGGGCTTTTATTTGAGCGTCAACCTTTTTTAGTTCGGCATCAATCTCGTTGTATTCTGGAATGCTTCTAACTTCGTCTTGAGCCGCTATAAGTTGTATTCTGTATGACGACAATTTACCTAGATTTCTTTCTAAGTCAGACAGGAAGCCTTGTAGTTTATTTCCCTTTACCTCGTCGAGGTTTAACAGGTTCATATCAGCGGGGTCTATGTAGGTGTATTCACCTCCGTAGTCCATTGCCTTCTGAGCGTTAGCTGTAAAGTAAAAACCTAAAGCGCCCAGTTCTGTTCTGTTTCTGCCCTTGATGAACTTCTTGTCAAATGAGTCGCGAGACTTATCTGAAGCGTGAACGAGGTAGCCCATCTTTGCAGCCTCTTCGGGGCCTGATGGATAAGGCTTCTGCTGACGAGGGGCTACGCCTTCCCGCTCAGAAGCTGGTCCACCGCGCTTGCCTCTTCCTCGCTCAGTAGTCGTCCCGTCGCCATCTCTAGACTCATCCGAAATAAGTCCTGCCCAACTAGGGGCGTTGATGCCGCCTGCTTTTTCGAGGACTTCTTGCCTCGCTTGCTCGATTGTGATGTTTCCTTCTGCATAATTTTCCCAGATATCATTGATTGATTTTACATTCTTAGCTCCGTCCTTGAACTTACTCGTGAAAAGACCACGTACCGCCTCCCACGTCACGCTCTGTACCTGACGAGGAAGCATATTATTCTCCTCAGCCGATAGGAAGTAACCCGCTTGGTTAGCGTAGTACAATCCCTTTTGACCCTTTACTCCTGAGTTCGCTGTTCCTGTTCCGAAATTCTGAACTACCTCCTTGGTCTTGGAGCTAGCTGGTATTAAAAGAGCCGCCGCTATAGCGTGAGTATCCATAGTGATGTCCTTCTCCTTCGACATCGGGTCGATGATGTTGTTGAAGAAGTTTCGAATCTTATGCATCTGCCCTAGTGTGACAGATGTATTCTCTTGGCTTCCGTCAAGGCGTATAGAAACACCCTTCCCTATCTCGGTGTATGACCCCCAACCAAACTTACGCTTCCCTCCTGCGTCAGTAAGCGCGTCGCTTCCGTAGTTTCCGTCAGGACTGATAATAGGGTACGACTTGGGTTGGTTGACTTCGCTATAAAGCCTCACGTAATATGGCTTCAATGCATCGGGTGCATCCTCCATACGCTTGCCTTTATACGAACGCAATAAGTCTAGTAAAGCTTCGGCATCCGCTATAGCCTTCAGGTTCTTTGCCTTTATAGCCTTAAACTTCGCCACCTTAGCTTTAGCCTGGCTTTTACCCTTTGCTTTTCCCGCAGATTTAATCCGCTCCCTGAGTTTATTAATCTTTCCTTCAGCATAATTGACTTGGTAATCAATCATCTTCTGGCTCATCACAGGGTTCTCTCGGAAGGCTAATAGTAAAAGCTCTGCGGCGCGAACGTTTTGATACCAATCGTTTTGAGGAGATAGAGAAGCTATAATACCTGCTACTTGCTCAGGGCTAACGCCATAGTCTGCGGCTAGTTCATTGGCTATCTTATTAGCTCCGTCATACCACAGGGTAGATATCTCTCGATATTCCTCGGGGTAGCTCTCCATAATCCAGTTGAGGTTGTCAGCTACCTGACGAGCGTATACCTCATATACCTCATCGGCCTGCTCCAAGGTAGATACCTCGTCGAAGTTCTTGACACCTCTAACCAATGGATACTGAGCGATAAGGTTCGCGTTCTTCAGGTATGAAGCGGGCGCGTTCTCCCTTACGTAATCTAAGGTCAGGTCAGGTATCTCCTCTACAACGGCTTCGTTGTTAACCTTCTTGACGCTAAGACCCTTACCCACCCTATTGCCTGAGCGGCTTCGCATACGCACATCTTTAGGGTTAATCCCCTCTACCTGCATACGTGGTGTAACGCCATCGTCCGAGATGATATTTTTATTTATCTTATCGAAGTTCCATACGTTAACGTTACTGTGTTCTTCAATGCTACCCTTACCTACTCTAGTTGTAGCCCCGTCATACCCCAAAGCTTTAGCCGTTACCTCAGCAATGAACATCTTCTGAGGATTAGTATAGCTGTAAGGTTTATCAATCACTCCGCCCCAAAAGAAATCACTATCAGAAGGCAGTAAGTCAGTAGATATAGTGGTTAATATCTCGTACCAACTAGGATTGGCTCCTTGCAGGTCCAAGTCTAATTCGTTTAAGTACTCAGACAACTCGTTTATCTCAGGGCTCACCTCGTCCAAAGCGGCAACCTCTTTGTTGAAAGCGTTCATAAGAGTGGTAAACTCTTCTTTGCTAATTTTAGAATCAGAGTCAACTAAATTAATGTCACTACCGTCAACAAGGGTAACCCTTTTTCCATATCGACTCGCGTACAAAGAATATGTTGTAGGGCTTTCGGCTTTGTCTACAAAGTAAATGCCATACCCCGATACCATTCGCTTAAGCTTCTCAGGTATCACCTCTTGTACATCGACTGGGCCAAAGTGAAACATAACGCCTTCATTGTTGAGCCTTTCTAACTCATCAAAGTCTTGAACGTATTCCTGACTCCTATTTAAAAGGTTATCCTCAACAGCTTTTTTCTCCCTTTGCTTACGATTAAATTCTTCTACTTCGCTCTGCGCTTGAGCCTGCTCAGCGGGAGTAGCTTCAGACAGGATATCACCCATAGCCTGCACGTCAGCTACCTCGATATACTCTCCTTCAGACATCCTCCGAGAGATGGTATTCAAAAGGTCGATGACCTGCTCGTCCGTCTTCAGAAACTCAGGGCCTAAGTATTTCTCTAGCCCGAGCATCTTTGCCAGCTTTCGTAAAAAATCCTTAACGGCGTTCTTTGCTGGCTTATTGAGCGTACGATATTCAGCAGTAAGGATGCCCGTTAGCTGCGCAAGGTACTCTTCGTCCTGTATGGTAGGAGCGTCTCCGTAGCGAGCAACGAACTCATCTATGTCCTTAGCCATTTGGCTATTGGGGTCGACAACTTTACGTACCGACTCGAGCATCTTGCGTGAAACCGTTAAAGCTTCGGAATCAGTGCTTATGTTTTGCAAAAGCAAAGCGTGAAATACTTCGTGAGGCGCCGTATACAGATTCGCTTTGCCGAGGTTGATATGAATCGTTTTAGTCTTGGGGTCGTAATTCCCTGCCGTTTGCTCCCCTGCAAATCTCTGATATTCTTCAGGGCTTTCGTGAATAAGGATTTTTACTTCGGGAGCTATCTTCCTTATGGACGCCGCTGCCTTGACCGACATCTGACGAACTCGATTCATTCGCCGCTGTGACTTGGGGTCAGCTGTGGGAGCTTTTTGCTTGCGGTTGATAACGAGGTTCTCAGAGACCTTCTCTACGCCTTCTATGTCTTGTTCTCCAAAAAACTCGTCAATATCTACCTGCTCTTCTTCGGTCACCTCTTGTGTCGGCTCCGACACAGTTTCTTCTACCGCGACTTCCGCTGTCGGCGGCGCTTCTGCAACTTGGTCTTCGGCCTCAACCTCCGTGGTAGGTTCTCCGATGTCGGGTACTCCTTCTCCCACCGCTTCGCTACTTGGGGTAGGTTCTGGTGCATCCACCGTCTCTGGGCTTGGCTCTTGAATGGCATCTGTTTCTGGCGTTCCGTATAGTATCTGGTCTAGCTCCCCGTTAAGACTGTTCAGCTCTTCTTGCTGGCGTTTAACAAGGATAGGGTCTTTCCCTTCAATTTGTTCCTGTAAGTCTTTCTTCCTAAGTAATATCCCTAAAGCCTTCTTCTTCTGGCTTACCGTTAAGTCGGACGGGATATCTCGGTTGACGGCGATTACCTCATCGAGGTTGTCCATCTCTTGCTGTGCATCCTCCTTGCTTATTTTGCCTTGGTTAATCTTAGCCTGGAGGTTTGTATAAAACATATGGCGGTAAGTCAGCTCGCCACGAGCTGTTTGGGAGCTTACGTTTTCAAACATCTCAAACGTCGCGTCATCGACAGCCGTAAAGTCATAGCTACTTCGCGCTGCGCTGATAGCCCCAGGAGTTCCCAGTACAAAACCACCTACAGCCTCTTGAGCACCTGCGTAAAGCATCCTGTTAAAAGTTTCCGAACTCCAAGTTTCTGGAGTTTCAAACATCTCCTTATCCTTCATCTCGTTGTAGATATTCTTAAAGCCTATATCCACGCCCTCTTGCAAAAATCCCGTTTCAAACTCAGCTAAACCTGCTCCCGTTATAACTAAAGCTCCTCGACCAATAGCGCTATTAATTTCGCGCATAACGACTTCATTGAAAGCCTTACCCTTGACATTTGCAGGAGTTTTTTTCAAAGCCTTCATAAGGATTCCTGTAAGCAACCCCTTTTGCTTTAGAACATTCCTGACCCCCAAGGATTCTAAAACCGAAGACGCAGAGCCAATAGCTAATTTCAATCGAAACCTCTCAGCTTCAGATATATCCCGAAAGTCAGGGTCTTTAGCCATCTCTTGCTCTAAGGCGCTGCTTATTTGAGAGTACATAGCCGCTGTACGAGTAATAAAGCCACCTGGGACTAGTATAGCTGGAAGCGAACGAGTAACGCCTAACAAAGCGCCGCCCCAAAATGACTCGTACATCAAGTCTGCGGCTTCGGGAGTAGACTCGGGGTCTTTCAAGAAGTCAAGACTTTTACGTAAGGCGGCAAGCTCGCCGTCCGTTACCTCCATATTTTTAGAGGTAGCGTATTGAGAGTATGCGTTTAAGGCTTCTTCGTAATCAATTGGTTCTCCGCGCTTGCGGCTCTTGAGCTTAGTGTCTACTATACTAGTCTGTATGGCTATGCTTTCCTTTGCTGGGATACCCTTGTCGGTTTTCATCCAAGCTTTAAATTCATCAACCGTCATATCAGACGCAGACGGCACGTCATAGCCCTTGTCCGCAGCTTCTTTAAGGTAGTTATCCTTAAAGAACTCGGGGTCAGTCTCCATAAGAAACTTAGGGTCGTAGCCTGTATCTAAACCAAAGTCCTTTGCGCCAGCCGCAATTTCAGCGATGCCTTGAATAAATTCATTTCTAAACACACCTCCACTCCAGTAACCTCTTTGGGCTAACATCTCAGTATACTCTCCCGCTAGCCTATCTAGCTGAGCCCCTTCTTCTTTTGCCTTTTGGTCTATTTCAACTAGAAACTCTCGTTCTTTTTCGAGGCTGTCTCTATCATTCAAAAACCTCTGGTACTCCTCGGGGTTGTTTTTTATATACTCTGGGTCATAGGTTAAAAACTGAGGGTATTTATTTTGAAATTCTAGTTTTCTTTTAAGGTAGTCTTCAGCGGAGCGGTTTATTTCTTTTTGCTTTTGATTAATGCGCTTTACCTCATCGTCTCGTTGCTTATTGGTTACAAACCTGCGGGGAGCGTCTAATCCTTCCTGCCTGTTTTCCCTTAAAAAGTCTTGTAGCTTTTTCGCTTCAGCGGTCTCGGTTTCGGTATTGAAGTCTAGGCCAAAGGGGCTTAGAATCTTAGGCATCTCAAATGGGTCAAGGTCAACCTCAATAGACTTCCCATTGCCTGCGGTTACCTTTATAGCATCTCCTATACCAGCGGGCTCAACCTCAAATCCGTAAGGCTTAAACACATCGGTAAGCTCTTGAGCCACTTCGTCCTCATCGCCTCGGTCGATAAGTTGAGGCGAAATCATTTCCATACGCTCCTCAAAAAAGTCAGGGTCAGCCGCTCCCGTTAGGGTAGTCGCTGGTTCAGCAGCTTCAGTCGCTGGGGCAATAGCTGTCTCAACAGGAACTTCAAGCTCTGGTGAGACCAAAGAACCAGGCTCCGATACGGATGCCGTATCTTTTTTTTTTACATCACTAAAATAAGAGTCAAAGAACTCATCCCTAGTTAGGTCGGTAAGATTTTGCTCAGATATATACCCCCATAGCTCGTTAAACTTCTCTGGCTCTGAGTAAGCAATTTGAAACGATTCCGCATCAAGGTCTGTTAAGTTTTCAGACTTTAAATAATCGTAAAACTCTTGGTACTTCTCGTTCATTATTATCAGTTAAATTTAGGACGACCCCCTTGCTGCTGACCAAACCTAGCCTTTTCTATATCTGTTCTATGCTCGCTTATCCAAGCCTTTAATTTAGCCATTTGAGAATCAGCATCGTCGGAAGATTCCTTCGTAGGAATTGTAATAGATTCCTTATCACCCCTTAAATCTCTGACAATAATTTCATTGAATAGCCTACTAGTAGGCTCAACCGTAAATCCTAAAGGCGATAATATCTTAGATAATGTTGAAGCGGCTGAGTTGTCACTGGATTTAAAAGGCTCAGCTGTTATTTTATTCTCTAACTCTCTGTATGGAGCCATATAATCAACGGGCTCTGCGCCTCTTTTAAACTCTACCACGTCGATAGCATTGAAGTTTGTCCTTTTAGGACTCCACATCCCCTCTTCAAGGATGTCATCGTAACTACCTTCAGTATCTCCAGTTAAAATCTTTACCGCTGATTTAGTAAAGTCTGCGGCTGACATCAGAATTTCATTCCCATCTTTATCTTCGGTATAAAAACTTAAGAAAGCGTCTCCTTTGCCATCTGCTGTTTTTATTTCTATACCTCTATTAGTCCTTTTTGCGTAAGTAACCATAGTGTTTCCACCCATTATATCTTGTATAGTACTTTGCAACTCCTCAACATTCCCAGAATAAAGACCCGCTACGTTATCTAATTTACTTATTAGCTTTTTATTCTTATCACCTAAGTTTCTATAATACGCATCCCTAGAATAGTCTTTCGGCATAGCCGTCTGCTCCTTGTCAAGCATATTAAGCATCTGTCCGCTTAAGAACTCACGAGCCTTGGCTTTCATATCATCAGTGACTTCTGGCATAACAATGCCGTCGTTCTGATTTTTCATAGCTACATTAAACTTATCGCCTTTCTTTGTGGTCTTTTCCCCGTCAATGTCGTAGCCATCAATTAGTCCAAGCTCTTCGAGTATACTTACTACGCGAATTGGATTGCTATCAACAAGGGCTCCAACTTGCTCGTCAAGCGCTGTTTGGAATCCAGCTTCTTGGCTAGAATCAGAAAGGGTTAGCACACCTTTTTTACGAACTACCCTTACATCTTTACCCACACCGTCTATCCAACTTTGCAAGTCTGGTGAGTAATCATACCTGTCATAACGAGAGCGCATACGGTTGGTAATACCTTCAATGCTACTGAACTCGGAAGCGTTTTTAGACAGACCACCATCTTTATCAAGCATACCTATGCTAATCTTTCCGTTGGTAGGGTTTACAAACGCCTGTGTCTTAG
>Ga0208544_10001619_pt1 | contig 15327 bp, 25 predicted proteins | sample DEB08_DNA_9_FD_184526 | JGI IMG/M metagenome (GOLD analysis project Ga0208544, IMG submission 184526) | Aqueous microbial communities from the Delaware River and Bay under freshwater to marine salinity gradient to study organic matter... | ecosystem: Environmental > Aquatic > Marine > Coastal ... | reverse complement strand
CCCCAAAACCCCAAAACCCCAAAACCCCAAAACCCCAAAACCCCAAAACCCCATGAGTTGGAAGCGGCCAATAGAAAGAAGGGCTTTGATTTAAGTGTATTAATTTTTTAAAGAGAAAAAAACTATGGATTAATCATCTCCATTGAAACAGATGTAACGAAAGAAAGGACCGCCTCCAGTTGACGAAGGACTTCGTGAACTCCGCGGTTTTGCTGTCAAGATAATCCCAGTGGAACAAAAAGATCACACTATGTCGCCAACCAACTACGACGCGAAGATGGGAATGCAGCCAACGACTGGCATTTATGCCAACAAGAAAATGGGAATGGAATCTGACATGGGAACCACAGGACTATTGCCCGCGATTCCCCATTCAAGCGGCACAAATTCACACCTAATGAGCTATGAAGAGTCGCTTGTCAGGGGGGTTGGAAGCCAGATCTACCGACCCACTCCAACGAATACAGCTCTGATGAAAACTGGATTGTTTGCCAGCTCCTTCCAGAGCACTCAGAGAGGAAACGCAGAATAGAATGGCATCATGAATGCAACTGGTGGCCCTCGAACTCTTGAAGACAATAACCGAGTTCAAATGCCCGACTTGACCATCGGCAAGCACCTGACGCCCCGCTTCTCGAGCAACAACAAGACTGTCGGCGAGTTTTTGTCCTTGAATGCTCGTTTGCAATCAGGCCCAGGCACTACCAGAAACGCGGGACAATCACAATACGCAAGCAACAAGATCAATCATGTAACCGATGCGTACCGAAAGTAGATTGGAAGCAGGGGAAGCAGATCACAGAAGTCGCAAAAAGGCCTCAGCGGCATGAGCTCATCGAAGCCACAGTCCCGCAGCGGCATGAAACGCTTGAGCATGGACATAAAGAATCGAAGACAGCCACCCGAGCTGCAGCTCGACCATGAAGAGCAGAGAGCAATGCGGCTCGCAAACCCAGAGTCATAGAAATTTGAAAACTTCCTCTCCAGGGTTGTTCAAAGTGTTCAGAATAGAAAGAAGACCATCTTTGGTCGAAACAATGATCAAGACAGTGATTTGGCGCCTATATCATCTGAAAACGAGACAGCCTACGACACCTAGCAAGCGACAAGACTTGGCATGCCCGCCATCATGTACGACCCGAACGTCACCACCGGGCTAAATGCCGACGGCACACAAAGCTCGGGATCGGCCCGGCCCAACGCTCACAACGTCGTGGACACGATCCAGTCAGCTTCGATGCACTTGGATGCAACATAGCACACGATCAGATCGGCAGCGAAGCGCCAGAAAACTTCAATTTCCTCGGGCAGTTCCAATCTGATGGCTAGTCGACAGCTCGCGGTACCAGGCCACCTCCAACTCTCCGACCAAGCTGCCATCATGAACTAGCCTCGTGTTATTGACTAAGTCGCCCACCTGCTGCGCCAAGTTTAGCAGAATAAAGAAAAACTTTTCATTCCGCTCGAGGAGGATCCCAACTCCATCGAAACAGGAATGATCTACAAGGAGGCAGCCAACCCAGACATCGTCAACTCGGGCGCAGTTGTCTTTTCTAAAAATGGTTTCGTAAAGCTGGCGAAGACCAAAAACGAGACTTCGGACTTTGTCGCCAAAGATTAGTTCATTGTGGACGGAGTGCAGAAGTTTATTCTTGACGAGGTGCCCTTCTTCAAGAAATTCCCCGCCATGAAGGTGTTCAAGCGCTGGAGGTACACAGTGAGGAACATGAGTTATCAAAAGACGAGGAGGAAGTTGGCTGAGAACATGATCTTCAGCAAGCCTATCTTCGTAGAGAGATTCAAAAACCTGGTTGCTCGTCAGAACGAAGTAAGATTCCTCGAGTTTGCTGAAATCAAAACTAACACTCACTATGGCAAGCACTAGCAGTTCACCTTGGAAGAGCGGTGCCAAAAGTGCTGCGAAACGTCAAAGGTCGCACTCGAGAGCCTGCTCACGGACACCAAGAACATCTTGGAGGGCCTGAAGAAGGAAATTGATGCAGATGACGACTCCTACACTGAGGCGCTTAAGTAGATCCACGTTGACCGCATTTTGAAAAATAAATCGAATAAGCAAGAGCTGGTCATGTTTTCGAAAGCTAGGGCCGAGAAAAAGCATGAAGAAGATCAGAAAAAGCTAATTCTACTTCGCCACGTCTAATTCAACAGGTTGGTCGAGCTAATTTCACGCATGATCTGCACCAACCTAAATGAGTCGCTGTACACGAACAAACAGAACTTCAAGCGCATCTTCTGCAACAAGCGATCCGGCACCATGTTCGAAGTCTGCATCACTTTCAATGCTTAAGGCAAGCTTGACGCGGATCCCACTGTCGAAGGCCATCGTGAGAGCTTCGAAAACGTGTTCCGCCAGATGGAGGAGTCTGTGTTCAAGAACCACTTCTTGACGTTCTTCCTCCAAGATTTGCCCCTGATGTTCTTCAAGGACGAGACGCACATGCAGGTCAACGCTAACGTCATCCATCGAGCGATTAACACGATGCAGTAGACTCTGCACGGGAAGGCTACCTATCGCAAGTTCCACGAAAGAATCATGGAGCAGCTCGAGGAAGACATTGACAAGCTCAAAGACTAGCTCGAGCTTTACTCGGACGTCTAAGAGATCTACGACTTCACGCAAGAATGGAACATGAACCGCGACCACCAGAAGATGTCACTCGAGATGACTTTCTATAGGAAGACGTGGGCCAAGATGGACAAGTTCACGGAGATCATTGCTCGTGTTCCCAGCACTCACACCAAACTCGGCACCATTCTCCTTGAGACTTTGACCCTCAAGAAACAACTTAACGAGAAGCCAAAGTAAGTAAAAGAAAGCATGCGTCACAACGTGGCTTCAACGATGGAAAAGGAAACAAATGAGCTGAAGGAAGAGCTCACGAAGACCAGCGAGATTCTGGACCAGATGCCCACTTCGCTCAACGTGTACGTCGAGCAGGTGAACACCTTGAAGTACATCAAGGAAAAGCAGTCCGAATTCGACAACAAGTTCCAAACCATCAACAAGCTGCAGCTGGCCTGTAAGCAAGACAACATCAAGGTCTCACTCAGTCTCTAGCTCTCAATCGAGACTGTCAACACTCTGTACCAAGGGTTGCCCAAACTACAGCTAGCAGCGCAGGAAGGCTTACAGCAGAACAAGTAGACGATGGAGAAAATCATGAGAGGCTCTTCCTTTGCTCTCTCCAAGAAGATCAAGGCGTTCGAGAAGAAGTACATCGAGAACTACTTGTAGGACAAGACACGACTTGAGGAGTGCGCTGAGACGCTTGAAGAGCTGTTCAAGAGGTCGACGGCCATCCATGAAATCAGATCCAAAGTCATCCTTTACAAGGAGTTCTTGAAGCTCTTGTATGAAGATGACCCTGATGCGAAGTAGAAGCTTGACAAAAACAAGCTGTCATGCGCGCAAGACTGCGAGTTTCTGCAAGACATCCACAAGCACACTATCGGCTTATGGAAGATGCTTCTCTACTGGAAGAAGAGACGACACATGTGCTACACGACAGCCTTCCTGCAGCTAGACTTGAGCGTCATCGTTAAATCGATTGCCAAAGTCACCAAGTACTTCGACGAGAAGCTCTCTAGAAACGACTTCGTCTACCAGAAGAGTCAGCCTCTCACCAAAGCTATCATTAACCAAGTCAAAGACACGTCTGTGATCGTTGACTTCGCCAAGAACTTGCACAAAGATTCCCTGTAGCGCAGGCATTGGATTCAAATCTTTGGTCTAATCAAGGCAGCTCACCTGAAGAACTCTACTTCGTTTACGATCGTGGACCTGCGAGAGTACAACATCTAGAACTACTCCGAAGAAGTGAAGGCCATCATTGACCATGCGAACACTGAGTTGAAGTACGAGACGGTGTTTAACTCGATTCAGAACGAGTGGGAGAAGACTGAGCTAAAGATTATTCCGTTCCGCGAAAGCCTGGAAGACTACGTGATTATTAACACTGAAATCATGAGTAATGCCATCGAAGAGAACCTTGGCACACTGGAGACGATCTCTGCAAGTGAGTACGCCGCTCACGTCAAGTCTGACATCGGTGAACTCATTTAGATGCTGCGAAAGATGCTTGAGCATTTAGATTTGTGGATTTAGGCGCAGAAGTATTGGGTGACGCTTGACCCTGTCTACAACTCTGGATTGTTCAAAAATTACTTTGGCGAGTAGACGCAAGCCTTCCTGGACACGAGGAAACGTTTCCGACGTATCATGTGGAGTTCGTTCCGCAACCCGAAAGCCATCTATAACCTGATGATCGCAGACCGTATTCCCACCTTCGTCAACCTCGTCAACTTCTACTCATCGCTTTAGAAGAGAGTGCACGAGTACTTGGAAGAGAAGAGACTTACCTTCACGAGGTTCTTCTTTTTGAACGACTCCCAGTTCCTCGACTTCCTCATGCTTTGCAACTCCAATCAGGACTTCTCTGTGTACATCAATTTGCTTTTCCAGGGCGCTCACAAACTATACATTACCAGGATGCCACCAAATGAGCGAGAGCCTCTTACTAATGCAATCAGCAGTGGTAAGGTCGACTTGATAAGCACGGGCAAGGTTGTCGTGTAAGACTCCGTCACAAGTCTCTAAGAGCTTGAAGTACAGACGGCCACCGAAGACGGAAACACTACCGATCAGGAGGGTCCTGTGTGTGATCTTGAGTAAGCTTTGGAGCGATTCTTGAACTTTGGTCGATTTGCCGTGCCAGATGAAGTCAATGGACTCAGTGAATCTGTCGTAGATCCAAACGGAGCGCGCGTGCATATGCCTAAGATGGACTAAGCCAAACATGGCCTCGATCCGATTTTTAAAGTTGACCCCGCAGACGATTTGAGAAAGGCGTCATTGAAGTTCAGTGACGAAATCAGGGAAGAATCAAGAGAGATGACCGGCTTCACGGAGACCAACAGCGTCAGTTTGGAATCGATGACAGGAAACTCCAACTCATCACTTGAAAGCAGTGACGATGAAAAGGATGACCGGGGCAAAGGTCGCAAAAATAAACCTTAGATCACAGCAAAGGGCTCTGAGTTCAAGCTGTCCGACTTTTTGATCCTCGGAATTGTTTCCCAAAACAAAGAGCTCTTCCTGTTCGACCGCCACATCGAAATGTCGAAGAGAGTCGAGCACTGGCTTCTCCAAGTCGAGAATACAATGAAGGAGACCACAAAGAAGCTCTTGAAGAACGCCATCGAAAAGTTTAATAGCGAAAGTCTTGAGGATTGGGTGATGGACTACCCCTAATAGGTTTCCATCTCGGTGCTTCACCTGATCTTGTCTTAAGAAATTGATGATGTATTGACGCAGGTCGAGTACGAGACGCCCATCGAAAGCGAAGACGGCTAAAAGGACTCTAAGTAGTTCTTAGACGATCACATTCAGGTTGGACAAGTAGGACTCACTGGAAACTCCACAGGCCAAGCCCCCTCAGAAGTACCATCCACTTCCGGGCAGCAGCCTGCCAACTAGCCCCCATAAAGTCCAAATAGATTAGAACCCCCGCAGAACAAGATCAAGCAGAAGATCATTCGGCGTAGATGCACAAATGAGCCGCCTTTGGATGTTGAGGACGAGCAACTGCAGTTCATGGACGATGCATTCGGAGAGACTGTGCATGTTGAAACCTATCTCGACGACGCAATCACTATCATGAAAAGAGATGAAGCTCGAGCTGCTGGCAAAAGTCTTCATCTCAAAAAGTTGGCTCTAAAGTCCAAAAAAGCCGAATTTAAGGAGTAAGTGCTGAACGTGCTACAACACAGAGGCTTCCACTCCCTCTACCTAAGACTTGCGTTCTGGATAAACAAGCTGATGAAGTTGATGTTCCAGCCACGTCAAACCGAGTATCGCAAAGAACCTCGCTCATTCGAGTTCCAAGGATTCCACACCATGCAAATGAAAAGCATCATTTTATTTTTGCGTCATCAGCAAGAAATCGTAGACAATATGGTGAAGCTGAGAGTGACCGAGAAGAACGATTTCGAGTGGGCAAGTAAGCTGAAGCTGATCTGGACGGAGGGTGACGATGTGGAGGCTAGCTGTGGTGGCTGGAGCCAACGCATTGGCTACGAGTATCTCGGCACAAAGCAGCGCTTGATCATTATGCCGCTCACTGAAAGGTACTTCGTGTTCATCTCGAGTGTTCTTCGCCAAAAGCAATCAGTAATGTTCCAGTGCATTCCAGAGCACCAGATGGGCGCAGACCTAGTCGAGGAGTTCGCTACATTGTGTGCAGTGCCTTTCAAGTCATTCCAGTGTGGACCGCACAACACGCTGTCTTCGATGACACAGATTTTGAATGGATGTGCCATGGCAAATGTCTGGGTCTTCTTCGAGCACATGGACGCCCTTCCCAGCGTGTCCCTATCAATTCTGCTCAAAGAGATCTAACTTATCCATGAACAGTTCGTTGTCAGTGATTTCTACAGTACGATGCAAAAGGAGCAGGCAACCAAGGAGAAGAAATCAGGAATCGCACATAAAACCAACATTGGAATCTTCGGTTCTATCTCGCACACTCTGCGTGCCAAGCAGCCCGTCCGCTGCAGTCAGTTCATCGACCAAGTGAGGGCTTCCTTCAGAGTGCTCACCCTTTGTAAGCCTGACTTAGAGGCGGTCTTCAGCACGGCGCTCTTCATTGACAACTACAACATGGCGAGCGACGTTTCAAGACTTATTATGGAGTTCTTGACCGAGTTTGAAAAGATAAAAAACGACAAACTTTATGGTAAAACCGACATCGAAAGAAGCTCAGTTGAGGCTCTCAATGTGAGAGACGTGAGACTGTGCATGAAGTTGGCTGGACTTCTTCGCAACCAAGAGTACAAGTCCTACCTAGCGAAGCAGCTTGAAAAGTAGCGGTAAGAGTACACAGTTGGTGAGTAGCGGGACACCCGAGAATGCATCGCATCGCTGAATGACATGGGCGACTGGCAAGTGTGGACGAAAGGCAGGCATGACTTCCTGAAGGAGAGGGAGCAGCAGGTGCACAGGCAAGCGATCATATCTCAAGAGAAGTACAAGATTGAAATTGAAGGCATGAAGGAGGGCACCCGAATTGTCATTAAGCAGAAGTTTATGAACGAGTGGAGAGAAGCTCGCGAAGCCCAGCTCGACTACCTGAGGAAGACAAATGTTTCGATGAGAAACGAGCAAATCGACCAGAAGTAGATCGAAAACGAGCTCGAAGCCACCATCGTGTAGGCATTCACTTCAACTGTCAATGCGCGGAAGCTAATTGAGCAAGCTGAAGAGCAGTCGAATGCTCTTAGAATGCAGCAGTAGCAGAGAAGAGAGATGCAAAAGGCAAAAGATGTCAGCAAGTAGACTGAAAGTCAGCAGAAGGCGGCGAGTATTCGAAATGCGAGGCAAAAGCGGAAGATGGTCAGGAAAGAAAGCTTGGTTGAATACAACGTGGGCGCCACTAACATCACTCCAGTGCTCAATAGGAAACATAGTTTCAAATCCAATCAGAAGAAGAGCGCGAACAGAAGATTGAGACATTCTTCGACAGTTTAACTTGTCCATTCGTCGGTAAGACAAAACAAGGAAGACAAGTTCACCCAAGACCTTCAGCAAGGAATTCTCAGTGTGGCAGAAGACCTCAAAATCGAGCTGAACGAGAGTTAGGTGTACAACTCGATGGGAGTCGCCGAGTTCATGCGCAGGAGCAAGGGTGTTGTGCTCGTCGGTCCAGTCTGCTCTGGCAAAACTTAGCTCATCAAGCTGGTAACTCTTGCCTTGAGGAGGACTTTCAACGTGTTCTTGAGGACATCGTACGTGAGCCCTAGCACGTTCAGCGACTCAGAGCTCTACGGCCCCGTCCTTGCTTTCGAGTAAGGCTCCATGCTTTCGCAAGAAGCGAATCTGCAGCGCAAATCAGTGTTCCAGATTATCCTGAGCACCTATGAGCGCGAGAAGTAGATGATGAGTGAGAACGAGAAAGATCGCCTGATTCAGTCAATCTACATCGACTCGTAGCATGTGACGACTGAAATGACGGACAGCTTGACGACCTACCTCAGATAAGTCAACGTCAGAGAAAGAGATTATTAGGAAGAGACCGAGTTCCTCCTCGACTTCTCTGAAGACTCAAGGAAGGTGTAGCCAGCCGTGGTTCAGCACACCCCAGTCAGATTCCCCAATGGAAACGTGACCATGTTCCCGAGTGACATTTACTTCTTCTTCGAGTGCCAGTCACTGGAGAATGCAAGCCCATCGTTCTTGGCGAATGTGGGAGTAGTGGCGTGCCAAGATCAAGACGTCTCCCAAGAGTTTCTCTTCAACCGCATGCTGAAGCACTGCGAACAGAAGCACCAGAAGTTCTTCAGAGATTACAGGCTCGATTTCAACGAAGTCAAGAAGTGTACAATTGAATTCCTGATTCCATTTATCGCGAAGCTGAACAGGCAGCCAATGATCACAGCGTGGTCTTTGTGGGATCTCAAGGCACTCACGCTTCAATTCTTTGTCGTCTTAAACGCCATCTTCTACCGCCTTGCCGACAACTGTTAACTCAACAAGGACAACGAAGACCCATACGAATTCCCACTCAGAGACACAGCAGTCGACTCCCTCTGGTCATGTGTTCTCGTTGCCACAACTTGGTCCTTTGGCGCGGTTCTTAACAAGGAGTTACGACGCATGTTTGACGAGCAATTCGGCCAATACCGTTCTAGCTTCAACATCAACTTCAACACCCCGATCAAATCCCGCTTCACCCTCTTCGACGTGTTCTTCGATGTCGAAAAGTTGGGCTGGTCACCCATTACCGAAAAACTGGAATACAAACTGAAGGTGCATTTCGACCCTCGCTAGTAGGCTTTACTGATGCCAACCACCGAAATGTCTCAAGCCTACTTCCTTCAGGACTACCTCCTGCAAGCGATGTCGAAAGATAAGGATCTGAACAAGAATTTGCGCCTGATAGGGCCTTCAAGTTCCTCAAAGACCATCATTTTGAACACCTTTTCAAACAAGATGACCGTCGCCGTGAACAAGGTGATCGTTCCAATGACTTCATACTTGACTCTGGAGGTGCTCAAGGCGAAGATTGAGAGCAACTACACGGCGAAGAGGAAGAACACTCTCATTCCAAAGGACAGCAACAAGAGAACACTTTTGGTGATCGACGACGTGCATCTGCAACGAAACCTGAAGGTTGAGGTGCTTGAGTTCTTAAGAAGTTGGTGCATTTGCAGGGGCTACTTTGACGTGCCCGATGGATTCTTCAAGCGAATTGGTGAATTCGGCTCAATCATGGCAGAGAACAGCGACTTCCAGTCGACGGCCACCAAATAGACAGATCGGTTCTTGTTCTACACAACGACGCTGTTCTGCGATGAAATCAACATAGAGCGGTACAAGCCCTTCGTGCACCACTGGCTGACCACGAAGAGCTGGGAACAGTCGACTCTGGTCACCAAATACTACATCTTAATCACGAATGCACTCCTCTCGATGACTGACAAGATCAAGAAAAACGATTAACTTTTCACGAACTCAAGTCTCGGCAAGCTTCACAAGTTCCACTACATAGCCAAGTTCTGTTCAAGTCTCGTCAACAACTCGGTGATTTCGGACACCAAGCGGGAAGTGTTTGGAAATGACGCTGAATCGCGAAGAGAAGAAGACGCGATAGCTGAGATCTTCTGTTATGAAGTCATGCGGACGTTTGGGGACCGCATTATGAGACCTAGCGCTAGAGTCGTGTTCCTGGAGAAGCTGTCTCAAGTGTGCCAGCGAGAATTCCTTTGCGACAAGAGCTACTCGCCAGCGTACCTCGAGAAGCTCAACCTAGGAAACTACCACGAGCGTGACCAGCTGAGTCACCTGAAGTATCAGAATGTGACTCACCCATAGAAGAAGCTGATTGCGATCTCGCAGATCATCAAGAAGTGCAAGCAGCGATCAGGCAACTAATTCCTGTAAATCCTTCTTGATGCACCCAATGGCCTTCACGACCTGTACAAAATATCGCGCATCTTGTTCAAGCACCAGCAGAATTTAGTGTTGGTTGGCCATGCAGGCACTTCTAAGCAAGAGCTTGTGCAGCTGTGTGGCGTTTTGAACGAAGCCCTCGTGCTTGAGGTCGACGTGCCTTGCTTCGGGCAACCACTCTAGTTTGCGTACTGCTTTAAGTAAGCTCTTCTGAGTGCCAGCAAGCTTGAAAAGACACCGACTCTGATCGTGATTAACGACTAGCAGATCCGCGATCCCGTCTACTTCGACTACATCTACAACTATATGAGCCAAATCTGCCGCCTTGAAGAATGCGTTCTCTTTGATGACCAGTTCAGGGCGGAGATAGCCGAGATCGAGGCCCAGAACGTGCGCAAACAAAAGAATATCACGATGCCTGACAAGTAAGTCCTCTTCCGCCAGGCTGTCTAGAAGCTTCAACGCCATGTCCACATTGTGTTCCTCTTCTCGGATTTGATGACTTACAAAGAAACTTTCCAGTTGTTCCCCCAAATGGAATACCTTTCCGAAGTTATCTTCTTGGACGACATCACATCGAACGGCTACCTTGCGATGGCAGAAGGTTATCTGAAGCGTATCAACACGGGAAAAGAGATATTCATGGACGATGACCAAGTGCTTTCAAAGTCGCTCGTCGAAGTCCGCCAGCGCGTCAAGCAGCAAGTGTTCAAGTCGTTCTACAACTCAAAGATGCTGCAGAACATTGTGAGTGAAGAGTGTTTGACGTATGGTGCTGCGGAGTTCGTGTTCCCTGATGACGATAAACTCACTGGAAACATCTTCGCCGGCAACTCTGGCTTCTCGGTAGTCGACCCTCACCTTCGTCAGACTCTGCTCAACATGCCCATCGAAGCAGCAGCCGTCAACAAACATCGCTTTGGAGTTTACCTCGAGCTGTTCCGCTTCATTTACGACATCCTTGGCATGCACCTGGCGATCAGGAAGTCATATTTGGAGACATTCCTGACAAAGAGCTAGCAATTCATCAGGTTCTTCCAAACGGTGAAGGACAGTAAAAAGAGACTTCACGATGATCAAAACAACCACAACTTCAGAATGGCGATGGCGCGGGACAAGATAACTGAGATCAAGACCCAGCTCGCAGAGAAGAAAGAAAGCATTCGCATGAAGACCACCGACATTTATGACTTGAAAGAGGAGCTCGAGAATGTGACAGATGAACTTGTGACTGTGATAAGGGAAAAGAACTCGAAGCTTTAGAAGATTCTCGACAACATTTCGCAGGTCGCCACTTGCGATTACACCTACTTCGTGACAGCCTAGACTTTCAGCGAAGCAGAAAACGCTCTCCTCGATGTCCTGTGCTGCGTCATTGAGAAGGATGCCGAAGCCGTGATGTCGAAGAACGACTTCGACATTCTTTTCTGGTAAAGAGACGAGCTGGTCAACATTTTGGACGACTGTAGAAATCATGAGGAGTTCAACGATGGAGTGTTCCAGAAATTGAATCAATTCGTGGTGTCGAGGACCTACACCGAATACTCAGACATGCCATTGACCAATCACATGTACAGCTACTTCATGGAACTGTATAGGAAGTTAAACATCAAGAACACGATGTCTGGCACCTACATGCGCATCAAGGAGATCAAGACCCAAATAGACGCAAATGAATTCTCAATTAACTACTCGAAGCAGTCGATCGAAGTCAAGAGTGAAGAGTTGGCGATGTAGGAGCAGAAACTTGAGGATTTGATGAAAGCTGGCACCTCGCTAAGTCGCAAGATTGAAGAAGCGGAGATCTCGCACATGAGGACCGAACACATATACGATAATGTGGAGAAGTACTCCCTCAAGCAGGAGAAACGACTTGACGGCGTGACAAAGAGATCCAAGACCCTTCTCGGAGATTCTATCCTTCTGGCCGCTTCGGTGGTCTTCCTAGGACCGTTTGCACCGGAAGAAAGGGACTCGGTAAGGTAGGGCCTCATTGATTATCTATCTAAAATCAGAGACATCGAGTGCAGTCAGCTTTGGCTGCCTCCGATTACCACGAAAAGAGGAACAAAGCAATAGAAAATCTTCAAGCAGGTGCTGAAGGATCTTGGCCTCCGCAACTTGATCAACTCTTACAACTAGCCAGCAGTTCTCTCTGAAGGTGAACTCTGTGAAGCTCTTTTCTCACTCCTGTTTGCACCTTCCTGCCCTGTGGTGTGCGACCCGACTGGACAGCTCGAGATCTTCGTCAAGAAGCATTTGCTGTCGAACCTGGGAGGCGAAGACATCTCTGGTGCCGATATCTTTGCAAACGAAAAGATGACAATGGTCTTGAACTCGAAGCGATCAGCAATTCTCACTGACGTGAACAGCATGCAGAAGTAGAGCTCGGGGCTCACGCAAGACCTGTCATTAATGAGACGACTAGCCTCCACAGTTTACAACGGCTTTGATTTCAATGACATCAAGCACGCCAAGCTCAAGAAGATTCAAGTCTTGGACGCATTCATTAAGCACGCAGACGGACAGAATAAGCGAGTCTAAACTTTCGAAGGAACTTTGGAGCACTTGTCCCTCTACCAGATCTAGATCTTCCAGCCTAAATTCGACTTCTAGCTTAACCATGACTACCTTCAGAACGCAACCTTTGTCTGCGCGTCGCCTTCCTTCCAGCACGACCAGAATCTTGACAGAACTAAAGCTGTGAGTGAATTGAAGGAGCTCCTAATCACTAACTTCATCCAGTCGACGGCAGAGTTCGACGAGACAAAATCGAGGTTGCACTTCTTAAGTGGACGCATCTCGACCTTGGAAAAGAAGCTGGAAAGCGCTTTCCTTTCGGCTTCTGGGGAAACTCTCAAACAAATTAGCGATTACACTCAGCTGAGGCAAGCCGTTGAAGATGTGGTTTCGGCAGGTGAGCAAAAGTTGCACTACCAAGGCAAGTATAGACAGATTATGAATAGGATCGAGCTTGTCTCGGAAGTGTCCAAAGTCATTTTCTAGTTATACTTATCGTTGAAGTTGACGTCAAAGGTCATGAGCGAAGTCACTTACAGCTGGTCATCCTTCTCCAAAATTGTGGGAGCCTTGGTAAAGAAGCTCGTGGTCAAACTGACAGAGAAAGCAATGAAGAAGCAACAGGCCGCCAAGGAAGACGGACGCGCCAGTACTCTCAGTTTGGAGGTCGAAATCGACAGCACATTCTTCAGAGAAAAGCTGATGCCTACCATTCATCAGACATTCGCGTCCAACGTGAAAGTTGAAAGTGTGGCCTTCTTTAATCTAGTGTTCAGTTTCAGATTGGCGCTAATGTACGGTTCCGTCACTTAAAACGAGTTCCAGTTTGTGATGAGCTAGCTGATGCTGCTGAGGAACTTCTGGCAGTGGAGGGACGCGAAGCAAGAGTTTGTCAAGTTGGACGAGATGGTCGAGAAGAGTAGACTCACTCTCCTCAAAAGAGCTCTTCTTCTGATTTACCCGGAAAAGGCGCGCCAAGTATTCGACTTTATCGAAAAACGTCTCGGGTCAAGCTTCTACTATCGCGATGCGTCGATCCTTATCCAAAAAGAGCTGAAACAGAAGTACGAGCTGACGCCGGTGCAGCTGATCACGTTTGGGTTCTTGTGCCCTGACCACGAGTTCAAATCGCGCCTCACTCTGTTTATGTACACTTAGATTCAGGCAACGTTCGCCTTCCAAGAAGACCTTATCAGCTTCACGAAGTTCATCAAGCGTGCCGACTGGAAGCTGCCAATTGCCCTGCACTGCTCGGATTCGATCAACCCCGTCAACTTGATCACTTCGATTGCCTCCCACTATAAAATCCCATTAACGGTGCTGCGGACGGATCCATCAACCGAAGCAAGTCGCGCGCAACTGGAACTCTTCAACTAGGGACTCAACGACAAGATCAACGCACAACTGGTCGACTTCACGATGGCGAGAGACAGTGATCAAGCGACCAACCAACGACGACTTGACACCCTCGCTCACAAAATTGTGCAAGAGCCAGACTCCAGTCAGACAATGGTCCTGGCTAAGCAAAACTGGGCCCTCTTGAAGACTCGCAACGCCAACCTTGACGAAGGCAGCATCACTCATGAGGTAAATGTGAACCATAAGGAAGAGTCACCTGTTGAAAAGATACTCAACTGCGCTCGACTTGGCGAGTGGGCCTTGATTTGCCCAGTGGCCTTCCCCTAGTATCACTCCAAGCTAAGCGAGCAGCTTGACAAGCTTGACAAGGCCGGTGGAATCCACTCCAACTTCAGGCTGATAGTCGATTTACAAGGCCTCTCACAAAACGAGATCCCCGACAGCTTCCTGTTCAACGAAAGTGTCACCTTCCACCTAACAACGGAGAACTGTGACTAGCTGCCAAGTTTCAACGACATCTGGAGCCAAGTGCTACATAGTGACTTCCTTGAGCTGTTGACTGATCTGAATGATGGTCGCAAAAAACTTCGCTCAGTGGAGATGCAGGGAAGTGACTGGGGAGGCGAGGATGCCGCAAAGCTTCTCAAAGTCTTTGAGCAAGAAAACTAAAATAAAGACACGCATAAGGTTGAGCTATTCCGCCAGTTTGTCATGAGCCACAAGAAAGATTTCGAGGAGCAAAACGCCGCTTAGCAAGCCATCACAGCCAAGCACATCGAGGAACACGACTTCAAGATGGCTGAGGAAGAAAGAAGAAAAGCCATTTCGAAACCTGCGCTCATGGTCGTGTCCGAAGAAGAACCCCACAAAGAACAAAATGATGCTGAAAATGATGCTGAGAGTGCACAGAAGCAGGAGGAAGAGGCTTAAGACGAAGATGCAAAGATGTCCGAGTCAAATTTGACCGACCCCACCATCGAGCGAACTGGGCTGAAAGGAAATATTGAGTATACTCAGAGTCAAAAGAACATCTCGCAGGAAGACGGACATAGCGAAATAAACCCTAATATTGTCAATATCAATGAGTCGCAGGACGCGAGCGAGACTCATCAGCCTCGAGTCCAGAGCTCGCAGATGTACCCAATGCTTGAAAACGACAGCAGTGGACTTGAGCACCGGCAGTCAATTGACAGGCGGTCTGATGCGTAAATCATGGCCAAGTCACGACCTAAGCAGCTTTACCAATCTGAGCAGTCTCAGCCAGAGCTTAAAGACACTGGTGGGCTGCAGATTACCGGCAAGCAAATCTTGAAGAAGCTTGGAACGCAGGACATGAGGAAACAAAAATGAGATTCCCACAAACAGTGAATCCCCAACACTACAACACACTTAAACGATTACTTTTATCTTTAAACAAACCTACTTCAGAAACAATCTTGTTCCATGGGGTTTTGGGGTTTTGGGGTTTTGGGGTTTTGGGG
>Ga0208544_10001616_pt1 | contig 15336 bp, 16 predicted proteins | sample DEB08_DNA_9_FD_184526 | JGI IMG/M metagenome (GOLD analysis project Ga0208544, IMG submission 184526) | Aqueous microbial communities from the Delaware River and Bay under freshwater to marine salinity gradient to study organic matter... | ecosystem: Environmental > Aquatic > Marine > Coastal ... | reverse complement strand
GGCGAAAAAGAAGCGCATGGTACAGTGTTCAGAAGGGCTTATGAGGAAAACCTCATCAATCCTGTGAAGACCTATCAGGTCGGTCTGCGCGGCACCGGGTATTCCGCCGAGGATTTCAGCGAGGCTGCCGGCTGGGGCTTTCAGCAATTTCTGGCGCAAGAGCTTTGGGGGCGCAGCCTTGCCTCTCTGGGTGCTGAGATCCGCCGCGATATCGGGGATGCACCGGTCTATATCACCTATGATATCGACAGCCTTGATCCGGCCTTTGCGCCGGGCACCGGCACGCCCGAGATCGGCGGGCTGACAACCCCGCAAGCGATGGAGCTGATCCGTGGGTTCAGGGGCCTGAACATCATCGGTGGTGATCTGGTCGAAGTGTCGCCGCCCTATGACACCACGGGCAACACGGCGCTGACGGGTGCCAATATTCTGTATGAGATGTTATGTGTCCTGCCGGGTGTGACATATCGCTAGGCGACAGGGCAGAAGCCCATTCGGCACAGGTTGATCTGGCCGGTGGTGATCAAGGACGAAAAGGAATGTGGAAAATGGTGATCTGGCCTGTTTTGACGGTGGTGGTTTTGGCTTTGGCCTATGTGCGGCTGGCCCCGTCTGATCCGTCGGTGTGGAACCGTGCATCATCTGTGCCGGGAACAGAGACACGCCAGCTTGATGGTGGCTATGTCTGGCGCAAGGTCATGGACAGCGACGCCACAGCCGTGCTGGAGAAACTGAAGGCCGCAGCAGAGGCGACACCGCGCACGGTTCTTTTGACAGGATCGGTGGAGGCGGGGCAGATGACTTATGTGACCCGGTCAAAGGTGATCGGTTTCCCCGACTACACGACCATCAGCCTGCGGCAGACGCCTGAGGGTCAGCCCTTTGTTGAGGTCTACGCCCGCCTGCGCTTTGGCAAATCAGATCTTGGGGTAAACGCCAAGCGGGTTAAATCCTGGGTCGGTACCATCGAGTGAGGAAGTGACACAGCCTTCTTGGACCTCGCGCCACATCGGCACGTTCAGCGACATCTGACATTGCGCCATGAACATGCGGCCATTGACCTGAAGGCAAATGGTCTCTCCCAGCTCAATCCGGTTGTGATTGCGGTCGGTGCAATAGCAATCAACCGTCTTGCCGCTGGGATAGGTGACATCGGCAGCAGCGGGCAGGGCCATCAGGGCGGCAATGAACGCAAGAGTTTTCATAGTTCCTTGATAGCATGAAAGGCCGCTTGACCAAAGCCTTTCCATCGGCGACATGAGACCACGATGATACCCATGGACCGCCTTGAACAGATCGCGCAGCGTTTTCAGTTTCTGGAAGCGTCGATGGCTGCCGGGTCGGATGGCGCGGATTTCGCGGCACTGGCCAAGGAATATTCCGATCTGAAACCCGTGGTCGATCAGATCAATGCCTACCGTGCGTTGCTGCGCAATGTGGATGAGGCGCAGGCGATGCTGGCCGATCCCGAGATGGCAGAATTGGCCCGTGAGGAATTGCCAGAGCTGAAGGCCGCGCTGCCCAAGGCCGAAGCCGCGCTGCAGGTGGCACTTTTGCCCAAGGATGCAGCCGACGCCAAGCCCGCAATGCTAGAGATTCGGCCCGGGACCGGCGGCGATGAGGCCGCGCTTTTTGCGGCCGACCTGCTGCGCATGTACCAACGCTATGCCGAGGCGCGGGGCTGGGGTTTTGAGCTGATCGAAGAGCAGATGACCGAATTGGGCGGCGTCAAGGAAGTGGTGGCCCATATCACCGGCAAGAATGTCTTTGCCCGGCTCAAATATGAGAGCGGCGTGCACCGGGTGCAGCGCGTGCCCAGTACCGAAAGCGGCGGGCGTATCCATACCTCTGCGGCCACTGTTGCGGTCCTGCCAGAGGCCGAGGATGTGGATATCGAGATCAACGCCAATGATCTGCGGATTGATACAATGCGGTCCTCTGGGGCCGGGGGCCAGCATGTGAACACGACCGATTCTGCCGTGCGGATCACCCATATCCCCACGGGCATCGTCGTCACCAGCTCAGAGAAATCCCAGCACCGCAACCGGGACAAGGCAATGCAGGTCCTCAAGGCGCGGCTGTACGATATGGAACGTTCGCGGATGGACAGTGAACGCTCTGCCGACCGGGCGGCGCAGGTCGGATCGGGCGACCGCTCCGAGCGGATCAGAACCTATAATTTCCCCCAAGGGCGGCTGACAGACCACCGGATCAACCTGACTTTGTACCGGCTGGATGCGGTGATGCAGGGCGATCTGGATGAGATCGTTGATGCCCTGACCGCAGATGCACAGGCCCGCCAGATGGCACAGATGAACCTATGAGCACCGCAGGCGAGGCGATGGCGGCCGCTGCATCACGCCTGAGGGCGGCGGGCGTGCCTGACCCTGCGCGCGATGCGCGGCTGCTGTTGGCACATGCGGCGTCGGTGGATGCGTCGCGCGTGACCCTGATCGCGCCCGAGGAAATCGCCCCCGAGATTGCAGAGCGGTTCGAGACGCTGATCGCCCTCAGGGCCATCAGGGTGCCGGTTTCGCAACTGGTTGGCAGCAGGGCGTTTTATGGCCGCGACTTTCGGATCAGCCGTCATGTGCTGGACCCTCGGCCAGAGACGGAAACCCTGATTGAACTGGCGCTTAGCCAACCATTTGAGACAGTGCTGGACCTGGGCACCGGATCGGGCTGCATCCTTGTGACGCTGTTGGCCGAACAGCCCGGTGCACGGGGTGTGGGCGTTGATCTGTCAGAGGACGCCTGCCTTCAGGCCAGTGCCAATGCGGTGTTGTTGGGGGTGCAGGGACGTGCCGAGATCTATCAATCCAATTGGTTTGACAAGGTCGGTGGACGGTATGATCTGATCGTGGCGAACCCGCCCTATCTGGCCGCCAGCGAAATGGCCGGGATCGCGCCAGAGTTGCGTGATCATGAGCCGCAGATGGCGCTGACCGACGGGCTGGATGGCCTGTCTGCCTACCGGATCATCGCAGCGCAGGCCCAAGGGTTCTTAACTGAAAATGGCCGCGTCATGGTTGAAATCGGCTGGCAGCAGGGTCAGGCGGTTTGTGACATATTCCACCGCTCTGGCTGGGCGCAGGTGGACCTTGCCGAGGATCTGGATGGTCGCCCAAGAGTTGTTTGCGCAGGCCAACCCGCCTAAATCCGCAATTCGGGCTCTTTTTGCGGGTCATCTGCACATTTGCCCTTGCCCAGAGGGGCCAGCCGTGCATATTCAGGGGTGTTGCAGCGGTGGATGCTCAGGCGGTCCCGCGCGGCGTTATGCCCAACAATCAAGCGACTGATGATACCTGCGTTTTTTGCGCGCATCGGTTCAATAAAGCTCACCAGCACTGAAGGCTGATACCTTTTCATGAAACCAACAAGATCACGGTCCCGGTCAAAGAATAACCGCAACCGCAACAATTCCCAGCAAGGCGGCAATGTCGTCAATCGCGTCTTTGACAGCTCTGGACCAGAGGGCAAGGTGCGCGGCACACCGCAGCAGGTGATTGAGAAATACAATCAACTGGCCCGTGATGCACAGCTGAGCAACGACCGTGTGGCGGCAGAAAACTTTCAGCAGCACGCGGAACATTATCTGCGCCTGTTGTCCGAAGCGCAGCGCGAGATGGATCAGCGCCGCGAAGAGCAAGAGCGCCAGAACCGCGAACGTCAGGAAGAACAGGACCGTCTGAACCGCGAGCGTCAGGCAGAACGGGACCGCGAACGTGCCGAAAGACAGGAACGTGATGCCCAACAGGGTGGCGGCGAACAGCCTGCGGCAGAGGGGCCCGGGGCCGTTCAACCGGCAGAGGGTGACGCGGCCAATGAGGGCTCAGATGAGGACAGCGGTCTGGTTGAGACACCAGAAAGCAAACCCAAGCCCAAGCGCGCACCCCGGCGCAAGCCCAAGCCCAAGCCGAAGCCAGAGGGTGAAACGCCCCAGCCCGGCGGCACAGGCGATCACCCAGAGGCCGCAGAATAACATCACAGCCCCGCTTTTGCGGGGCTTTTTGTTGGGGGTTAGTCGACCGGCGGCGGGGCCAGTGACCCTTGGCTGCGCTGGACATATCTGATCCGCCCCGTGCGGCGCATAACCTCTGCGCGCGGGTGCCATTCATAGCGGCGATCTGCGGTGACAGGGGACCAGAACAGCCGCCCGCCATTGCGCCAGGGGTCAATCACGATGCCGGCCTGCATGGGGGCCCCCTTTGGGGTGATCACGGCCGTGCTGTGATCAATCAGCAGGGCGTTTTCGGCATTTGCGATGGCGCGGGTGATGTCGAGGGTGACGAAGTCTTCTTGCAGCAGCCGCGCTTGCAGGTCCTCGGCCCAGTGATAGCACAGGCCACGCGGCTTGCGGCCCGCGTTTACCTTTGCATTGTGGATCAAGGGGTGATCGGTGATCTGGTAGGCCAGCGCCAGCCTATGGGTGGTCTCATAAGACAGGCGTGCGGCGCGCGCGGCCTCGGCGGGGTCCACTGTTGCCGACAGGCTGCGCAGGCTGGCGGCAAGGGCTGCGATCTGCGGCTCTGTGGCGCGCTGTGGTCCCTTGGCAGCACAGGCCGCCAGCAGCATGCTCAGCGCCAAAGCGCAGAGCAGCCTCATTTCCGCGCCACCTCGCGGGCAAGGGCACAGAACCCTTCAAGCGGGATTTGTTCGGCGCGGTCCGTGGGCTTGATGCCTGCGGCCAGCAGGCGGTCTTCGATATCGGGTGCAATCCCCTTGAGCGAGGCCCGCAGCATCTTGCGCCGCTGGTTGAACCCTGCGGCCACGACCCGCGACAAGACCGCTGGATCGGCGGGAAAGCGGGGTTCTGGCAATGCTGTCAGATGCACGACGCTGGACGATACCTTGGGCGGCGGTGTGAAGGCACCGGGGGGCAATTGCATGGCAATCCGCGCCTCTGATCGCCATTGCGCTAGGATCGCCAGCCGCCCGTAGGCCTTGGTGCCGGGTTGGGCCACGATGCGTTCGGCGACTTCACGCTGGAACATCAATGTCAGGCTCTGCCAGAAAGGGGGCCATTGCGGCGGCGTCAGCCAGCGCACCAGCAGTTCGGTGCCTACGTTATAGGGCAGATTGGCCGCGACCCGTATGGGCGGTGTCAGATGCGCCAGCGGGTCAATTTCAAGCGCGTCGCCCTCCATCACGGTCAGCTTGCCGGGATAGGTCTGCGCGATTTCTTGCAGGGCGGGCAGGCAGCGGCTGTCTTTCTCGATGCACAGCACATGGCGCGCGCCCTCGGACAGCAGCCCACGGGTCAGGCCACCGGGGCCGGGGCCAATCTCAAGCACGTCACAGCCGGTCAGATCGCCCGCTTGTCGGGCGATCTTGGCGGTGAGGTTCAGGTCCAGCAGGAAATTCTGCCCCAGCGATTTGCGCGCGGACAGACCATGGGTCGCGATCACTTCGCGCAGGGGGGGCAGCGTGTCGATCCCGGTCATTGGGTGGCCTGTGCCATGCGGTGTGCCATGCGGATCGCCTCTATCATGCTGGTGGGATTGGCAATGCCTTGGCCTGCGATGTCAAAGGCGGTGCCGTGATCGGGCGATGTGCGGATAAAGGGCAGGCCGAGGGTGACATTGACGCCCTTGTCGAAATCCAGCGTCTTGATCGGGATGAGCGCCTGATCATGGTACATCGCGATGGCCGCGTCATAGCGGGCGCGGGCGGCTGCGTGAAACATCGTGTCGGCGGGCAAGGGGCCGATCAGGTCGAAACCTTCCTTCTGCATCTGCGCCACAAGCGGTGCGATCCAGGCGATTTCCTGCTGGCCCATGGCACCGCCTTCGCCGGCGTGGGGGTTCAACCCTGCAATCGCCAACCGGGGCGAGGGGATGCCAAAACGCTCTTGCAGGCCGCTGTGGGTGATTTCAATCACACGGCGCAGGCTGGCGGGGGTCAGCTGCACGGGGACCTGGTCCAAGGCGATATGGATGGTGGCGGGCACCACCCTGAGCTGGTCGGAGGCCAGCATCATCACCACATCATCGACCCCCGCCAGTGCCGCAAGGTATTCGGTATGGCCGGGATAGGCGAAATCAGCGCCCTCGATCAGGGCCTGTTTGTTGATTGGGGCGGTACATAGGGCCGATGCGGCACCGTCACGCACCAGCGAGACGCCCAGGGCAATCATGTCAATCACATGTTGGGCATGGGTCGGGTTTGGCTGGCCTGCCACCGCTGGCGGGCCAAAGTCACGGGCCAGCACGGGCAGAACATCGGGACTGAGATCCGCTGCCTGCTGTGGTCGTTCGATCACCGCATGGGCAACGGTCGTGGGCAGGTGACGCGGATCGCCCAGCCAGACAAGGGGCACTTCACCGGCCAATGCCGCCCAGGCGCGGGCGGCCACTTCGGGGCCTATGCCTGCGGGCTCGCCGCAGGACAGGACAACCGGCAAAGATGCAGCGCTCATGGTTTCTGGATGCGGGCGTCAGCGCGCAGCTGCTCCATCAGCAGGTCGGCATATCCTTGCAGCTTGCGCTGGCGCAGGGCGCTGATCACATCCTCGCGGGTGGCTTCGGCATTGGCCTCGGCAGTGCGGCTGCACAGCATCAAAAAGACCAAGGTTTGCCCGTCTGCCCGCGTCAAAGCGGTGGAACTTTCGCCCGGATCAAGCTTGGCCAATTCGATGGCGATGTCCTGGGGGATGTCGCCGGGGGCCTTGCCGCCGCGCTCCAGCACTTCTTCGGGCTGGCCCTTGGCAATGCCGTAAAGGTCATCGCAAACATCTACCTTTGACCTGATCTTGGCGGCCTCTTGCAGGGCTGCCTCGCTGCGGCCACCGGGGATGTAATAGGCGGCATATTCGATCTGCGAGAAGCTTTGGCTCGGGGCACCGGTTTCCTCGATGCCGCGCAGCTGGAACAGGGCCACGGCATTCGTGATGGGCAGCGGGGCTGTCACGTCACCTGTGCCAAGGGCCAGAATGATCGGATGCAGGGCAGGCGGCAGGTTTTCAAGCGGGGTCCAGGGCATTCTGCCGCCCCGTCCGCGCGATGCGGTGGCAGAATACTGCCCGGCATAGCGTGAAAATTCGGCCTCTGACTTGGACTGCGCGATCCGCTCTGCCAAGGCCATCACACGGGCCGCCTGTGGTGGGGGGGCGGGGATGATGATTTCTGACAAAAGAACGCGGATGCCGGTGCCGTTTGAACGGGTGTTGCCCAGGGCGCGGTCAATATCGGCCTCTGAGACGGTGACGCTTCTGCCGTAACGTGCGCGCACCAGTTCGCGCCAGCTAAGGGAATTGGCAACAAAGTCGCGAAAGGTTTCGCGTGCGACGCCGGATTGCTCAAGCGCCTTGATGAATTCATCCGCCGTCAATTGCGCGCGGGAGGCAAAGTCCTCAAGACCGGCCTGCAAACCTTCGGGGGTGATTTCCAGACCCGCCTGGGCCACGGCCTTGCTGCGCAGGCGGTCATCGATCAGGCTGTCGATTGTCGCCTCTCTGCCGCTGTCGGGGGCATTGAGCAATTTCATGAAGATCTGGCGCTGTTGCACCTCGAATTCGGTCACCACGGAATCGTCCACACGGGCGACTGGCGCAAAGAGGTTCTGTGCCTGCACGGCTTGCCCCGTCAGAGCGATCACGCTGGCCGCCGCGAGGCCCCGGATCAATGCGGATAGTTTCATCTGGATCACCTTTGACATGAGCGAATGTATTGTTGATTGCCCGATGAGGCAGCAAAGCCCCTCATTCCTATGTTAAACCCGAAATTGGTCGTAGGCTCAACACTCGTGGACGAAGAATAGCTGCGCGCAACCGTCAGATCGACTGCGACGCATTCATTATTGTAGCTCAGACCGAAGCCCGCCGTGGCCGCGCGGTCATCGGCGACATTGAACCGCCAGTTCCCGCTTAGTCGCCAATGCCGGTTGATGTCGTAACTTCCGGCCAGCAAGATCTCTGAGACGGCGGCGGCGCGGTCTTCGACGGGGTCCGCGTTCAGCCAGACATAGCTGCCGCCAAGGCTGCCCTTGCCAAAGGCCCAGCCGCCGCGCAGCTCTGCCTTGGTCAGGCTGAAATCATTGTCCAGCAAGCTGCGCCCTGTCAACGAAATGCCGTTTTGGGTTTTGACCTGTGCGGCGATCAGAAAATCCGAAGACGTGCCGCGCAGGCCTGAGGAGGCGGAAAAGTCAGGATCGGCGCTGCTGCGATAGACCTGGCCCAGGCTGATGTGGGTATCCCAGCCCTTGGGGTTCTGGCGTGACCAGTTCAGCCCCACGGCCGCAACAGTGCCCCGCTCGCGGCGGTCGGGGCGGGGAAAGCGCGACAGGGACAACAGATTGCCTTCGTCCAATTCGATACGGGTGCTTTCATCATTGGGCACGCGCAGACGCGCACCGCCCACCCAGCCGATCTGGGCCAGCGGCTCCAGCAGTTGGGTGACACCGCCCGCACCGCGCCGCAGCATCGGATAGCGCAGGGACAGTGCCGCGCGGGGAACAATTTCCGAATGGTTCTGTTCAAAGGTCGCATCCTGGGTGATGTCAAACAGATGCGCGCCCACACCGGCCTGAACATCCGCAACCAATCCGTTGCTCCAGGTGAAACGCCGCATCCAATCGACGCGGCCATGCAGACGTGTGACATCACGCCCGTCTACCTCAAGATCGGGATCGGGGCCGTCGGTGGACAGGTCAGAGTTGCGCCGGTGGCTATGTGCCTCAATGGCGAAACGCAGTTCGCCGCCAAAGCGTTTGGGGAAAAAGCGCCGTTCATATTCGATATCCAGCACCACTGTCGCCAGATTGTCGTTGATGTCATCGGCCCGCAGGCTTTCGAAATTATACAAGGTGCCACGGACAAATTCATCCCGGCGCGCCCTTGTGATCGTGACATTACTTTCCAGCCGGTCCTCCAGAAGATAGCCGTATTCGTTCAGATAGGCGCGGTCGGTCGTGGATTCGATGTCAAAGCTCAGCGTGTAGCCGCGTTCAAGATTGAAATCCCCACGGCCAAAGAAATACCCCCGCAGCTGTCCGGGCCGTTGGTCATCGCGGGTGATGGCCCCGTCAAAGCTGATCCTGCCCCGGCGAAAGGCCTGGCGGTATCGCAGCTCAAGGGTGCGGGTCACGCTTGACAGATAGGGGGTGACGGTCAGGTCCCTGTGATCACCCAGCTTGATGAAATAGGGGATCTTGAGCCCGGTACCCAGTTGCGAGGTCGAGCGGATGGAGGGGACCAGGAAACCTGTCGCCCGCTGCAGACCCGGTCCCGGCAGACGCAGGCGCGGCAGGTAAAACACCGGAATGTTCAAGATGCGAAACTGCGCCTGATCAAAATAGAGCTGCTGCTCTAGCTTGTCATGGACGATCCGTCTGGCGCGGATCTGCCACAGGGGGGGGCTGCCATCGGTGCAGATCTGGCAAGAGGTCACAGAGACCTTGGACAGTTGGTCATACCGTCCGTTGACCCGGTCCACCTGTGCGGCGGCCATTTGCAATTGCTGCGCCAGAATGATGCGGGCACCGGTCAGAAGGCCATTGCGCAGGTCTGATGACAGCTCGGCCGCATCGGCCAGGATGATCGTATCGGCCCCTTCGGTCAGGGTGATCGGCCCCTCAATCGTCAGCCCGCCGGTGTTTTGATCATAGCGGATCGCGCGGGCCTTGATCCTTGTGCCGTTCTGAAAGGCTTCGACATTGCCCTGTGCCACCAGCAGGCGGTCTGCGGTGATGAATACTTCATCCGCGATCAGGATGGCAGGCTGCGGTGCTGCGGCCTCTTGCGCGGACAGGCGCAGGGGCAGCAGGACCAAAGCCAAAACCAATGAAAGGAAAACTGCGCGCATCCGTTATCCGTCCTCGGCGTGAAGTAACAGGCCAGTGGCCAAGAGTGTGGCCGCAACCGCAGGGGCCCAGGCCGCCAGCAAAACCGGGATCTGTCCGTTTTCCCCGAGGATCTGCGCAAAGCTGCGGACAAAATAGAGGCTGAAGCCCAGCAGCACAGCAGCGAGCACCGAAATGCCGGTGCCGCCAAAGCGGGTATGGCGCATGGTAAAGGCGCTTGCCACCAGCACCATCGCCATCAAAAACAGCGGGCGCGCGAATTCACTCTGCAACCAGACCTCATGGCGGCGGGTGGAAAAGCCAGCCTGCTCCAGCTGCCGAATAAAGGCGGGCATGTCATAGATCGACACCGCAGCCGGCTTGCCGATGCTTTCGCGGATACGGTCCAATGTCAGCGATGAGGGAATTTCCATCGTGTCAAAATACTGCGCATTGGCCTCAGCGTTAAGTCCTTGTTGCAGGGGCCATGATTTGGCGTTCCGCAATGACCATAAACCGTCATGCAACGCAGCACTACCCGCTTCGATCCGGCGCATCGGGCCGTTTTTGGTATCATAGGTCAGAAAGGTCACGTCATAGAGCACAGAGGCGTCATCGTTTGAACGCCAGGCCCGAATGACCGTCTGCCCATCCGCGCTGCCCTGACGCAGCCACAGCCCCTCATCGCTGATCGACAGGGCAGAGGCCCCCCCGGCGCGGTAACCTTCGGACAGTTGAAGATAGCGGTTTCCCGTGGCAGCCACGATCGGGTTCAGCATGGCGACGGCAACGATACCGATGGCCAGGGCGACCGACACGGGTGCCATCATTGAGCGCAGCGCAGACCGCCCGGCCGCACGGGTCACAACCAGTTCGGAGGAGCGGGCGAGGCTGAGAAACAGGCTGATGGTGGCCAGAATGATGATCAGCGGCAGGATCAGGTTGATCGTCTGCGGGGCATTCAGCAGTGTGAGCCCCAGAATTTTCTGCCAGCCAATATCAAACTGCGCAAATTTGCGCGCTTGCTCGACCGCGTCGATCAGCACCACCAGCACGAACAGCACACCTGTGATGGCCAAAAAGGTCATGGCAAAGCGGCGGGCAAAGTAGAAATGCAAGATCATGCCAGAGCCCCCTTGCGGCGCAGTTGCACCAGCCAGCCGGGGTTTGACAGATGCCAAAGCATGCCAAGCACCAAAAGCCCGCCCAAGGCTGTTGGGGCATAGATCACGGGCCACAGGATCGGGCTATCGCGCACGGTCTGCACCAGCGCCCCGCGGGCCCCGTCAATGGCGATCAGGATCGAAAAGGCGATGGCGATCTCGCGCCAGACCCCAAAGCGCGAAAAGCCGCCCATCAGAAGGGTGGTAAAGCCGATCATGGCGGTGACGATGCAAAACAGCGACTGGGCAAATCTGGAATGCAGTTCTTCGACGATCGCGCCCTTGCTGTCGCCGGTGCGCAGCATCAGCATTTCCCAATTGCTCAGCAGGCCGGGGGTGATGATATTTGGCACCGATAATTTGCTGTCCGGGCCGTCGCTGACCAGCGTCGAGATGTCAAAGGAGAAATCCCTGAATTTGGCCGTCGCCAGCCGCTTGTCGGTCTGGTTGAGCCTTTGGGCCAGCCCGTCCACCATGATCAGCGTGGTGCCCTCACCGTTGCGCACCAGATAGGCCTCTGCCGCGGTATAGATCACGCCTTCCTTGGGGTTGCGCCGGTCTGAAAGGAACACGTCGCGCAACACGCCATCGGGGTCGATCGCCCTTGTGTAGAATGTCACCCGATCCGTGGGATGCAAAAAACGCCCCTCGCGCAGCAGGCCTGCGGTGACATTTTGGGAAATTTCGGTTTCCCGCTGGGTCAGTTGGGCCTGTGCCATCGGCACCAGAAAATGGCTCAGGATGCTCATCATCGCCGCGACGCACAGCCCATAGAGGAATACGGGACGGGCCAGCCGCCAGGGGCTTGATCCGGTGGATTGCAGCACCGTCATTTCAGATTCGCCGCTCATCCTGTTGGTCACATAGACGGCACCGGCAAAGGCTGCAATCGGCAGCACGGTGGTGATCAGCTTGGGCAGGCCAAGCGCGGTGAATTCAAGGAAAACAAGCGCGGATTGCCCATCGCCGATCAAACGGTCGAACAGGACAACCGCCCGGTTGATCCAGAACAATGCGACCAGAATGAGCGCAAAGAAGCCGAACAGCAGTAAAAGCTGTGACAGCATATAGCGGTCTACTCTTGCCACTGCGATCCCCCAAGATGCCTGCCGAGCTTTAGTATCTCCAACTTCTAGAGCAAAATATTGTCGGGGAAAACTGCTAACTGGTCATAGGTGCCAAGTCGCGCTAGGTCTTGTGGCGAAACAGAACAAAGGCCCATGACATGACTGCACTGACTCCCATCCGATTTGCCGAAACTGACATTGAACAGATCGCCGGACACGCGGGGCGCGTGGCGGTTTTTCTGGATCCAGAGGGGCGGATGGATGCAGGGGCACGCAGGGTCAACAAACTGACCCGTGGTGCCTTGGCGCGACTAGTCGAGGCGGAAAAGTTTGCCAAATCCAAACCTGGCGATACGATGAGCCTGGCCTTTCCAACCGGCATGGCAGCGGTGGCTGTTGATGTGGTGCATATGGTGCGCCGCCCCACGGTGGCCGAAACCCGCAAGGCCGGGGCGTCGCTGGCCAAGCTGCGCGGGCAGGCCGATCTGCTGGTTCTGGCCGCTGGCATGCGCCGCACCGCCGACATGGCCTTTGGGCTGGCCATGCGTGACTATTCCTTTGATGATCACAAGACCGATGCCCAGCAGCGCAAGGGCGAGGTGGTGGTGATGTGCGCCAAGCCCGATCAGGCGCAGGCTGCCGCAATGCCGCTGATGGCGGTGGCAGAAGGTGCCTTCATGACGCGCGACCTGACCAATGCGCCGGCCAATATCCTGACCACCACGACATTCGCCGAAGAGCTGGCTGCGATGACCGCACTGGGGCTGAAGGTCGAAGTGCTGGATGAGGATCAGCTGGAGGAACTGGGCATGCGGACGCTGTTGTCCGTGGGCCAGGGGTCGGACAGTCCCTCAAAGGTCGTGGTGATGGAGTGGAACGGCGGTGCCAAGGGCGATGCGCCGTTGGCGTTGATCGGTAAAGGCGTGGTCTTTGACACTGGCGGTATCAGTCTGAAACCCGGTGCCGGGATGGAAGACATGACCATGGACATGGGCGGCGCGGGTGTTGTGGCTGGCACTATGCGCGCCTTGGCGCGGCGCAAGGCTGCGGCCAATGTTGTGGGGCTGGTGGGTCTGGTGGAAAACATGCCCTCTGGCAATGCCATCCGTCCAGGCGACGTGATCACATCCATGAAGGGTGACACGGTTGAGGTGATCAACACCGATGCAGAGGGCCGTTTGGTGCTATGCGACGTGATGTGGTATGCCCAAGAGCGGTTCAAGCCCGTAGGCATGATCGACCTGGCGACCCTGACCGGGGCCATCATTGTCGGTTTGGGCCATGAGAATGCGGGTGTCTTTTCCAACAATGATGCTTTTTGCAACGCCTTCCTGAAGGCTGCTGAGGCTGAGGGCGAGGGGGCATGGCGGATGCCACTGGGGCAGGCCTATGATGATCTGCTGAAAAGCCGGATTGCGGATATGAAAAACGTGGGCGGCCGGGCGGCGGGGTCGGTGACCGCAGCGCAGTTCCTGCAGCGGTTTGTAAAGCCCGAAACACCCTGGATCCATCTGGACATCGCGGGCGTGGCCTCGGTCAAGACGGATACGGCCTTGGCACCCAAGGGGGCGACAGGCTGGGGTGTGGCCGCGCTGAGCAGGTTGATCCTTGACCATTATGAGAAAGTATAAGCGCGCATGGGGGCGGCCTATTTTTACCATCTGACCCGGCGGCCCCTGGTTGACACCCTGCGGATGCTGTTGGGCAAGTCGCTGGAGAACGGCTGGCGGGTGGCGGTGCGTGGCACCGACCCCGCGGGGCTGGCCGATCTGGACAAGGCCTTGTGGCTGGGGCCCGAGGACGGGTTTTTGCCGCATGGTCTGGCGGGGGGCACCCACGATGCGGATCAGCCCGTCTTGCTGACCACCGCCCTCGAGGCCCCCAACGGGCCGAACTGCGTGATGGCCGTGCAGGGGGCAGAGGTGAGCGCGCAAGAAGTGGCTGCATTGGACAGGGTCTGCGTGCTGTTTGACGGCGATGACGCGGCCGCGCTGAACCGGGCAAGACAGCAATGGAAAGCGCTGAAAGACGCCGGGGCCTCGGCGCAATATTGGTCCGAAGAATCGGGGCGCTGGGAAAAGAAGGCGCAGACCTGACCCGCGAGCGGTGTCGGAAAACCGCTCAGCCCAGGACGCCGCGCCAAGGGACCGGCTGCTTGGCGGCAGGGGATATGCGATGAAACAGGTGTTTCAAGGAAGGCTTTAGCGGGTCAGGATCAATTCGCCCTGGCTGATCTCAATCCGGCCCCAGCGCTGCAGATAGCCCATGCCGAGCAAGGATTGCTGCATCTGCCCTTCGTTTACCACCGCAGAGACATCATGGTCCGTCACCGCACCCAGACGCACATCATCAAGCCGGACGAGGGCCGTGCGCACCTGGCCATTGGCGGTATTGGCGCGCCCGAGGTAGGACAAGGTCTGAAGATCAATGCCCGCGCGGCTGGCGTCTGCCTGGGTCAGGACCATATCGGTTGCACCGGTATCCACCACAAAGCGGACAGGCGTGTCGTTGATCTGAACCGTGAGATAGTAATGGCCGTCGCGGGCGCGCGGCACGATAATCTGATCGGTGCCCGAGAAACTGATCTGGGACTGGCGTGTATCACGGCTGATGTCTTGCCATAGCCCCACGGCGGCGGCACCGCCGATAAAGATCATCCCCCAGACCGCCGCATATTGCAGCGTCTTGTTGAGACCTTCGCGCGTTTGCATGAAGAACCATCCGCCCACCATCACCAAGAGGATGACGAGGTAGATCAAGTGTCCTGTATCGATATCGGCCATCTGTGTCCCTTGCGTTGCCTTCGGTCTATATAGGAAGGCATGCGCCCGATGTCAGCCAGGGCCGGGGCCGAATCCGTAAGCCGCAAGGCCGTCGAGCACAAATTGTACCGAAAGGGCGGCCAAAAGCATGCCCAGTACGCGCGTGATCACGTCAATGCCGGTCTTTCCGACCACCCGGTCCAGATAGCTGCTGGCCATCAGGATCAGCGCCATGACCAGCAAGGTCAGCGCCGTGATCAGCAAGACCGTGATCAGCCCTTCGCCGCCCGGTTTTTCACCGATCAGCAGGATGACCGAGGCAATGGCACCGGGACCGGCGATCAAGGGGATGGCAAGGGGGAAGACGGAAGGGTCATGGCCTTCCTCTTCGCCCTCAGTGCGGTCCTCGCGGCGTTTCGTGCGCCGTTCAAAGAGCATGTCGAGCGCGGTCAGGAACAGCAAGATCCCCCCCGCGATCCGGAAGGCCGCCATGGAAATGCCCACAAAACCCAGCAGCGCCTCGCCGAAAAAGGCAAAGAGGGCGAGCACCAAGGCCGCCGTCAGCGT
>Ga0208544_10001611_pt1 | contig 15373 bp, 14 predicted proteins | sample DEB08_DNA_9_FD_184526 | JGI IMG/M metagenome (GOLD analysis project Ga0208544, IMG submission 184526) | Aqueous microbial communities from the Delaware River and Bay under freshwater to marine salinity gradient to study organic matter... | ecosystem: Environmental > Aquatic > Marine > Coastal ... | reverse complement strand
AACGCAAGGCCAGTACGATGACTCTTATACAAGTTGAACAGTCAGATTGGCGGAATGACGTCGAATGATTGGCTTGTAGCAAGGTGCCAAGGAGGGAGCATAGCGGGCTATGTGACCGACGCGCAATACCGCTAGAAGCCTATCAATCGACGTATTTCCTGGCTCAGCTCCGCTGACTATTTCACCCAAGATCAAAAAACCTTCCTTACGGTAAGATGCCAATGTTCAAATGGTATGACCTGACTAATCCTCGCTGGGCGCCATCATAACCGGACAACAAGACAATTGTCGGGCCTACGATTTCAGCAGCTTGGCGACTACGAACCAATCTCCGCCGGAGGTTTCTTCTCTTTCAAGTAGTCGGGAAACTCTTTTTTGAGCGTCTCAAGGTAATGCTTGGCCTCTTTTACGTCTCCTTTCTTCAACAGTGTATTGTAGGACTTGAATAGCGCGTCAGATCGAAGTGTCTTGTCATCAACGAAAAGCTGTACGACGACTACGTAGTAGGCAGCGGCCGCTGTGTAATCCTTATTGCTATAGGCAATATCACCAAGGATCATACGCAGCTCGGCATTCACCCGTCCTTTTGGCCTTAGCTCAAGCCCCTCCTCGGCACACTTCTTTGCATTATCGAGATTCTCCAACCCAAGATATGCCTCGGCTCTGTCAAACAGTGTTTCCGCCTTCCAAAAGGGCTGTTCCACCACGTCGAGGAAATTACCCGTCGCAACCAATGCCTCCTCATACTTGCCGGTTCTCACACAGGCCTTGCCGAGCATTTTCCAGAATGCCTGTGGGGTTTGCCGGGGATCGTCAAACGAGACACCAAGTGCGAGATAGCGTTGGCAAGCCTGCATCTCATCTGCATTGAAGCACTGCACACCTAACCAGCGAAAAATAGTTGCGGGAATTCTATCCCCATGTCCCATCTTACATATGGTATCCACCTCTTTTTGCAAGCGGTCCTTATCCTTCATCGCGTATGAGCTCAATACGATGAGTGTGCCACAGTTATCCCTATACTTCTGGGGATCCAACCGACTTGCTTCTTCCAATGCCTCTATGGCTTCAAGGTATTTTTTCAACTGGTAATTTCCCCAGCCAATCCAGTAGCGGGCATTGGCCAAGGTATCCTGCTCAAGATCCGGAAAGCCATCGAGCAGTGCCTGATAACGGCGTATCATATCCGCATAATCCTTGTCCTCTTTCCTGATGCGCGCACCGTTCTGCCAGGCAAGGGCCGCGAGCTTATCCTTCGGAAAACGCTGGATCAGCAAATCAAAATCCTTCAAAGCCGAAACACGGTCGCCTAAAGCCAAAAACGATTTGCCGCGCCTTGCAATCACACTGGGAGCCCGTTCATCATTGACATACTTCGCCAGAAAACGAGTGAAGCTGCGCACGGCTCCATTGTGGTCCCCAGAAGTCGACAGACACCAGCCTCGTTTGTATAAGAGATTCGCCTGATTGGATTCACCAATGACTTCCGGGTTAATCTGGTTATACGCAGCTGATGCCTCGCGATGTTTACCAGCATCAAACAAAGTCTCCGCTTTCATCAGCAATGCCTTGTGAATCTTTTCATGTTTGGGATAGCGCTGTTGATAGATTTCCAGGAAAGCATCCACCTGCATTGGGATATTAGCACCCTTGATATTATAAAAACAAAGCAAGCGGAAATACCCAGCTTCAAACGCCTCCGCTGACAAGGGCACTTGCCGCTCAGCCTGAGCAAAAAGCCGGATCGCTTCGCTATAAAACTTCAGCTGATAAGCACTACGACCTGCAATGGCATACTTGACGGCTTCCGTAGCAGGTGTCCCTGGGTGTTCTCCACGTCTGATCACATCGAGCACACCCTGGTAGTTCTTCGTGGTATACATACTGTTCATCAACGCCGCCTGGGCGCTTGGCTTGAACTTATCCTGATCAGACGACAGCACCGCCTTGAAACATTGATCCGCGATCACAACATCTTTTTTCTGCAGAGCTAAAAGCCCAACATTCAGGGTAGCCTCGATACGCAAGTTGGCTGAGATACCAGGCTGCATCAAAGCCTGAAATTTTTCCATCGCCAGGTCGTTTTCTTTTTTCGCCAAATAAAGGTGCCCCAGCTTCAACTTGGCATTCTCACGATAGTTAAGGGGCGCGTCTTCTGCGAGCTCCACCATCCTATAGGAACGGATTGATTCATCGATTTGCCCAGCATAACGGTAACATGAGGCCTCTTGATAACGACCACGATGCCGTTCCTGTGCTGTTGTCGCCATAGCAGCAACCCGGCCAAAATGAATGGCCGCCTGCCCGTATTTTTTCTGTTCAACGTCTTCGTAACCGAGACGGTTCGAAGCAAGCGCTACGTATCGACCCTCCCTGTAGCGATTGATCACCCCGTGCAGAACTCGTTTGGCATCTTCAATAGACCCGGAATGATAATAACATTCGCCAAGATAATAGCTGGCAGCCTGGACATTGGCATGATCTGGAAATCGCTCGATATATGCACTTAGGCGAGGAATCACACTTCTGTAGGCTTCAACCCGGCGAGCCGGATCCTGCATGTTGTTCGCCTCGCGATACAGATGTTTACAAAACTCAAATCGATCTTGTGCTGGATCCGATGCAAGTGGTGCATTCTGAGCCATTGCCACAGGCGCAGATTTAAGAAGCCATAGAGACGTGCAAACGGTAAGTGCTAGTATTTGGCTGATGATGCGCATTGAGTATATATTACCTATTGAGTATTGAGCAAGATGACCAGGATGGGGGGAATTCTTAACCTGCAACAAGTGTGAACTGGCGTGACCTATGCTATGGAGCCGCTTCCATCCCAAAGAAAAGAGCTCCGGTAACCATCAAGATCACTTTAACGGGCATCTGAACAATCAGAAAAAACATGATGAAAAACGGAATGATGTCGCTCATGGTATTGGTCGTATTGGTTCGTTTACAAGAGGTATTAAAATGCGATCGCAGGCAGTCAAGGTGTATCACTTTTGCTTGCGCTGAACCTGCGTGGCAAAGGAAATATTGGGAATCCCGGCTTTCTGACACACATCAATCACTTCGACAATTTTCTGATATTCGACTTTACCATCACCACGGATCCGGATCGCCTGGTTTTTATGCACCGCGGCAATACGAGTTAACTTGGCAAACAACTCATCCTGAGTCATCTCAGCATTATCCACCACCACTCCGCCATCTTCGCGCACATTGACAATGATCTCTCCCACCGTTTGCTTCGCATCAGCTCCTTCTTCGGCGACCGGCACGGATACATTCAACTCGCGTTCACTCTGGGAAAACTGCATCGTGGCGATAAAGAAAATCAATAGCAGGAATACAACGTCAATCATCGGCGCCAGTGGAAAGGCAGCGGATTCCGGCTCTCTGATCTGAAATTTCATCTGCTTAGAAAATGATAAGGCCGCTTACATCCCATGGATCTCTGGGCTGTCATTGGAAGGCCGTGATACCGGAACCGGCATCACCTGCCCATCCCCGGCGCCATAATGGCCCCCATGACCTTGGTCGCCTCTGGCTGATTCTTGTCCACGGGATTCATAGCCCGACTGATCGTAGCCCTGATTCCCCATATCATCAGAATAGACCGGCTGTGGCGCGATGCCACCGCGACGGTTGTACTGAGCAGACAACAAGGCCATCAGGTGGGTGGCGGCAGCCTCCAACTCAGCAATGTATTTTTGCACACGCCCACGGAAAACAGAATAAAAGATGACAGCAGTAATGCCTATCACCAGACCACTCGCTGTGGTCACCAGCGCCTGATAAACCCCCTCTGCCAACTTGTTGGCGTGCACTCCTTCATAGTTGCCGCTGGCAATCTCCATGAACGCCCGGATCATGCCGATCACCGTTCCAAGCAGCCCGGCCATCGGGGCGATCGTGCCAACGTCATTCAAATAGCTGATCCGGTGAGTCAGAATACCCACCTGGCGTGATCCTTCAGCATGCGCCACCTCCCGAACCTCCTTGAAGGTCGTCCCGGTGTTCTTGGTCATGAAATCCAGCGTCTTCTCGGTAATCCGTGCAACACTCTGGTTCTGCCTGTTGCAATGAGCCACCAACCCCAGATAGTCACGCTTTCTGATCAAGGCCTCGGCAGCATTCATAAACTTGTCGCTAACCACGGCATTACGACGAATGGTGAAAAAATACAACAGGATCAATACCACACAGATCACCGATAGCAGTGCCAAGGGATACATCATGAAACCACCCATCCAGAGAATCTCGAGAATGTCTTTGTTCTGGCTTGAATCAGGAAATTCAACCACCCCGGGATCCGCCGCCATCAGTGAGTAGGAAGTACCCAGCATCACCAAAGACGACAGGCTAAAAGTAAGAATAAAGGATTTCATGGAAATTGTTTCGCAGCTATTGTAACCTGTTTTCCAGCAGGTGCAAGCACGGGGAAGTCAGCTTATTATCAGGGCGATCAAGCTAAGGATTTTTTGGACAGAATGAACAAAATTTACAAAATAAGATCGTCGAATTGGGAGCGCTTGAGGAGTTAAAGGGTCTATACATAAATTGTTTGGATTCAAATGACCATCAGCCCATGGAAAAATTCTGTTCATTATGTGAATTCTGTCTAGCGCCGCAGGCATCAACGACTAAAATCCCCCTAGCCTGGTCGTCCTGAGCTTATTATCAGTAAAACCATTGCACCACCGCAGACCATCCGCCCATGAGCACTCCCGAGGCAAAAGCAAAACTTCAGCAAACCCCCCACAAACCGGGGGTCTATCTGATGAAAGACCGGATCGGCGGTATCATCTACGTCGGCAAGGCTCGAGACCTGCGCAAGCGAGTCGGTAGTTATTTCATGCCCTCCCGGAAAATGCGCGCCGATCTGAAAACAAGGGCGCTGATCGACAGCATTCACGATTTTGACATCCAAATCGTTCGCAATGAACAGGAGTCACTCATTCTCGAAAGTAAACTAATCAAGCAATACCGGCCGCGCTACAACGTGCTCCAACGGGACGATAAACGCTTTTATATGGTCAAAATTCAGCTCGATGCCCCCCTGCCTCGTTTTGTCCTGACTCGCCTCAAAAAAACCGATGGCGCCCGCTACTTTGGGCCCTTCGTTCACTCCGCCGCTTTGAAATCAACTCTTGAGTGGATCAATCGCGAGTTCGGCCTGCGTACCTGCCGTGCGAGACAGCCCGGAGAAAAAGAATACCGCCACTGCCATGCCGATGTTATCCGCAAGTGCAGCGCGCCCTGTATCAGAAAGATATCAGAGGATGATTACCTTACCCGCGTCATGGAAGCCGTCAGCCTGCTGGAAGGGAAAGGCAAACGAGGGCGGCTTCAGTCGCTACGCGACCGGATGGACAAGGCATCCGAAAAACTCCAGTTTGAGAAAGCTGCCCAGCTACGCGACATCATTGCGAATCTCGAAAAAACCCTCAGCCCGACCAGAAGTTTCACCCGTGGCCGTGGGGACATCGCCAGTACTCTGAACCCCGCCGAGGATATCGTCGAGCTTCAGCAAGCCCTCGGTTCGCCCGACCCACTGCACATCATGGAGTGCTTTGATATTTCCAATGTATCGAGTAATCACATCGTCGCATCCATGGTCCGCTTCGTAGACGGCATCCCGGACAACAAGGGCTACCGGCGTTACCGCATCAAAACCGTGGCAGGACAAGATGACTTCGCCAGTATGGCTGAAGTCGTCAGAAGACGCTACTCACGAATACTACTAGAAAACAATGTCGCACTGACAGAAAACACCCAGGAAAACCCACTCGATGCCCTCCGCCGCCTCGCTCGCGAAGGAAAATCCCCGCTGCATCTGCCCGATCTGGTCATCGTTGATGGCGGCAAGGGCCAGCTAGGAATGGCCATGAAAGAACTCCAGCGCCTCGGCCTTCATGACTTGCCCGTCATTGGCCTGGCCAAACAACGCGAGGAAATTTTCCGCCCTCACCACAGCGAGCCCCTACTCTTGTCTCATGACACCGGAGCACTTAAACTGATGCAGCGTATCCGCGATGAGGCACATCGCTTTGCCAATAACTACAACGAGCTGCTGCTACGTCGCCGCGTCACCGAAAGCCTGCTAGACGACTGTCCAGCCATTTCCGCCAAGCGCAAGGAAGTCTTGCTACGCCGCTTCGGCTCGGTGAAACGCATTCGCAAGGCAAGCGCCAAGGAACTGGAATCCGTTCCCGGTATTGGCAAAAAATCCGCTGTGGATATTTACACTTGGCTGCAACAAGAATAAACCAGCATCGCCAGCAATCAGCCCCCGGCAAACTCGAGTGCCCGCTGCTTCATCTGCGTTGCCATCAGATTGAGCGCATTAGCCCGGGTTGGCGCCAGGTGCTCCTTAAGCCCGGTCTCGTCGATAAAGCTCATATCCGCCTGCAACACTGCATCTGGTGTCTCACCATCAAGCACTCTCACAAAGAGGGCGATCATGCCCTTGGTGATCATCGAATCGGAGTCTGCCAAGTAATGCATGACACCATCCTTATAGCTGGCATCAAGCCACACCTGAGACTGGCAGCCCTTGATCAAGCAGTCCGCTGTCTTCTTTTCATCAGACATAGGCACCAGTTGCTTACCGATGCCAATGACATACTCGTAGCGCTCGGTCCAATCATGAAAAAACCCAAGTTCCTCAAGTAACTCGCGTTTTTTAGCTTCGATGCTCATTAATTCTGTTAGCCTTGCTGAATCAGAGGAAGGATGCGTGCAACCTTCTCCTTCATCTCTTTGCCGGGCTTGAATTTGACAATCGCACGTGGAGGAATTTTCACATCCCGAGTCGGGTTCTTGGGATTGCGTCCCACCTTGCCCTTCATTTCGCGCACTTGGAACGAGCCGAAGTTACGCATCACCACGGTATTACCCTTGGCAAGTTCTCCCGTGACGGTCTCCAACATGGTCTCCAAGACCTTCAGAACGTCGGCCTGACCGAGTCCGGTTTTGTTGCTTAACTTAATGACAAGATCGCGTTTTGTTACAGTTTCCATAGATGTATAAAAGTCAGTTTGTTAGCCGCTGAAATTGAATGCGACTGCGCGGCCATTTGAAACCATAGTACCGCCGGTTTGTCCCGTACAAAATCAATCTAATTAACCCTCTGCTCCAGCTGCAGCTCAATTTCACTCAACAAGCGCTCAATTTCAGCTACTTTGACTCCCATTGCACGGGCACACAACACTGGTTTCCGCCAGATTGCCTCAACCTCAACCTCACGGCCTTCGACATAGTCGATCATACTGGATGGCCGATACGCTTCCATTGGCCTGGTTACCTCGATTTGCCTTTCCAGAAAATCATCCTCTATTTCATACCCCATTACAGCACCCGCAGCCTGCACTTCCCTCATGATGCTACGAATACGATCCTCCATGCCCGGCATTGACAACAAAACTGCGGTATCCACACCGCCCTCAGCGATGGCCAGCCCATTAAAGGGAATATTCCACACCAGCTTCATCCATTGAGCCTTGCTCAACTCAGGCTCAGCATGGGCATTGATCCCACCATTTCGGAGCAGCCGAACCAATTCCGCGAGCCTCGCAGATATCCCTTCTACTCCGGATTCATACTCGCCCACCCGGATCATACCAGAAGCACTGTGACACAGCTCGCCCGGCCCCGTCCGATTAATGCACACAAAACATAGCCCGCCGAAGATCCTCTCTGCCCCAAAAAGGCGTGCCAACTCCTCAACATTGCCCAAGCCGTTCTGTAGCGTGAGGATAAGGGTTTGCTGATGTAATAATGGCGAGATTACCTCCTCATAATAGCTGTTCGAGGTCGCCTTCCACGCTACAATGACTAGATCAACCGGGCCAATTTCCGCACTCGCCGTGACACATCGCACCGATGGCAGGTGGATATCCCCTGCCACGCTGCTTACCTTCAAACCGTGCTCACTGACATGCTCGTAATCGCTCCTCAGCAAGAAAATGACGTCCATGCCAGCTTGCGCAAGCCGTGCTCCGTAATAGCCACCAATGGCACCAGAACCTATAATTGCTATTCGATTGATCACAAACATTACAAAAAACCTCCTTAATTATATAAAATATATCTTATCTGTGTTTTTTATAGAAAAACTACTTTACTGCAAAATTTATTATGACATATTGCACTCGTGCGTTGGGGTAGGAATTGCGCGCACGACACACACACATATATCCTCCCCCGATCTGCCCTCCCTCACCGGAGGGCAGATCAATTTTATACCCTTTGCCCTATTTGCAAAACCTTTTTGGGGCCAATCAGCCATAGCATTGTATCATCTCGCAATCATTCCGCGTCTGCTATGACCTCCTCCCGACCCTGAACCGCGGAACCTAAGTTGCCCCCTTCGGTGCCGGTCAAATAATCATCAAGCGCCCGTGCAAGCGCGTTGCACATGAGCTGTATCTCATCTTTGGAAATACTTAGTGGAGGCATGATCACCAAAGTATCAAGAATCGGTCTCGTCAAAAGCTGATGTCCGCGTGCCAACAGTGAAACCTTTTCCCCCACCCTGAGGCTGGGATCAAAGTGCTCTCCATTTTCCTCGCGAAGCTCAATTCCAGCTACCATGCCACACTGCCTTACATCATAGATAAGCGGACTCCGTTCGGCCAGTTCAGCGAGCAAAGCAGACAGCAAGGCAATTTTTTCAGGTAGCTGTTCCAGGGTGCACTCCTGTTCAAAGACATCCAGACTGGCGAGAGCGGCCGCACAGCCCAATTGGTTCGCCGTGTAGCTGTGACCATAGTAAAACGCCTTTTCCACACCACCGAGAAAAGCCGCATAAATCTCATCCCGCACCATCGTAGCAGCCAAGGGCAGATATCCTCCGCTAAGCCCCTTAGCCAAACACAGAAAGTCAGGGATCACCTTTTCATGCTGACAGGCAAACATCTTACCGGTCCGGCCAAAGCCAGTCATCACCTCATCCAGAATCAAGTGAATACCGTGCTGATCACACCAGCCTCTGAGCTCAGTGAGCATGCCGTGGGGCCACAGGTGTATTTGATTTACCCCCTGCACCATCGGCTCGATGATCACCGCGGCCGTCTGGTCAATGACCTCCTGATCCAAGGCATTCAAATCATCCAAACCTCCGACGTGATGCACCGGAAAACCAAACTTCCTGAACCTATCAAAAAACGCTCCCACCCCGCCCAGCGAGGCTGCCCCCATCGTATCGCCATGATAGGCCTGATCAAAGGCTATAAACCCCGCGCGCTGCGACTGCCCCGTCTGGAGGCAATATTGGATCGCCATCTTCAGCGCACACTCGACTGCGGTAGAACCATCGTCGGAAAAAAACACCCGCCCCAGAGTCTGTGGAGGGAAAAACCCGCACAAACGCGCAGCCAGTTCACTGGCCCTGGGATTGGCAAAACCCAGATAGCTCGTGTGGGCCACCTTCTCGAGTTGCCCAATGATTGCAGCATTGATCGCCGGATGCTTGTGGCCGTGAACATTGGTCCAGATCGAGGCATTGCCATCAATGTAGCGCTGACCCTCTGAATCCGTCAGCCATACCCCTTCACCATGCACCAATACCAGCGGCTCTGCAGGCTCACCCGCCACCCAATCGTCCTGACGGGTAAACGGGTGCCAGCAATGCGCCTTATCCGCCGCTATCCACTGCTCCGTATTCACAGGCCCATTGCGCCATATTCCACCAGATTTGCAAGCAAGAGCATTTTCAGGCCTAAGAAAAAGACGGATTGCATTCAGCAGCCATTCAACTATAAGGGATAGGCTATAAAAGCTGCCGTTGTTCTTTTCTGCATTATTTTAAAGCAAAGATGAATTTCTCCCTCCAAACAACGTCCATACTACCATGAAGACTTCACTCCTCCTCGTTGCGCTGTGCACCCTTGTCCTGCTGTTACTGCCTTCCTGTGTCGACCCGAATTACTATGGGAGTTCTTCTTATGGTTCTATTCATTATGGCAGCTCAAGCTATAGCGCTCTGCCCTATGGCTACAATACAGTGCATGTCAGTGGAGTGCCCTACTATTATTACGGAAACAGGTGGTACCGTCGCAGCAGCGGTCGTTACATCAGCTGCTCACGCCCCCACGGATACCAAGGATCGATCGGACACAGCAGCCAACACTATAACCACGGCATCAGCCGCCTTCCCTATGGATACCGCAGCGTCTCGGTCGGGAACAGCCGCTACTACAACCACGGCAGCACCTGGTATCGTAAAAGTGGCAATCGCTACGTGACCTGCCAGCGCCCGACCAGTTACCGAAGCCCACAAACCTATCGCCAACATAACACAGGCAGTAGTTACAGATATAGCAAACCAGACTACCACCATAGAGAATCAAGCCACTCCGGCAGTCACAGTAACCATAACAGTGGCTCTAATAGAAGCCCCTACGTTTCCACGCAGAGCAGGCCGACCAGCACACCTCGTTCCAGCCCTCCTCGCGACTTCAAGCAAAGCAGAAAAACACACCCGCTTGACAAACTATCCGGATCCAGATCGAATTCCGATAAAGACAAATCACGCCGAAGGTAGCGTTACATCCTTTCGGGCACTTTGATTCCCAGTAAACCTAATCCCTTCTGCAACACCCGGCTGGTCAGCTCACAAAGCGCCAAGCGGGTGTTTTGGGTTTCACCGGTGGACTTAAGTACCGGACAAGCTTCGAAAAACGAGTGGAATGCCTTCGCCAACTCGAGCAAGTAGTTGGCCAATAAATTAGGCCTGAAATCATCCAGTAACGTTGGAACGATCTCACCGAAGCGGGCCAACATCCGTACCAGATGCACTTCCGCATCTGCCTCGATCCGAAGACCGGAACCGTCCAGCACCACCCCGCCATCCAGCTTGCGGAAAATCGAACGCACCCGCACGTAACTGTATTGCAGATAAGGCGCGGTATCACCCTGAAGGGCTAACATTCTATCCCAGCTGAACACATAATCCGTCATCCGGTGCTGAGAAAGCTCTGCAAATTTCACCGAACCAATACCCACAATCTCAGCAACCCGCTCTTTTTCGTCCGGGTCCATTCCTGGATTTTTTTCTTCGATCACCCTACCCGCGCGCTCCACTGCCTCATCAAGCACATCCACGAGCTGCACGTTGTCGCCACTGCGCGTTTTCATCAGCTTGCGGTCTTCACCGAGGATCGAACCAAAGGCAATGTGATGCATCACGGGATTCAAGCCACGCTTACGGGTCGCCTCAAAAATTTGTTGGAAATGCAGCTGCTGAGGAGCCCCCACCACATACCATATCTGGTCTGCATTCCACTGCTCGACACGGAAGTCGATGGTAGCCAGATCCGTTGTTGCATACAAAAAACCACCATCTGCCTTGCGCACGATCGCCGGCTTGTCCTCAAGCTTGTTATCCCCCTCAAAAAAAACACAGATCGCACCCTCACTCTCACGTGCCACTCCCGTCTCAAGCATACCATCCACTAATGGCGCCAGACGATCGTTGTAGAAACTTTCCCCATACCAGTAGTCAAACCCAACATCCAGTCGGTCATATATGCCCTGGAGTCCCTGCTTGGAAAGCTCCACGCAGCGCTCCCAGATGGCAAGATTCTCGGCATCCCCACCCTGCAGCTTGACCAGCTCCTGCTTGCAGATCTCACGCACAGCATCATCATCGCCGCACTGGGCATTTACCGTGCGATAGACACGTAACAGCTCAGCCACTGGATCAGCTTCCAAATCCGCCTCGTTGAGCACCGTCTTCCAACCATGAATGATCATGCCGAACTGCGTTCCCCAATCACCGATGTGGTTATCCGTAATGACCTTGTGGCCCAAAAAACGGGCAATACGAGACAAGCTGTCACCAATGATCGTCGATCGGATATGACCCACGTGCATCGGCTTGGCAACATTGGGTGCCGAAAAATCAACCACTACGGTCTGTACTGGATTTGCCAGAGCAACACCTAGCCGGTCATCAGCTAATAAAGCAGACATTTGACGACTCCAGGCGTCGTTGGTGATCCGGAAGTTAATAAAACCAGGGCCGGCAATATCAGCCGCCGCAAACCCGCCTAGATCAAGCAATTCAATCACCCTGGCAGCAAGCTCGCGCGGATTCGTGCGTAGCCGCTTGGCGAGAACCATCGCAGCATTACTTTGATAATCTCCGAAGCGTAAATCAGCAGAGGATTCCACCTGCACCTCATAATCTTCCGGCATTTCAATGCCCGCTGCACCCAGTGCTGCAGACAATGCTTTTTCAAGTTCCTGTATCATTATAGTTAGAAAAATTAAGTTTTTTTGGCGCGCTCACCCACCAACGATTTATCCGCCCTAACTTCCTGCACCAATAGCGGGGGAATGAGCTTCAAAAATATCAAGCACCTGATCAACCGTCTCAGCATCGTGGAGCTGCTGACGGACAGAACAATTGTTAAACATTCTGGCAACTGCGGCCAATGTCTGTAAATGAAGGTTACGTTCCTTCTTAGGCACGATAAAAAGCATCACATAATTCACGGGAGCGTTGTCAATTGCTTCGAAATCCACCCCCTCCTTTGAGCGGGCGAAAGCGGCCACCACATGATCTACCGAATCAGAAAACGTATGCGGAATCGCCACAGCTGAGCCAATCCCCGTGCTCACCTGCCGCTCGCGCTCTTTGAGCAATTCAATGATCTCCTCCCGCAAGCCGGCAGCAAGCACACCACGGGAGATCAAATGGTCCACTATGTTGGCTAGCGCCTCAGCACATGCCTCACCTTGTAAATCAAGGATGACCTGCTTCGGGCTTAATAAGCTTGCGAGTTTCATGCGTTAAAAAAAAAGTCACCGCAACGCAATCTCCGCAGCGGGAGGGGGCACATACCCCTTTGTCCTTGAGCTTGCAAGCCTATTTGACCGCTGTCGGGACACCCCAGCCACACTTGCTCAACCCTCCGTGCAATCAGCTCTATGTTGGTCACAGTAAACAAAATTAGCTTCAAGCTCGCCGCAGAGCTTCGCAACGGTACTACTCCCAAGAGCTTGCCGTCTCCTAGCCCACGGAAAATTAACCTGCAAAATGCCCGCAATTCTGCCTAGATAACCGCGTGCCCGATCTCAAAACAGCCGCCCAGACCACCGCCATGCGCCTCATCGACGCTGGCCATACCACCTACTTCGCCGGTGGCTGCGTCCGGGACACCCTGCTCGGCATTGAGCCCAAGGACTACGATATTGCCACCTCCGCCACCCCGGCCGAGGTTCAAAACCTCTTCCCTAAGTCCAATGCCATCGGCGCCCACTTCGGCGTCATCCTCGTCAAGGCAAACGGCTTCCCCTTCGAGATTGCCACCTTCCGCCACGATGGTTCCTACAAGGACGGCAGACACCCGGAGTCGGTCACTTTCACCACTCCGGAAGACGACGCCTCACGTCGCGACTTCACCGTCAATGGACTTTTCCAAAACCCGCAAAACGGCGAGATTATCGATTTCGTGGACGGCCAGCAAGACCTCCGGGCTCAGTCCCTCAAGGCCATTGGCAATCCCACCGAACGCTTTCAGGAGGACGCCCTGCGCCTCATGCGCGCCATCCGCTTCGCCTCCACCCTGGGATTCCAAATAGAACCTGCCACCTGGTCAGCCATCTGCGAAAATTCCGATCTATTGGCAAAAATAAGCGCCGAGCGCATCCGTGACGAGTTCACCACCATCATCACCTCTAAACACCGGGCCCGCGGCTTCGACCTGCTCACAGAAAGCGGGCTGATGAAACACATCGTCCCTGAGGTCTATGACCTCATCGGCTGCGAACAGCCACCGCAATGGCACCCGGAAGGTGATGTCTATACCCACACCCGCATCATGTTCGATATGCTCGCCGATGAGCCATCAGCCGAACTCGCCCTCGCCGTGCTGCTGCACGATATTGGCAAACCCGCCACATACAGTTACGATCAGGCAGACGACCGCATCCGCTTTAACGGCCACGATCGCGTCGGCACAGAAATGGCGGACACCATATTGCATCGACTCAAATACTCCAACCACACCATTGATGAAGTCTGCGCCATGGTTGCCAACCACATGAACTTCATGAACGTGCAGCATATGCGCACGGCCAAGGTCAAGCGCTTCATGGCACGCCCCACCTATGGAGATGAGATGGAGCTCCACCGTGTCGACTGTGCCAGCAGCAACGGCTTCACTGACAACTACGAATTCCTCCGTGCCAAAGAACAGCAATTCGCCGCCGAACCCCTCATCCCGCCCCAGCTTATCACTGGCAAAGACCTCATTGAACTCGGCCTGTCACCAGGGCCTCAATTCACCGAGATCCTCAACACGATCCAGACCGAACAACTCGAAGGCCGCCTCACCAATAAAGAAGAGGCGATCGATTATCTTCGCAACAAAGAAGACTAGGGCCGCGTGACAGGGCGACCAAACTAGGGGGGGCTTTAGTCGTTGATGCCTGCGGCGCTAAACAGAATTCACATAATGAACAGAATTTTTCCATGGGTTGATGGTCATGTGAATCCAACCATCTCATTTATATGACCGTTTAACCTCTCAATTTCTCCCAATTCGACGATCTTATTTTGTGAATTTTGTTCATTCTGTCCAAAAAATTCTTAGCTTAATCGCCAGGTGCGCGCTCACGACTCATCCTCATCTTCGAACTCCTGCCCAGCCTCATCCTTGGCTTTGAGCTCGATGAGAACATCGGACATATCCCGCAGCTCATCCCAGACATGCTGCAGCACGTAAATAGGAGCATCCTGCCTCACTGCCAAGGCCAGACAATCACTCGGCCGGGCGTCGATCTCCACCACCTTGCGCTCCATGATCTCGTTTTCAGCGGTCACAAATAAACGCGCATAAAACACCTCCCCCTCCACCTTGACGATTACCGCCCTGTCCACCTTGGCACCAAAAGCATCAAGCATCTGGGAAAACAAATCATGGGTCAGCGGCCGCGGTGGTTTCACTCCTGACATCACCGCATTGATTGATGCGCCTATCGCCGGCTCGACATAAAACACAATCACCTTCTCCCCATCGCCAAGAAACACCGCGCACCCGGCCGAGGTCGGCATCAAAGCCACTGGCTCTACTTTAACATGATCTTTCATTTTTTGATGGTTGGTGTTGTAAAATGGGTGGTGCTGAAATCGCTCACTCCACCCTCCCCTCAGCGGCTCTCTCCAGATACTTGCGTGATACCTTGACGTATTTCTCTGCCCAATACCTGATCTCACTCTGCTGCTTCTTATCGAGGGATTTCACCACTTTGGCTGGGCTGCCGAGCACCAATGAACCCGGCGGAATCTCCGTCCCCCCGGTCACCAGGGCATGCGCCCCAATGATCGACCTCTCGCCAATCACCGCACCATCCAGAATACAGGCCC
>Ga0208544_10001609_pt1 | contig 15403 bp, 12 predicted proteins | sample DEB08_DNA_9_FD_184526 | JGI IMG/M metagenome (GOLD analysis project Ga0208544, IMG submission 184526) | Aqueous microbial communities from the Delaware River and Bay under freshwater to marine salinity gradient to study organic matter... | ecosystem: Environmental > Aquatic > Marine > Coastal ... | reverse complement strand
GCGGTAGCGCACCAATGTGGGGGCGGCATCTTGTTCGGCCCGCGCCTTTTTACCAAAAAACACCATGCTGAACACGTCGGCAGAGAATTCATCCATACCAGCCAGAAAACCCGCATCGATTGCCAGATATTCGTGACGCATCCGATCCCAATAGCTCAGCCGGACGTTTTCTGCACCAAAGTGGCGGACCGCGCGGCGGATCACCTCAAAGGACACCCGTTGGATGCCGGTGACGGTGGTCTCACGCTCAACGTAAATCAGGATGTCAGTCATGTCGAAAAAATACATATGCATCGGCCCTCTGTGGTACTGCGGTAAGGCGGTAGGTCATTCGTTTTCAGACCATTGGTCATCAGCCCCGCCCGCTTGCGTAGGGCTCTTTGCAGGACATTTTGGTGTTTCTCAACCCCATGTGCAGCGCTAAGAGATCGCATGGGTTGCTATACGACGATCTTTCTGAAGGAGGCCTGTCCTCAAAGGGCAAAGCCTGCTGGAGCATACAAAAGGCTTTAGCGGACGAACAAGGTTTCTGGACCTATCCTCGGCTGCGTGCCGTCTGACGCTGATCTTGGGTGTTTCGATCAAATCAAAAGTGGACTAAAATCAGTTAAATGCCCAAAATCCTAGACCGTTCAGGACCAGAAAACCCCGTGCAAAAAGATGCCTCCGCCGTCCCTGTTGTTCTTGCGGTCGATCTTGATGGTACAGTTTTACGCTCCGACCTTTTGGACGAGAGTTTTTTAGAGGTCCTCAGCCGCGATTGGCGAACAGCCTTCACTGCTTTGATAGCCCTGTCAAAAGGCCGCGCCCATCTAAAAAGATTTTTGGCTGAACACACACAGTTGGACATCACACAGCTTCCCTACAACACAGATGTTCTGGCGTTCATTGCAGCCCGCCGCGCTGAAGGACAACGCATCGCTTTGGTCACCGCAGCCGACCAAACGCAAGCCGAGGCGGTGGCTGCGCATCTCGGTCTTTTTGATGAGGTGCATGGCTCAGATGGAATTCACAATCTCAAAGGTGCCGCAAAAACAGCCTTTCTTGTGGATCATTTTAGCGCGCAAGGCTTTGACTATGTCGGAGACACCCTTGCTGATTTACCCGTTTGGGCGGAAGCGCAGACATCTATTGTGGTCTCGGACAACACAACGCTTTTGACAAACGTCAAACAGAACATGTCTCGTTGGCATCACATACCGCTGGGCCAAAATCAGGGCCAAGCGCTAGTCAAGTCACTGCGGCCCCACCAATGGATCAAAAACATACTGATAGGCCTACCTATTTTAGGTGCCCACAGCCTTGACCCGCTGACCTTGATGCAGGCAGCATTGGCGTTTGTTATCTTTAGCCTTATGGCTTCCGCAATTTATATTTTGAACGATCTACTTGATCTCTCGTCGGACCGAGCCCATCCCCGCAAACGCCACCGCCCCTTTGCCAGCGGTGCTGTGTCCTTACGCTTAGGTGCGGCCCTAGGGCTCATTTTATTATGCTTAGCAATATCGGCGTCCACTCTATTAGGGGCCGGATTCTTAAGTGTCATGTTACTTTACGCCATAATGACAACAGCTTATTCGCTCTCGCTCAAACAATATCCAATTTTGGATATTACAACGTTGGCAGGGCTTTACACTCTGCGCATCATTGCCGGTGGGATCGCAACAAACATCCCTCTTTCGATGTGGCTTTTGGTTTTTTCAGTGTTCTTTTTTTTCGCACTTGCTGCGGTAAAAAGACAAACTGAACTTCTAGATTTACAAAACCGAGGCGAGGTGCGTGCCAAAGGGCGGGGCTATCATGTAGATGACTTACCCCTCATCACTCAAATGGCTCTGGCATCTGGCTATATTTCTGTTCTGGTGATGGCGCTCTATATCAACTCAGCTCAGGTGGCAGAGCTCTACAGTCAGCCCATGGCGCTTTGGGTTGTTTGCCCAATCTTGCTCTATTGGCTGTCGCGCATGGCGCTGATCACGCACCGGGGTCAAATGCACGATGATCCCATCGTTTTTGCGATCAAAGACCGTACCAGTCAAATTTGCTGTTTTGGTGTAACCTTAGCTGCCATCGTAGGTATCTGGGCATGATCCATACGCGTTTGATAATACGCTACATGGGTTTCGCAGTGCTTGCCACTTTGGCCAATTTGACAACCCAGCGCTTAGTGCTGTTGACAGGCGATGCGCCAAGCATCTACGCGGCGGCATTGGCTGCGGGTACCTTGGTGGGGCTGGTTTTAAAATACCTCTTGGATAAGCGTTGGATCTTTAACGAACCCGCCCGCGGTCTGCGAGCTGATGCGCAGCAATTCACAGCTTACACGACTATGGGCTTGGTCACGACCGCTATTTTTTGGGGTGTTGAAACAGCCTTTTGGTGGATTTGGGGGACCGATCTGATGCGTGAGATAGGGGCCATCCTAGGGCTTTCGGTTGGTTATATTGCAAAATTTTTTCTTGATCGTCACTACGTTTTTACACAATCTCATCTCTCTCGAGCGACACGCTTATGAAACTATCAGGCTGGGGCCGTTATCCAATGGTCGAGACAGACCTTGTGTCCCCACACTCAGAAAATGATTTGCGCGACCACCTCGCCAAAGGCTGTATCGCGCGGGGTAACGGGCGGGCCTACGGTGATAGTGCTGTGGGCACGGCTACAACGCTCCACATGCGCCATTTTAAGCGTATGCTGAGGTTCGATGCGCAGGCAGGCATACTGGAGGCTGAAGCTGGCGTACTGTTAGAAGATATCATTAAGGTTTTCCTACCACAGGGCTGGTTTCCTAAAGTTACCCCTGGCACCAAATATGTAACCCTGGGCGGTATGATTGCAGCAGATGTGCATGGCAAGAACCATCACAAAGACGGCGGGATGTCAGGAACCCTGGTTTGGATTGACCTGATGAGTGCAGATGGCAGCGTGCAACGTCTACGTCCTGACACTCCGCAGTTTTCTTGGACCTGCGGCGGCATGGGGCTGACAGGGATTATCTTACGCGCCGCCATAAAATTACGCCGGGTTGAAACAGGCTACATCGAGCAGCGTACCTTGTCTGCACCAAACCTTCAGGGTGCCCTTGAGATGCTCAACGCCGCGCAAAGCGCCACCTACTCTGTGGCCTGGATTGACTGCTTGAGCAAAGGCGCTGCATTGGGACGTGCGCTGATCATGCTTGGGGAACACGCGAAGCACACAGCCTTGCACAGTGCCTTGCACCCCGACCCCTTTGCGCTCAAACCACGGCGCAAATGGAGTATGCCTATGGCCGCTCCACAGGTTTTACTGAACCAATATACCGCCCGCGCCTTCAATGCGGCCTACTGGCGCGCAGGCCAACGTAAGACAGAACCGATACTGACAGATTGGGACCGTTATTTTTACCCACTCGATGCCATCCTAGGATGGAACCGGATATATGGACGCCACGGGTTTTTACAATTTCAATGTGTGCTCCCCCATGAGACCGCTGAAGCGGGCCTTCACGCCCTGTTGCAGGTCACGTCAGAGGCTGGTTTAGGAGCCTTCCTGGCTGTCCTTAAACAAATGGGTACAGAGGCAGGCGGCATATCGTTCCCAAGACCTGGGTTGACCTTAGCAATTGATTTTCCACGAAACCCAGCAAGCCTGAACTTGATCGAGCGCTTGGACCAGATCGTACTGGCACATGAAGGACGCTTCTATCTTGCAAAGGATGCACGTCTGTCCGCACAGACCCTCAAAGCAAGTGATCCGCGTATGGCCACCTTTGCTGAAATGCTGAAAACCACTGAATCAGGCGATCACTTTCATTCTGCGCAATCAAAAAGGCTAAATTTATGAGCAAGGGCGTCGTTCTTATCCTTGGAGCTGGTTCAGATATTGGTCGTGCTTGCGCTCATGTTTTTGCTGCCAAAGGCCATATAATCCAGCTGGCTGCACGCGACCCAGATCGCCTGACAGCAGATCAAGCCGATCTTCAACTGCGCTACGGTGTTTCTGTGAGCTTGCACACTGTTGATGCATTAGAGATCGATACGCATGCTGATTTTGTCCAAGCGCTCCCAGTGTTACCGGATGTTGCCATTTCCGTCATAGGCCTTTTAGGCACTCAAACAAAAAGTATGAAGGACAGTGTCTCTGCGATTCAGGTACTGCGCAGTAATTTCGAAGGGCCTGCCTCACTGTTGGCAGCTCTGGCTTCTCCTTTCGAAGAGCGCGGTAGCGGAACATTGGTGGGCGTGAGCTCTGTGGCGGGCAATCGGGGCCGGGCCTCAAATTATATTTATGGTTCTGCTAAGGCTGGATTTACGGCCTACCTGTCCGGCTTGCGTCACAGATTGTTTCCCTCTGGCGTACATGTTGTAACCGTGTTGCCAGGCTTCGTCGATACGGCCATGACAAAAAATATGGACCTGCCTCAGCGGCTCACGGCACAACCAGAACAAGTGGCGGAGGATATCTACTATGCCGTTGTTAAAAAACGCAATATAATATATTCAAAGCCTATCTGGCGAGTGATTATGGGGATTATCTGTGCCCTACCAGAGGAGGTCTTCAAAAGGACCGGGCTATGACTGAGCATCGCATTCTTTTGTTCTTAGCCTCGGGGCTTGTGCTGTTACAATTTTGGCCTTTTGCGCATCCTTATTTATTGACCGCTGATGATACGCTTTTCCAATATTGGGCGCTGACGCGATCGCCAGCAGAGTGGCTGGCGATCGGTCTCGACATGGCGACGTGGAAATCAAAGCTTGGTGAGTTGTTGTCCGTACCTTTGATGATCTTCGGAAATTGGGGGATCGAAAGCTTGGGAGTACGTATTCTCAACTTAGCTTTTTTCATAACAAGTATTGCGCTTTTTGCTGCATATGTTGCCCGCTATGTGCCTAAACAGACCACATTTTTGGTTTTTTTGCTGGTCGTCTCACTCTCACCCTTGCGCGACTATCACCTCCCCCCAACCAGCTACCCTTTCTTCCCTTCCGTCCAATTGATCTTTGGATTCTTATGTCTGCGTGGTCTGACAAAGGGTCATGCTTTACGGTTGGTATCTGCTTTGGGGTTGTTTTTTGTCTTATGCTCGAGTGAATACACGTTATTCCTACTGGGGGCACTCATTGCCTTTGAAGGAGCCGTACAGCTAACCCGCCTTGGTTTATCGGCTGCTTTACGCGAGCCCGCTTCTTTGATCTGTTTGGCCGCTTTAGCCAGTCACGTATTGTGGCGTATGTTTATGGGAGATGGGGATTATACAGAGGCTACTGGTTTTGAAGATCTCTATAGTGTTCTCAGGGTCCAAGTCTTTCATACGCTCAATGGGGTGATTATGGGAGGCGCAAGCCTGTCAGGTCCTGGGACAGAGCTGCCTCTTTGGGATTTGGTACGCGCGACTATGGCAGGCGTCTTTGCAGGGCTTGCAGCTCTTGTCATCTTACGTCGTGCACCGCCTTTGAATTTGTCACGCTTAGGCCTGATTTTGGGGTTGTCCGCTGTCATAATATTTTTTGTAACCTTTCCTGTGGCTCTGTTGGCAAAATATCGAGACTGGTGTCACAGCTTGGAAGTCTGCACGTATCTGGATTCACGGTACGCCGGTTGGGGGCTTGTCTTATCCATCGCAGGGCTTGCTTCTTACTTGAACAAAGCTGCTGTATTGCGTTTTGTCTTCGCCATTTCTGTTGGTGGTTTGACCACCTTAACAGCGTTGCATAATGGCGTTGTTTCGCGTGAGTTGCAGCTGCGCCAACTTCCCTGGCGTATGGCAGAGGTGTCTGTTTGCGCGGGTTCTAGCGCTTGGGTGGAGTATGTACGCTCGGATTTAGCCCAGAGTATTCGCTTTCATGTTCATCCTACACAGGATCGTACCCGGGACAGTTACTGGATGGCTTGGGCTGCAGCGCATACTTGTGCTTCATAGACTTTCAGCACAGTAGTAGCGGATGTGTTGAAAAGTTATCCACAGGCTTTGCAGTGAGTTGTGGTGTTAAATATGTGTTAAATATGTGTTACGAGAATCGGGCCCTCTCTAAGCAACTGTTATCAAATATAAAATCAGAACTTTTTTTAGAACTGGTGTGTAGAGTATCGAAGAATGGTGTGTAGAGTATCGAAGAACGGTGTGTAGAGTATCGAAGAACGGTGTGTAGACTATCGAGGAATGGTGTGTAGAGTATCGAGGAATGGTGTGTAGAGTGTCGAAGAATGGTGTGTAGAGTGTCGAAGAATGGCGAGACCTAAGAAACGAACAGCTTTGCTGCCCCAGCGGCACACGGAAGCGGACCTCTTTGTGTGTGATATCTTAGATGCGACACCCAAGAGTGATCAGGCATCTATGGAACATCCATTGTTTTCCTTGTCTGTGAAAAAAGACATGGCCGCCTTCCAGTATCGCCAAGGCAATGTGCAGGTGAAAATAACACCAGCGGCCGAAGAAGGCCGTGCGAATGTCTTTGACAGGGACATTCTAATTTACGTTCTAAGCCAGTTGATGGCGGCCAAAAATGAAGGGCATCAGATTGGGCGCCGTGTCCAGATTTCAGCACATGATTTGCTCAAGGCCACGAACCGACATACGACGGGTCAAGCCTATGCGACGCTGCGCCGGGCCCTAACCCGGCTGCAGTTCACGCAGATCGAGACCAACATCCACGACGGGGGCGTCGGGGAGTGGCGATCTATCTCGTTTATTACCGATGCACGTATCGTGAAAGAGGATGAAACGGGACGGCTTTTGAGTGTTGAGCTGGAGATGGGGGATTGGCTTGTTAAAGCAATTGAAAACAAGAACGTGCTCACGCTCCACAGGTCATACTTCAATCTTCGGAAGCCTTTAGAACGCCGTTTGTACGAACTGGCCCGAAAACACTGTGGACAGCAGGGTATTTGGCGGATTGGCCTTGATAAGTTGCAGCATAAGACGGGTTCGACCTCGACGTCGAAAGAGTTCAAAAGGCTCGTTAAGTCAATTTGCAGAACAGATGAAGAACAGGCGCATATGCCTGACTACCGTTTCAGATTGTTACATGATGTGTTGGAGGTTTCCCCAAAAACGTCGTTTCTAGATGCCTACACTGATCAAGTGGTTTCCCCTCAAGCTGAAGGTGTTCGCCTGTCTCCAGAAGCCTATGAAAGGGCCCGAGAAGCGGCCCCCACGTGGGATATCTATGTATTGGAGCAAGAGTGGCGCATGTGGATGACCGATCCGCCGGCACATCCTGATGGGGCCTTCGTGGGATTTTGTCGGAAATGGTATGAGCGCAAGGGTACGGCACCATAATAGGTATCTATTAACTCTTAATCCATAACTAATAACTATTGTCTGTTGACAGCTAGTGGTTATCAGTTATGGATTATCAAAACTGAGGATAGTGTATGACGCAGGTTATTGGCGTAGTGCAGGAAAAGGGCGGGGCTGGCAAAACAACCTTGCTGACGGCTCTTGCAAGCTTAATGGTCGCAGATGGCGCAAAAGTTGCTGTGATCGATACAGATCCACAGCGGCATTTGGAGGCTTGGGCAAAAAAAAACCAAACCAAGCTAGACTGGCTCTACGAGGAAAACGACGAAAAACTGATCCCTACGGTTAAAGCGCTAAAAAAGACAGAAGGGGCATATGATGCGATCTTTATCGATACGGCGGGCTTTAAATCCGCAATGGCAATGCATGCGATCGCCGCATCAAACCTCATCTTGATCCCTTCCAAGGCGAATGAGGCAGATGCAAAGGGGGCTAAGCGCACTTTTTCTCATGTGGAAAGCGTCGCCGAAACAATGGAAAAAGTCATCCCAGCATTTGTTGTGATGATGGACGTTGATACAAACACAAATATCACCGAAGCCATAATACAGGCCCTCGATGCGCAGAAAGTGCCGCGCTTGAAAGCCATGTGCGCCCACCGCACCGGCTTCAAAGAAATGACGTCAACAGGTAAGGAGCCACAAGGTCCGGCCAAAAGATCAGCTCAAACGGTCCTGGCTGAACTGCAGACTAGAGGCCTTATTACCTTCTACAGGAGCGGAAAATGGGCAAAGTCAGCGTAAACCTAGATGACGATGATGAGGCTGATGTGGGGCTTGCAAAGCTTCAGCAATTGGCCGCTCCGTTGCCGAGTGTGAGCAAGGCAAAGTCATCGGCACTGAAGGATGCGCCGCGTGTCCAGTTTTCATTTACGAACGTGCCAAAGCCGATCAAGGACGCCTTTGCAGCAGAAGCCCAGCGGCGAGGGTTAACCAAGAAAGAGATGTTGTATGTATGTCTGCGTGCTGGTGGCATACAAATCCCAGAAAATGCTGAGATCGATGGTCGCAGGAGGTAACTATTATGGGTTATCTGTTATCTATACACGTCTAAGAGGGCTGGGATGCAAAATTTAATAACCCAGGCTAAACATGCCCTGCAGCAAAGACGCCAAGCTAAGAACCTTTTAGGGTTTCTCCACATCCCCAAGACTGCGGGAACATCGCTTGTTCAGGCACTGACTGAAAACTTTGTGCCAAACAGGGTTATGCCTGGTGAGCTGGTCTATGATTTAGAAAACCATGATGCAGCTACGCTGCAAAGAGACTACGATTTTGCCCACGGACATGTGGGAATGGATGTTTTGGCTCCCGTAGCCACACAAGTTGTAACCTTGGTACGCGAGCCCACTGAGCGGATCATTTCCCTATATAACTACTGGCGGGCGGTTCCGATCGAAAGTGCCACCGTCTTTGAGGGTGGGCTCATTGACCCCGGGGTAACTTTAGCAAAAGAGCTGTCCTTTCGTGACTTTGTGGAATGTGGTCATCAACGCATTTTAAATGACATCGAGAATGGTCAAGCCTTTCAGATTGCGACATCAAACAACGATGCCGGGCGGCTAGCTCTGCGCGGTCAGTCAGAAGATGCGATCTTCGCGCTTTGTCAGGCCAATCTGGCACGTATGACAGCTGTGGGTGTTGTGGACCAGCTCATGCATTTTGAACAAGAACTGCGGCGTTGGACGGGCATTAAGTTGAACTTGCAGCGCCAGAATGTCACGCAAGACCGACTGGTTACCCGAGACAATTTGCCCGAAGATCTCGCGCGCCATATTCGCGGCCTCACAGAGATCGACTACAGAGTCTATGAGATGCTTAAATCATAACCTGTTGAAGTGGTGCATTTGAAATCCATCCCACTGATTGTGATCGTACCTGCGCTGGGTAAAGGGCTCATGGTAGCAGACAATCTCTGCTGCTGAAATGACTGTAAAAAAACGTGTTGACGAGGTATATTTCCACTTAGAGTGCCTGGCTCCCGATGGACTCGGCATGGGTAAAGTAAATGTAACACTCATGTTGTATTTGTTCAGCTTAACAGCGTATACTGCAAAAAGGGATAGTCATCGTGACCAGGCGGGAGTCGTTTGCCAGCCGGAAGGAGTTTGTTGTGCTTGCCGATATTGAAAAATCAAATTGTGACTCCAGCAAGATGTTACGGGCCGAGCTGGGTGCTTGGTTGAAGGACCTGAGGCTGGATAAAGGCCTCTCTCAGAGGGATCTTGCCACAAAGCTCGAGCTTGAATATTATACATTCATTTCGCAGCTTGAGAACGGACGTGGCAGAATACCATCTTCACGATACTTAGATTGGGCCCGCGCTTTGGGACAAGATCCTAGAAGCTTTGTGGTCAGGTTGCTGTCTTGTTATGATCCAGTCACATATGATGTTCTTTACGGTAACCAAGCCGAAGTCAGTGTACGATAGTCTGTTTTGAGGCGAAAGTCCGAGGTTTGGTATGTCCAAGATCATAGAATTTCCTCATTCGCCACAGGCCGTCAAGCTTGATGCTCGGCAGGTGGTTGGCCGGCCGATATACTCCATAGATGATCTATGTGACGGTGCTTTGGACTCGACTGTGCCTCAGGGTTTGAGCGCGTCTCATCAGGGATCTGTGGAGCCACCTTTGCTCAAAGCGCCGTGGCAACCCATCCAGGATTGGTCAAATCAAGAGCTTGCAAGCCTCTATCGGGCACAGCGGTTGTTGAACCTGACAGGTATTTCATTTGGTGTAGATCGCGGTCTTTCTGATGAAAATGACCCTTGGTTTGTTTTCCTAGATGAGGCGGATCAGGTTTTTGCGCACTTTTGCCGTATTGACGAAACCTACTATCTCGACAGCGCCGCCCAAAGTGGTTGCATCGTCGCATCTTCTTTAGAAGCGCTTGTTGAAAGCTTCGCACGTCGCAATGAGATGCTGAAGAAATCAGCCCCTCAGCAAGATGAGCCATCCCAAGTTGTTGAGTTCAATAGTGCTGTACGAAGAAAAGTTTTGATGCACCCTGGTGTATCTTTGGCGGCGCTGGTCTGGTCCGCTTATGTGCTATCTGATGGTTTGGTATTGCCTTTGTGGAAGCAGAGTGATGATGGGAGCGAGTTAGATAGCCGCGATGGTCAGGCCCAAAATTTGGACCAATCTTCTTTACTTCCCGAACTGTCTTTTGCTGCCCATTTTGCCGAGAAAGAGCAAAGCAGCGTTTATACCTCCGATATACTTCACACCTCCGATCCGCGTGAGGCACATGCTAACAATTATAACGCTGTGTTTGGTCCGGGTGGTGCTTATGCGCTGAATATTTTCGGCTTCGGCCTGACAGCGATGTCGGTTTCATATGGCATCTATAAATGGGCACTTCCGACATCGCTGTTAGCTCCGATGCAAGAGATATTCCAAACAGCATCCGGGGCTGAAAATACTGATGTTTTAGACGGAACGTTCGGCGATCTGGCTGGTTTTATTCAAGGTCTCTCAGGTGCGTTGATTGTGATAAATGCGCAGATACGGGACACCGTAAAATCAGCCGATCCTGTATCAAGCCTAACAGATGAAGCGCAGGGGCTCCTCGATACTCTCAAGACCGTCATTCTATCTCTTCAGGAGACGGCTCGGACCGTCGAGATGACAGAAATTGACGTCTCAACGCCTTTGATCGCCGAAGCCACATATGCGCTGATTGACGATAAAGCGGTGGTGGAAGAGCCGGTGCAAGATAGCGACGGCCTGCGATATGTGACGCTGTCAGAGCAGAATTTTTTCCATAAAATATTCGAATTTGATACCATCGATCTTGGTAGCTTAAGCCTATTGTCGGATCTCTTTCCGTCTGAGGATGGGTCTCTTACAGAAATCCTGCGCACTGAAGAACAGGTCACCACTGTATCACCTTCGGTGGAAGATGTTCCCATGGGCAAAAGTTTTTCGCTGTTTGATGAAAGCGCGTATGACTTTATTACTTATCTCATGATGAAGGATCAAGATCCGCAGCGCTCGTCATACAACAATGAGATCGTCCTGATTGATATGACGGCGTTTGATGGGAGTGGTGGTGACGTTTATGCCCGCAGTTGGCTCTTCGAAGATGGTAGTGTGCTTTCAACGGTTGGCTTAAAGAGTGATTTTGAGGCTTTTGGACTTTTATCGTAACATAACCGACTGCTTCTGAAGGCTTGACGCCTGATAAATCCCTGCCAGGCATGATTTTAAGGTCGGGCCTTAACGAGCATACAGAGTAAATACTGTATAATTTCCCCATGAATACAATCTATTATGATCTTTCGGAGCAGTTCCATGCATCCGCTTTGAAATTCCGATATTACGGAATTGCACGGACGGTGATGGAAGTTGGTTATGAGTTGGCCCAGTCCGATGCTGATGTCCGTTTTGTGGTATTTTCTCCTGCACATGACCGGTTCTTTGAGGTTTTTCCAAGGTTTGGCAATGCCTCACCGACGGGTATTTGCGATCCTAACCTGCCAGTTGAAGCGCAGCCAAAACGCATTCGTTATAGCTTCCCTGAGACGCACGCGGTGCGTGATCTGTTCTATCCCCTTGCGCGATGGGTTGTCCGGCGTCTTTGTATGCGGCGATGGCGGGCCGTGCCTGAGGGACATGCACGCGTTATTGATATGACGGGCAAAACACTGGTCTCACTTGGTCGGCCAAAGATGCTTGCGGACTACCTTGTCGCGATGGAAGACGCTGGGGTGAAGATGGATTTTGTCCCTCTTTTGCATGACATGATCCCATTCCACCAATTTGCCAATTCTAGTAATAAGGCGTTTGCGCGCAATTTTGCGCACGACAATGCCATCGTGATCCGTAACGCACGTATGCTCCTGACCAACTCTGTGTTTACAAAAGAAGATGTAGAGGCATGTTCCGCCTTGGGGTATCTACCCGCTGATCTACCTGAAATTATACCCGTGCCTTTGGCCCATGAATTCCGCCCGACCGATGAGGCCATTCACACGCCATTGCCTACCACTCCTTACCTTTTATGCGTTGGGACAATGACGGGGAGAAAGAACCTCGAATGTGCGGTTGAGGCGTTGCTGCTGCTGCACCAGGATGGTCGCTCAGTACCAAAATTGGTGCTGGCGGGAGCGCATCGAAAGCGCACGGAAACCTACCTCAATCAACCAAGGTTTAACCCGATCCGCGACCGTATCGTGGAATATGTCAATCCCAACCAAGCAGAACTTGGCGCACTCTACAAAAATGCTCTTGCCTTGGTGATGACCAGTCGAATGGAAGGGTGGGGGCTGCCTCTGGGGGAAGCAATGTGGCTCGGTACACCAGGCTTTGCGTCTACTGCTCCGGCACTGCAAGAAGTGGGTGGCACGACGGCACGTTACTTCGACCCAGACGCGCCACAGGAATTGGCCAATCTGATCTACGCCTTCGAGAGGGACCCTGACGCACGTTCTCAGGCGCAAGCGGGGACCCGCGCAGCCAGACCCAAATTACGCACATGGGCCAATGTTGCACAGGATCTCCTAGCGGCAGTTAACCGTTGATTCAGAAGGGAGTTTCCCTCTGGCGGACCAAAAAATACTCTACAAAATCAGTCACACATCTAAATAGGGTGTGAAAATCACTATACACCCCCTTGATCTAAATTGATACCCGCGTTAACACTCACCTCGTGTGCTGCCATTGGTGACTGAAATTCAGGTACCGACGGGAGGCGATAGCCGTCGATTTAAGGACGCACACGCCCGAATTCGCTGAAATGTTCCGCATTGTTGGACATGTCAGTACACCATGTGACTTTATTGAAGGAAGTATACCCCATGGCCACACTAACAGCAGAGCAGAAGAACGAACTGGTTTCCATTTATGTCGGTTATTTCAACCGCGCCCCCGATCCAATCGGGATGCAATTCTACATTGATAAGCTGGAAGCAGAACCGGCAGAAACCACTCTTACACTGCTTGCAAACAACTTTGCGAACTCCCCAGAGGCGAAAAGCCTGTATCCCTATTTGGTGACACCAGATCTTTCGACCGCATCAGCATTTATTGAGTCGATCTACCAGAACCTGTTCAACCGCCCAGCAGATGCTGAAGGTTTGGCATACTGGCTGGACAAGCTCACAACAGGTGTACGCCAGCCAGGTGAGATGATCATTGCGATTATCAAAGGGGCTGTGGCCGGTGACGACAAAGCGATCATCGACAACAAAATTGCTGTTGGTCTGGACTTTGTAACAGATGCGGCAAACACGGTTGGTTTCACTTTTGATGATGCCGCTAAAGCCGCTGCTATTGCGGCCCTGTCCGGTGTTGATGCGACGGCGGCGTCTGTGACGGCGGCAGAGGCAGCAACGACCGCATTCCTTACGGGTACCTCAGCATCGGGTAAAACCTTCAATCTGACATCCGCTGTTGATTCTGGCCCAGCATTCACTGGTACAAGCAACAACGATAAGTTTATTGCGGACAACACGAGCACAACTTCTAACGCATCTTCTCCTGCTGATAGCATCGATGGTGCCGGCGGCGACAAGGACCTTCTGCAAATCTTCAGCGATGCTACTGCGGGCGGCGCAGCTCTGCCTCAAATGACGAACATCGAGTTGCTGGAAATCTATGACCACAACGACAATGTGGACGCGTCGGGTGTTTCTGGTTTGACAAATGTCACAATGATCCGTGGTGATGGTGACAAAGCGGTCACCGTCGGTACGGGTGTAGAAGTTGGATTCCAAAACATCACAGCTGGGACTGCAACCGGATTGGGTGCTAACTTTGGATCTTCTGCAACATCGGGCACAGTTTCTGTTAACAACGTTGGCGTTGCCGCCGGTGGTGCAACAACGGAAAACCTGACAGTTGCTGGTGCGGCTCTGACGGATGTGACAGTCACAGCGACTGGTGTGAAAAGCAATGTCAACGTAATCAATGCAGCTGGCGCAACAAAGGTGACTTTGGACGCAGCTGTAGATCTGGCTGCTGCTGGCGGTGTTAATACAACCTCTGCTGACGCATCAATGGTGATCACGGGCGCGGGCAAAGTGTCAATTGGCACAATGAACGCTAATTTTGACAGCATTGACGCATCGGCAAATACCGGTGGTGTTACTGTTGGCTTGGATGGTGAGACAAACACACAGTTCACAGGTTCTACTGCGAATGACACCGTGACAGCTGGTGCAACTTATGTTGCTGCGAGCACTGCAAGCATCGATGCTGGTGATGGCACAGGTGACAAACTGATCGTTACCGGTACTCAGGTTGGTACTTCTGCCGCTGGCGCGAAGTTCACCAACTTCGAAACGCTTGAGCTGCGCGACGGTGTTGCTGTCGATATGGATAACATTGCTGGTATCACGTCCGTTGTCTTGGATGATGCTGGTGCAGGTGTGTCCGCTACCGATCTGTCCGCTGCACAAGCAGGAGCCGTAACGGTTGCTGACACAGGCGGCGGTGCGCTCACGATTGGTGTCAAGGGTGCGACAACAACTGGTCAAGTTGATACAGTAAAAATCTCAGCGACCACGTCAGAGGGCACAACTCCGACTGCAAACGGTATTGCGCTTGGCGCGGCAACGCTCACAGGCGTTGAAAACCTGGAGATCACAGGTAACAGTGTCGCTACGGGTGCAACTTCAGCGATCTCCAAGACGGAGAGCATTTCGTTTACGACAACAAATGCAACCACACTCGGTAGCATCACGCTCACCAACGGCGGTGCAAACGATACCAATGCAGGTAACAACAACTCGATCACAATTGCTGCCGGACAGACTGCAACAAACCTCACGGTAAACGCATCTGCAACCACTGGTGATGTGACCATCGATGCTGCTGCTTACAACACATTGACAGGTGCCGCTATTACAGGTGGTTCTGGTAATGATGTGCTGTTGGGTTCAGCTAAGTCTGACGTGATCATTGGTGGTGCCGGAAACGACGCTATCACTGCTGATGCGCCGGCCGTCGCAACAACTCCCGCTGTGGCAGCGACACAAACGTTCAATGTTGGAAATGCTGAAGCCGGTGATGTTATTGGGTTCGGTGGTGAAACCTATACTTGGACGGGTGTGACTGCGACCGATGATGCCGGAATTCAGGCGATGCTTGCTACCGGATACACCAACGAAAGCGGTGTTGCG
>Ga0208544_10001606_pt1 | contig 15428 bp, 19 predicted proteins | sample DEB08_DNA_9_FD_184526 | JGI IMG/M metagenome (GOLD analysis project Ga0208544, IMG submission 184526) | Aqueous microbial communities from the Delaware River and Bay under freshwater to marine salinity gradient to study organic matter... | ecosystem: Environmental > Aquatic > Marine > Coastal ... | reverse complement strand
CCCCAAAACCCCAAAACCCCATGTTTGGGTATGAAAAAGTAAAGTTTGTTGTTTTTATGGTTAGTTGAAATTAGTTTAATCAAGAATTCTACAAGCTCGACCCTCGCTCGCACAGTGCTCAACTTGGTAGGTGCCTCTCACTGCTTCGATCATGTTTTTCAACACTGGATGTGTCGTTTGTATGTCATGAGAAGTACGGGGGGATTAGGGTAAACCGTCATCTTTACTATGCGTGCTTGGTCAAACTCGTCGCTCTTGATCTTGTTAACTATCTCTGCTTCACTCACTCTGTCACCTACTCGCACGAAAGTACCCCAGCCTCACGCTATGTCGCTGTTATCGTCCTCTGGGGCGGCTTTCATGGTCAGTGATGAGCTTGTGGCATTCCACAGGCAGCAAGTACTATCTTTTCATCAGGTACCTACTCGCTCATGAAATGCAAGAGTAGTCAGGTTGTCACGCTCGGTCTGCTCAGAAAGCAAACTTTGTGGAGCTCTCAGAACCAGTTTTGGTCTTGCTCTTCGGCGTAATGATCGCATTAGGGGTGATCACGCTTTGCTTGCCGAAACTGTTGTAGCCTGCTTTAACGCCCTAGCCATTGGCGCGAAGTGCTTCGTAGTTCTTCTCAGCAGCTTCGATGTGGTCAAGAAGGTCTTGATACGTGATCGTCTTTCTCTTCTTCACCTCCTCGTGGAAGTCTTGCGTCTTCACCGACAGGTAAGACATCTGCGAGATAGAGTCACCCATTTGCGAAGGAAGCCACTCTTCCAGAAGGCCACGTCCAAGGAACTTGTTGAGCTTCTCTTGGTTGTACAGGTGTCTCTTGACGTAGAAGTTTCTGGAGTAGCACTGCTTGAGGGCAATCTTCTGCATCAGACCGACCTTCTGGATGCACAGCTCAAGTTTGCCGTTCTTCTTCTCCAGTGATCCATCCGCGTGGCCCATGAACGACTCATCTCTGTCAGCAGCTTCCTTAGCCTTTGCCTGCTCCTGCTGCTTCTTCTTCTGAATTTCGGCCATCTAGATCTGCTTGAGAGCTCTCTTTTTGGCTTACTCTTCGTTCCTACCCTTGAGACGAAGTTACATCTGCTCCATCTGCCTCTTCTGTTCCTCGTCGAGGGCAGAGTCAACTTGTAGCAACTCTCGCTTGTGTCTGGACAGAATGCCGTCAACATCTTTCTGGTTCATGTCACGAAGCAGCTCCTTCTGCTGGTCAGCCAACTTCCTCGACATGATGTCCTCACGTTGCTTCGCGAATGCCTCCATGTACTTGCCTTCTTCCTTCTTCATCTTGTCCTCCCAGTTGAACATGCGATCTTGGCGTTCCATGAGCTCGTTCATTTTCTGCTCCTTCTCCTCCTCGATCTCGTGCATTCTTCGCTCCTTCTCGCGATCAGCCTTCTTCTGGAAAGCGTCAAGCTCCTTTTCAGCGTCCTTCACATTCTTCTCCAAGTACTGCTTCATGGGCTCGTCATCGTCCATCTTCTGCATGAGCTCTCCGAACATCATCATCTTCTCGCGGTATTGGCGATCCTTGAGGAGTTTCTTTTGCTCGTTCTCGGTTTGAAGTTTCACTTTCTCGAGCTCTTCCTTCAGTTGGCCCTCCTTCTCAGAGAAGTGGATCTCGATGTCCATCGTGCGGTCATCTTCTTCCTGCTGAAGTCGATCGAGTGCTGCCTTGTACTCAGCCTCAGTCATGAGACCCTTGGACAGCTTCTCCTTGAGGAAGTCTCTCTGGGGTTGCATCTCCTGTCTGAGCATTTCCAATTCGCTCTACTTTTGAGTCATCAGCTCGAACATGTACTTCCTCAACGCAGCTGCTCTCTCCTCGAACATGGAGTTCATGAGATCGATCAACTCTTGCTGGTTCTTCTTTTCGATGTAGTTCTCAGTGACCTACACCGCCTCGTTCTTGTCGAAGCCTGTCTAGATTCTTCCAGCCAAGTCCGTCACATTGCCCTCGTTAATGTCTCCGTTGACTTTGTTGCCGAGCTTGTTTTTGAATTGGTCCATGATGCCTTCTTGCTTTTCTGCGGCGATGCGGTCAAGCTTGGCCTTTCTCTTGTCACGACGAGCTGCGAGAGCACCCTTCAGGCGAGCACTCTGCTCCTCGTTCTGCTTCCTTAGCTCCTCTTAGAGGTTCTTTTCAAAGTCTTCAAACTGCTTGAGGAGTCTAGCACGTTCGTTTTCGTCCATGCAGCCCTCAATGTTCTTCCTCATGCGCTCCTTCTGGATCTCAACATCGTTCTCCTTTTGCTGGTTCTCGTTGTTGATCTGCTTCATGACCTTGTCGACGCCTACCTCGTCGGTAGACGCGTCCAACTCGGCCTGAGCCTTCTAGGCTTCGTCGGAAAGAATTACGTGATCGCCTTGACCATCTTCGTCTTTCACAATAGCCGAATCTGTCTGGATGTCCCGGGTCACAGCTTCAAATCTGTTCTCCTCGTCGCGGATAGGAGCAAGCAACGCCTCGACCTACTGCATCTTATTATCGATTTAAGTACGGTTGTCGACGGTCATCTTGTTCAGCTCCTCTTCCTTCTTCTTGCGCTTCTCTTCAATCTCGCGTCTACGCTCATCTCTGCGCTGACGGAGCTTGTCTTCCATCTTGAGCTGCTGGGCAGCCTTCTCCTTTGCCAGATCATCGTCAACTTGCTTCACAGCGTCGCCATACTTGGCAAGCTCTTAGGCAAGTAGGTACTCATCAGCGGTGCCTTGGATGCGGTTCTGTGCATCACGAAGCTCCTTGTTTTTCCTTTCGATGAGCTAAGCACGCTTTTGCTTCATCTCCTCGTCAAGGTCGTCTTGCCAGTCGCGTCTCAGTTTGTTCACGAACTGATCAATCTGACCTAACTCCTCATGTTCTTTCTGCTTGATGTCGACCAGTTGGTTCTTGTAGAATTCATCTTCCTGGTCTTTCTTCTCGGCATAGTTCTCAATCACGTTCTTCAAGACACTCTTCTTTTGTCTTCTCTTGGAGAGAGCGTCATTGAGTGCTGAGTTCTGCGCATCCTCCTCAGACCTGATCATGTCGTTGATGTTGGCCATCTTAGCGTGCAGCTCGGCGAGCATCGCAGCCTTCTCCTCGTCGTTCAAGTTGGAGTCATTGATCTTGGCTTTGTACTCGTCCAACAACTTCTGCTTCATCTCTTCATTCTTCTCGAGCTCCTTGTTAAAGGCGTCCTCTTGCTGTTGTCCAATCTGCTCCCTGATGCCGTCATTGAAATTGTTTTCAGCTTCCATCTGCTTGTCAAACATCTTTTGAACGGCAAGGGTCACCTTCTTGGACAATTTGCTCTTTTCTTCTTCGGCCAGACCTTCAGCATCGTCGTCTTCATCGCTCGCCTTGGCGTCCTCGTTGAACTCGTCGTCACCTCCGTCTTGCTCTTTCAAGATGTTGCCAACGCACGCTCTGTTCTGTCTGATGAACTCGAGCAAGTCAGCCATTTCTCTCAACAGCTACTCCTCGTCCGTCTCCTTGACGATCGGTTCACCGTTGTCATCGTATTCCTGGTTCTTCTTCGCTTCACGTCGCTCTTTGTCCCTGAGCTGACGCTTCAAAATAGCTTGCGACGCGTTGAACTCCCCGAGGATGTCCTCCATGTCGCTGTACTTCACCTTGTACTCGTGCTTCTCGAGCAGGTCTTCGGCATCCATATCCTCAGCATTCTCGGTGTCTACCTTGCCCTTTTTGCCCTTGCATAAGCCATAGCATCTGATCGCCTTTGCTTCTTCCATCTCTCTGATCTTGTCATAATAGATGGAGTTGTTGGCGCCAGAAACTTCCTTCTCCAAGAGAGCACTCTGCTGTGCGTTAGAGTTGTAGGCGTGGATGAACAGCCAGATCATGAGGTAGACCAGCGCGTTAATCAAGAGGAATGAGAGGCAGATGAACCACCAGTTAGGCACGATATCCTTGGGCGACGATTTAATGCCGACCTAGTCAAGCGATTCCTTGGTGATCATGCTAGCACCGATGCCGTTGACCTAGTTGGCGCAAGTCTGCGCTTCACTGACGACACCGATAATCGTGACAGTGCCACTCGCAGCATTCTCGAACACGTAGATTCCATGTTCTTTGAAGATGTAGGAGTAACTCTGAACTGTGACATTCTGAACCATAATGAGTCGCTCAAGCTCCTCGAATGGTCCGTAATCGAAGTTTTGGTTAGTGTTGAGGATTGAGTCTTTGAAGTAGCGAGGGTACTGTCTCAACTGACTCTCCACATTGAAGAAGATCACATCGCCTTCTTTGATGCAAATGACGGGGTTGTAGAGTCGTTGACTCGTCTCCTCCTAGAGAGAGCGGCTTCGCTGGTTCAACAAGCTTCTTCTGGTGACGCTCTTCTCGACCTTCTTCCTGTTCTGCGTTCTGTCAGTGTTGTCTGGCAGGACAGCAGCCTTCATAATAGCGGCATTGGTGCCGTAATCGTATGTGAAATCTCCATCTTTGCTTATGCCCATAAAGAAGGCTTAGCAGTTAGGGTTACCGGTGGTCGACTTGCACTGGAAGTCGCCGTAGTAGCCAGGAATACTGTAACAAAAAAGAAACTACATTAGAACAAAACAAGATCTTCGTTGAGTTGACTTACGCTGATGGATCAATAGTAGCGGAGCGAGTGGTGACAGGGTCAGTCACAGTCAGCTGTCCGTCGGCGTGAAGGAAATTCTATGGCACCGTCGCTTGACACTTGGTGTCACAAACTTCCGTAGTGTCGTTGATCAGGTCACACTGGCACAGACCAGTTCCTTCGACAAGTACACCGTCGCCATTGATGCACTGGGAGATGCAGATGGTCTTAAGCTCTTCTTTGTCGACACAGTTGCCGTAGATGTTGACATCTTGGCCTTCAATTGGGCACGTTTGCTTGACCTCGAGTTCACAGTCGATGGCAGAGTCGACATTGGGGCCATCATCTTTGGGCTTGTAACCTGACTGGCACAAGCAGGCGCCAATACTCTTGACAAATGTTCTGAAGTTGCCGGTGCATTCACAGGTCGAAGCACCGCCCATGGAGAACGAAGTGGGACCACACTGCTTGCAGCCATTTGATCCTGGCACGTCGTTGTACCAGCCCAGTTTGCAAGGCAAGCACTTCTCCAACGATCCGGCTCCTGTATACTTGGAGTACCTGCCAATGGGGCATTGGCGTGGCTCGTACGATCCCGAGGGACAGTAGTGACCAAGTGGGCAGATGTATCCGTTGTTGATGGAAATAGTCAGAGGCTTTGGCGAGTTGGTTCTTCCAAGACAAACGTAGCCAGGAGTACAGTCAAGACACTCGTTGGGGTTCAAGACTGTCGAGTAGAGTCCTCTTCCGCAAGCCTTGCAAGCAGATTCGACGTCATAATTCTCTTCGTTACCAGAGCCATAGGTACCATCGGGGCAAGGAATGGGTGCACGGCTCGCCTCAGGACAGTAAGTACCAAAGGGACACTTGAAGTAATCTTCAGAGCTGCCCGGGCAGTAGTAGCCCTTGGGGCATGGCTCAGGCTCTCCGCTACCGGCTCTACAGTAGAACCCAGGAGGGCAATCAAAAGGTGCCTCAGATTGCAATGGGCAGTAGGTTCCACTGGGGCAGAGTTCAGGAATGATGGTGGCTCTCTTAGGACAGTAGAAGCCTTCAACACAGATGTAGCAGCCGGCGATAGTTTGGGTGCCTGAGTAGGGAATGGGGCCTTCGGTGTGGCCTCCCTGGTTAGGTCTCCAAGATCCAGCAGGACACGCTTTGGGATTGTAGTCATCTTTGGGGCAGTAATGACCAGGAGGACAGAACTTGTTATCGTAGCGGGAGATTCCTTCCACATCGCAAGCCGTTCCGCGAGGGCAGTCTCTGCAGTCTTCGAGCTTCTTCATGTTCATCCTGTTGTTGTAAGTTCCCTTAGGGCACGCATTGGGCTCCATCTCACCACTTGGACAGTAGTGACCTTCGGGGCAGTCGAGCAGGTAAGCTGTGCTAACTCCACGAACACAATAGTATCCAGCGAGACAGTCGACACAATCGTCTTCACTGCCAGCTCCAGCCTTGGAGTACTTGCCATCGGGGCACGCAGTCGGCAGCTTGGTGCCACGGGTACAGAAGTATCCCATGGGGCAGAGCTTGTCAGCTTGGTTTTTAGCATAGGCTCCTGAGAGACAGTAATAGCCGGCGTCACAAAGTTTGGATCGGTCAAAGTTGCCTCCTTCGCAGTAGAAACTGGTTGGGCAGTCAGCGCACTGGTCTTTCGACTCCAATCCTTTCATGAAACTTTCGGTGTAAGTTCCCGCAGGACAGAAGAAGGGCTCTTCAGTGCCCTTGGGGCAGTACTTCCTCGTGGGGCAAACCAGAGGCTCCACTGTGCCTTCATTGTCGTTACAGTAATTACCTGGAGGGCAGCTGTCGCACTGGGACAGACCAGTGACCGAGGAGTAAGTACCTCCAGGACATTTCTGCTCGGTTCCACTTTGACAATAGTGTCCAGTTTTGCAAAGACGACCCGTCACGAAATCGAATGGCTGCGAGTAGATCGAGCCTCCGAGACAAACGTAGCCATCAGCACATGTAAGACCAGAGGTCGTCTCTCCGAGTCCAGGGCAGTATTTGCCGTAAGGACACGAAAGACACTCTTCTTGACCAACCTGGTTCTGGTAGGTTCCCTCCTTGCAAGGTCGAGGGTAGCTCGAGCCGATTGGGCAGAAGTGACCAGTTGGGCACAGACCTGAGTTTGTCACCAAGTAGCCGGAGAAGGTGAAGACGGTCTAGGGAACATCGGTTTCACCAGGGTCTGCGATGGTATTACCGCCGACACAGACGTAGCCAGCCTTACAGTTGTCAGTGAATGTAGCGCCGCCAGCTTCACAGTACTTTCCAGGAGGACAAGCGAGGCAAGAGCCAGTGCCTGTTGCGTACTCTTGCGAGTTGTAGGTGCCAGCAGGGCATGGGATCTTAGCTACTCCTGAAGGGCAGTAATAACCTCTTGGGCAGGGGTCGGGGTAGACCATGCCTTCGTTGGGGCACTCAAAGCCAGGTCTGCAATCCTAGCAAACTTTCTGGCCCTTCATGGGATTGAACGTGTTGACTGGGCACTTAAGCTCCGTCGTTGGCGTGTTAATCTGGGCACAGTATGAACCAGCCGGGCACAGCTTGATCGTGACGTCGTCCAAGTTAGATGGATGGATAGCGCCACCGAGGCACAGGTAGCCATCAGGGCAGGGGTAGTTGGCTAAGTCAGTCTACGTGAGACCCCACAAGGGGCAGTAGAACTCAGCCAAACAGTTGGTACACAACTTGTCGGCCGTGGCGGCAGCTTCATTGTTGAAGGTACCGGGAGGGCAGATTGAGGGAATGATGGAGCCGGAGGGACAGTACTAGCCCTGGACACAGTCAAGCTGGTTAGCGAGTGTGATTGGGTAGGGGGCTGACTGGCCAGGGTCATTCGGGTAACAATACTTCAGTTCTGCGCAAGGTGAGCCCTGGTTAGGAGAGACAAGTCCTTGCGTGTCACATGACTTTCCGTAAGCACAGAACTGGCACTCGGTGGAAGCGGTCTTTCCGTCGGCATCCGAGAAGTAACCCGCAGGACACAGTGATGGAGTGATTGTGTTGAGTCCAGCACAGTAGCTACCAGCTGGGCAAATCGTGGGGATGTACATTTCTTCGTCCGGGCAGTAGAAACCTGGTTAGCACGGTGCGCAAGTAGCCTGGATCATGTTAGGGTTGTAAGTTCCCTGCGCACACTTGGTAGGTTCAAAAGAACCTGCTGAGCAGTAATAGCCACGAGGGCACTCGACTGCGAACTTGTCATCACTGCCTTCAGGGCAGTAGTATCCTGGCTCACAGTTAGCGAGGGGGGCGGATTGGCCTCTCGCGGGACAGTACTGACCTTGCGTACACGCAATGCAGTCACTCTTTTCATCTTGGCCAGTCAAATCCAAGTACGTTCCAATGGGGCACTCAATTGGGAAGTCGCTTCCAATGGGGCAGTACTTGCCTGGTGGGCACGTATTCTGTGTTCTAGACGTAGAACCAATCTTGCATTGAGCGGCGTCTTCGTTCATGCAGAATTCGTCCGTGGCCGGCACACCTGCGGCGCCAGGCGTGAAGTCTACCTGTTGACAGTAGGAGCCCGAGTCACAAAGACCTTCGGGCGCTTCAAGCAAAGTAGTCGAGCAGTAGTAACCTTGATCACAAGGAATGGGAATGTTGGTGCCAATAGGGCAGTAGAAGCCGATTGGGCAGTCAATAGGCACGGCCGTCTTTCCGTTACAGTACTTTTTCGCGGGACACTTGACAATTTTGGAGTACTTGTCAACTGCGATCGCCGGGTCTACGGAGCAATAGTAGCCTCTGGGACAGTCCAAGCAGTCACCAATAAGGTAAGAGCCATCAACGAAGTTGTACGTGCCGTCTTCGCATGTGGTCTTTTGGCCATTTTTACACCAGTACGAAGGACCCTCTTCTTGTGGCTGACACTTTGTAGCCGAGAACTGGTCACAGACGAAACCATCTGGGCAAGTTTTGCATGAGGAGGAGCCTTTCTCATCCTGGTACTCGCCAGCAGCTGGGTTGCATGCTTTAGCCAAGGGGAAGACAGGGGAAGTCTGAGCACAGTAGAAACCGATTGGGCAAACGACTGCCTTGTCGTGGACACTTCCCGCGGGGCAAGTGAAGCCGTCAGCACACTTCAAACCAGCAGAGGTGTCAAGTAGGGTCTTGCCGACAATTGGCTGGTAGTAGCCTGCTTGCTAGTCTTGGCAGTCTGTGTCGGCATCCTGTCCCGTCTAATCGTTGTACTTACCAGCAGGGCAAGGAATTGGAGAGACGGCACCGAGCAGACAATAGTAACCTTTAGGGCACGTGGCGGTTGCAGAAGCGGCATTTCCTCCACTACAGTACGAGCCAGCAGGGCAATCTTGATCAGGGGCAGCAAGACCGACAGTAGTGCACAAGGACCCTGGAGTGCAGGGGATCTCGATGGGCGAGCCGGTGGGGCAGTAGTACCCAGCACGGCATTGGCCTCCGTAGTTGGTCCATTAGATGCCAGTGAGGTCATCGGTGGCAGTGTTAGGCGTCGCAGTGAATGAACCCAAGGCGCAGTAGTAACCCTGAGTGCAAGTTTTAGTGGGGTCGATGGCATCAGCGCCAGTCAAGTCTTGGTAGAAGCCAGGAGGTGCAGGAATGCACTCTTGTAAGGCCTTGCCTCCCAAGTTGGGGTTGAAGGTTCCCTTGGGGCAAGGATTGGCATTCTAATCCAATGTTCCTTCGGGGCAGTAGTAACCTACGGGACACAACATGCTAGGCAATCCCGTTGCAGAGGTACCATCAGAAGCACCAGTAGCTGAAGCATCTTCGCAGTAGTAACCAGCGGGGCAAGTGTAGCAAGTGCCTTGGAGCTTGTTGGGCTGCCACTCACCTGGAACGCAGGCAGTGGCGACGGCTGATCCAGCAGGGCACTTCTAGCCCTCGATACAGAAGTCAGTTGACGAAGTGGGCTGTTTGGATCCAGCGACACAGAAGTAGCCTTCACCACAGTCGGCAAGTGTCATCGTTGGCGCATCATGGCCAACGACGGTGTTGGCGTACTTAGCCGCGACCGAAATTTCACAGTCAGTGTTGACAGTGGAGCCACGGGCAGTCTCGTAGGTGCCAGGCTCACAAGGAGTTCCCACACCGACACCTGCTTCACAGAAGTGGAAGGCAGGACATTCGCCGTCGTCGAAGTCTGCAGAGTTGTGAACTGGGTTGCTCACCGTAGCGCCTTGGCGACAGAAGTGACCTTGGTCGCAAGTATCGGTGGCGTCAGCTTGTCCTGCGGCGGGGCAGTAGTAGCCAGCTTTGCATGGCCAACATTCAGCTTAGTTCCACAAGTGTGTCAACTTACTGTAAGTGCCAGCATCGCAAGGAGAAACCGCCTGAACATTGTCACCGCAGAAGTTACCAGCAGTGCAATCAATAGGGAACGTTAGCTCGATAACATCACAGTAATAGCCCTTGATGCACTGGTCGCAAGAGTCTTGCGCCTTGTGTGATTGGTATTGTCCGACAAGGCAGTTTTCTTCTGCGGATGCTTGGATCAGGGAGTAGTGGCCTGGGGTTGTGAAGAACTGGTAAGGCGTAGCAGACTGACCTGTGCAGTAGTAGCCGGGCGCGCATTAGCCAGACATGCCAGAAGGAGGCAAATTCTTCGCGACATCAGAGGGTACATCGTCTCTCGCAGGGTCGGCAGGCTGTCCATCACAGTACATGCCCGCGTCACAGGCAATACACTAGGCAGCTTCGTAGTTTCGCTCTTGCGTCGTGTAGAATCCAGGGTAGCAAGGAGCGGGGTACTTTGAACCACGAGGGCAGTAACCTCCAGATTCGCAATGGTTTCCCACATTGTGGCCAACTGTTTCTTCTAAGGGAACCGGGGTCACAGATTTGTCGATACAGTAGTAAGCCTTATCGCAAAGACCGTCAGGCTCAGCGAGGCCATACTGCGAGCAGTACCGACCACCGTAGCAAATGACGCAGTCTTCTTCAGCAGCAAGACCTTCTCCAGGTCCAAATGTACCAACGGGGCACGGGATGGGGAACTCGACATTTTCAGGGCAGTAGTAACCTCTTGGGCAAATGAAAGGAACACCATTCTGCGGTGGGCAGAAGTACCTCGAGGGACATTTTCCACAGGAGTCTTGACTGACTCCCATTTCGTAGAAACGGAAAGTCTTCCTGGCACACCAGTTGGCTTTGGGGTCATCAGATGATTCAGGGCACCAGTATCCCTAAGGACACTTGTTGTCGTAGTAGTTAGCGACCGATGCGGAGCTGGCGTAATGGCCCGCGGGAATAGCAGTGCAATCAGCAACATCATCGGCACCGTACAATGGTTGCCAAGTGCCAGCAGGACAAGGAGTTTAGATAGAGTCCTGGCAGTAATAGCCTGGTAAGCACGAGTAGGAGGTCGTCAAGGTGTCTTGACAAATCACTTCACCGTTGCAAGCGGCTCCAGTCACGCTGATGTGATATGGAATCTCACCTGTGCCAGCGGGGCAGATGAAGCCGTTAGGGCACTTCGTTTTGTCAGTGTCCGCAGTCGCCTCCAAGTGACAGTAGTAGTCGAGCTCGCACTGGATGCAAACTTCGGCGCTCGCTGCGGAGTAGGAACCACGGCCACAAGCCACAGGGTCGATCGTCTTAACGGTGGGACACTTGTACCCAGCTGGGCATGGGATGCAAGAAGTGCTTGCAATCACACCGAGCAGATTGCTGTAAGTGCCGGCCAAGCAGTCTGCGGGAGTAGCTGTGCCAACATCACAGAATTGGCCAATCGGACAAATCTGGCACTCACTTTGAGCCTTTGCTCCAGCGTATCCAACGTAGTATCCATTTGGGCAGGGGCTCGCTGTCGCTGAGTCTGTCTTCAAGGGGCAGAAATGGCCTGCTTAGCAGTCGCCATCAGGCGCAGCCATGCCACCGACACAGTACTTTCCAGCGGGGCAGTCTAAGCATTCAGTGTCGGCAATGAGATCTGTTCTAGGCGAGTAAGTTCCAGCCGGGCAAGCAGCATCCGTGGGCATCAAATTGCTGCCCGCGCAGAAATGACCAGCTGCACAAGGTTGCATCACGTTGGTCAAGGAGTTTGTTCCGGCAGAGCAGGCGAACTTGGCAGGACACGCTGTGCACTCACCTTGAGTGGTAATGGTGATGTCGTCGGAGTAGGTTCCCGCAGCGCAGGGATTGTCGTAGGGACCTGCAGTTCCGGCAGGGCAGAAATGACCCGGAGCACAGAACAGACCCACGTCCTTGTGAGTGAGACCCACGTAGGGGCACGGGTGTGAGCCATCACAGTCTAAGCAATCAGTTGATGCTTCTTTTCCGGTGAGGTCGTTGTACTTTCCTACGGGGCAAGGCGTTGGGAACACCGCGCCATCTTCACAGTAGTGACCTTTCCAACAAGGTTTGCAGTCAGCTGAACTTTAAATAGAGTTGGCTCCACTGTAAGTACCAGCGAGACACTTGTCAGTTGTACCGGCAGTTGCTCCTGCACCGCAGAAGAAGCCGTTAGGACATCTTGAGGGCTGGTTAGAGAACTCTGGGCAGTAGAAACCTCCAGCTGGGCAAGCTTAACAAGTGTCTGTCGATTCGCCCCAATTGGGCTGGAAGGTACCAGCGACGCAAGGTGTTGGAGCAGCTGCTCCGGCTGGGCAGTAGCCGCCCGGGGGACACAAGTACTCTTCAATTGAACTCTATGGGCAGTAATATCCTAAGGTGCATGCCGTACATGCCGTCACAAGACTCTAGCCGCGAAGAGGGTTGAAGGTTCCTCCAGCGCAAGGAGTCACCGTCACTGTGGTAGTCAGTGCACTTCCACTGTGAGTACAGTAGAAGCCAGCTGGGCAAAGTGAATTGGAAGGATTTGTCACAGTGGCGCCGTTTTGGCAGAGGAAACCATTGGTGCAAGTCGTGCAAGTAGCAGCATTTCCGGCAGAGAAGGTTCCATAGGGGCACTATTTCGGCAACTATGCGGTGCTCGCGCAATAGTAACCAGCGGGGCAGTCAGTGCAGTGAGCAGCGTGGAAAAGGGAGTAGGTGTTGGCTACACAATTGTCACAAGATGTTTGACCCGTGTTTGCCTAGAAAGTACCGGGCTCACAAACAATTGGCAACTCGTTGGGATTCGGGCACCTGTGACCAACTGGGCACACTTTGCAGAGGTGTGTTCCGAATGCCGAGTACTGGCCAGAGGCGCAATCGGCGTGGATCGCGACACCGGCACCGTCATAAGAGACAGACGCGACACCGGCGTTGATGAACTTGCACTGGCCTTCGCCTTTGGCGGACCACTTGTTAGCATCGCAAGCAACTTTCCAGTCAGCTTGACACTCAAAGCCTTCGGGACAGATGTCACAAGTTTTGAGACCTCCTGCAGACCAGGTGCCGACGAGACATAGCTCCATCTTGGGAGAGTTAGTATTAGGACATTGATAACCAGCAGGGCACCTATGACAGTAAGTCGTGGCACCAATGGAGAAGGTTCCATCGGGGCACGGAGTTCGCAGGTGGGTAGCGAGGGGGCACATGTAGCCGGCCTCACACACCGAGCATTCGGTCTTTGTGGTACCTTCGTTGTAGTAACCTCTCACCTCACGGCAATCGATTTGCTTAGTGTCGACGATGGTTTTGTCAGGGCATGCCAATCCAAGTCCACAGTTGGTGCAAGTAAGAACTCCTTCTTCGGAGAACTAACCATCCACACACGGTTGAAGAGAATCTCCATCCGTGCAATCGTATCCTCCGGGACAGATGAACTCTCCATTGTAGCCTACTGGGGAGTAGTATCCCGTTTGAAGAGCTTCAGGTGTGCCTCTCAGGGGACACTTTTATCCTTCAGGGCATGCAGCACACGTTGAACCAGATAAGTACTGGCCATCTGTGCAAGCACTCGCTCCTGTGGCGCAGTTGATGTAGGAAGGGCAGGTGCCAGGAGGGTCCGATGTACCAGCGGGGCAGTAATCGGTGCCGGTACAGGCAGAAACTGCGATGAGGGTACACTTTGAGCCAGCAGGGCATTAGGTGCACACGAAGGAGGTTGCAGAGTTCGAATAATAGCCGGATTAGCAAGCTCTTGGCGCAAGATCCACTGAGTCGAAGTTCTCGCCAGCGACGACGGCGGTGCATGTGGTAGCACCTGCAAGACTGTAGTTGTTTGTAGCGCAAGCAACTTTATCACTGCTTCCGGGGCAACTGAAGCCTGGAGGACACTCCAGACATGCAGCCGAGCCGGCTTCAGAGTAAGTTCCAACCCCGCAAGCCACTTGATTGTTGGCTAAGGGAGTAGTGCATTTGAAGCCAGCAGGGCACGAGGAGCAGGTGTCGACACCTGCAGCGGAGTACTGACCGGGAGGGCAAGGAGTTGGAGCGACGGAGGTGCCTGCGCATGAAAAACCTGCTGGGCAAGTCTCACACGTAGAGGCTCCTGCAAAGGAATAGCTACCAACGCAAGCTGTTTTAAAGCCACCTGTGCATCTGTTTCCAGCTTCACATTAGGTGCAATCATCATTCTACCCGCCAGCGGTATTGTAGGTGCCAGCAGGGCACGTCAACATGATGTTGGCAGTCTTGGTGGGGCAGTACTTGTTGGGTCCACAGTCGGAGCAAGTGTTTGCAACATTGAAATGCTGTCCAACGGCGCAGGGCACCAACGAGTTAGCGGTAAGGTCGTGACCCCGAGGAATCTCGTGGCAGACATAATTGGCTGTCTGGTCAGCGAACTCGCGGTTAGTGACCACGTTGCAAGTCTCTGTCGTACTCAGGGAGCAGACTTCCTGACTCGAGGCAGTGCAAGCAGTGCATGAAGTCGCAGAGCCTGCGGCGAACTCTCCCCAAGTGCATTGGGCGGGAGTGGTGCCAGCACTGCTACAGGCGTAGCCTAAACATCAGAAATCAAGTTAGCTTCAATTATAATTTAAAAAGATTGTTTTCTCAGGAGCCAATAGATAAATTTGAATTAATCATTCCTGAGATTGCGAATGGCACCCAAGATCGGATGGACACGAGAGAGAAAAGAGCGAGTTTGATGATTAATAAACGACTTACCTGGAGGGCATGTGGAGCACGTCATCTCTCCCTTGAGGGAGTACGAGCCTGCACCTGCGCAAGGTGTGGCAGCGGTGGTTGTACAAGAAGAGCCTACAAACAAAGAAAAACATGTTAGTCATCTACAGTGAGTGGAGATAGAAGGGAACAGGAAGGAGTTTGAATTCTCATGATGACCCGGTAGCCATATTGGCGCCGATATACTTAAATTTGGAGAATGTTTCTCAAACACGGCGTCACCGATTTCGTGACAAAGAAGAGTGTTAGGATAAATAGACTTACCAGCGGGGCACACGACACAGTTTCCTCCAGTTTCATAAGCACCTGTAGGGCATACTGCATGAGCGATCCGTACCTGGGCTGAGAGGGCACACACCAAAGCGATAACTGCGATCGCGGTGCGCCACACACTCTAGGTGCTTCTCTTCTTCAAAAGTTTACTTTGGGCGGTCGACGTCACTGGACAGGAGTCCTGGGAGGTCTTGGCCGAGGTCGAAGCCGTGTCAAGGTGACAAGACTGACCAGCTGATTGACTTTGGGGGTCAAGGTTCTTTTACTTCGATCTGTCTGGCTCGAAGCCGCAAACGGCCTCTTGTTGCCTTCTTAATCGTTTTTCAAACTACAGCATTATAGCTATTTTAATAATTATAAACAACACCACTTCTCTCTCAACTATTTTCAAATATAAAACCCTCAATTCATTATCTCAAGCTTAAATGGTCGAACAAGAAAAATGGCACTTCTCCAAGTTTACTGGCTTCAGTTCACCTTAACAAATCATACATAATCTATTGCTCAGCAGAATTAATCAAAACTTCTTCTGTTTAGAATCTACAGAAGGGGAACACATGGGGTTTTGGGGTTTTGGGG
>Ga0208544_10001603_pt1 | contig 15451 bp, 14 predicted proteins | sample DEB08_DNA_9_FD_184526 | JGI IMG/M metagenome (GOLD analysis project Ga0208544, IMG submission 184526) | Aqueous microbial communities from the Delaware River and Bay under freshwater to marine salinity gradient to study organic matter... | ecosystem: Environmental > Aquatic > Marine > Coastal ... | reverse complement strand
CAGTTGGCAAAACCAATTTTGACCAACTCTGCAACTGCTGCATCTGCGCAACAAAACGGCGGCACTGCCTGACCATGTAGTAACTTGTAGTTAATCGGTACAGGCATGATCCGGCGCAGGTAACCTTCACCTCCTGATCGGGTGAGTTCACGCGCCGCAGCTGGGCGACCGCTGCGTCCTGACCGACAGTCAAGCGAGAGGCCCGGGTCAACCGCCATCAGACCCTCGGCCGCCTCGATCGGCTGGTCCAGATGCGCAGGATGCGGTCGGAACGATGCGATAGCATCAGGGGATATGAAGCGTATCTTGTGGTCTTTAGACGGGATAAGGATCAGCGCTGCTCTTTTGTTCCCTTTTTTACTCCAAAGATGAATCGTAGCGATCGATATGTGTCACCCTTGATATCGAAAACCATCTTAAGATTTTTTGATTATAGGGGTAATTTTGAGTACTCTCAGAAGCGTGAGGGTTTGATACTTCGTAATAAATTCAACCCCGTAGATCGCAAGAAGTACCGTCAGTGAAATGAAGCCAGTTGACATCAAAGCCGAGGAAATTATTTCAATCATATGGCTCGTGACATAAAGAAAAAGCCAGAAACCTCATCCGCAATGCGGATTGCGTCTGATGAGAGATCGAGAACGGAGATTGGAAACGGTCGTCCCGGCCTGGCGATTGTCACCACAATCCTATTAGGCCCTATCGCCCTGATCACAATACCGGTCTTCTGGTTTTTGGGTATGACCCTTTTTTACGCAGTACTGCTAACGATCTTCCTACAGTTAGCGACTTTTCTGATCGTGGTGATGATCAGCTTTTACCGATCATTGGAGAGTACCTTAAACTGTGGGGCAATCACGCGGCCTTTTCGGTTTCGGACGATTGCTTCAGGGCTGGATGCCATTGCTCGAACTTGGCGCGCAGGGTGCCATCCAAGGCTCTGGTTCGGGTTTGCAGCATGAGGTGCGCGCCGCGTTTTGACCAGCGCATCTGCTGACGCTTGCCGAAGCGCTTTCCAACGACGGTGTTGACCGTGCTTTCGACAAAGCCGGTTGAAACACGTTCACCGTACCGTCGTCTTTCCGCGTAATTCGGAATCATCGAAGCGTTGTTGGTGATGTAAGTCTCAAACTCCGCCGCCGCCTTTCGAAGTGCCTTGATGCTGGCATAGTCTGTCTCGACATCTTCCAGATCGATAACCACGTCTTCGATCGCTGCCCGACCATCGTGAAGGTTGCCATTCCAAAGGAACCCTTTGATTTGGCGCAGCAGGCGGGCGATGGCTTCGGCCTCTGTGGGATTGTGATGCGTCAGCCCTTTGACGTATTGCTGCATCACTGTGATGCGCATGGTGATGTGGAACCAGTCCAGGATGTGCTCTGAGGCAGGTGCCATAAACCGCGCCATATTGATGACCGTGTCTCCGCCGTCGGTCATGAATGTCACCGGCTGGTTTTCCTGCCAGCCCTGGTCCTTCAGAACTTCATGTAACCGCCGCTTGGGCTTGTCATCGTGACTTTGGACAAGCCCAAGGTAGCGGCTCGGGCGATCTGCGGGGATGCATTTGCCGACTGTGACCTCGAAATGCGACTGGCCAGCATCGCGGGACCGCACATATCCGCCATCTATGCCGACGGTGATTTGACCCTCGGGGTTGGAAAGTTGGGCACGCTGGTGGGAACTGGTTTCAATGAAGCTGTAACGCTCATCGGCCAGTTCTGCCTCCATCCGCGTGGCCACGCACCCCAAATGCCTGCGGATGGTGTCTGGATTGAGCCGTGCATCAATCGGCAGCACATCTTTCAGCAGGTCGGACGTGACCCCGAAGGACACAAGCGAAGCCCATTTCGTCTCGAGCCAGAGCAACTCCGGGGAGATATGGTCGGGCAAGAGTTCGGATAGGGGACTGAAGGTTTTGGCTGGGGCATTGCGGCACTGGCAGGAGTAGACGCGCAGACTTTCAACAGCGATGTCGCCGAAGACCGTCCGATATCGAATTTGCCGCCGCCCTTTGCCACGCAGCTTTCTATCACAGCACGTACAGCGCGCGCGTTTGATGCAAAACGCCTCGCACTGCGCGGCAACCATTTTCTGCTGAATGCCTAAAAGAACAGCTTTGCCTTCCTCTATGGACAGGCCAATGTCACCTGCGGCCTCAAAGCCCTTGGAAAAGATGCTAATCCTATCCGTGTGGGCGGTACCGTCTGGCGCAGTGATAGTGACGCTGATTTCAATATCCATCTTTGGGGTCCTGCATGATTGACTAAGTTGGTTCTGAATCCCTTGCCCGCATGATCGTCTGCCGACTGGTGCCCAAATCACGGGCGATGGAGGAAACTGTTGCGCCAGTGGCAATCTTTTCACGAACCAGTGCCTGCTGATCAGCCGAAAGCGTTGATGGACGCCCCAGTGTTTTGCCTTGCGCCTTGGCGCGCGCCAGCCCCGATTGCGTGCGTTCGATCAGAAGATCTCGCTCAAACTGGGCAACCGCGTTGATCACACCCATCGTCAGCTTGCCCGCAGAACTGGTCAGATCCACGCCGCCTAAGGCGAGGCACTGCACGCGGATGCCCAAGGTCTCCAGCTTGGCCACGGTAGTACTGACATCGATCGCATCGCGCCCCAGCCGGTCCAACTTGGTGACAACAAGAACATCACCACGTTCCATCTTGTCCAGAAGACGCGCAAAGCCCTTCCGCTGTGCGATGGCCTGTGAGCCAGAAACTGTCTCAGCGATCATCCGGTGTGGTTCCACCGCAAATCCTGCGGTAGCGATCTCCCGGATCTGGTTCTCGGGGTCTTGTTCGAGGGTCGATACTCTGGCGTAGGCAAATGTTCTGGTCACAGCATTACAATTCTGTCCGGAAATGTTGTCCAGAATTATACACCTGTTCGATACAGGTTCAAGATAATTTATGGACATATTATTACGCCCTGTCCGGAACCGGTCGGTTTCGGACGGCTCAGCCGAACTGCTGGTGCATCAACAGACGGTGCCGTCCATCCCGAAATGCCTGATTGACCAATTTCCGCGAAAACTTCCCAGCCTGATACGGCTCTCGTGCAACGACACGCTGCATCGCGGCTTCCACCTCATCGGTCAGTACATCACATACCGTCAGATTGGTCGTGTCCCGCTTGGTCAGGTCATCCAGCCACTCGACCATGACGCCGAAATCTTGCCATGCGCCATACCCATCCGCCTCATTGCGTCGCTCAAGGTACCCCCGCAGGCCGCCGCATTCTTCAGGCGGGCAGGCCCCGGAACCGCCAGTACAAAGCGGATATGACTTCTTCGGGTCCGCAACGCAGATGCTCTCGATACGAATCTCATGTGCCCAGCCATCACCCATATCGTACGTGTAGGAGAACTTGTCGCTCTTTCGAAACGAAAATTGGGCCAGCGGTACTCGTGGACTGCCCATCATCAATTCAAAGGAGCCGTACTGCACCGCATAAATATCAAAGGCATATAAATGGATACTTTCCCATCCCAGGGCCGTCTGCAAAACCCCGTGCAGCTCGTTCAACGTCATGGTTGTTGGAACTATCACGCGGCGCCAGATCATCGGACTGATCCCCAAAAGCCTAACCTTCAGCTGAATAATTTCCTCGGATGCATTCATATCCTGATCGTGACATCAAGAGCTGCCAACGGCAACTGCCCCACACTTTGCGGTACTCTCCACTAAGGCTTTAGTGAATTGACGGTCAGCTTGGGGCGCGTGAATGCAGCTGCCAAGCTGACTGCCCACGGTCTTGCGCGCCTCGATTACAGGGGGGCATTGTCAGCCGCGGCGAGATTGCGACAAGTGCGGTGCAAGCCGCTGCGCAGCCCTTCAAGGTCCATCACGAAGCGTGGTTTCTGTGTGAGGTGGGGATCACTAAGACCGTACTGCGCCGGGTTCATTGAGCGTGGCAATCCGTTTGCACAACGTTTCGGCCAGATTTGATGTGGAACGGCGGCCCGGTGAGTTTTGATGCTGTTCAATTGGCATCAGGTTCGCTTCTCGTTCGGTGGCGTCTTCTGCAACGCGGTCAATTTGTCTTCGACATCTAGTCCAATGCGCTGATCTGATATGTTGATCTGGCCAACCATTCAGGCGCAATCTCTATGCCCCAACCCGGCGCATCGGTAACACGCGCATGTCCATCTTCGATACCATAGGGTGTTTCAACAAAGAGCCCTTCTTGCCACGGATAGTAATCCGGCCCCTCGATTGAAAATTCCAGATACTTTCCGGCATTTGGCAGTGAGCGCAGCAGGTGCATTGTGAACAGCGTCACAAGTGACAAGTTGGCGCAATGCGGCGTCACGGGCAAATTGGCGGCCTTGGCCATTTGGGCAACCCGGAGTGTGCGACTGATCCCGCCGAGGTACAGGATGTCGGGCTGCACGATATCCACCGCCCGCATATCGATCATACGTTGCCACGTGGGCAGGTCGCAATCTTGTTCGCCGCCTGTCACGTCAATGTCCAGCGCATCTGTCACCTGCTTGGTCTGGTCAAGTTCCCAATAGGGGCAGGGCTCCTCATAATGACAAAAGCCATGATCTTGCAACATATGCCCAACCTCGATAGCGCGGTTCGGGGAATAGCAGCTATTGGCATCAATCAGCAGATCCACATCCGGCCCGAGTTCCCGGCGCATGGTTGGGATGATCTCTTCTGTACGACCGGGCCGTTCATCCGTGTTGCGCCCGACCTCCGCGCCCGCGCGTACCTTGAATGCGTCAAATCCTTGCGTGTCACGCAGGCGTTTTAGTCGGTCCGCTTCACCCATTGGCGAGATGTCACGTTTCATCGAGGATGCATAGGCACGGATCAGGCCCGGCGAGCCGCCCAGAAGGGTGGCCACAGGCACGCCCTGTTGCTTGCCACGCAGATCCCAGATGGCGGTGTCTAGCCCGGCCATAGCGCGGCGCAGATAGGATCCGGGAAACTTGTGCTCACGCTCGGTCACGATATCCAGCAGATCATCCAGATCGGTGGTATCCTTGCCCAAGGTCCAGGGTACGACCTGACGGTGCAGCACCTGACATGTGATGTCCGAATGATAGGTCGATACCTGTCCCCAGCCTTGCGCACCATCCTCCGCCGTGACGCGCACGAAGCCAACATCGGCAGTGGTGAAGGTCTCAATGGATTTCAGCTTCATCAGGTGTCCTTTCAGACTTTGGTGCTTTGCAGAATAAGGTCTGACGCCTTTTCACCGACCATGATGGCGGGTGCATTGGTATTGCCAGTTGGGATGCTGGGAAAAATGGAAGCGTCCGCAACCCGCAACCCGTCCAGTCCATGGACTTTCAATTGAGGGTCGACCACCGCCGTTGCCGGGTCGCGGCCCATCCGGCAGGTGGCGCATTGGTGAAACACGGTCCACGCCTCTTGTCGGATGTAATCTGCGATGGCCGCGTCGGTTTGCACGTCGGCACCAGGCAGAAGTTCGCTTTCGATCACGGCGCGCAGCGCGTCGGTATCCGCGATCTGGCGCAGCAGTCGTGTTCCGGCAATCATCAGCGCGCGGTCATGCTCTGTATCGAGATAATTCGGGTGAATTTCAGGAGCCACAAACGGGTCTGGTGACTTGATCTGCAAATGCCCGACACTTGTTGGTTTGCACGGGTTGAACCCCATCAGAAACCCCCGAAAAGGGTCGGGTGTCATCAAAGGGCGCACGCCAATGGGTGCGCGGGTGTAGCTGACGGGCGAAAAATACAGCTGCAGGTCCGGGCCTTGCGATGCCTCTGACAACCGCACAAACCCGCCTCCCTGATTAAGGCTGAGCGAAAGTGGCCCCTTGCGCATCAGCGCATAGTGCACTGCGGCCTTGACCTTGCCCAGCAGTGGGCGCAGCGCTTGGTTCAGGCTCGGCACTTTCGAAATGTAGTAATTGTCGCTGCCCAAATGGTCTTGAAGGTTGCGGCCGACATGCGGCGCATCCAGTACCATCGGGATGCCGTGGTCTTGCAAAACGCGGCCCGGCCCGACACCAGAAAGCTGCAGCAGCTGTGGCGAATTTATCGCTCCGCCTGACAGGATAACTTCGCCGCGCGCGTGGACGGTTTTGCGATGGCCGTTGTGGCGGTATTCAACGCCAATAGCCCGTTTGCCATCAAACAAGACCCGCGTGACATGCGCCTTTGTCCGGATGTCCAGATTGGGGCGTCGTCGGACAGGTTTGAGATAGCTGCGCGCAGTGGAAGCGCGCAGACCGCCCTTTGTGTTGATCTGATAGGTGCAGGCACCTTCCATGTCAGGGCCGTTATAGTCGGGGTTGGTCAGGATACCTGCTTGGCGAGCTGCTTCGAGGTAGACGTGCGTCAAGGGATGCACCTCATCGGCCACATCATGCACCGGCAGGGGGCCGCCTTGGCCGCGTCCCGCGCTCGCTGGTCCGTCCCAATCTTCCATGCGGTGAAACAGGGGGGCTACATCCTCCCATCCCCAGCCGGGTGCGACAGCGTTCCATTCGGCGTAATCGCGCGGGTGACCTCGCACATAGACCATCGCGTTGATCGCGCTTGATCCGCCCAGCACTTTCCCCCGTGGCCAGTAGGACTGGCGGTTTCCAAGTCCCGGCACCGGTTCCGTCGTGTATTTCCAGTTGATCCGCGCATCATGGAAAACCTTGCCATATCCCAGCGGTATCTGAATCCAGATTTTGTTGTCGGACCCGCCCGCTTCAAGAACCAAGACGCGCCGCGCGCCGTTCTGTGACAGGCGGTTCGCCAGCACCGCTCCGGCAGAGCCCGCGCCGACAATCACATAGTCGAATGTCTCCAAGCTACTTCTCCAGCCCGCCACGCCCAAAAACCTGCGCAAGGGCCATCATAATGGATGTTACAAGAATCATGATCGTGGAGATCGCCGCAATCGTCGGATCGATCTGGTCGCGCAGGGCATTGAACATATTGCGTGTCAGCGTTGGATTGTCACCACCTGATATGAACATCGCAACGACCACCTCGTCAAAGGACGTCAGGAAGGCCAGCAAAGCCGCCGTAACGATGGCAAATCGGATCTGCGGCACGGTGATGGTCAGGAACGCCTTCCATCGCGGCGCACCCAGACTGCGCGCGGCAAGTTCCTGATTCATGTCATAGCTTTTCAGAGCAGATCCGGTCACGATCACCACAAGCGGCAGCGCCAGAACGCTATGTGCGAGCACCAGCCCCGTGAGCGAATAGAGCAGGCTGAGTTTCACAAAGACGTAAAACGCGCCGATCGCCACCAATACCACCGGCACCATCATCGGGGTGATCAACGCCAGATAGGTTACCTGCACAAAGCGCACGCCGCAATTATGCAACCCATAGGCGGCCACCACGCCGATGGGCGTGGCCACCAGCATGGTCAAGAACGCCGCCTTGAGCGAGGTCGCGGTCGCCTGCATCCATTCTGGTGAGCCGAAGTAGTTGCGATACCAGCGCAGGGACCAGGTTTCGGGCGGGAATTCCAGATATTGCGAATCCGAGAAGGACATCGGGATTACGATCAGCGTCGGCACCACCAGAAGAAACATGACGAGGCCGGCAAAAAGATAAAGCCAAAGGCGCTGGCCATGGGTCACTTGCGTTTCGGAGGCGGGACTTTTGAGCCAAGCCAGCATCAGCGACCGCCCCCGCTCAAGTTCGCCACATTGATGAACCGTGACGCGACCCAGAGGATTGCGACCGTCAGCGCCAGAAGCACAACGCCGAGCGCGCTGGCTGCCCCCCAGTTCACGAAGAGTTCGATATTGGATACGATTTTCATCGACACCATTATCACCTTGCCGCCGCCGAGTACTGCGGGCGTGACGAAAAAACCAAGGCAGAGGATAAACACCATGAGCGACCCGGCAAGCAGGCCCGGGGCCGACAGCGGAAAGAACACGGTCCAGAAGGCGCGCCGTGGGCTGGCGCCCAGATTTGACGCGGCCTTGAGGTAGTCATGATCAATCGCCTTCATCGCGTTATAGACGGGCAGTATCAGGAAGGGCAGCATGATATGCACCATGCCGATCAGCGTACCGGTCATGTTATGCACGATCTTGATCGGCTCGTCCCAGACGCCCAGCGAAATGGCCCATTGATTGATCAGCCCCTGTTTTTGCAAAAGCACAAGCCAGGCATAGGTCCGCACCAGCAGCGAGGTCCAGAAGGGCACAAGCACCGTGATCAGCGCCAGACTGGCCCAGCGACTGGGCAATTGCGACATGAAATAGGCCAGCGGATAGCCGATCAAAATGCACAGACCGGTGGTCAGAAAGCTGACCTGAAAGGTTGTGATAAATATTCGGGTGTAGGATTTGCGCGCGATCATGCGTTCATAGTTTTCCAGCGAGAACTGCCCGTTTGCGCCAATGAAGGACACATAAAACAGCCAGCCTACAGGGATCACCAATACAACGAGCACGAGGAGCAAAGCGGGCGAGCTGAGACCAAACAGCCGTAGCCTTTCCAGCGCGCCATCGCGGCGCAGACTCGCGCCATGTGGCAGTGATATTGATGTATCAGTCATCATCATCTGCAATCAAAACGGTGTCGGCAGCGTCGAGTGTGAGTGTCACGGTGTCGCCCGGCATGGGCAGTTCAGCCACCGCGTCGCCGCGAATTCCGCCCCGCAGACTGACCTCGATGCCACCGGGCAGGTGAGCATACATCAGATAGCTGTCTCCCTGATAGACGACATTGGACACGGTCGCCTCAAACAGGTTGGCCGTCTGCGGCACATCGGCCGTGGCCAATCGCAGTCGTTCAGGACGCACCATTAGAACCACGTTGCCCGAAGGTACAACGGTGCCGGAAAGTTTGAGTGGCGTTCCGGCAAAGGCAATCTGACTGCCCTCGCGCGCAACCGGCAGAAAGGTTGAATCGCCGATGAAGTCCGCGACAAAACGGTTCGCGGGTTTGTCGTAAACTTGCTGAGGCGTTCCCAACTGCATGATCCTGCCATGATTGACCACGGCGATCCGATCCGACATCGTCAGCGCTTCACGTTGGTCATGCGTGACGTAAACTGTTGTCATACCAAGCTTTTCATGCAAATGGCGCAATTCGATCTGCATCTGGTCGCGTAGTTTCTTGTCCAGCGCTGACAGCGGCTCATCCATCAGCAGGATGCGCGGCTCGAACACGATTGCGCGCGCCACGGCCACGCGTTGTTTCTGCCCACCCGACAGCTGATGGATGTGCCGTGCGCCATACCCGCCCAATCGCACAGTCTCAAGTGCCTCTTCAACACGTGTGTCGATTTCAGCCTTGGGCGTTTTACGCAAGCGCAGCGGATAGCCGACGTTTCCGGCCACCGTCATATGTGGAAAAAGCGCGTAGTTCTGAAATACCATGCCGACGTCGCGCAGGTGTGGCGGTTTGCGGATCACCTCGTCATCGCCAAACTTGAGGCTGCCGCCATCTGGCCGCGTGAACCCCGCGAGCACCATCAGCAGGGTTGTCTTGCCCGAGCCGGAAGGGCCAAGCAGAGTCAGGAACTCCCCGCTTTTGACATCAACAGAGACATCATCAAGCGCGTGGACTGCGCCATAGGTCTTGGTGATGTTGCGCACAGTGATGGGCAGGGCTTTGGCTAAGAGCGTGGTCAAATTGGATACCCCCTGTGTCTCTGCGGGCACCTATGCCGCCCGCAGAGCGTGTTTTTGGCAAAAGCGATCACTCGGTCAGCATTTCCTGATACATCTCATCGGCAATGGTTTCCCATTTTGCGTACCATTCCAACGATATCGGCAATTGCCGAGCGGCGTTTTCGGGCGAAGAGGGCAGGCTCGCGGCTACTTCGGCAGTAATCACACCTGTTTCATAAGCTGCCTTGTTCGTAGGGCCGTAGGTGATGTATTTGGGCAGATCGTCCTGATACTCCGGCTTTGAAATCTCATTCAGGAAGGCCATCGCCACATCCTTGTTTGGCGCGCCTTTCGGGATTGCAAAGCAATCGTAGTCCAGCATGGCCTGATCATAGCTGTACTTGACCTGCGCGCCATCCTTGGCCGCATTGTCAAAACGTCCGTTCCAGCCGGTGGTCATATCGACCTCACCGTCCTTCATCAGCTGCGCGTGCTGTGCGCCCGAGGACCAGAAGACATCGATGTTGGGCTTGAGTTCGCGGATTTTGTCCAGCGCCCGCTCGATACCCTCTTCTGAATCGAGCTCGGCATAGACATCTTCGTGTGCCACACCCAAAGCCATCATGGCAGGTTCAAGCGCGCCGGCGACCTTGTTGCGATAGGCGCGTGTGCCGGGGAATTTTTCAACGTCGAAGAAATCCGCCCAGCTTTGCGGGCCGTCATCTCCGTAGGTCGCGGTGTTCCACGCATAGACGGTTGAGAACACATCGCCCCCTACGCAGTAGTCCGTGTAAAGACCGGGATAGAAGGTCGAAACGTCGATGACGCTGTAATCGAGCTTTTCCAGCAGACCTTCGGCGGCCGCGCGCGCAGCGGAGCCTGAACCGCTTGCAACAATATCAAGCGAAACGGCACCCGTGGATACCTGCAGACGCACATCCGACATGCCCCCGTAGGTTTCTTGTTTGACGACGATGCCGGTATTGGCGGCGGCGGGTTCAAACAGGGCTTTGCTCTGCGCTTCCTGATAGGATCCGCCCCATGACGCGATTGTCACCGTCTGTTCCTGTGCATATGCGGTCGAGCCGAGCAGCGTTGCCGCCAGTGTTAGGCCAAGTACTCTATTCATGACTTTACTCCTTGTTGCTGTGTGTGTTTCCTCTGTGGGAAACGCTCTCGCCGATGATTTTTCCGGGTGGTTCGGCGGCTTTCCCGCCCGGTTTGAAGGGTCAGACGGCCGCTGCCGCGCGTTCCGTCTGAAGACGATCTTGCCTACGGTACCAGGCAACGGTTGCCGGCAAGAACCACGGGTTGCCGGTATAAAAGGGTCGCGTTGGGTTTTGCAGACCATCAAAAGCGGTCATGCCCTCGGCCAGACCCAATACTTTTTGGCCAAGCCGTTTCCCCAGGTAGCTGGCCATCGACACGCCGGAGCCACAATACCCCATCGCGTAGTGAACGCCGTTATGCACGCCGGTATGGGCCAGTTCGTCAAATGTATAGGCCACGCGCCCCATCCACGAATGCGTCACGCCATAAGACGCCAATTGCGGAAATATTTCGCACATGTCAGCAAACAATTTGGGGCCGCTGAGTGCAGTATTTGTCTCGTTTGCCGAAACACGTCCGCCAAACAGTACACGGCGACCATCTGGCGAGGCGCGATAGTAATAGACAACCTTTCGGGTATCGCTGGCGATGCGGGCGGTCGGAAAAAGCGTTGCTACAAGATCCTGCGGCAATGGCTCGGTGGCGATAATGTAACTGCCAATGGGAATGACGCGCCGTTGCAGCCATGGGGTCAGCCCCGTGGTATAGCCGTTGGTTGCCACAACCACTTCGCGCGCGCGCACAGTCCCCTTGGCAGTGAAGAGCATAAAGCCCTGCGCATCCCGGCTCAGTTTGGTAACGGGGCACTGGCCCAAGACATGCGCACCCGCAGACAAGGCCAAGGACAGCAGCCCCCGATGGTATTTTGCCGGATCAATAGAGGCGTGGCGCGCAAAAACAACGCCACCGTGATAGGCATCGGACCCCAATTCGCGCCGTTGTTCGGCACGCGGCACCGCGAATGCTTCGATACCTTCAGCGCGGGTCATTGTATCTGCCTCGCGCGCGATCTCTTCGTAATGGCCCGGCGTATGGGCCGCATGGAACCTGCCGTTGCGCACAAAATCGCAGTTTAATTCTTCACTGGTGATGAAATCACCAATCCAGTCGAGCGCGGTTTCCCCTTCCTTGCGGATGGCCTGCGCGCGCGCCGCGCCGTACTTTGCGGTCAGCTTTTCCAGCGACGGCTTAACACTTGTGCTGATCTGCCCGCCGTTACGCGTGCTGCATCCCCAACCGGGGTCTTGCGCATCCAGCACCATTGTGGTGCACCCACCGCGTGCGGTTTCAATCGCCGCATGCAAGCCGGTGTATCCTGATCCGATGATCGCAACGTCAACCGAACTTAGCAACTCGGTTGATAGAGCAGGGGGTGTTGGCAGCCCGTCCAGCCAAAACGAAGTGTCTTTGCAGTCTGGTCTGATGACCGATTTTCGAGCCATTCCCTACTCCCCCAAGCATCCGAACCCGTTGGCCTGCGTGTATCGGTCAGTCTGGCAGATCAGGCCGAAAACAGATTGTATGAGGACGATAGGAAGTAAGTCGTATTAAATCAATACAATTGGTCTTATCATAGTATTCGATACTTTTATACAAGGAGCAGTGACTTGAGCTTCTCTCTCAAACTACGACACATGGAAGTCTTCAATGCCCTCATCGAGGCGGGATCGGTGTCACGTGCGGCGGAGCGGCTTAATCTGACACAACCTGCCGTCAGTATTGCGCTCAGCAATTTCGAGGCGGAGCTCGGGTTTGCCCTGTTTCATCGCGAGCGTGGCTTTTTCACGCCGACGACTGAGGCGATGCTCTTGCACAAAGAAGTTCTTAATGGGTTGCAGGCAATTTCACGGGTGCGAGAGCGCGCGATTGGCATTCTGTCTGGGCAGACAGGTCGGGTCAGTATCGCGACCAATGGAGTGCTGGCGTTCAATTTCCTGCCCAAGTTGCTGGCGTCTTTTCAGCAGGAGAATCCAAATATCAAAATTGAAATTAAGGTGCATTCTTCGCGCCAGATCGCGACTTGGGTGGCGGATCACAACGTTGAAATCGGGTTGATCGATCTGCCTGTGCCCGTCGCCGGCCTAGATGCAAAAATATTTAAGTTCAAATGCGTCTGCGCCATGCACAAGGATGATCCGCTGGCGGCCCTCGAAACAGTCCATCCGCAATCTCTGGCTGGACGCTCCGTCATCAATATCACGGGAAATCACCAGATCGATCAACAACTCGATATGCTTCTTGCGCAAGCTGATATTGCCGTTTCGCGCAATGCGACGGCCTATTATTTCGCCATCGCCCGCAATCTCGTTGCTGTGGGTCGCTACCTCGCCATCCTTGATCCGGTAAACGGTAAGCTTGACCTGAAGGATGATGTGGTCTGGCGGCCCTTCGCTCCGCGGATCGATACTAGCCTTGCCGTTATCACGGCAAAAGGCCACTCCATCGGGCAAGCGGCACTTGAAGTGCAAACGCGCATTCACAACGCGCTCAATGACTTGGCCAGCTGATGGCATGAACATTTCTAGAGGGTCTTCAACCGTGACAGCGACTTCCCGCCTCAACGCCTTTATGTTGGCCGCAAGCAAGCGGTTGGAACGCGATGAAACTGCAATCGCACAACGTATCAGCCGCGCGCTGGCAATCGAAAACCTGACACCGCCTGCGTTACCTGCGGCTCAGATGCCCGCCTGTGCGGTCTTGCCCGACATTCTTGGCGATCCACACGATGAGCTGACGCGCCTTCTTGCGGCCTGCGCGGGGGATCTTCATTGGCGCAAAGCCGGGTTTGGCAAACTGCCAGGGGATGCCCGCGATCAGCTCGCCGTTGTTGAGTTGATCGGGCCTGACGGCATGTTCCGCAATAGGGATGTCCGCATCGGATTGCTGATCCAGCGGGATGGCTTCCATTACCCATGGCATCGCCATGCCGCCGAAGAAGTGTATCTGGTTCTCACAGGCACTGCCTTTTGGGCCGTAGATCACGCAGATCCAAGTCCGCGCGCACCGGGCAGCATCATTGTGCATGAGCCCGATCAGCCGCATACGATGTTGACCCAAAAAGACCCGATTTGCGCGCTTTGGGGATGGGTTGGCGATATTGGCGGGTCGTCGTACTCTCTTTAGCACCGATACATTCAATGCGGACGCCCAGGCAGCTGTTTTCAACAGCCACGCGGGTTTGAGTTTGACGCGAAAGGCATACTGTTTTGGGCGACTTGCTGGAGCTTTTTTATGCCTGACGTCAGCGCCTGCAGGTCCAAATAGGCCAAATTTTTCAGAGTGTTCTGGGCGCATCTTAGCCACCGGGGAATGGTACTGTTCTAGGGACGTAGGGGTCGAGTTGGGTAGAGTGCAGAATACCCCTTTAAGGATTTTTGGCGCCGTTTTAGGCTCTAAAACAAGCCTCAGGCGTCTTTCGTTCCGAGATATCGATAGATAGTGGCTTTGGAGAGGCCGTAGTGAGCCATCAGATCTTTGATTAGGGTGCCCTGTTTGCGTTTTTCACGTAAGGTTGAAACCTGAACGCTTGTAAGCGCCGGCCGTTTCCCGAACTGTACACCGCGACCCTTGGCTTTTTTAATTCCATCCATTTGGCGCTCAGAGCGGATCTCGGTCTCGAACTGGCCGATAGGGGTAGTGTATGGATGCCCCCGGTTTTGCAAGGATGATGACCACAGCCCACGAAGTGCTCGCAACCCTGCTCGCAATGCCTCCCCGTCCAACTTGTGAAGCGCCGGACAATTGCCGCGGTATTTATGGCCTCTTCGATCACGAAGGCAGACTGCGTTACATTGGCTCGAGCCCATAGCACTTGTCGATAAGTTGATAGAACGGCTTGAATTCAGCCCGGTCGATCATGCCGCGCTCACCCAGGGGATATGAAGCGTATTTTGTAGTCTTTAGACAGAATAAGGGTCAGCACTGCTCTTTTGTTCTCTTTTTACTCCAAAGATAAGTAGTAGCGATCGATATGTGCTGTCTTTGATGTTGATCAAGCTATCGGAAGCTTTTTTGATTGCAGGGGTGATTTTAAGTACTTTCAGAATTTTAAGCGCTTGATACTTTGTAATAAATTCAAACCCGTAGATCGCAGGAAGTACTGTCAGTGAAATGAAACTAGTGGACATCAAAGCTGAGGAGATTACGTCAATCATATGGCTCGTAGAGTAAGGAAAAAGCCAGAAACCTCATCCGCAATGCGGATTGCGTCGGATGAGATGTCGAGAGCGGAGATTGGAAACGGTCGTCCCGGCCTGGCGATTGTCACGACAATCCTATTAGGCCCTATCGCCCTGATCACAATACCGGTCTTCTGGTTTTTGGGTATGACCCTTTTTCACGCAGTACTGCTAACGATCGTCCTACAGTTAGCGATCTTTCTGGTCGTGGTGATGATCGGCTTTTACCGATCATTCGGGGATAAAGCAGTCGCTTTGCGCTCCGAAGATTTCGATAATACTGTGCTACCAGACCTGAAGATCTGGCGCTCCTATTCACATGATAGCACAGACGATGATGCGCCTTTTATTGCGCTGATTGCTGAGGACTCCGTTCAGACCCAGCAGATCGCAACGGATCTCGCTCGGCAGGGATACAACATTCACCAGACCAATGACGTCGACGCCATGCTCGAGACCGTCCAGACGTGCCCTGTCGACTGGGGTTTCATGATATTCGATCTTGACCTGCTTGACGATCTGGAAAGCAACGTGGACGATCTGATCATGTTTCGAGAGACCTGCGCTCGGATTCCGATCCTTCTTCTGTCAGGATC
>Ga0208544_10001602_pt1 | contig 15465 bp, 23 predicted proteins | sample DEB08_DNA_9_FD_184526 | JGI IMG/M metagenome (GOLD analysis project Ga0208544, IMG submission 184526) | Aqueous microbial communities from the Delaware River and Bay under freshwater to marine salinity gradient to study organic matter... | ecosystem: Environmental > Aquatic > Marine > Coastal ... | reverse complement strand
CCCCAAGTGTTGAATGATAATTTATTTTATAAAATTGTCATTGACAAAGTAATTAATTGGCGAGTTATCGGAAATGGTCAGGCTAGCCTGATCAGCTCAAACGGCGTGTTAATATTTGATTGGTTCGATTCATTATAAAAACCGAGATTATCAGTAAATTATAATTCTATTTATCTACAAAATATGTGGCACAGCTAAAGCTAAAGCTAGTATGATGACTAGTTCACGTTGGCGGGCCTGTCCTTTGCACCGGACAAGCCGCCTGAATCGAAGCCCCGAGGACGTCGTCGCTCACAAGGGGCTAAACCTGGCATGCTCACCGCTGCCGTATACTTTATCGCGTTGCTTTTGAGCAGCGTGAATCTGCCTGGTGCGGACGCAGCCAACTGCTTCCAGCGCACCTACCCGAAATTGCTCGGCTCCGAACTCGATGTCGCAGCCTCAGCTATCTCCTCCATGGACATCGACTCCGCTGGAGCGTTTTTGTACGTCGGTGGCACTTCGTCCGACACCAACATCGTCGCCGCCGCTGACAGACCTATTGTTGGCCAATTCCATACCGCGACCGAGACTTGGAACTGGCGACGTGAATACTCGACTTCTTTCGGAGCTGGAGCAGTCACTTTCTCCTTCGTGAGCTCCCTCAGGCTATCTCCGAATAAAAGCTAACTTTTGGTGGTGGTGGAAGGATTCCCGATTGCGTCCTCGTTTCCGATAATTTTCAAAATTTCGGCTTTCGACGGGGCTATTACCAGCCCCGATGCCATAGCCTATGATGGTGAAATTGGGTGGACAACGCTTCCCGACTCAACCCTGATCGACAACTTTGGTCTGGGCTACCTCATCTTCACCAAAAAGGACCCTCTCGACACGGCTAACCGAATTAGTATCGCTAGAGTTGACCTGACTGTGACGATTGCCGCCGCCAGTGCTTTGGAGTGGGGTGCCAAGACTGCATCTAAAGAGGCTAGAATATCGTCGATCAGGTTCCGAACCTCCGGCCTCTCCTTCATCGCTGCCGGTATGGTTGTCACCACTAACCCCTCGCTCCTAGTATTCCAAGCAGACACTGCAGGTACCGCGAACAAAGGCGAGTGGGTCTTGATTGCAGATCAATTGGGTGGACTTGTGGCCCCAGGAGGTGGCTACGACTTCATCAGTTACATCGACACGGTGGTGGATGGTGGTGTGGAGTACTTCTACGCCATTGCAGAAGGCACCTCTGTGAGCGCATTAAACCGCGGCTTTACTTTCATTCAGATTGTACTGCCGTCAGTCGAACTAACAATCCCAACCGTATGGGCTACGAAGCGGTACAACCCTTTAGACTCTCGCGTGTTCGAGTGCGTCGGAGTCGGTGCAATTTCGGCAACGGCCATGCAGGCCATGCTTTATGACGTGTCAAGTCAGACAGCCTTCTATGCCAAGTTCGACTTCACGCAGACAACCTTTGAACTCACCAACTTGTACACTGACGTATAGCTTTCAATGGCCAACGCTTACTTTTCAGGTGTTCAAACTGGCTTCTTTGTCGGCTCTCTCAACACATTTGGCACCCTCCAGACGTACAACAACGACATGGGCTTCATCTTAGAGATCGACCCTTCAAGGAACTGCATTGACCTGGGCACCACAGTTGTCAACAAAAATGTTGGCCCCCTTTCATACGACTTTGAAGACCTCCGTAGCGCTGGTCTCACAAATATTTAGTTCTCCCCGAACCCTGGCCTAATCGTGCAACAAGCTTGCAACGTTGCCAACTGGGTCAACCCTAATGGCTGGTGCTCGGTGCAATATGGCATCACTGCGACAACGTTGGGCCCTCTGACTTACCTGCTCGGCTCCGCCAACCCAGTCATCCCCTTCACCGAGTTCATCATTGACACTGTCTGTGACGACATGGGGTGGACCTATGTTGAAACACAGAGCCCTTCCCTTCCCACCGAAACTGTGGTGACACTGCCGATCAGTTCGCGTGACCTGACTATCTTCACTAACTAACAAACAGATGTCGGCGCTCACGAGTTTTACGTGAAGGGAACCATTCCTAACGGCTAATTTGTGACGATGACCGTTGACCTCAACATCGTTCCCGACTGCAACACGGCAACACTGGCGTACACGCAGACCAACGACGAGGTCTACATCCAGACTGAGACGGCTGAGAACTACTTCTACGTCGACTTCACGCACCAGTACCCCACGTCCTACTGCCCCATCAGCTACGTTGTCACCGATGAACTCGGAAACAATCTTGATTCCATCTTCACATATGACGCAGTATTGAAGAAGATCACGGTCAACTAAGCAACGCTTGACCTAGGAAAAGTAAAGATTTATTCCATCAAAGTGACTGCCTCCGTTGGCACCACTCCGGTGACCGACTTCATGACCTTCACTGTCGATGTCCAAAATCCTTGCTTAGTGGGTGCTGGCAGGTCGATTGTCACCGCCTAGTTCCCCAACTTTAACTACGACTTGTACCAGCCGGAGATTACTCGCACCTGGACGGACGCTAACGGCGTGACAGCTTTGCGCAGCACAAGTTTGTGTGGCGCTTGGTAGTGGTCTGTAACCATGGACAACGATGATTTGCTCAACGTAGGCGCGTTCAGCACGAATGATTTGACATCTGCGACCAAGTAGTTCATCACGTATGCGCGTGACTAAGGCATGGTCAGCGCCACACCCTACAGGATTAAAGTCAGCGCTTGGCAGGGTACGTACAGTGACCCTTCGCAGGTGGCAACTCACATCTTCGAAGTCACCATCACTAACTTGTGCACCACTGCCTTTACTCTGACTGCCCCTCCTCCAATCCAGGTACCCACGCAAACTTACGTCCTCACAAAAGCTGCGGTCTCTACAACAGCCTTTGGTGAGTGCACTAAGGGTCCCACTTACTGCCCATAGGCCACAAACTATGGCTTCACTGTTGACAATGCGGGTGTCTAGTCCGATGTGGTTACTTTCACCAACTCGACACGAGTCTTCTCGTTTGAACATGCCGATGCAGACTTGTACGAAGGTACTTACACGGTGACGGTGAGCTGTTCGGACACTGTGGCTTCGTCCTCAGCTTCCTTCACTTACACTCTAATTTTGCAAAACCCTTGCAAAGATGGAGCAACAAGAGCTTTCACCCCTGTCAAGTTCGTAGACTCCAACTACAACCTGCACGCTCCCGAGGTGGATTACACCTACACCTGGCTAGACACAGGTGCCTCATCTGAAGTAACTTCGACAGAGACTGAGGCCATCTGTGGAGACTGGGCCTTCACACTGGAAATGAACACAATTCCAACACCGACTGTGCTCGACGCGAGGGCTTTCTTCACAGATTTGCCCACTTCGTTCGAGTATTCGGTTTACTCAACCGATGACGCGATGATTGGTGCGCACGATATCTTGGTGACTGCCTGGCAAGGTGCGTACACTGCGTACGCCATCCAGACCACTTTCACGGTCACAATAATCGATGCATGCGAAGCGGCTCTGATAACTCCGAGCTCGCTTGACGACCAATTCTACTTTTTGACAAAGCCACAAATTACGCGCACCTTCGAGGCATTTACCTCTGCGCTCGACTACTGCAACTCAAAGTTGACCTATTCTCTGACAACGCAGACAGACGGGGTGTACGAAACAAACCTTATTTCCGAAGACCTCGCATCCAAAACTCTCGAGCTTTCTTGGTTCCATGCCGACAAGTCACTGTACGCGGGCGTGTACCCCTTGAGGGTGAAAGGAGCGTACAAGACCAACGTGGTGTACTTCGACTTCCTACTGACCGCAATTGACCCTTGCACAACGGCGACGCGCTCTGTCGACAATACTCCTTACTGGGACACCGTTGTCTACAATATTCTCGACGCTGAGTACACACAAACTTGGACTGATGCGGTTGTCGCCGTCAATGAGACCATCTGTGGCGACTGGAATTACCAGTTTGAGAACGCAGATGGTTCAATTATTGGCGAAACAGGAGACAAAATTCACGTGGATAACTCGATTCCTGAGTTCTAGGTCTACTCCGACGACCAAACTTGGGGAGGTGTATTCCCAGTAACTTTCAAGGCTTGGCAAACCGGCTACGAAAGCTACACAACCACCCAAACCTTCAATGTTGATGTCAAAAACGCGTGCGTAGACTCAGCCACGCTGACTCCAGGCACCAATGTTATTCAAGACTTCACCTACGTCCTAACCAAGACCTAGGTGCCAAAATCTTTTGACGCCTTTGTCTCCGTTCCTGACTACTGTCCAATCGTGTACACTCTCGTGAACTCGGACGATTCAGACTTAACAGCCTAGCAACTTGAATGGATTACCTTTAATGCTGATCCGACTACGGGGCGATCGGCTGATTTCTACCACGGTAATGCCGCTACTCATGAATAAAGTCTCACTCTTAAAGTAATTGGTACTGGTCTTGGAGCTGTGAGCTCATTCACCTTTACGATCACTGCTGAGAACCCTTGCAGGGATGGACCCAATGGTGCGACAAGAGCGTACGTGGGGCCTGCTCTCGCGGACTTCACCTACAACTTGAGGACAGCGAAGGACACCAAGACTTGGGATGACACAATTGTTTCGTCCACGGAAGACTCCACGATCTGTGGCGCTTGGTCGTATACGCTAAAGATGGGAGACGATTCCGTGCTAGACGTTCGGGCTTTCAGCTCGCAGCTGCCAGGCACCAAAAACTTCGCCGTCGAGTCAAGTATCGAAGCTATGATTGGAGATCATACGATTAAGTTGACAGCTTGGTAGGGCGCTTACAGTGCGTCAACGCTCGTTGTCATCCATACCTTTGTCGTAACTATTGCTGATCTGTGTCCAACGGCAACCATAACACCGAGTGTTCCAGTTGATCAATCCTACGTGCTGAGACAGCTTAAGGGCGCCTACGTCTTCCCAGCGTTTACCTCCGATATTGCTTACTGCCCGTTCGACTATACCTACTCAGTATTGCCCGCTTCGCCCATCATCAAATCTGTCGTTGTCGATTTCGATGGCACGATTGACGGCGATGCCGTTGCTCCAGATGACTACCAGTTCACCTGGTTCAACATGGATGTTAATTACGCCGGCACCTACACCATAACGGTGACGGGTTCCTTAGGTGCAAGTGAGCAGACATTTGATACAGCTTCGTTTGAGTTGAAGCTCATTCATCCTTGTGAAGTAGCGACGTTGACAGCCGATGCTTCGATCTTTGAAGTGAGCCACCCGAGAGGGCCCGCTAAAAACATAGCTTGGACAATCGACGCAAGAGTCACCTCTGACATTGAAGTCGGTGTCGTGTGTGGACCGATCATTGTTGAATTCATCAAGGATCCCGATACTCCTGAAGTAGCGATCGACGCGGATGTTTTCACTGACACGAGAACTGGCGCACCCAGCATGTCCTTTGACATTGAGACGGTCGATTTCTTAAAGGTTGGCACTTATCCAATGATCATGAGAGCCTATTACCAGAACTACTCGCTTGTCGTCCACACTGACCAGTTTACGGTGACTATTACGGACCCTTGCGCTCCTCCTACGTGGGAATCCCCATTACCGACACTTGTAGACCAAGAGTACATCTTGCTCGCTGCAGGCAAAACGTATTCAGTTTTGAGTGACTTCACTTCAATTCAGATCCCTTCGTTCTGTCCAATGAGTCTGGACTACATCGCTGTCAAAGATGGTGACACAGCCAACCCTGACAAGTTCGCCAGCCTGATTACCTTCGACGGCACCCTCGATTCCGGCGCTACCGACGGAGTATTCAAGTTCGAGGAGCTGGTGGATTTCTAAACTGCCGCAGGCGTCTACGAAGTGACGGTGACTGCAACCGCTGGCACGACTTTAGAGTCCACGGTCGAGCTGAAATTCTTGGTAACTATAGTCGATCCGTGTTCCCGCGCGACTTTCACCGTCAACACTCTGGTCGACCAAACGTACGTCCTCTCGGACCCCTTCAAAGACTACACCTACACGCCCTTCACGGTTGACCCGGCCTACTGCCCCGTCACTTACTCGTACACGGCTGTAGTGAAGAGCAGCGGAGTTGCGGCCGATTTGTCGACTGCGGTAACTCTCGATGGTCTCCCTGATACGGACGCAGTAGCTCCTGATGATTGGACGTTTAGGTTCGAGACTGCGAACCACGACTTGATCCTTGGCTATGAAGAAACCTACACCATCTCGCTCGTCGCGACGACAACTGGCGTGAACAGTAACCCGGGCACCTTTGACTTGCTAGTCTAAGACCCTTGCCAGTTCGCCACGATCAGTTTCGACAGCACTGTGTTCGTCGACTACACGTACATTTTGTTTGACAACACCAATAGTCCTTTAACCTGGACTGATGCGACAGCAGCGTCTTCTGACGAGCCCGAAAGTCTTTGTAACGAATTCGTTTACTTCTTCCACACGGGAGATGGAACCACGGCTATTGACGATTCTATCTTCACAGTCGACTTAAATGCAAAGTCTACAGTGACTTATTCTGAAGACTTTGCACTCGCGAATGCTCCAGGAACGTATGTAGTCCATGTAGATGTTTGGCATAAGGACCATAAGCCTGACACCAAGCAAACTGTCATCTACACCGTCACGTTCATTGATCTGTGTCCAACGGCAACCATAACACCGAGTGTCCCCGTAGATCAATCCTACGTTTTGAGACAGCTTAAAGGCGGCTACGTCTTCCCAGCGTTTACCTCCGATATTGCTTACTGCCCGTTCGAATATACCTACTCAGTATTGCCCGCTTCGCCCATCATCAAATCTGTCGTTGTCGATTTCGATGGCACGATTGACGGCGATGCCGTTGCTCCAGATGACTACCAGTTCACCTGGTTCAACATGGATGTTAATTACGCCGGCACCTACACCATAACGGTCACGGGTACCTTGGGCGTAACTGCACCGATAACGGATACAGCTTCGTTTGAGTTGAAGCTTATCCATCCTTGTGAAGTAGCGACGTTGACAGCCGATGCTTCGATCTTTCAAGTGGTTCACCCGAGAGGGCCCGCTAAAAACATAGCTTGGACAATCGACACAAGAGTCACCTCTGACATTGAAATCGGTGTCGTGTGTGGACCAATCATTGTTGAATTCATCAAGGATCCCGCTACTCCTGAGGTGGCGATCGACGCGGATGTTTTCACTGACACGAGAACTGGCGCACCCAGCATGTCCTTTGACATTGAGACAGTCGATTTCGCAAAGGTAGGCACTTATCCAATGCTCATGAGAGCCTATTACCAGAACTACCCGCTTGTCGTCGACACTGACCAGTTTAATGTGCAAATCAGGGACCCTTGCGCACCTCCTGCGTGGGACTCTTCATTACCGACACTTGTAGACCAAGAGTACATCTTGCTCGCTGCAGGCAAAACATATTCAGTTTTGAGTGACTTCACTTCAATTCAGATCCCTTCGTTCTGCCCGATGAGTCTGGACTACATCGCCGTCAAAGATGGTGACACAGCCAACCCTGACAAGTTCGCCAGCCTGATTACCTTCGACGGCACCCTCGATTCCGGCGCTACCGACGGAGTATTCAAGTTCGAGGAGCTGGTGGATTTCTAAACTGCCGCAGGCGTCTACGAAGTGACGGTGACTGCAACCGCTGGCACGACTTTAGAGTCCACGGTCGAGCTGAAATTCTTGGTAACTATAGTCGATCCGTGTTCCCGCGCGACTTTCACCGTCAACACTCTGGTCGACCAAACGTACGTCCTCTCGGACCCCTTCAAAGACTACACCTACACGCCCTTCACGGTTGACCCGGCCTACTGCCCCGTCACTTACTCGTACACGGCTGTAGTGAAGAGCAGCGGAGTTGCGGCCGATTTGTCGACTGCGGTAACTCTCGATGGTCTCCCTGATACGGACGCAGTAGCTCCTGATGATTGGACGTTTAGGTTCGAGACTGCGAACCACGACTTGATCCTTGGCTATGAAGAAACCTACACCATCTCGCTCGTCGCGACGACAACTGGCGTGAACAGTAACCCGGGCACCTTTGACTTGCTAGTCTAAGACCCTTGCCAGTTCGCCACGATCAGTTTCGACAGCACTGTGTTCGTCGACTACACGTACATTTTGTTTGACAACACCAATAGTCCTTTAACCTGGACTGATGCGACAGCAGCGTCTTCTGACGAGCCCGAAAGTCTTTGTAACGAATTCGTTTACTTCTTCCACACGGGAGATGGAACCACGGCTATTGACGATTCTATCTTCACAGTCGACTTAAATGCAAAGTCTACAGTGACTTATTCTGAAGACTTTGCACTCGCGAATGCTCCAGGAACGTATGTAGTCAACGTAGATGTTTGGCATCGGGACCATAAGCCTGACACCAAGCAAACTGTCAGCTACACAGTTACGTTCACTGATCCGTGCCCAGGAGCCACCGTGACTGCGCCTGCAGTAATTGACAACGAGTACTACTTGACAACTACAAAGTTGACCATCCCTTACGACGCGTTCACAGTGGACCCTGCATTCTGTCCGCTGACGAAAACGCTCACAGCCGGTGGCGGTGCTATCGAGCCTCTGTTGATTACTTTTCTGGATGATTCAGTAGAGTTCTACTACAACGACATCGACTAGTTCGAGGGCACGTATAATATGAGGTTGCAAAGTGGGTACAAAACGAACGTGGCTTTCGTGGACTTCGATGTCGTCGTCTTGAATCCCTGCAGAGTCTTGGAACGGCCAGTTGCTTCGGTATGGCCAGACTACTAGTACCAGGTTTTCGATACCAAGATAGACAAGTTATGGACGGATGGGTTTATGAATCCAGATTCAAGGACGACAGAAGCACTCTGTGGCGAGTGGACTTACGAGATTGTCGACTCGGCCGACCAGCCAGTTGACCCTGCTGTCTTCGCAGTCGATAGCACAGATCAAAAACTGACCGTGTATACCGAGAACTTTGACAAGCCAGGCACTTACAACTTGAAGTTCAAGGGCTGGCACAAAGATTGGCCTTTAAAGTTCGGAGAACAGGCTTTCGTAGTCACCGTGGTTGATGTCTGCCCAGCATCGACACTTGACTACGCGGGATCGAACCCAGAAGACAACAAGACTTACATTGCTTCTCAAGGCTTAGTAACGTTTAAGCATTCTGCGTTCGCTGACCTAACCTCGAAGTGTGGGCCGATTGTGCTCAGCGCCGGCTACTAAAACGATGACCCCCTTTCAACCAAGAATAACATGGTCTAATATGACATCTCGACGGGAACTTTCAGCTTCTCAACCGACCTGAACTCCGATGCGGGGACTTATCCTCTCTACTTCACTGCTACTTTGAGTAGAAATACCTCAACGTACCCCAAAAGGACTATTAACTTCAATCTGATTGTGGTTGAGTGCCAAGCTGATGTTCTCACACCGTCAGGCCTGTCAGATCTAACTTACCGAGTGCGAGACCCCCAAGTCGACCTCAACTTTGGAGATTTCGGCGTGGCGCCCCTCTGCGCCTACCAATATACCTACACCGTCGAGATGAGCAAGAACGGTGGGGTTACGTTCGTCGAACTTGATCCAAAGATCTTCACCTTCGACGACACTCAAAACTTAATCTCGATTTATGCTCTTTCTGGCTTCGAGCGAACAATTCAGCTGCGCGTCACAGGTGATCTGTCCCAATCGGGTGGCTCCACTTCTTTCACTTTCAAAGTCAAGATGTTGGAAGAGAACTACCCCCCAGTTTACATAAACGCGCCAGGAAATTACACAGTGGTTCAAGGTGATGAGCTAAGCTTCCCGGTTTGGCCGTGGGCTGACCCCGACAACGACCTCGTAAACCACCTGTTCAACTTTGGAAAAGCCGACAAGTTTGCTCGATATGACCCGGTTGCTAATGGAGTGATCTTCGAGCCGCGTCTTTCCCAACATATCGGTCTATGGGAAGTGTTTGTCGAGATTTAGGATCGACACCCACGTGTGCCGATGCGGACTGGGTACACTTTCTACGTGACAGTGCTGCCCAACAACGACTACGAGTGGGTCGGTGTCAACGACGCTCCCTACTTCGAAGAGACCATTGAAGACGTGCATTTGAAGTATGGCGTCAATGCGACTCAAACTATCCTAATTCTACCGGACCGTTTTGACGAGTAGAACGACACGGTGTCTGTGGATGTACTCCTTGGCTCTGCAACTGTGTTCACTACAGTACACAAGCAAGGTGACTAGTGGGTTCTTTTGATAGATCTGGATAGACTGAAGTCCATCTCAGTCGAATCTGGCTTCGATGAGATGATCTCTAACTACCGTGTCGAGGTACGCCTCTCCGACGACAATCCTTTCTTGCCCGCCACTCGCTCCTACAGATTCAACATCTTTGTCGATTTGTTTGGAAATGGCGATGGTGGTGATTCGACGTCGACCATCTTGTACGATGAAGATTACAGATAGAAGTTGATTGACTTTTTGACTGACGCTGAAATCACTTCACCCAACCGTATTGGAGAAGTCTCGCTCATCTGGGACGATGAGTGGATTCCCACTGACCTTGACCCCAGTCAAATCGACTCTTCTGTCTTGATAATTACACTGGACACTTTTGATGACCTTGACGACCCTAACTTGGCGACAAGATTTGCTTAGTTCGAATGGATCACCACGTCTATTACAAGCAAGAGCATCAACGTATAGCTTTTGTTTGACCACGAGCTCTTCATCTCTAAGTTCTAAGAAAAGAAAGACTCGCTAAGAGTTTAGATCGCTCGGCCTGAGCTCTTCATTGGCAGTCCCGTGGGTCGCATGCTCGGCGCCTACAGCATCGAGCAAATTGTGGACGAGCACGGAAACTACGACTCCCGTGTCTACAAGCAGTTCAGGATTAACTGGGCTTCGACTGTCACTGTGAGACTCTTTGAATTCTTGAAAGTTGCGTTCGCGATCTTCTTCTTGCTGTGGTTGGTCTTGACCATTCCATTTGCGAGGGAGCACTTCTGGCTAATGATCAGCGCTCTTCAAATCTGCTACTTCATTGGTCTCATCAACATCTCGTTCCCTGTTGATGCAATTGTGGCGTTCAAACTTTTGGAGTCGACTGCCTTCTTCAACTTCGGACTGAACAAGATCATCTTCAAATCGCTTTACGGCACCAAAGGCGATTACTAAGTGAAGACGGCGCAGTACTTTGAAATGGAGTTGGAGACACATAATCTGATGTTGATGCCTTCTGGAATCTTCCTAGCGCTCGCCTTTGTGTTGCCCGTGTGTCTGCTAATGATCCTGCTGGTTTACTGGCTCAGGAAGAACAAGAGCAAGACCGCCTAGCTCGTCCGTCGCGCCAAGCTGTTCATTGTTTGGGGATCTGTGATCAGGGTGCTCCTGGTTGGTTGCATCGGTTCAATCTTCTGCGCGTTCCTCAGACTGAGAGAGCCAGAGAACAGGACACCACTCTTGACGACGGCCGCTATTTCAATCATTATCTTCTACATCCTCTTCATCGTGTTCATCTTCGTGGTTTCGTTCCTGAAGGAGAGCAGATTTGAGAGACTGTAGCTAGACACCCTGTTTGGAAACCTGAGACAATCTTCAGGCCTCAAGAAAGGTTTCTTCGGATTCTATCTCATTCGAAGACTTGTGCTTGCATTCGTGGTTGTCTTCTGGGAAGGCTACCCCAGTCTGCAAGTGGCTGTCGCATTGTTCACTACGATGCTCCAACTTTGCTATCTCGCTCACTACAAACCAGTGATCGATGGCGAGGTGTACTTCCTGGAGATGTTCAACGAGTTCTGCATCGTGTTCATCTGCATGTGCATGTTTGTCTTCGACGAGTACGCCGATACCCTCGACTCCACGCAGTTCGACTTCGGCTTCATTGTCTGCCTCCTCATCTACCTCATCATTGTCATTAACGTCTTTGCGGGCGTGGCAAGATGCGTCAAGCAGATCTTCCTTAGAATGCAACAGTATTTGCTTGAGCATGAGCCTGTTAAAGAGGAGGAATCTGAGTCGGTGGAAGACGAAATCGAAGAAAATGACTTCTGGAAGACTTACAAGATCAAAGGCCGTCGTCTCAAAAAGAAATCGAAGATCTTGGTCTCGGGAGGCAAAGAGATGTCTGTTATCGACGAACTTGGCAACTCGGCTCTCGAAGAGACTCTCAAGGTCAAGTAGATGATGAGTAAGTAGAGGAGAAAGGAAACTGGCACCAAGAGGAGCTACAATCCTGAGGATGATCTCGAAGACCATGCTCGGAGTGTGTCCCTTATTTCGGATGAAGTCGACGAGGAGGAAGACAAGCGAGTGGAAAGGGCCGCCGCGAGACTGTCAAGATCGATGTTCAACCGCAAAAACGGCGACCTGCCAGAAGACGAGTCTGAAGAAGAGTCACTTCCGGCGCAGTCCGTAGTCAAGTCAAGGAGAGACTCCTTCTTAGGTGACGGTGAAGTTGTTATCAGTCATCACTAAGGATGGTACAATCCTGAAAATGAAGGCAGTTTCGTTTCTGGAACCCGTGAATTTGAGTACTCTGGACAAAGCAAACCGAGAAATCAAGAGTACGAAGTGAACAATCTTCATTTGGAGCTTGAGGAAGGAGTTGGCAACGTGGATCACGAGACTCCTGGGCAGTCGATCCGTGATCAAAGCGTTTCATCGGCCAATACTTCGTTCGCGAGCAGAAGGTTGAAGCGAAAAACTTTGAAGTAAGAAAAGGACTTCTTCGAACCTGATGATGTGAATTATAAGGAGAAAGAGAAGTACCAGAAGAGTGAAGATGACAGTTTTGTGACTGAGTGGGTCGACAAAGAAGAAGATCTCAAGGCACAAGCTAAAGCCGAAAGCAAATCAAAGCATTCAAAGCCGAAAATTGCAATTGGAGGCCTGAGTACTGACTAGATGGAAGTGCTTTCCGATTACAGCAGGAGAACTGGAAGGTCTGGCTGGTCTGGCAAGTCCGGAAGGTCTGGCAAATCAGGCAAATCTGGTCGGGAGAATGAGAAGAAGAAGTATGGAAAGTCTGTTGACGGTCGCAAGTCGAAGAAGAGACATTCCGTGCTCAAGCCCCAGCTGCGTGAAGAGGTCCTCAACGAGTCTCTCGAGGATTAAATCTAACAAGTCCTTGAGATTGACACGACGCCTCGGGGAAGAAAACGCAAGTCCGGCAACACTAGCGCCATTGTGAGCAGCCCTCATCGTGAGCTGCACGAATCTATGCAAGAGAGTTAGCTTGTGAGTGCGAGAGGACAGCGACATGGCTAGTTTGTTGAAGAGGAGGAGAAGGAGGTTCACGTTGTCAACAGGAAAAGCATCAAAAAGATCTCCAAGAACCATAAAACTAAAAGTCAATTCCCGCTATCAGCTCGTGGTACGAGCGCTAGCGTCCCAGCCAGTCTGAACAACTAGGAATTGAAGACCATGAAGACGCAGCGGGGACCTCGCGAGGAGATCAAGGCCAGGAAGAATCAAAAGAAGATGATTCCTGAGGGAGAGGATCCTTGGAAACAGCAACGGCCACCACTGAGAAAGGCAACAGTCAAACAGTTCGACAAGAACAGAGGTGACTCGCTGGAGCTCTTTGAAAGTGATGAGGAATCCGATGTTATTGTGGGCATGCCAGGCAAGGGTGGTGCTTACAAAGAACGTGAGGCTCCAATTGGCAGATACAGCATGCACCAGCGGATCAAGCCGAAGCAGGAGGGCTGGCAGAGCGGCAGAGACCTGCTAAGCGTGCCAATGAAGGGCTTTGCTGTCGATGAGAGTTCTCTGAATGAAAATGAGTCAGACATGGACATTCGCGATGCTCTCAGCCATGGTGGTGAGAGTGACATTGCTAAGACTCTCAAGAGAAGGCATGGAAAGTCGACAACTGGGCTGCCTGCCGTCTCAAATCATGATGGAAATTCGATGTGGGGCGACAAGCGAGGCCCAAGCCAGAACAAGCGTGGAGGAGGAAACGTTTCGACTGCAGGAGGTTCTAACCTAGTCTAGTCCTACTTTGAGCAGAGTGGCCTCATGCCCAGCAAACATGAAGCTAGTCAACGAAGTGGCTCCAAGAAATCCGACAGGAAGAACAGTCGCTTGATGGTGATGTCAGGTTAGAACATCTCGGGTTTCTCTGCCACTCCGAGCCACAAGAACCACGTTGGCGCTTCGGGACCCTAGGTGGGAATTTCGAGGGCCTACACCAATGCCAATGGTTCAAAAACGACAACGCATAAGAGGCCAGTAACAACCGGGGACGCTGACGACTTCCTCGAAAAGGTTGAGAGGCTGAACTCTGCTGTCCAACAAGAGATCAAGGCTCTTGGTCAACAGGAGGAATAGGATTCATGGGGCGGTCATGGCCTTAGTGATGACGTGCAAACTCCTGTGCGAAGGCAAACTGGTGGCGCCAGAAACCAGCAAACTCCGGGGAGAAAGAAGCCTCAGACAGCCTAGCAGCAACTGGGCGACGATCTGCAAGAAGCATTCCAGCATATGGACAATTTCTCCCAAGCAACGATCTGGGCCGACCAGCAAATGGATCAGTCGGAAATGAAGCGCAGGGTTTAAGATGTCGACAAGAACTTCGAAAGGGACACCCCAAGTCATCGATCAGACTGGTGATCCCACTGATAAGTCTACATCCCCTCACCTTCCTTTCCATCTGCGCGTGCGCAGTTAGTAATCTTACTCCACATGTTAAAGTGATGGAAATTATATTCAAGATTAACGAAATTTATATATCTACATGTTTAAATATTTCTCAAATTTAATCAAAACTTGTTAATCTTTCTTCTCAGCTCTTCTCGTTCTTCTTTTGAAACAACTCCGGAGTTTGTCACATTTTGCTTGGCACTTCTTGCTGTATTTGACTACATCGATGCAACTTTCTAAGCTGTTGAAGCTGTTTAGTTTAGGTGTCTGAGTCTTGTAAATGCGAAGGTGCCTCCAAAGAAGACTCCCGCTAGCAGCAACGGCGCAACCTTGCCGAAGATTGATCTCTCGTCGTCCAGCTTTTTGGGAATGATTAACACGTCGTTGCCAAAGACGCGCTGCATCTCGTAGATTATTTCGTTTTTTGACCAGCCTTGGGCCACTAGCATCTTGACCATAATCTTCTGCTCTTACGATGTCTAGCCTTCGGAGTCCTATATCGCCCGAATGTTTTCCTATGACGCTGCGTCTCTCACTGCCTCGTACACTTCATTGATGGTCTGCTCTCTCTACTGTTGTTTCATCTGCCTCTTCTTTTCTTGGTCGAAGACGAATGAACCCGACTTACTGTCCTTATCTTTCAAGCCATCAGGGTCAATACTGCCGAGCTGAGCCACACCTCTGTTCATATTGAGCGAGGTTGCCAAACCATTTCTGTATTCTTCCATTTCTTCTATGTCTGTGTATTTCTCAATTTGTGGATAAAAAAATTACAATTTCACTCAACCACTTTGAGCTCACTCAAAAACGGTGATGCATGGGGTTTTGGGGTTTTGGGGTTTTGGGGTTTTGGGG
>Ga0208544_10001601_pt1 | contig 15471 bp, 14 predicted proteins | sample DEB08_DNA_9_FD_184526 | JGI IMG/M metagenome (GOLD analysis project Ga0208544, IMG submission 184526) | Aqueous microbial communities from the Delaware River and Bay under freshwater to marine salinity gradient to study organic matter... | ecosystem: Environmental > Aquatic > Marine > Coastal ... | reverse complement strand
AGTCAGCCTTTGCCTGGGTTAAAAATATTGACCCGTGCATCCGAAAAATTTAAAATTCTCCTCCTTGCTTTTGATGTATTTATGTCAAAGAACTATGCTTTTTAAAAAGATGTGGGGTGTCGTTAGACTTTTATGCTATCTCCTATCAAAGTAATCATTGCACTTTTAATGATTTTCTTCGCTTTATTTGAGGTTATTCCAGTTTTAAAAAAGTTAAAATTTGGAAAAGATAAATTAGCAATTGGAGGGTTAATCAGCGGTTTTTTTGGCGGCTTATCAGGACATCAAGGTGCTTTGCGGAGTGCCTTTTTATTGCGTTATGGTTTGAATAAAGAAGCCTTTATTGCTACGGGGATTATCATTGCTACTTTTATTGACATTACCCGATTATCCGTTTACTTTTCTAGATTGTCCAAGCTGAATATTTTAGAGAATCTACCTCCTTTATTAACTGCCGTTTTTGCAGCTTTCTTGGGTGCATATTTAGGACAGCGATTACTCCAAAAAGTTACCTTGGAAGTGGTGCAATGGATAGTTGTGGTTTTAATTCTAATACTGGCAATTGGCCTTGGAATGGGGATTATATAGTACGGGAAGGACAGGGGTGATTGGTTCTAAAAATGGAATAAAAAAATTTCAATAGCAATGACAATTCCAATGGCAATAACAACCTCAATAAGAGGGGAATCAGATTTAAATTGACCATTTTAGGCTCTTTTTATCCGAATTGTGATTGAAATTGAAGTTGATATTGCTATTTAAGTTAAAAGATTAGAACTAATCACCCCTGCCGGGAAGGAGGTGTCAATATTGCTTAAACTAGAAAAAACAAAAATATGAAACCATTTATCTTTTTCTTCATCGGGTTACTTTTTTGGAGTATCAAGGTAGATGCTCAAAGCTTTGGCAAGAACAAACCTCGATACAACAAAATGCATTTTGAAGTGCTGGAAACACCCACCTTCGAAATCAATCATTACTTAAAAAATGAACAACTGCTGACGGATTTTGCCAATTGGAGCGAACATTGGTACCAGATGCACCAATTAATACTAAAAGATACCTTCAAAAAAAGAAATCCAATAGTTCTTTATAATAATCATGCTGATTTTCAACAAACTTCTACCATTCAAGGGATGATAGGTATTGGAACTGGAGGAGTAACAGAAGGGTTGCGGAATCGGGTTGTAATGCCAGTAGCAATGACAAACCAACAGACACATCACGTGCTAGGACATGAATTGGTACACGCCTTTCAATACCATAAATTGATTGGAGGAGATTCTCTTTCTATTAGGAATATTCAAAATTTGCCCCTTTGGATGGTAGAAGGCTTGGCGGAATATATGTCCATTGGTCGGGTGGATGCACATACTTCTATGTGGATGCGAGATGCTGTTTTGCAAAATAAAATCCCCAGCATTCGGGATTTATCTAAGCCTGATTTTTTCCCTTATCGCTATGGGCAAGCATTTTGGGCTTTTGTGGCAGGAACTTATGGAGATACTATCATCGAACCTTTATTTGTAGCAACAGCTAAATATGGTTTAGAACCAGCACTTACTAAAGTATTGAAAGTTGGGTATAAAAACCTTTCTGAAATGTGGCAGACAAGTATGCGTACTTGGTACGAACCTATGCTAGGTGATAAAAAAGAAGCTCGTTTTGGCAATAAAATTCTGGATGATGAAAATGCAGGAGAAATGAACATTAGTCCATCAATTAGTCCTGATGGTAAATATGTTATTTTTTTTTCAGAAAAGAACTTATTCACTATTGACCTTTTTCTAGCAAATGCTCGTACAGGGAAAATTATCCGAAAAGTATCCAGCACCATAAAAGATGGGCATTTGGATAACCTCAATTTTATTGAAAGTACAGGTGCTTGGTCGCCAGATAGTAAGTTTTTTGCTTTTGTCGCTTTCAAAAAAGGAAAAAATGTATTGGTTATTAAAAATGTGGATAATGGGAAAACTATTAAAGAAACAGCTATTGCTGGGGTACCTGCTTTTAGCAATCCAACTTGGTCCCCCACGGATAATTCCATAGTGGTCTCTGGTTTAGTAAAAGGACAAGTTGATTTATATGCTTTTAACTGGAAATCAGAAGAAGTGAAACAATTGACCAATAACCGCTTTTCGGAAGTGCATCCAAATTGGTCAAAAGATGGTCAATTCTTAACTTTTTCGACCGATGAGCTTAGTATAACCAATGGCAGAACCCATGGTAAATGGGTACTCAATTTGGCTGTTTTGGACGTAACGGCTAACCAATTACAGCATTTCCCTGTATTCCCAGGAGCAGATAATTTGAATCCTGTTTTTGATGACCAAAATAATATCTGGTTTTTATCCAATCGGGATGGGTTCAGAAATATGTACGAATTTGATTGGCAAGAGCGAAAAGTTTACCAAAAGACACGTCTATTGGTGGGCATTTCTGGCATTACGCAGTATGCCCCTGCTATGTCTATTGGTAAAGATAATCGGGTAGTTTATAGTTATTACGGCGAAGGAAAGTACACCATTTTTCAGGGTAAGCCAGATAAATTTTTACACGAAGCAATTGACCCCGATGCTGTTGATTTTAAAACAGCTACTTTGCCTACGGTGGTGGCAGAACAAGTTGACTTGGTCAATACGCAATTAGCTCAATTGGATAATTGGCACCCCTTGCTAGCTGATAGCATTCGGAAGCGACCGTATGCTAGTAAGTTAGGCTTGGAATATGTTGGTGGTGGTGCTGGAATTGGCGTAGGTCAGCAAACTTTTGGAACCACTACTGCTATGCAAGGTGGCGTAGATTTGCTTTTTGGTGATATGCTGGGCGATAATAAACTCTATACGGGAATTGCCTTAAACGGAGAAATTTATGATTTTGCTGGGCAAATTTCTTATCTAAATCAAAAGAATAAATTTGGCTGGGGTGGTGGAATTTCCCATATCCCCTATCGTTCGGCAGGGATTAGTTTTCAAGGGATTGATACTTTGCAGTTTTCTGATAATATTAGAATTCCTGTAGCTAAATATTTATTAAATCAGTATCGACTTTATGAAGAACAGGCTAGTATCTTTGGACAATTGCCATTTTCTAGAAAAGATCGCATCGAAGGTGGGTTTAATTATTCCAGAATCCATTATCGGCTCGACCAATTCACCAATTATTATGATGCTTTTGGTAGGTTGATTGCCCAAGACAGAGAAAAAGGAGAAGTCCCTCCTGGCTTTGGCTATTTTTCGGTCAATGCGGCTTTTGTCCATGACAATTCCCATTTTGGAATCGCAGCACCATTACAAGGCAACCGTTATCGACTTGGCATAGAAAAATATTTTGGAGACTTAAACTTCTACAGTTTCTTAGCTGATTTTCGGCAATATTTACATGTCAAACCCGTCAGTTTTGCGGTTCGAGCCATGCATTTGGGACGCTATGGTCGAGATTCAGAAAGATTGACTGGTGTTTATTTGGGGTATCCGTGGTTTGTTCGGGGCTATGAATTTTCGCATAACGATGTATTATCCGAAAATCAAATTTCTTATAATCAATTAGTGGGTAGTAAAGTATTGATTGGCAATTTTGAAATACGGATTCCTTTTACTGGACCAGAACGTTTATCGCTCATCAAATCTAATGTGTTATTTACAGACTTAAATTTGTTTTTAGACGGAGGAGTGGCTTGGAATGAGTCTTTAACTGCGGAGGGTAATGGGAACGATGGCATTTTTGATACAGACGTAAAACCCGTTTTTAGTACAGGTGTTTCTGTTCGAATCAACCTATTTGGCGCTGGTGTTTTAGAACCCTATTGGGCAGTTCCTTTGCAGGGTAAAACAAGAGTAGTCTTTGGGTTGAATATTGCGCCAGGGTGGTAGACAGGAATCAAAGGCGAACTTTTTTAGAGAATAAAAATGGAACTGATTAAATCGGTCTAAAACTAAAAAAATGGAAAAGAAAGACTTAGAAAAAATGGATATATACAATTTGGCGATGGATTTGGGAGAAGCGGTGTGGCAACTCGTTCTAACTTGGGATGAATTTGCACAAGATACTATGAGCAGACCTTATGTACAAAATGTAGATGCTATTGCTTCCAATATTGCTTCTGGCTATGGCAGACAATCACCAAACGAAAAGCGAAATTATACGGTATTTGCCCGAAGTGCTGCGCTTTCTACTAAAGTATGGTTAGAAAAAGCGTACAGAAGAGGATTAGTAGAGGAAGAAACCTATCAGCATATAAAAGGCATGAATGAGAAAATGATTGGTAAATTATATGGCTATGTCAATTTTCTAGAAGAAAAAGGTGGCGCCACTCCTGTTCAGTCTATTCGAAGAAAACAGAAGTTAAAAAAAACTAAGCAAGAAACAACTTAGAACAATCAGGAAAGATACTAATAGTAAATCACTAACAACTAATCAATATTTATTATGAAAGAGATGAATGAAAGACTCCAAATAGATTATTGGGATACCATTAATCTTGAAACCTTACACTATCATTCCCGAGAATGGCTCTCGGAAATAGATTTTTGGAAAGATGAACTTCGTTTTATGCAAAATCTATTGCAAAAACATTTTTTATTCTTCTTTGAAAAGGAAGGGGTAACTGCTGTAAATGAACTTACTACTCGATTGTCTAGCACTTTAACCGAAGGGTTGAATCAATTAGAACAAGACGTGCAATTACACGAAAAACGGTTAGTCGCACTTATAAAATCTTCCAAAAAACAACGAGAAGATGCCTATCGGATGGAACACGGTCAGCTTGAAGATAGACTCAATCAATATGCTAAGCATTTTAAAAAGGTAAAACGAGAACTTTTCAAAATGGCAGAGGCAGTTTTAAAAGAAGAAAAAATGAAATTTCTGGCAAAATCTACTAAAACCTAGTCTCACAAGAGAGATTATTGGAGAAGTGGGTATACCAGTCCTAATTTTTAAGGCTAAAGGCAATTATCTATTTTAAAAATAATTAAGTGTTGGACAGGAATAAATATTATCGAATGCTATACTAGAAACGGTCAAGTTTTGTGAATTGTTAAGAAAATCTTAACAAAAATATAACTATTTGATTATCAATGTTAAAACTAACGTTTTGCAAGCATAAATCTTGGATTTAAAATCAAAATACTTGACCGTTCAGAGTATATAAAGTCCAACATAGTAGGCTTTTTATGCTATAAAACATAAACGGGAATCTCTAATATTAGAGACTCCCGTTTCATTTTTCATCATTTAATTATGTTGAAAAAAGTCAGGCTGCCTTTATTATGACTTCCTCTTTTATGTAATTTTTATAAAAAACTACATAAAGGTTCTGACTTAAACGAAATTACCTTTTTTCCCAATTTCTTTCCTTTTCAGGTAGAAAAATTTCCAAAAGTAATTGTCATTTTCGCCTAACTGGCATTCCAGTCTGTCTTTTATCGCTCACCTGATAATACAAATATACAAAGCTATTTCCTATACGGAATTGACAAAAATCATTAAATTCATTGAATTTTGTCAGTACATTTTAAAGAAAAAGGATTAAGGGTTTAGGGTGATTTCTTTATTAAAAGTTGAACAACTCCCTTTAAAAGGCTAATTAGTATAACTAGCAATAAAAAGGCAAGCATACCTGATAGCACTAGTCCAAAATTAGCTTTGACCCAAGGAATTTCTCCAAAGAAAAAACCAAGTAATAAATAAGTGCTAATCCATAATATACCTCCCAATATATTACACCAAGTAAAATCGACTATTTTCATAGCCGTTATTCCTGCCACAAAAGGGACAAAAGAGCGCATAAATGGAAAAAAACGACTTAATATAACTGCCTTTCCTCCATATTTTTCATAATAGGTAAAAGCTTTGGCTAGGTAGTGATTCCTTTTAGCTTTTTCTTTTCTAAATAATCGCACACCGACAAATCGACCTATCAAATAATTAGAAGTATTACCCAAAATGGTTGCTAAGGTTAACAAAATTAGAAGGATAGCAAGACTTAATTCGCCCGAAGCCGCCAAAATACCCGCAGAAAAAAGCAAGCCGTCTCCCGGAAAGAAAGTGACGACGACCAAACCTGTTTCTACAAAAACGATAGTGAAGAGAATTAAATAAGTCAATGTACCATATTGAGCAACCAAATCGCCAATCAATTCATCTGCATGAACCATCATTCTAAATAATTCTTCCATAAGTAAGTCGGCAGTTTTACAGTTATCAGTTAGCAGTCGCAAAGCGTTGATGACCAACTAGCCTATTCCAGCCTGTTTTTTTCTTCTTTAATGGTTAGCCAATGTAATAATCGGATAGACTGAATAATACCTAAATAATAAATCCGCCATCTCCATTTATAAAACCTTGATGCTTTGGATAAATCAGCTTGTAGCAATTCGATACAATCATTTTTAATGATTGTATCGAGTTGAGTTTGAAAATTGCTAACAATCAAAGAGTCAGAAATCTCGATATTTAGTTCAACACTTAGCAAATCACTTAAATCATTGAGGTTATACGAACCAATGGTACACCATTGATTATCTACTACCGCAACTTTTGCGTGCATAATGGCTAGTGGGTATTCATAAATTTTGATGCCTTTATCCAACAACTTTTCACAAAGCACTTTAACCGCAGCATTATAAAAATAAGCATCTGTCTTTTTGGGTAAAACAAGGCTCACGGCTACTCCTCTTTCGGCTGCTTTTTCCAATAGCCTAAGCATGTTATATTTTGGCAGAAAATACCCAGCGAATATTATTAGGGTGTTCTCCGCTAACCGAATGGCTTTATGATAACCTCTCCTTATCTCCAGTTTGCCCTTATAAAAGTCATTTACCTTGACTTCAATTTTTAGAATTGGTGCCCGCTTTTCTTTTTTCCACCAATCGCCAAGGTTTGTTTTTTTAAAATTTCTTTTATTTAAAATTCCAACTGCCAGATTATGTAGTTTTATGCAAATAGTTCCTTCTAAATACACCGCAAAATCTAACCAAGGCAATTTTGTCTCTTTTCCTAGATAGCGATTGGCAATATTGATACCGCCAACCATTGCTTTTTGATGGTCTGCCACCAGCAGTTTATGATGCAATCGTCTGCCGATTCTTAGGGGAAAAGAAAAATGAATTTTGGAAAAAAAATGAATCGTAATCCCAGCATTAATAAAGCGATTCAGAAAATCTCCTTTAATATGCCGACTGCCCACACCATCCACGACTAAAAATACTTGAACCCCCCGAAGACTTGCTTTAATTAGTGCTTCTTGAACTGCTTTTCCAGTTGCATCTTCATTAAAAATATAAACTTGTAGATGCAGCGTATGTTGAGCTTGGTCAATCATTTGAAGGTAGCGGGCAAAATAGTCCGTTCCACCTTGAAAAATTTCGCAAGAAGAAGTGGAAGAATTAAAGGCTGATTTTTGTATAATTGCTTCCTTCATCTCCCGTCTATGGCTTTTGATGTTCGATTTGCGTCCATTTTACTGTATTACCAATTTCATTTCTTGCACCTTTAAACGGGCTTTTAGCCAGTCTTCAATCTGCTTATTTTCTGCTGTTTTTGGTTTTATTTTGAACTGCACATACGCTAAAATCAAGGTGTCATAAGTTAAACTATCTAAATTAGAAACAATGGTAGATGCCACCGATAACTGGCTGATATTATTATTAATTGCCTTTATTTCTTGTGCTAAATCTGAAATAGGCATTTCCTTGGAACGGAAACGGATTATTTCTTCCTCCAGTAATTTAATTTTAGCATCTTTATTTTTAAGGGTAGCTTCATTCTTCTGGTATAGTTCTTCAATGATACCCGTTTTTAATTGTAAATTCATTTGTTCAATTGTTGCTAAATCAACCCCTTCTTCTTTTTGATATCCTTGTCGGATGTTTAATTGAACGCCTTTTAAATTATAATTTTCTAACCGTTTTTGTCGAGCTACAATCGAAACAGAATCAATGGGTTCACCAAACAAAGTTACTTCAATGAGCGCGCTGTCTCTTTCATAATGAAGGTTAGAAGAGATAACCTGACTGTTTTCAAATTTCATTTCCTGCTGTATAAACTGATTGGCATTTTTAACAAAAAGCGTTTTTTTGACCACATTATATCCTGTGTAAATGCTGGGAATAACCGCTGCTAGAACAAAAAATAGAATATACCTTTTAACCTTTTTCTCTCGTCCAGCATCTATAAATTCTTTTTTGCGATATCCCAATAATAGTACGATCAGATAAGTGGAAATGCTAATGAAAACACTATTGATAAAGAATAGAAACATTGCTCCCAAAAAATAATCCCATTGGGAAGTAGCTATACCAAAACCTGCAGTACATAGGGGCGGCATCAAGGCAGTTGCGATGGCTACGCCTGGAATCGCATTACTTTTTTCTTTTCTGGAACTGGCAATAATCCCTGCCAATCCACCAAAAAATGCAATGAATACATCCCAAAGGGTTGGAGCTGTTCTAGCTAATAACTCCGATTGTGCTACATCTAAAGGAGAAATCCAAAAATAGAAAGCAGAAGCGAGTACGCTAATAATGGTGGCGATAGTTAGGTTTTTCAGCGCAGTAATGATTAATTCAAAATCATAAATACCAATTCCCAGACCTATGCCCATTATAGGACCCATTAATGGAGAAATTAACATCGCACCAATCACAACAGCTGTACTGTTGACATCCAAACCTACAGAGCAGACCAAAATGGCAAAAATCAAAATCCAAAGATTTGCTCCCCGAAAGACCACGTCTCCTTTAATATCTGCAATGGTTGCTTTTTCGCTAGCTTCATCTTCGTGCAAATTGAAACGATCCTTAAAAAAGAGTTGAAAATCTTTAATGATATTTTTAAAGGGGTATGCTTTAGTTGGCATAGCTAATTTTTCGTTGTTTATATTATTCTACGAATAAACACAAACGGGAACCCATCCTAAAATGAGTTCCCGTTTCATTTTTCAGCAAAAACGGTCTGCTAAAAAACGCCAAGTTACCGTTATTGAGACTTCTGCTTTCCTTGATATTTCCGAAGAATTATCAAGTTGAGCATCTGACTAAAAAATCCTGCCTTTTTCCCCTTAGCCACTTTGAAGCAGCATTGGAAAATGTAATTTTTCACTTAGGCAGTCAAAATAAATAGTACAACGATATTCCGACAAGAATCGGAAGGAGTCGTTGGTTCGTAATACTTTGAAAATTGCCATCCGTTACTTGTACTTTTTCCTAAAGTTTCCAAATTTAGGGTTGTTTAGCCTAACCTGCTTCCAGGTCTGTCGTTTATCTCTCACTTGATAAAACAAAGATAAGGTAGGAAGAATCCCTATTAATTGACAAAAATCAATAAAAAGAGGTGATTTTCATCAATTTGTTATTTGAATACGGTATCTAATCAATAACGAATAACTGCTACCTCTAATACATCGGGTGATGCTTTCCAGCCTCGGTCTTCGTTGATTTTGAGGGAGATGGAAAAATTGTTATTTTTTAGCTATTAAATTTAGGAGGAAGGTTCAGTTTTTTTAGTTTTTCTTTTTTTAACTTTATTTCTATCCTCTTCTAATCTGAGTCGTTCATCTCTTAGTAATAACCAATAGCTTAAGCCTAATCCGATGATAACAAAACCCGTTGCAAAAATGTATTGATAAGAAACAAAATTAAAATCAAAAACAATAACTTTTCGGGCAATAGCCATTAGGGCAGTCGCAATGACCAGCTTTACTTGAATGGTATCTTCGTTCATGTATAAAATGATGTTCTCATAAATTTCTACTCCAATTAAAACAATTAAAAAAGAACCAAAAATCTTCAATAAATCATTCGCTTGTAAAAACATGACAGGAGGAGTCATCAATCTTTCGTAAATAACATAAACCACATCAATGATACTCCAGAATATGACTAAGGTCATTAATAGCGCCAATGCTTTAATGCCATATCTGATGATGCCAAAAAGCCTTTTTTCAAAAGAATCAGATTCGTCGGGTTGTGAGTCTTTAAATCTATTCATTGCTTTTTTTTATTCCAAAGAGCTTAGTGCTTGCAGAACTTTCCCGATAGCTATCGGGATGGAAGCACTTCTCATACGATTTATTTTAGAATATACACTAATAAATATCTTGAATTATGGAGCAATAGGCTTTTTTTTATTAGGCTCTTAATAATTCCAAACTAGCATTTGGCGTGTTAAAGTTTTTAAAGCTTTCGTATAGGTTAAAGATTCTTTCTTCTGGGTTAGCGAAAGCAATCTCTTTTTCTTTTATTGGTGACATCAATCGAACTAAGCGTTTTCTGCTTCGTAACAAACGCATTTTTGTAGCACTAGGACTGATATTTAGAGTATTCGCAATTTTTTGAATAGAAAAACTATCTCGATAACGCATTAATAATATCATTTTATCCTCTGTAGTTAATAATTCAAAGCACCTTTCTAATTGTTCTAGTTTTAATTCTCGAAGTATTCTATTCTCCATTTCGGTATTAGCGGTTTCCATATCGTAAACGACTACGGAAACTTCATAGCGTTCTTTCTTTTTACTCCGTAAAAAACTCATGCAGGTATTATAAGCGATAGCATTGACCCAAAAACTAAAATCTGATTTTCCTTGAAAGGTATCTAGTTTGCAAAAGACTTTTATCATGGTATCATGGGTCAAATCTTTGGCTAAATTTGGGTCTTTCAGGATACATAAACATTTATAGTAAATTCTATCGACATATCGGTCATAAAGCACTTCTTGATATTTTGTTGTTTCTGAGTTAAGAATTTGCTTGATGATTGCTTTATCGGCTAAATCCTGAAATTGTGTGTTATTTGGTTTGCTTATAAACATGATTTCTTGCTTTTGTGTGATTAAAGCCTATTCATCTTTATGGAAAGTACTAACCAGAAGGAATTTGAGATAAGTAGGGCTGACTTTTTGACACTAGTCTTGGAATCAAAATTTCAAGGGCATTAATCTATGCTATTAAGTTTTAATCTGTCTGTCTTCCAATTCTAAAAACGCCTGTTTGAGTTTTTAGGGAAGACTATTTTTTAGGTATAGGTTACATTTTGGCTATATGAACCTTATTACTTTTTGCCATGGGGATATCGAACTCCGCATAAGCGCCTGATGCGTCAATAAATGCCCCTTTCTCTCCATTTTTTAACTCAATGGCATAGACCATACTGGTATAGTCGGAATCAGAATCAGATTCTACTCTAATTGTTTCTGCAATGGTAAAGTCTTTAAAAGGATAAATTCTATTAGTGTTTGCATGAAGCACTCCCTTCTCCTTCAAATAAAACGCTGTTCCGAATCCCTTTTCCTTTAAATAATCTAGCACTTCTATAATATTATCCATTGATTTCATTGATAAAAATTTAATGTTAAAAAAAAATTGCATCAACCTTTCTAATCAATTGTTATTCAAAAATATAGGAATTGCCTTGTTGGATTTGTGACTTTTGTCAAAGTTTTTAATGATTTTTATCATCCTTTCATTTTTTCAAACATACTCGGAAGAAACATAAAAGCTTTCAAAAAGAATATACAGAGGCATATAAACAGGCTATTAAAAGTTAAGATTTTTTTATACGCATATTATCAGTATAACCTTCTACCATTACTTCCAATTCAGGACTAGATATTGCTTAGACAAGAACTTAGGCTGACAAGGCAGTAGAATCAGCCAAATAATTTACAGCCCCAATAAATATGGCGATGACGGATTACCCGTCATTTCAAACATGGCAGACTACTAGTAAATTTTTGAAGTTTATATATTATTATTTTATGGTTATTCAATGATGTATTTTTTTCATCATTTAGATTAGGTGCAACTTTACGGTCGCAAAGTCAGCGGTAAAATAGCTATTGGTAACTTTGAAATAAATGATAAAAGTTACGCTTGAAAAGTGATGAAAATCATAGGGCTATTATTTCTAGAATAAATTTTAATATGGATGCTTTGCAAAGTATAGTAAATGTTTATGCAAACATTCAGTTCTTTTTAGCCCATCTTTTCTTATTTGTAATGCTATTTATTTTTTAAAACCAATAAAGGTATCAGCGTTTCTTTTGCAAGTTGTTTAGTCAAGCTTGCATCAAAAATCTTAGAAAAAAATCGCCGTTTTTGTGGAAATAGGGCAATCATATCCGACCCAGTAAATGCCCGATATTCTTCAATCACTTTAGCTTTATCGCCTGGTAATAATTGGAAAGTCAGATAGTCCCACTCTTCCGTTCTTTCAAAACTCTTCATTAGGGCATTCATTTTCTCAATGGCTAATTTGCCCGCCAAGGCATTGGGATAGACGTGCAATAGATGTACAGTTGACCCAAATGCTTTTGACCATTCCATCAGATAGTCGATGGCTTTTCTGTCATGGGGTTCAAAATTGGTGGTATAAATGATTTTTTTGATACCCCAAAAAGTCGAATTGGGCGGAATAAGTAAAACTGGACAAGTTGCATCATTTAGTACTTTTAAAGCTACACTTCCGAATAAACGGTCAGTAAACCGTTCTTGGGCAGTACCCATTACTACTAAATCAAACCCTTTTGATACTTGAGTCTCCAGAATCGTATTGGCAATAAAACCTTTACTTATATGAAAATTCAAAGGGATGCCTTTGAACGATTTAGAAGTGTTTTCTTCAGCAAAGACCTTTGCATCTTGTAGTTCTTCCAGATATTGGTCTTCCGATAATTCTGGAGTGTAATCTGCATAATCAAAATCCAAATAGCGTTCTTCATCGATTATCTCTGCCAGCGTATCTTGGTTGTAAACATGCAGGAGTGTGATGGATGCCTGAAAATATTTGGCTAGTTGGAGCGTGTATTTCCATACATTTTTGGAATGTTTTCCATAAGCTGTGGTGAACAATATTTTTTTCATGGATTGCAATGATTTTTGAAAAATTTTACATAAAGACTCAGAAGTACTATTTGGTCACTTAGAGATTTTTTGTAATGTCTTTTCAGGTGGCCATAGTGATAATTTTATTGAATAATAATTTGGGGAAAGTGACCATTTTAGGATTTACAGTCTCTTTATCACAAACTAAAAAATTATACTACATGAATTTCGCATTCTCAATAGCATGGAAAATAAAACTACTTTAGAAAAATAACCACCAAAATTAAACCTAACTATGGGAGAAAAAATACAAGTCGCCTTTGAGGAATTTATGGAGTCATTAATCGTTCTATTGCCTAATTTCTTGGCAGGACTGGTCGTTTTTCTACTATTCTGGACATTTGGCTTTTTTATCAAAAAACTTTTTGCCAAAGGGGCTGCTACTCGTTGGAAAGATTCCATATTGGCATCCTATATTGGCAAATTATTAGGTTGGACTTTTTATTTGATTGGTAGTATTGCTGCTTTACATATTATGGGCTTTGGTGGTGTGGCGAATAGTTTGATGGCTGGTGCAGGTGTTTCAGCGATTATTGTGGGTTTTGCTTTTAAGGATATAGCGGAAAATTTTTTAGCTGGATTATTATTATTGGTCAGCCGACCTTTCGAAATCGGTAATATCATTGAAGTAAGTGGTGCAAAAGGAACTGTTCGAGAGATGGATATTCGAACTACCCATCTCAGAAATATAGAAGGAAAAGATATTTATATTCCGAATTCTATGATCATTAAAAATCCAGTTATCAACTATACCAAAGATGGGTTGCTAAGAATGGACTTTTTAATTGGATTAGATGTACCAACGGATATTGCCAAGGTTAAAAAAATGCTCCTAGAATACCTTAGCAAGCAACCAGAAGTGCTTAAAACACCGGAATATAATGTACTCACACAAAATCTTGGCGAGTTTACGGTAGATGTAAAAGTCTTATTCTGGATTGATGTTTTTAAAAATAAAAAAATATCACCTTCCTATCTTGGAGAAACAATAAGAAGCCGTATTATGAGAGAAATAAAAGACCTTTTATTGGAAAACGGCTATAATCTTCCCTCTCAAGTTATAGAACATAAGATGTACAATGATGCTGCTCCGTTAAAAATAGAATCGAAATAGTAGGCATATAGAATGCCTTTTACCAATAGTAGCCACCAATTATTAAAGAAGGTATTTTTCATAATTATTCGTTTTTTGCCCCAAGGCTATCGGAAGATATAGTAGAATTTGGTAACAAAAGTTACTAGTGGTTCAAGTCATAAGTAATTGATAAAAATCAAGGCTTCTTACTGACATAAATCACTACCTACCAACTGGTCAACCTATAATTTTCATTATTATTTAACCAAAAAAACGTTAATCATGGGTTTAAAAAAGCAGTTTATAAAATCAAAAAATAAGGTTAAGGTTACTTTCCAATTACCTGCTAAAGCAGCTGATGGTGGTAAAGAAGTAAAAGTTGTGGGCGATTTCAATAAATGGTCTTGGAAAACAGGGCTGTTAATGAAAGTGCAAAACAACAACTATGTTGTCTCCAAAGAATTCCCAATGGGACAGTCTTATCAATATCGCTATTTGATAGATGATCGAGATTGGGAAAATGATTGGGATGCCGACGGTTATGAATTAAACCCTTATGGTGTGGATAACTCTGTCTTGGATACGTCTATTCAAGAACCAATTGGAGAACCAGCATATTAATTTAAGGAATTAAAAAATTATAAGCTCAGGCATTCATTTTTGAATAATTGATACCATTCAAAGCTGGATGCCTGAGTTATAAATTACCTCAAGTATCAAGCAATTTTGATTGTTTTTGCAATACTCTTTTTAGCTAGTGTTTTAGCTAAGGTAATTTTTAAAACACCATTTTCATACTTCGCATTAACGCTGTTTTCTTTTACATTTTCGGGCAAAGTAAAAAAACGTTCAAATTGATTGTAGTTAAATTCTCTACGGGTATAAGTGTCTTCTTTTTCCGCTTTACTTTCCTCGTGGTCTGCTCTAATACACAATAAGCCGTTTTCTACGGTCACCTCAAATTCATCTTTTTTCAGTCCAGGTGCCAATACCTCTATTTCGTACGCATTGGTAGTATCCTTGATATTAACTGCTGGTATCGAAGCATTGTTGAAAAATTCATTCACCGAAAAATCTCTTCCAAAAAAATTATCCAAATCCCAAAAGGAATCCATAAATGACCTCATGGAAGGTAAAGTAGGTGTGGTTCTTTTTTTTCTAAGTGTTGGAAATAACATAGTAAATTAATTTTTAGTGAAAAATAAAATTTAAGACTCTAGATGATTTCTTTTGGTCATTCATCTAGAAAATCGGATAGTATCCTTAGTTAGTGTTAGCAGAATTAAAAGATTACATGTCAACAGTACTATAATTATTAAGGACAACTACCATTTGAATAAATACGCTATAAAATTCTGTAAATCAATTAATTGAAGTAATGACTTGGTTCAACTACATATTTTACGGAAAATATATATGTTAATAAAATTCTACCATTGCACGAGCTTTAAAGCTTTCAAAATCTAAAAATCCATAAGCCCTACGTTTAATGAGTTTCAATTTATTATTAGT
>Ga0208544_10001600_pt1 | contig 15481 bp, 15 predicted proteins | sample DEB08_DNA_9_FD_184526 | JGI IMG/M metagenome (GOLD analysis project Ga0208544, IMG submission 184526) | Aqueous microbial communities from the Delaware River and Bay under freshwater to marine salinity gradient to study organic matter... | ecosystem: Environmental > Aquatic > Marine > Coastal ... | reverse complement strand
GGCAATAATGTTGTGCCAGATGGTTTCATTCTCTTGCCATTCGCCGCTATCATCTTTGTAGCTGTCAGTCGTAGCAACTGATACCGCTACAAATTCCGTTGATTCTGTTTTGATAAAACGGGCTTCGCTGCCCATATTTCCAATTAAAGTAACGCTGTTATTAATAGCCATGTGGTTTTACTCCTTGTGGTTAAATTCGTGTTCCCATTAAGCCCGAATGAAAAACCAAGTCAAATGCAGGAATTAGCGGCTTTTTCCCCTTCAGAAAAAATGCAATTCTGTAAATCCCTTCAGACGGAAGGGGCTGCACCATTGACTAGGATTAAATGAGGGTAAAACACCCCCTAATTTAGCCCACAAGAGGGAAAGGCGGCTCTAGGCTGGTAACGGTTGGATTGAGTGGAGATAGGCGCAGAAACAGCTAAAAACGCTATCCTGCTAACTGTTTTGGCGGTTGGTTCGCTTTAAGTGCGGCGTTTAAATCCTCATAAGGCGCAAACAGGCTACTTTGAGAAACCACCAACTGCCCAAATTCTTCTTTAAATCGTTCCGTATGTTTCTGCCCTGCTTCGTCATTATCGAGAAAAGTGTAAATCATAGCATAAGCACGGCTCTTTATAAACTCGATAGCTCGGTTATAAGAAGATAACGAATGTAGAATAATCGTATCTCCTGCAAGCTCCTGAACGCTATACATAGCACACAAGCTTAAAAAGTCGGTCATGCCCTCTACAATATTCAAGCTACTGCGTAGCGGCTGGCTGCCCTCGATAATAGTAATATCACGGGCTATCAATGCCGATTTGAATTTATATTCATCACTAGCGGCTCGAATTTCATAACCGCCGCTGCGGTTCTTCATGCCAAAAGCAAAAAATTCTTTATCCATTTTCTTATTAAAATAACGGACTTCTAAAAGGTAACGGCTAATGAGTGGACGGGGGATGCTCCGCTCTTTAATCAAATAGCGGTAAATAAGTGGATTAGCTACGGGCGTAGCTCCTATAAATTCTAATTCCCTATCTGCTAAAATTTGCGGCGACTGCTGCGCAGACTGACCGTAAGAAGAAAAAAGATTTTGTTGGTTCTCCCCTACCCTCTTTGGCTTGGGAGAGGTTTTAGGCGTTCCGAAATAGAAGCTCTCCAAATAGCGCAAAGCCTTTTTAAAATTGCTATGCCCTTGGTAGCGTAAAATAAAATCAATGACTGTGCCGCCACTATCGCCAAAATCATTCCATACCCAAGGATATTTTTCTCCCCTTGAGATATTAAAAGACGGGCTTTTATCTTCTCTGAATGGAGAATGATAAATAAGCTGGTCGCCCCCCTTCTTGATAGCTACAGGCTCAAAGCCCATACGAGAAAGTAACTCTGGAAAATCTAAATTATTGGCTTGGGTGATATTCATAAGTATATACTCATATAATTATTTACTCATATACTCACAACTTCCCCTTACTCTCTAAATATACTCTGGCACAATGCAAATAAAAATGGCGCAAAGATTTTATATCTTCTTCAAAAGCAGCTTCCTTTAGTTTCATATACAGACTTTTGGGGGTATCTACAGACACCCTAATAAGCTGCTCTTTTTCCTTCTTTGTAGGAATTTGCTTTTTAACCTCTGGCTTATTATGCAACTCGGTTGCCGCTTTTTCTATTTCGGAAGGGTCTATTTCCCTTTTCCCTATCAAACTGGATAAGCTTTTCTGTTCTCTTTTTGCCATAACTAACCCGTTATTAAATTTACTAATGTGGTTTCAATTTCTAAGCATAATTCCTCAACCTCTTTTTTGGCTTTCTTATCATCCCATTCTAATACAGTAAGACCATATTTACTTGAACGCCTGTGTGCTACCCTATCGTCTAAGGTTGATTTCAAAGGAATAATTCCCTCCTGTTCAAAAAGAGTAATTGCTTCCTTCATTTCTAAATCTTCATTATTTCTACCTGAATATTTGTTTAAGACGGTAAAGGCATAAATATTTCTCACACCTCCAAGAATAGACTTAGCATCCTGATAACGGCGAATGAATTTCTGAAAACTTCGTAAGTCATCAATAGAAGGAGTTAAAGGAATCAGCACAAAGTCAGATATTAGAATAATTTTTGTCGTTACTTCCTCTAGCTGCGGAACACCATCAATAATAATAACTGAATAACCATTATCCTGATGGGTCTTTATATCCTTGGGCAACCCCTCCATTGTGGACATAGGAAAAACATCAACTCGATATTCTCCATTCTCTCGGCGTTCCTTCCATTCACAAGTAGTACGCTGCACAATATCTGTATCAACAATACAAACCTTTTCACCTTTAGAAGAGAAATAAACAGCCACATTTCGGGCAACGGTGGACTTTCCAACTCCACCCTTTAGATTAGAAACTGCAACAATCATAGACATAGATTTTGCCCCAAAGGTAATAAAATTTAATCATATACTCATATAATTAAATGAGTATATACTCACTAAATAGCTGTATTCAAGGCTTATTTCATAAGTATATACTCATTTACTCATAAAAAGACGTTTTACGCTTTTATCAAGTTCCGTTTATGCGGCACAAAATTATGATGCTCCATACGGCAAGAATCGCTGCAATACTTAGCCCCCTTACGCTTATGGCTTATATCCGTTGAACAGTTCAGGCATAAACGTTTATCGGTTAGGTCATTATCCGTTACTATATTCGTAACGGTTTCTGGTTTATCCGTTAAACGGTTAGGTGATAACCGATAACGTTTAAGCCAGCCTTTCCGTTGCAACCAGTTAAACGGTTGTACGATAAGCGTATAACCAATATCTAGCAAACCGTTACCCAATCGGCTAAATACGTCAAATATCAGCATGAACATACGGGCATTATTTTCAATCACCTGTTGCCCGTATTTCCTGCGGTGTTCCCGTAAAACATAAGTCAGAATAAGCGAAAGAATACCGCAGCCTAAAGTCATGCAAAGCAGGATAGTATTTATTTGGCTCTCTCGTTCTTTCCGTTCCTGTTCTAACTGGTCGGTGTTTTTCTTGACCGCCAACAATAATGAATCGTTAGAAAGCTGATAAGAAAGGGTAGGGGAGAGCGAAGCCTGTAAATTACTCTGGTGGTTTCTGGCAGTTGATACAATTTTATCCCCTTCCTCAATAGCAGCGAGTATGCCATTTCGATAATCTTTATAACGTTGCGGACAACGGCGGCACTTCCAAAAGAATGCTTCGGAGTTATTTCGTCCACGCTGATAATCTTTTTTCCAACTTTCAGACCCTTTATTGACTGCGGCAGCTATCAACCTACCTTTTTCAGCTAATGCCCCTGTAATGAGCTTATTTTGCGTTTTTGGAGCATCTTGCAAAATAGCAAAGGCTTGGGATTTCAAACTGCTATCTTGTGCCATTGATTTAGCAACCATCTGATTGAATCCAGACAGATGCGTTTTTCCTGCCAATTGGTTACTGATAAAATAATTGGAAACCAGCGAGAGGGCAAGCGTAGAAGCCAAAGCAACCAAAGCAAAGACCCAAACGGGGCGTTTACTGTATTTTTTATTTTCACCGTCCTTTCCTTCTTCTTCATCCACATTAGACGCAGAAGCTAAAGCGTTAGCTAATACCCAATCAATTGCTGCCCAGCCCATTGCAACAAAGAAAATCTTTGTCAGCAATTGCAGAAGGGGTAGGGTAGGGAATAGAAGCTTTCCAATATGTGCGCCTATCATGTGAGTAACGAGAATAGAACCAAGAGCCAAAACAGAAAGTAAGAATTTACGACCATAGACGAATGCCCATTCTTGGTAATAGGCACTCAGCAAAGTTTGAGGATTTTGCATAAGTTTGTAGTTTCAGAAATGAAATAATTCCCTGATTGAGCAAGCTTAGCGGTGCAGCTCTTTCAGGGTTTTTTGTTTGCACATCTGCCCATCATAAACAGAGAAGCACAAAACATATCAGTACAAATATAATAAGTTTTTGGAATATTTACGTAAAAGTCTATTTACGTAAATTCGTAAATAATAAAAATAGCGTTTCCGTAAAGCTGATTAATTAAAAAAATTGGTATTTTGTGGGCATGGGAAAAGATAAAAAAGTAACAGTTCGCACTCCTGCAACGGTCTATATCAAAATGCTGCAAAGAGCATTTGAGCTTAATCTTACCAATAGGGAATATTATTTAGCAGTCGCTATGCGAGATTTAGGGTTAATAGGAGAGGGCGAAGAACTTACAGAGGAAAACGCTGCTAAAATCAAAGCCCATATTAAAGAGCTTGACCAAGAGGACAAAAAGAATAGCCCATCCTCAAAACCTCATAGTTCGACCTGAAAAGGTTGCCTTAAGCTACCACATCACTCTTTTGGTTATAAAAATCAATGCCTAAAGCCTACCTTTTACACATAATCTGTGTCAATTTGGCAGAAACATAACTAAATAATTCAAATAAAATAAAAGTATATACGAGCAAGATTTGTTATATTTTTTCTTTTTACGGTCAAAGCCCCGCAGGGTCAGTTAAAATTTGTTTGCGGTAGCAAACGCCGCTTATCCACATTTCAAGTTGCTCTATAGGTACTCTATAGGAAGATTATATAGGGGTTATAGGGTTGGGTGACAAACTTCACGTGGGAAAGGTGACAAACTTCACGTGGAAGAGTGACAAACTTCACGTGGATTGAGTGACAAACTTCACGTGGATAACTTTTAAAAGGAGTGAGTTATCAACAAAGGTGACAAACTTCACGTAAGTCACTCCTGTTTGGAAGTAAAAAAGTACGCATTTTTGAGAAAAGTGACAAACTTCACGTGGATAAAAGGCTTTATTTTGCATTTACAGAAAATAAAGTGACAAACTTCACGTGGATTATTTAGCTATTCCTAGGTGATAAGTAGTTTTTTTCTCGATAGGAGAGAGAGAATTATGCAACCAGAACCCCTTATTATGTTCTTCCTTAATTTTAGCATTAGGGTACTGCATTAGGGAAAGGGCTAGATATTTTCTAAATACTCGCTTAAATTCAGCCATTCTTTTATAGTGACCTCCGAATTGGTCTTTAATAGCTGCCCAAGTTATAAATTGGGGCTTCTGTTTATTTATTCGATGTAGTCTTTGAGCTAACCAAGCATAAATATCTAACGCCATTGCATTATGCGCTAGTGCAGCTAAAGCACGTTCATCTAAAGGAATAGCGTGATTACTAAGACTATTAAAATAGTCATCGGTTAGACGAATATTAGAAGTCCATAATACACGCTGGCGGTCATCTTTTGGAAACCAGATATCAAAGGCTTTAATAATCTTCAAATCAATCTGCACACCTCTGTTTTCATCTTTATAACCAAGACTCAAAGTTGATACTGTCAATCTGCGTAATTGTTTTTTAACTTCGGCAATAGTACGCCCATCAACATTCAACCCTATGCGTCTAATAAAAGCACTCATACTGTCCTCAACATCTACAACAGGTGATTGATTACGAATTGCTTCACTATTGATATGAGCTAATATTAGTCTAGCTTTTGCTCCATAAGGAATACCTACTTTTTCATAATCTTCTGTTTCAGGATTGAATGCTTGATTGGCTTGAATTGCCAAATTAACATCTCCTTGCTTATGCTTCCAAATATTTACATCATCACCAAGATTCCGATACGGTAAAAAGGTCTGGCACAAAACAGAATGTTGGAAAATAGCATCTTCAATTTTCCCTTTGAAAGTCATAATATCGACTTGGGAATTGAACATCCTTTTATTTATAGGAGTAATTTTTCCATGTTTTTTATCATCTAAAGCCATAATAATTTTACATTAGTTTATAAACTTAGAGTGTCAAATATAAGGTATAATAAGAACATAAATTTAATTTGAGTATATACTCATATAATTATATACTCAAATATCTATTTTATGACCAAAAACGACAAACTGAACGTACATTTGGTCGTAAAAAATTATTTTGTGTCTGAATTTGGAAGCTGATTCAATGGGGGAGGGGCTACCAATACACCCATTTGATAGATAGCTATTTCGTTCAATCGCTCTAACCTTTCCTCTTGGTCTAACCCCACCTTAATAAATTCTGCATTTAAGTTCTCCAGATTAGAAAGCACTAGAAGCTGCTCACCTGTAGCATGGTCACGAATATTACCCTTCTTATCAGGATTTTGTGAACGCCACATTTTCGCCGTCATTCCAAAGAGTGCCATATTCAATAAATCCGCTTCACTAGCGTAAACAATACCCCGTTGCTTTGCATTTAACCGAGGGGGCAAAAGATGCTGCTGTACTGCATCCGTATGAATACGATAATTAACTTTAGCAAGAGTTCGCTTAATATGCCATTCAAGCGTTGCCTTCTGTGCTTCTGCTTCAATTTCCTTTAATCGTTGAAATTCCTTTATAAGATAAAGCTGAAAGGTAGGACTAAGCCAGTAACAAAAATTAATCGCAATATCTCTATGAGCAAACGTACCTCCGCCATAGCGTCCTGACTTAACAGTTATGCCAATAGCATTAGTAGCAGTTATCCATTTCTTAGGAGTCAGGTTAAAGTTATTTGACCCTGCCTGATTTTTAAAGGTAACGAATTCGTTAGGTTTAAAATTCGGATTGTGTAGCTGTTCCCATACTCCCAAAAACTCAACGGTATTCTTATTACGCAACCAACTGTAAATCGAAAATTCATCATCAAATTTTTTCATTATGTCGGTTAATGAAATATAATCATCAATACCTTTTTGGGGTAATAGGGTAATTTCCCCCCCTTGAACTGTGATTGTTTTTTTCTTTCTTGCCATGTGTGTAGTTCCTATATTTTTCTAATCAGAAATTTACTTAATTATTCAAATTACGGCAAACTTCACGCTGCCTATTCTTCGGCTTCTTCGCTATCTAGTTGCTCGATGCGCTCCCATGCCTGATTGAGCGCATTGTTTAAATCAGAAAGTATAGCTTTTAATTTCTCTGCCTGTTCCTGTATTCCATCAATACAATATTCCACCGCATTTACTGCGTCTGATATATCCTCAATGCTATATCGAGCGTCATTACTGGAATCCATCACCTTTCGATGGAGTTCGAGTAAATCATCCCGAACCTCTGGCGGCTCATAGCCATTATCCGCTAAATAGTGGCGCATCTTATCCAGATGCTCCACCGCCACTAATAGGGTAGTGCTATCAAATTCATTATAGAGTTCTTCCGATAAAATCTCATTTCGACTCTCTGCCATAGATGAAAATTTTTATTATGCCTTACTAGGGTACAAATTGTACCCCTGTTGAGTTGTCCGATATTTTCGTACAACTGAAAGAGTGATACAAACTTCACGCACTCACCATAACCTCGATACAAGGTTACGCCGTTCTGCTCCCTGCACGGTGGTATAGATAGCGGTATTGCGTAAGAAACTATGCCCCATAAGCTGCTGTATCTCTGTGAGGGGGATATTATTCTCCACACAAGCAATACCGAACGCATGGCGCAACCCTTTGGCACACGCTTTTTTGCCTGTCAGTTCTGCCTTATCCATGATGGTTTTTATATAGCGTCTGGCGGTGCGGTCGGTGAAGCTCCAAAGCCGTTTACTATTATTGTCCTTATTCTTTTTGAGCTTGCGCAAATTATACGCCGATGCCAAGCCCTTTAAATAGGCTTCGGGCAGGGGAATATGGCGGTAATGAATTTTGCCCCGTTTTTTCAGGCTGCGGATTATCACCGATTCATTATCAAAATCTATATGCTCCAATTGAAGGTTTAACGCTTCGCTTAATCTGCACCCTGTATAATAAATCATCAGGGCATAATATTGGAGGTCATTCTCAAAGCTTGCTGCCGTCAATAGGAAACGCTGGCGTTCCTCTGCATTGAGATAAAGCCGTTCTCCTGTACCACTATGATAGAGCTGTTCCATAAAAACCTAATTTGCAGCGAATGTAGGACAATATAGGGAATAAACCAAATGGAAAAGGCAGGAATTTAGGGAGAGTGGGGGGCTGTTTTGTCCTGCTCTGGTAAGCATACTAGGACAATCATTAAAAAAGTGAGTATATTATCTATGTTAAGCACTTATACCTTATAGAAAGAAAATACTTATGAGAATAGAATTCCAATACTTAAAAAACAATGCTGAAAAACCTGATAATATTACAATTACTGATGTTCCTTTTAAAGTAGATGAGAAATTTGAAATCCCCCAAAGAGGGGATTATGTAATGTTACCTATAAGTTCCCCTAAAAATCTAGAAGGAAACCGCAAACATTTTGAAGTTATTGCAAAACACTTTTTTTATACAGAGAAAGAGCAACTAGACCATATCATAATAATAGTGAAAGATGCTCCAGAACTTCCTGAAATGAATTTCAGAGAATAAACTAAAACATTAGCTGTCTTCCTAAACCAGCTTCTCAATAGTTTTCAATACATTTGCCTTTCTTTAATAATTTATAACGCTGCTCATGGATTTTGTGCTAGAGCTTTGGTTATACAACCAAAGAGAACCAGTATGAGTGAATCCAGCGAAGCAGCTATTATTGTAGATTCTGTGGAGTTAGTACCGCAGCTTATCCATAATTCTGAATTAATGTCTGACAGCCATAAGAAGCAACTAGAGCAACAACTCTGGAACATTGCCAATACCCTACGGGGCAAAATGAACGCCGATGAATTCCGTGATTATATTTTAGGGTTCATCTTTTACAAATATCTCTCTGAAAAAATGCACCTCTACGCCAATAAGCTATTGAAAGAGGACGGTATCAAATTTGAAGATATTGATGAAAATAGCGAAGAAGGGCAGGAATATATGGCTGCCATACGGGAAGAATCCGTATTGCAATTAGGATATTTTTTGAAGCCTTCTGAATTGTTCCATGCTGTAGCTGAACGAGGAAATGGCAACGGGAGCAAAAACTTCATTCTCGATGACTTGCAAAAGATTCTCAATAACATTGAGCAAAGCACAATGGGAACGGAGAGCGAAGATGATTTTGATAAGCTATTTGAAGATTTAGACCTGACTTCTACCAAGCTAGGGCGTACTGAAAAAGACAAGAACACGCTGATAGCAAAGGTACTTTCCCACTTAGATGCCATTAATTTTGATTTAGAAAATACAGAATCCGATGTTTTAGGGGATGCTTACGAGTACCTTATTGGACAGTTTGCAAGTGGAGCAGGGAAGAAAGCAGGGGAGTTTTACACGCCGCAGGAGGTATCTAAAGTTCTGGCAAAGCTAGTCACTACAGGAAAGACCAAATTAAAGTCAGTCTATGACCCAACTTGTGGCTCTGGCTCTTTGTTACTGAGGGTAGCAAAAGAAGTAAAAGAAGTATCTAGCTTTTACGGGCAGGAGCTAAACCGTACTACCTACAACCTTGCCCGAATGAATATGATTTTGCACGATGTGCATTACCGTAAATTTGATATTCGACAAGAGGACACGCTAGAACGACCGCAGCATATAGATGAACGGTTTGAAGCGGTTGTTGCCAATCTCCCTTTTCTGCCAAATGGAGTGCCAACCCGTTACACATGAGCGATGACCGTTTTAGCCAATACGGACGGCTTGCGCCAAAATCAAAGGCAGATTTTGGCTTTATTCAACACATGGTTCACCACTTAGCAGAAAACGGGCAAATGGCAGTTGTTGCACCGCATGGCGTATTATTTAGAGGGGCAGCGGAAGGGCATATTCGCCAATATCTGATTGAAGATAGGAACTATCTGGATGCAGTTATCGGCTTACCTGCCAATATCTTCTATGGTACTTCGATACCCACTTGTATTTTAGTATTCAAGAAATGCCGTGAGAATCCTGATAATGTCTTATTCATTGATGCAAGTAATGACTATAAGAAAGTAAAGAATCAGAATTATCTACGAGATAGCGATATAGATAAAATTATCTCTACCTATCGGGAACGTAAAGCGATTGAGAAATATAGCCATGTTGCACCACTTTCAGAGATAGCGGAAAATGATTATAACCTCAATATTCCCCGTTATGTAGATACTTTTGAAGAAGAAGAACCCGTTAAGTTAGCAGCAGTTTCCAAAGAGCTAAAAGAACTAAGCAAAGAAATGGATAAGACCAATACCACTATTGCTACTTACTGCACCGAATTAAACATTGATTTACCTTTTTAAAACCAAATGAATATGACCGCTAAAAATATCCCTAATCTGCGCTTTTCCGAATTTCAAGGAGAGTGGATAAATAACAAATTAGGAGAAATTGCAGAATTTTTAAAGGGCAAAGGAATAAGTAAATCACAGTTAGATGAAAATGGAAAAACAGAGTGTATTACTTATGGTGAACTATATACGCAATATGGTGAATTAATTGATAAAGTTAAATCTCGAACAAGCCTATCAACTGATAATCTAGTTATTAGTAAAGCAAATGATGTTATTATTCCTGCATCTGGAGAAACCCATCTGGATATTGCAACTGCATCGTGTGTATTAAGAAAAGATATAGCATTAGGAGGTGACTTAAACATTATTAGAGCAAAAACAAATGGTGTATTCCTTGCCTACTATTTGAATAATTCTCGGAAAAACAAAATTGCACAATTGGCTCAGGGTAGCTCTGTTATCCACCTTTATTCAAAACAACTAAAATCTCTAAAACTTTTTCTCCCCTCCCTCCCCGAACAACAAAAAATAGCCTCCTTCCTCACCGCCATAGATAACCGTATCCAACAGCTTACCCGTAAAGCTGAACTATTAGAACAATATAAGAAAGGGGTCATGCAGCAGGTTTTTAGCCAGCAAATTCGGTTTAAAAATGATAATGGGAAGGTGTTTCCTGATTGGGAAATGAAAAAATTAGGAGGAATTGCAGCAAAAAAATCATCTTCCATATCGGCTAATTCCCTAGAATATAATAGTGGAGAATATAAAGTTTATGGAGCTAGTGGCTTATTAACCTTTGTAGATTTTTACAATGAAAAACAGCCTTATATATCCATCGTCAAAGATGGGGCTGGTGTTGGTCGTGTTTTATTATGTGACGCTATGTCTTCTACACTTGGCACTTTAGATATAATTAAACCCAAAAAAGGAAATAATTTAGCCTTTCTATTTTATTCATTATTAAACCTAAAATTTAGAAAATATATAACAGGAAGTACCATTCCTCACATTTACTTTAAAGACTATTCAAAAGAAAAAATACAAGTTCCCACCCTCCCCGAACAACAAAAAATAGCCAACTTTCTCACCACTATTGATGAAAAAATACAGCTTACTCAACAACAATTAGACAAGATGCAAACGTATAAGAAAGGGTTATTACAACAAATGTTTGTGTAAACCAAAAAACGTATGACCCAATCAGAACAGATACTTGAAGATAATCTTGTTAAACAACTGACTACATTAGGCTATGAGCAAGTAATGATTCGTGATGAATCTGATTTACTTGCTAACCTAAAAGCACAATTAGAAAAGCATAATCAGCTAACACTCTCTGATAATGAATTTTCCAAAGTGCTGAACCATCTGAATAAGGGGAATGTATTCGACCGAGCCAAAACGCTACGGGATAAATTTCAACTAACCAAAGATGACGGTACAAGTGCCTATATCGAATTTTTGAATCAAGAACATTGGTGTCAAAATCAATATCAAGTCACGCAGCAAGTCAGCATCGAGGGCAAGTATAAGAACCGCTATGATGTAACGCTGCTAGTAAACGGCTTACCATTAGTACAAATAGAGCTAAAGCGGCGAGGGTTGGAACTGAAAGAAGCCTTTAACCAGATTAACCGTTATCAACGGCATTCCTTTGGGGCATCTTATGCACTCTATCAATATGTGCAGCTCTTTGTGATTAGTAACGGGGTTAATACCAAATATTACGCAAATAACCGCCGCCAACTGTTCACACAAACCTTCTATTGGACTGATAAAAACAATAAGGCAATTACAAGGCTAGAAGCCTTTGCAGAAACCTTTTTGGAAAAGTGTCACCTCTCCAAAATCATTTGTAAATATATCGTCCTGCATGAATCCGATAAGATTCTGATGGTATTACGACCTTACCAATATTATGCGGTCGAAGCCATTATTGATAGGGTAAAAAATAGCACCAAAAACGGCTATATCTGGCACACTACGGGGTCAGGTAAAACACTTACCTCCTTCAAGGCTAGTCAGATTATGATGAAGCTGCCAGAAGTAGATAAGGTGCTATTTGTAGTGGATAGGAATGATTTAGATTACCAAACCACACGGGAATTTAACTTTTTCTCTGATGGTAGTGTAGATGGTACAGATAACACCCGTATGCTGGTAAAACAGCTTTCAGGCAATACTAAACTAATAGTAACCACTATCCAAAAACTCAATACCGCTATCAGTAAGAAACGGTATTTAAACCAGATGGAACAGGTCAAAGATAAAAATGTCGTTTTCATTTTTGATGAGTGCCATCGCAGCCAATTTGGGGGAACGCATAAACGTATCAAAGCCTTCTTCAATAACCATCAAATGTTTGGTTTTACAGGTACGCCTATCTTCGCCAAAAATGCCATAGCTAATGCCTTTGGCAAGCGTACCACCGTAGAGTTATTTGATGAATGCTTGCATAAATACGTTATCACCAATGCCATTAAGGACGAGAATGTTTTACGGTTCTCTATCGAGTATGTAGGGAGGTATAAGCAAAAAGAAGGCAATGAGGTTGAACTCGATATTCCTGTGGAAGATATTAACACTAAGGAACTGTTAGAATCCCCTAAACGACTCAATAAGATTACCGACTATATCATTCAGAATCATTCTCGAAAGACACACCGCAAAGCATTTACCAGTATCTTCTGCGTCAGTAGTGTAGATACATTGATTAAGTATTATGAGCTATTCAAAGCCAAAAAAGAAGATGGGCAGCATGATTTAAGGATAGCCACCATTTTCAGTTATAGTGCCAATGAAGAAGATAAAGATGCCAATGGCATGATTGGCGAACCTGATTTTGATATTAAAGAAGATACGCCTGTTAATAAGCATACACGGGAAAAACTGGACGAGTTTATCGCTGATTACAATGCGATGTATAACACCAAATTCTCTACCAAGGACAGCCAAAGCTTTTACAATTACTATAAGGATATTGCCAAGCGAATTAAGGAAAGGGAGAAAGATACCTTCCTTGATAAGAATAGGGTGGATATTTTACTAGTCGTCAATATGTACCTGACGGGCTTTGATGCTAAAAAAGTAAATACCCTTTATGTAGATAAGAACGTCAAATATCATGGGCTGATACAAGCCTTTTCCCGTACTAATCGGATATTTAACGAGGTGAAATCTTACGGAAATATCGTTTGTTTCCGTAACCTCAAAGGGGCAACAGATGACGCTATAGAGCTATTTTCCAATGCGGATGCTAAAGAAGTGATTCTGATGCAGCCTTATGAGGTCTATGTTGAAAAATTCAATGAAGCCCTCGATAAGCTGCTAAAAATCACCCCTACGATTGATGATGTAAATGAACTACCTAGCGAAGATGAAGAATTAGAGTTTGTAAAAGCCTTTCGGGAGCTGATGCGGCTAAAGAATATCCTCTCTGGATTCTCCGAATTTGAATTTGACGATTTAGAAATGAAGGAACAGAATTTTGAGGACTTCAAAAGCAAGTATCTTGATATTCACGACAAAGTAAAACGCCGTACTGAAAAAGAAAAAGTATCTATTCTGGATGATGTTGATTTTGAGCTAGAACTAATTCACCGTGACGAAATCAATGTTGCCTATATCTTAAAGCTCTTGGGCAAATTACATGACGCACAAGAGAAAGATAAAGCCAAGCAACGCAAAGAGATTATGGACTTACTCGGCGGTGAAACGCAGCTCCGCAGTAAGAAAGAACTCATTGAGAAATTCATTGACCAGAATTTACCTCATATCAAAGATGTAGATGATATTCCTGATGCGTTTGAAGCTTTCTGGAATACGGAAAAACTAGCGGCGTTCAATGGTCTTTGTGAAAAAGAACAGCTCATTCCTGACAATGTGCTAAAGGTTATTGAAGCCTATGTATTCTCTGGCAGGACACCGTTAAGAGATAGCATAGTCGCTACTCTAAAAGTGAAGCCTAAAATTTTACAGCGTAAGAAAATAGTGGAACGTGTGAAGGCTCAAATTATGGACTTTATTAAACAGTTCGATGATGGGCTGGGGAAATAACGTTTTAAATTCCCTGGAACAAAAAATTGTTCCAAGGAATTATCAAAAATCTGGCACAATCTCTTTAGATTTAGCTCCCATTGATGGGACTGCCGATGGCGGCGCACGTTCACCAGAATAGCCCTCAATATTTGATAAGGCTTCAAAGCCACCATCTGCCACAAGCTCTAAAGCCTGTTCCTTTGCTATGCCTTTCGCTTCGCAAACTTGCTCAATTTCCTTCGGTAAATGACCATCTGCGGCTCGCTGCTTAATATTAGCCTGTGCAACCCCTCCCAAGCCTTCCTGAAACTTCTCCATATACTGCTCACCCTTTGCTGCCATCCATCCAAAAGGGTCTTCAAAAAAAGAAGGAATCTCTTGCCCTAAGACAACAGATTCCTCTTTATCTTTTTCCTCCGATTGCTGCACCAAATCAGCCGCACTTGAATAACCATCAATAGGAATACCCATTTGTTGAGCTTTACCAAAAAGCTGCTCTGCTTGCTGTTGAAGGTATTGCAGAGCTTCGGGGCTATCACTTGCCGCCGTTACTGCTCCTGCTATCCTAGAAGCTTCGGCATTTAATTCTGCACGCTGCTTATCTTGCTCGGCATCTGCTTCACCAACGCCAATAGCTTTATTTATTGCTTCCTCAAATCCATGTGCCATTTAATAATTATAGCAGCAGCTCATTAAGTTTTTATGACAACTCATTCAGACCGTAAAAAGAGAAAATTTATTAATGATTTTGCCGTTCAATTAGGCAACTTCAATAATGATTCAAAGAAAGATTCACCCTGTCCTTTAGTAAGAATCTTATCCCATTGATGAAGATAAACAGGGCATTTCTCTTTCATCAAACGAATAACAGGTATTGCATATAAAGTATCTACCCCGTCCAAATTATTTCCCATTCCGATATAATGCTCTCCATAAAGCCGACCATTCCAAATATTTGAACATTCAGCTAACTGAATAAATGCTAAATCAACATCCTTACCAATAGCATCAGTAGATTTAGTTCCTGCGTTCAAACTATCCTGAACTACAACGATACGCTTGATATTAACCTTATCTAAGCAATCACACATATCATGGGAAACTACCTCTATAATGGGTGCGTCTTTATCAAAATTTCTGGCTTGTATGTCTTGAAAAATAGTTTCTATATTCCTTTCTGTAGCATCGGAATAACCACTATTAGAACCGTCACAAGCACAAAGAAGTAGCACTAAAGCTACCATTGAATATTTCATATTATTATATTTAAAGGTTATGCAGCCGCCTTTTTCTCCTTACCCAAATTCTGCAACT
>Ga0208544_10001597_pt1 | contig 15489 bp, 20 predicted proteins | sample DEB08_DNA_9_FD_184526 | JGI IMG/M metagenome (GOLD analysis project Ga0208544, IMG submission 184526) | Aqueous microbial communities from the Delaware River and Bay under freshwater to marine salinity gradient to study organic matter... | ecosystem: Environmental > Aquatic > Marine > Coastal ... | reverse complement strand
ATAATAATTACGGGTGGAAAACAGCATTTGCGTCTCCTGAAAACAAACCTAATTTTTTACATGCTCATAAGTTAATGAGAAAAGTTTGGGGAGGAATGCCACAGAAAACTGATGTCCATACAGAAAGATGGAATCAAGTTGCTGATCACGTTAATAGCAATTTTTATCATGTTGATATGGATCGTTATAGCTTAGAATCTGTGTTAGCTAAAGGAGCCGAACTAGTTAAACGTAAGGGAATAAAATGTTTAGTAATTGATCCTTTCAACAAGGTAAGAGCTACATCAGCCAACGATAGCGATATTAATAAATACACAATGGAATATTTAATGCAGATAGAAACGTTTGCAAAAAAGTACGATGTATTAGTTATTATTGTTGCGCACCCTACTAAGATGTACAAGAATGACAAAGGAGTGATAGAAGTTCCTACAATGTATAATATCAAAGGTGGTGGAGAATGGTATGATGCTTCTTATCATGGATTAGTTGTGCATAGAAACTATTTAAACAAAACTGTAATGGTTAAAGTTTTAAAGGTTAAGTTTCAAAATTTAGGAGAGAACGGAGCAGAAGCGCATTTTAAATGGAACCCCGATTCAGGAGGCTATATTCCACACGAGCAAGTTTCATTAGAAGGAACAAAGATGCCATGGGAGTAAAAAAGAAAGCCTGTGATATGGGTAAACCCCCATTTGATGAAGAGCTATGGGAAGCTCAACGTTGGTGTATCAGAAATGATATAGCTATAGCTCCAAAAGCTAAGAACGATACAGCTTGGTATATAACAATATCAAATAAAGGTATAACAAACACTAGCCCAGAAACTTTTGGCAAGAAAGATTTATGGGATAAAATATTTCAATACTGCAAATACTATTATGAGAAACGCAAACATACAAAATGAATACAGAGAATTATTATCAGAAGTACTATACCACGGATCAGATAAAACAGATAGAACAGGTACAGGAACAAAGTCTGTCTTCGGAAGAACTATATGCCATGATATGTCATATGGGTTCCCAATACTTACAAGCAAAAGAATTAGTTTCAATGCAGCAAGAACTGAATTGCTTTGGATATTAAATGGAAGAACTGATTTAAAATATCTTGAAGACAACGGGGTTAGTTATTGGCGTGCAGATTACGAACGCTCAGGTAGAACTGATGAAACATTAGGCCCTGTGTACGGAAAACAATGGCGCAATTTTAACGGCATAGATCAGCTTAAAAATCTTTTGTATAATATTGATAACAAGCCAGATTCAAGACGTTTAATTGTTAACGCATGGGCTCCACATGAGTTAGATGATATGGCTCTTCCTCCTTGTCATTACGCTTTTCAAATTTATATCAATAACGGTGTTATGGATTTGATGTGGCAACAAAGATCTGCAGATATTTTCTTAGGATTACCTTACGATATTGCAATGTATGGTTTATTGTTAGAACTGTTAGCTAAAGGTTATAATTTAATTCCTGGTAAATTAATCGGACAACTTGGAGACTGCCACTTATATAACAATCATTTAGTACAAGCTCAAACGTATTTAGATAGACCTAAACGAGCATTGCCTGAGTTAGATATTACAGATGGCATTTGGCTAGGCGGAGCTGTCCATATACCTACAGCTGATAAAATTAAATTATTAAACTATAACCCTTATGGATCTATCAAAGCTCCACTAAGTGTTGGTAAATAAAAACAATTATGTATTATTTATATCATATCCCGGGTAAAAAAATTGGTGTTACACGTAATCTTAATAACAGAGTTACGGAACAGCAAGGCTATAGTCCAGACGAATACGAAGTTTTATTTACTAGCAATGACATTGATGAGGTGTCTTTCATGGAAATAGAACTTCAAAAGTCTTATGGCTACAAAGTTGACAGACAATCGTATAAAAATGTAATCAATAAAAACAATCAAATGAAAGTAAACGTAACAGAACAAACAACAACATTTCCAGTACCTTTAAACAAACTTAAGGAAAACTTGATGGATAACAAAGGTATGGACTTAAGTAACTCTTTTAAATCTATTATATTAGATGAGGATATTACGGAATTCATAACTAAAAATGCAAGAACTTCTATGTTTAATGACAATAGATGCTTTGTGTACAACAAGGCGTTAGCTAATTTTGCGGAAGATTTAGCTAATGATTGGTCCGTACCTAAAACCATTATGTTAGATAAGAAAAAGAAAAAGAAAAAGAAAAATAATAAACAAAGTGTTTTTGAATTAATTAGGTCTTGGGCAAGCGACAAAGGCATATACAAGTCCGGTGATTCTAAAACTCAATACATTAAACTAATGGAAGAAGCTGGAGAATTAGCTCAAGCTTTATTAAAAAATGATGAGAATGAAGTTATCGATGCTATCGGTGATATGGTTGTTGTTTTAACTAACTTAGCTAAATTAAGAGGTTATGACATAGAAGACTGTGTTTGGGAAGCTTACGAGGTAATTAAATCTAGACAAGGAAAAATGATTAACGGAACATTTGTAAAAGAAACATTATAATATGAGAAGACGAACTATTGATTTTAGAGACTCAGTTGTTGAAAGAGTTGTTGATAAATTTGTATCAAGATCCGATGTAGGTTTTGAAAAGTACGGGGTAACTCTTAACAATGATAAATCTAACTTATTTGCTTGGATAAACCATTTACAAGAAGAGTTAATGGACGCTGTGCTATACATGCAAAAACTAAAAGAAACAACTACAGAAGAGTTAATGGACGCTTTAGCTACTCCTTTATTAAAAGAAAACGAAGAGGATAATGAGGGGTTTTAAACGAAAAAGCGGTAAACGCGGCCCTGTAAGAGCAAAGAAGGTATCATATGATGGTATTGATTTTGCTTCGGGTTTAGAAAAACATATGTATATAGCTTTAAAAGAAGCTGGAATAAAATCAAAGTATGAAGGAGAAACTTTTGTTTTGCTTAATGGATTTCATTTTGACAATCAAGTTTATGAAAGACAAGCTAATGGAAAAGGTGAATATAAAAATAGGGGCGAAAAAAGAATACTACCGATTAAATATACACCCGATTTTATTGGCGATGATTTTATAATCGAAACCAAAGGAAGAGCTAACGAAGCTTTTCCTTTACGTTGGAAATTATTTAAAGAATTATTAACAAAGCAATTTCCTAATGTAACTTTATATAAACCTCAAAATCAAGCAGAATGCAAAGAGACCGTGCGCATAATCCTTTTGAAGCGAAAAGAATAGCCAAGCAAAAGTACGCTGAACGTCAAGTTGATAAATGGTGTAAATGGAGTTGGGAAATGAGAGGCAAGATTAAGTACAAAGATTTAATTAAACAACAAGATAAATACGGAATAAAAATAGGATGAAAGAAAACGAAGAACAATCAGCATGGAGTATAGAAATTGGATTATATCCAGGTGTTTTACTAGGAGTAAGAACATATTCAGATGAATATTCAACAACAACAGTATTATATATACCTTTTATAGATATAGCTTATACTTATTATTATTAAATGGATGATAGAGGCAGGATAGTATTAATGGATATGTATCTTAATAATGTTTTAGCAGAGATGGAAACAATAACAAAGTCCACCACTAAGAAAGATATGTACGCTTACATTCAAGCATGGCAAAATGAATTACAAACAGCAACTTACGTAGTAGACGTATTTAAAAAATAATAAATATATGGGATTATTTGACGAAAGAATAGCCTACAAACCTTTTGAGTACCCAGAGTACTATACGGAAGGTTGGCTTAAACAAGCTCAGGCATTTTGGTTACACACAGAAATATCAATGCAGGGCGATATTAAAGATTGGAATGAAAAATTAGATGCAAAAGAAAAACACTTAGTAGGTAATATATTATTAGGTTTTGCTCAAACAGAATGTGCAGTATCTGATTATTGGACGCAAAAAGTAGTTGGTTGGTTTCCAAAACACGAGATACAGCAAATGGCTATGATGTTTGGATCACAAGAAACTATTCATGCAGTTGCATATAGTTATTTAAACGAAACTTTAAAACTAGAAGACTATGAAGCTTTTTTACACGAGCCTGCTACGGCTGAAAGATTTGATAATCTTGTATCTTATTCTGGCAGCGATAGAACTGGTATTGCTAAGTCTCTTGCTGTATTTTCTGCATTTGCCGAGGGAGTTTCTTTATATTCTGCCTTTGCAGTTCTTTATTCTTTTCAGCTTAGAAATTTGCTTAAAGGTATTGGGCAACAAATGAAGTGGTCAGTAAGAGATGAATCATTGCATAGTAAAATGGGCTGTCAATTATTCCGCCATATGTGCGAAGAAGATTCACAATTATTGCACTTATGCAGAGAAGATATAATTAAAGCCGCTGAAACAATGGTTGCTTTGGAAATTAATTATATTGACAAGATGTTTGAAATGGGGGATGTTGAAGGCATTAGTGCTAATGATTTGAAACACTTCATAAAAAAGAGATCAAACGAAAAGTTAGTAGAGCTTGGATATGTAGATCTTGGTAATTATTTTGCATACGATGTTAAAGCAGCTTCTAATTTAGATTGGTTTTATCATTTAACAGGAGGAGTAACACATACTGATTTCTTTGCAACAAGGCCAACAGATTATAGCAAGGCTGGAGAAGATGAAAATTACGAGGACATTTGGTAAAGCTTGTATTCACAAACGTAATACGATAGACAATTGATTATATAATAAACTAATAATATTAATAATGAAGGAACGAACACTTATTGAAACAAAAAACAAAGTAGAAACCCTAGGCAAAGCAAGCAATTATTTATTAAATGAAATTGCTCAATTAAAAGACTTAGCTATAGGTACATTAGAAACAATTAAAAATATGGAAGGGTATGAAGATGCTATCGAAAAGCTTAAGGCAAAAATGGCTACAGAAGCTAGTGAGGCCAAAGAAGCTGACGCCAATAGAAAGATTATCGAGTAGGTTAGGATATATGGGGACGGCATTTATGGTAATGTCTCCCCATTTACTACCAGATAAAATAGGAGTAACAACCTATATATTAGCTGGTTTATTATCAATACCTCAAGTATTTGTAGCAAAGCAATGGAACTTGGTAGCAGTTAATTTAAACGTAGCAATAGCTTACACAATATTATATTTATCATGAAACTAAAAATAAAAGATACACCAAGACCAACAATGAGCGATGAAGAGATGATTAAAGGCTACCATCATTTAGCGAAAGAATATGCTTTATTACACCAAGATTACAGAGAAGGAGCTATATTATTGAGAGATTTATTAGAACTTCAAAACGGCTCTCCTCTTGTTAAATACGAAAAAGAATGGAACACAACAATGGATAGTTGTTGGGATTATATTATTAAAACACAAAACAAAATAATAAATGGAAAATAACGCACTAGATATAATTTTAGGATTATATAAAAATGACAATCTAACAAAAGAAGAAGCTGGTATTTTATTAGACCATGTGTATTACAATAAGCCAACAGTATTGCCTTTCAATGGAACACGCTATGACTATAATGAACAACCTAAGTGGACAATTACAACTACCAATACTCAATAATACTAAATAAAATATGTGGAATAATGAATGGATTAAAGGAAGAGATTACCCTTCGTGGGGTGATACAGACGTATACAAGAAGACAATATCCGGGGGATATTTATATAACGGAGAAACGCCTAAAGAAGCATACGAAAGAGTCTCTACGACAGTTGCTCGTAGGTTGGGCAAACCAGAAATGGCTGAAACCTTTTTCAATTATATTTGGAATGGTTGGTTATGTTTGGCGTCACCTGTTCTTAGTAACACTGGTACTGACCGTGGTTTACCTATTAGTTGCTTCGGCATTGATGTAGCAGATAGCATACAGGATATAGGACAAAAGAATTTAGAAATGATGTTGCTCGCTAAGCACGGCGGTGGAGTTGGTGTCGGTATTAATCAAATTAGACCCGCTGGCGCTAAAATTACAGGAAATGGAACATCAGATGGAGTCGTACCATTTTGCAAAATATATGATTCAACAATCCTTGCAACCAACCAAGGATCAGTTCGAAGAGGAGCTGCAAGCGTTAATATCAACATTGAGCATAAAGATTTTGAAGAGTGGCTTGAAATTCGAGAACCGAAAGGAGATGTTAACAGACAATCGCTTAATTTACACCAGTGTGCAATTGTTGGTGATAAATTTATGCGTAAGCTTGAACAAGGAGATGCGAATGCTAGGGATAGATGGAGTAAACTACTTAGAAAACGAAAAGCAACTGGAGAACCGTATATTATGTTTAAAGGGAACGTTAACAAAGCAAATCCAAAAGCTTACAAAGATAACGGATTAAAAGTACACATGACAAATATATGTAGTGAAATAGCATTACATACTGATGAAACACATAGTTTTGTATGTTGTTTATCATCATTAAATTTAGCGCGATATGAAGAATGGAAAGACACTAACCTTATACATGACGCTATCTACTTTCTTGATGGAGTTATGGAGGAATTTATTCAAAAAGCAAAAGGATTGCGGGGATTCGAAAATTCTATACGATCTGCACAGAAAGGGCGCGCATTGGGTCTCGGAGTACTCGGATGGCATACATATCTCCAAGAGAAAGGTATTCCTTTCGAAGGTTTATTATCTCAGTTTGCAACTAGGAAAATATTTTCACAGATTAAAATTGAAAGCGAAAGAGCTTCTAGGTCTCTTGCAGAAGAGTTTGGAGAACCTTTATGGTGTGTTGGCACTGGTATGCGCAATACTCATCTTCGTGCTATTGCTCCTACCGTTAGCAATAGTAAGCTTAGTGGGAACGTTTCGCCAGGAATAGAACCTTGGGCTGCTAATGTATTCACAGAGCAAGGAGCAAATGGAACTTTCATTAGAAAGAATCCTACATTAGTAAAAGTGTTAACAGAACAAAACTTAAATAATGAAAAAATATGGAATAAAATATTGGCTGACGGTGGCTCGGTTCAAGATGTCGATGAATTGGAAACTATTGTTATGGGACATGACATACCTGTTAAAGAAGTTTTTAAAACGTTTAAAGAGATTAACCAACTAGAGCTTGTTAATCAAGCGGGATTAAGACAAGAGTATATTGATCAGTCGGTTAGTTTAAACTTAGCTTTTCCCTCTACAGCAACGCCAAAGTGGTTAAACAAAGTACATTATGAAGCGTGGAAAAAAGGAGTTAAGACATTATATTACACTAGAACTGAAAGTGTTCTACGTGGAGATATTGCAGCTTCTGCCATGGATGAAGATTGTTTAGCTTGTGATGGCTAAAGGCCAAAAGTTATAACTTTTTTATACATATAATAATTAAATAGACTTTAACTTAAGTGAACATTGTTTAGCCTGTTATGAATAATATGCTATACATATAATTAAAAATGCCGCTAAATTAATTAGCGGCATTTTTTTATTTTAACAATTCCATTTTCGTCGAGCAGCTTTACCTCTTTCTCCGGTCCAGCCTTTTGATCTAGCACAAAATGATTTACGTCTTTTAGCAGCTTTACTATCTGGATCTAACTTTGATGGTGGCGTTGTAACAGCGGTTTTTAAATTACCTCCTGTTTTTCTATTATAATCAGCAACACCTTTTGCTGTCATTCCTCCTCCCGCTTTAGCACCTGTTCCGCCTCCTTCTTTTACTTTAGCATAATTTCCAGATTTCTTATTTCTTTTTGGGGCATATGATTTGCTTTTTGATTTTTGTAATGGCGAATCATCACCACATCCACAACTAATTGAACAACCACATCCTGACATTTCTTTTTTAGAACCGCCTAATCCATTAGGTCCTATTCCTTTAAATCCTTTATACATATTATTTTATATTAGAGGTTCTTTTACCCATTCCTACTCTTTTCTTTTCAGCTATAGCCGCCTTTTTTTCACTTGAGGACATTTCTCCCCATGTTTTAACCGTATCTTTACTTATCCTCTTGCTTGGCCTACACTTTTTAGTTTTTTTATTCTTAGCAGAACCGCATTCATTACCTTTTTCGTCAGTCCAATCTTCTTTGAACCATCTTTTTAAAGATAAACCTTCTTTAGTCTTTCTTACTTTATTTAATGGAGACTTGTACATTATTTTTTGCCTTTATTTTTTCTACATTTAGCTATCATTCCGCTTGCATAAGCCGAAGGAAAAACGTCGTGTGCAGCTTTAGCTTTATAATAACAAGCATCTTTTTTCTTAAGCATACTTACAGGGCCTCCCGATCCATCTGCATTCAATGTTACCTCTTCGTTTACAGGAAAATTACCTTTTTTGCGATTTGCTATTCTTGTTGTTATAGGTGTTACCATATTATTTGTTATTTAAAAATTTATCTGCTATTTTTCTACCAAAGCTTCTAAAACCAAGAACATCTATTACTATAGCTCCTAGTACGTATTTGTACCAATTTGGTAATTTATCTAAGTTTTCGTAAGAATTTTTTATATCATTTGAAAGCATAGCCAAATCACCTGTTTTGTAAGCTATTATAAAAGGTGTTGCCGTAGCGATAATAACTGGTATTAAGAAAAGATATGTTACTACATCGTCTTTAAAAGTTTCTGACTTTTGTTGGTTAGTTATTAAATCAATTTGATTATCTGAATCAGTGTTAGATAATATTCTATCAACGCTTGCTTTTGTCTGAGCTTCTACAATTTTAAACTTTTGTTCTTGCTTTGCTGCTTTTAATTTATTTTTATTGGCTATTATTTCTTTACCAATACCAAATAACTTACTTATAATACCAAGTATTCCCATATTTATTAGATTTTATTATTCCCACATGTAACTTATATTGTTGTACTCTTTTTTCGCATCAAAGCTTGGGCATTCTTTGTTTGAAAAATCTCTATGACCATATATTACAGCTTTAGGGTGTAACACTTTAAGATACTCTAATTGAAAAGCTAATGAACCTTTTTGCTCTTCAGTTCTAGTGTCCTTTGCTTTAAAGGTGTCTTTATCTAAACCTCCAACATAAGCAATACCTATAGATTTCCAATTATGACCTTTACAGTGTGCCCCTTGTATTTCTACAGGTCTACCTTCATTCACTGTTCCGTCTAGATAAATAACATAGTGATAACCAATATCTGACCATCCTCTATCTTTATGCCACCCTCTTATATCTTCAACCGTAGTATGTCTACCTTCCGGCGTAGCCGTACAATGTACAATTATTTTATCTATTTCTCTCATTCCTTATCGTCATTAATACCAATCCATTTTGTTATCGTGTAACCTATAGTTATACACAATAGTATAATTTTTAATGTAGTCTCTAGCGTCGAAAAGGTGGTTACACCTAAAGATAAACTGTTTATCATGTAAAGTTTTAGATCTTGGTTCATTATTTTTTTATTTGGCGTTTTAATTTCTTGCGGGTTAATTTTCGTCTTTTTAACACTTTTCTTTTATCTTTTTTGGTTTTACTGGTTTCCATTAAACCTAGATCCCATTGGCTATAACCTAATGCTAAAGCTATAGACTGCCAAAGCTTAGTATCGTTATCCATTGCTACCCTTATGTTATCGGCTTTTTTAATAGCTCGATCTATAGGTACGTTTGTTACAGCAGATACCGATTGCGCTATAGCATAATAAGCTGGGTTTTCTAATCCATAACTCTTTGTCATTTTATCACGAACATTCTTATAAGTAAATGCTCTACCCGTACTAATCATCTTTCTAAGTTTAGAAGATAATGGCGGAGATAAATCTAAAGACTTAAGTGCAACTTGGGTAAAATCTGGTCTAGGCTTATCTGCTTGCTTTTTTACTTCAAGAATAATATTTTTACCAGTCGAAGCAATAGCACCATAAACACCAAGACCTCTTAATATAGAATCTAGCATTGAATTAGCTATTCTTATTTCTTTGTTTTTCAATTCTTCATCCTCTTCATCTTCAAAGAGAGAAGCAAATAAAGCTGATTGTAAAGCACCAAATATAACGTTTTGTAAAACAGTATAATAAACTATCTTTGATATATTAGTTTTAGCATCACCTCTACCGTTTTTAAGGTCTAAATAAGCTTTTTTAGTTAATCTCATGTACTGCATCGGAGTGTTAGCAAAAGCCAATACAATACGCCCTAAAGGACTAGCTTGTTGTTGCGAAACTCTATCAGGTCTAGAGGACTGTTGCGTTTCTTCTGCAATCTCTTGAAAATCTAAAAAAGATTGTTGCTCAGCAGCTTTAACGTCCATACCCTCAGAGACATATTTGTTTATTCTGTTCCTAATAAAAGAAGCTCCACCCATAGCTATAGCGAAACTATCAGCCATTTGTGTAGGTAAAAAACCTGCTTTTAATATAGAAGACAATACCGCTCTAGGTTTATTACTAGCTGTTTCCGCAGCACTAGCCAATTCATCAGCGTTAACGTCATTTTTTAATCCACCACGTCTTTGTTTTAAAAAGTCTGAGTTAAATAACATTGCGAAATCTGACCAAAATTGTTTTTGATTAGCAAAAGCCATCGCTGCTTTAGCCGGATTGTTTTCTTTCCAATTAATAAAGTTAGCAATAGATAACGTTTGAAGTAAAGCCGAACGAGTGTTAAAGAACATAATAGTTCCAACAGAATTATTAACCCAATTCATAAATTCATTAGTAAGCTTATTTGATCCAGAAGGTCTGTTTCTACCTGTTTTCATTCGGTATAACATATCTTCTAAAGCCTCTACATAATTATCTCCATAAGCTGCTCTTAGTTTGTTTAGGTTCTCTTTAGAGAATACAATATCAGAGTTTTCCTGCCAAGATTGTAGAAATTCAGCACGCTTTGAGGTGTTCACCATATTAAGCATGTCTGTAACTATTGAGCCCGCTAACCATTCATTGTTTGGTTCTGGATAACCACCGAACGATTCATCTAATTCATCAGCAAAATCTTTTAAAGCTTTATTGTCTTCTATTACTTTTACTAATTCTTTTTGATCGGCTTCACTCAAATCTTTGATGTCATAACCGTTTTTTACCCACATATAAACCCTAACTGCTTGCTCATTAGTAAAGCCTGTGTCATTTACCTTTTTTAAACCATTAGGTATATTTCTTATGCTTTTCTTTAAAGCTCTTACAATTGCTATAGACTGTTCTTTGTAAGATTCATAATCTCTAATACCTTTAGCAAAAGGATCAAATAAATTCTCTTTGAACCAAGCTGCATTAGCGTCTCCTTCTTTGCCTTTGCCTAAAAGTCTACTAACCAATCCTGCAAAATCATCGGCTGAAGGTGGAATAAAAAACTTAAATTTACCCTTGTTTTGACCTAAAACTTTTGATCTAGCTCCGGACATTGTTCTAGCACTCTCAATACCTGTAGCTTTTTCTATAATGTTATTAAAGTTTTCATCAATTTCAGAACGGCTTTTTGAAGATTGTATTATTGACCCAGTTGTCTCAGCTAATTTAGATATACCTTGTTTTGTATCTAAAGAATCTTGCTTGTTATTTTTTATTTCCTTAAAATTAGGGAATAAGCGCATGTATACCGTAGTACCTGTTCTCACAGGTCTATATACGTTATCAATCACAGCGGATAATTTTTCATAGAAAGCAGAAAGTTTACTGTCATTTCCTATTGAGTAAGCGCCTTGATCCCCAATCTGTATAAGATCTATACCTTTATAAAAATCTTCTACAATAGATTGATTACCTTCATACGAAACATATCCACCTTGCTTCTTTGGCATTTCATTTTTTATGTCATCCCAAAATTCAGGATTAGGTAATTTTATATGTCCAGATCTACTTATAGTAGCTTTATCATCGGATTTACTATTAGCCTTATTAATAGCTTTTACTAGATCCTTTAAATACTTCTGTGTTTCTTCACTGTTTATAAAGTCAATAAACTTATTGAAATTAGAATCGCTTATTTTTTTAGATAGTTTTAAATTATCTCTTAATGTTATTTTTCCATCTTTTTTAACAAAAGGACCCGCTGAAGCACTTCCTATTTGAGCTTTGTCATTAAGCTTTACTTCTATTTTATAGTTATTTTTACCGAAAGACACTTTAATGTCTCCTTTTTTTCTGGATATTAAATCAACTTTTAAACCTGCTTCAGTGTATTTACCAAGCACACTGTTTAATGCTTTTTCATACTTAATACCTTTGTTAGCGGCTTTTATCTCTTGCATTTGAGCAATGATACCTTCACTTATTAAATCACCAGCAATAGACTCGTAATTTTTATTAGAAACACCTTTCTTTAACAAGAACTCTTTAGCGGACGTACTATATATACCTCCTTCTATTAGCATGTTAAAAAACTTTGTAGTGTCTTTTTTGTTAATATTATACTCTTCAAGATTCTTACTAAATTGTATAATATCAAAACCGGTATTTTCTCCTTTATATCTATCTAATTCAGATTGCAATTTATTAACCTGAGCCTCAATAGATATTTTTTCAACAACATCTATAGATTTTTCTGGAGCTAATTCTTTAATCTCTTTTAAATTTAATAAATTTTCAGGAGTTGCGTAGTTAGCAACAATTTCTTTAGTTACAGGAGTTATAATCTCTCTTGCTAATTGTTTTTGTCTTTCTAGTATAGTAGTTTTTTTACCATCTAAAAAATATTGTAAGAACGTTTTTTTGTCTGTTGGCGCTATTCTAAATATTGGGTTACCTTGAGCACTTTTTTCTCTACCAACTTTTTCTATTTTAAATAGTTTACCATAACTCTTTTTTATAGTCTTTATAGGTAATGCTTTAGTAACAATATCAAAAACCTCTTTGCTGTTTAAGAAATCTATATATCCAGGAGGAATTACAGTAACACCTTTAGTCTCACCTATAGCTCCCCATTTTTTTAATATCTTTTTAAATAGCGTTTTATCCACAAGATTTTCTAACCAAGAAACAAAATAAGTTTCTCTACCTCTTTTAACAGAAACCATTTCTGAAAGTGTACCTTTTGAAGCACGCATTTTAAGCTCCTTAGAGACTTCCGATTCTATCTCAGATACTAACTTATCATCTACAATATCAAGCTCATCAAAAGTAGCCTGACCACGTTCCACGGACCCACTACGATCAATACTTTGAGTATCTTTTGTAGATACAATGTCTTTTGCCGCATCAACGTCTTTTTTTATTCCACCCTCTTCTTGAGATTCAATACCTAATCTTTTAGCTAAATCATTAGCTCTTAAGTAAGCTCTACTAACAGTAAACTTTTCAAGATCTTGTTTGGTTTCGTCATACTCATTAAGAACCATAGCTTCTATATCAGATCGCATGGAGTCCTGGAACTCTTGTCTTGTTACAGCTTTTTTAGCGTCTGGTGCAATTGGATCATATAATGCTTTGGTTCTATTTGAAACAATTTTTTCGACTAAAGGCTTTATACCTTCACGTACTTGATTTTCTAATCTAGTTTGCTTAGTTCCTTTAATAGGTTCTTTATTATATTTAGCTGCAATTTCTGCGTTTTCTTTCGATAATCTTTTTATTTCAACTACTTGTTTTGATAACGATGCACTTTGTTCTGGTGTTAGGGTTTTTGAAAATTGTTCTTTTGTCAATAATTTAGCACCCGCTACTTTCGTACTACCGTCCTTATCTTCAGCTTCTTTAATAGCAGATATAGCTTTACCGCTAAGCTTTCCTTCTTTTATACTAGTGTTATATTCTTTTAAAAAGTTAAAAACACCACGCCCGTCTTCAAAAGAAATTTCATCAGTTTTTAAGCCAATAGCTGATCTTAAAAGATTCGTTATAGAATTACCAAGCTTTGCAAAGGTAGTTTTATCGTAGTTAATATCCCCTTTAATAATACCATCAGAAAATATATTCATTAATTCTACAGCTTCAGCTCCAGGTAAGTCTGCATAAGATGATTTTAATCGTTTGTTAACATAAGCTTTTTGGGCTTTAGTCATTTGATTTTTAAATTGATTAACAAACTGCCCTTGGGTTTTAGCTCCTCCAATTAAAGCGTTGAATATAGGGTGTAATACTTCGTGACTTGTAACAGATATTGCTCCGTTATTACCAGTAGCTATATTAATACTTTTTCTAGCTTGGTTTTTATTTATATAAACTTTTCCTTTACCAACAAAAACTCCTTCTGGAGCATTTTCAATTATATATTCTTTAGTAACGCCAAGATCTTTTGCAGCTGCTTCAGCAAATAAATTATCGTCTTCAAATAACACAGGTTCTATACCCGTGTCAGTCTCTGCATCTTTTAGAGCTTTATAGTTTTTATTAAACTCAGCCTCAAACTTAGTTTCTACAGCATTAGCTATTGCTTGTTTTCTTTGATCTATAGTAACGTCAACTTCTGAGTCCTTATATTTTTCAGATATACCTTCTAATAAAGCTTCTGTTTGAGTTATTTTAGTTTTATTGCCCTCTTTATTATTCTTTAATTTTGTAAGTTCTTTATTTAGTTTTATAGCTTGAGCTCTGTCCGCAACATCGCTAATTCTACTATCAACCTTTTGGTCAGCGGCAATATTTTGTCTACGGTCTGATATTAATTTATCTACAGCTGGAGAATTTTCAACTTTTATAGCATCAGTAACAAAAACCTCATCATCCAAAGCTTTTATATTATCAATGAATTTTTTACCATTCATTCTCTCTCCGTTAATACTATATTTAGGCCCACCTTGAACAGCTGATTTAATTACGCTTGCCCCCGTAAAAGTTTTATCCGCAAAACCTTCAATTAAAACTTCTTCCAAATTAAATTCTTGCCCAGCAGCAGCTTGCCCAGCTGTTTCACTTAGCATACCTCCAATTGTTTCCGTTACCCCAACAGCGCCAACATCCGCTGCTCCGGCTAAAGCACTTCTTGCTCCACTTGCTACTGATTTTCTTGCAGCTGAACCAACTCCTCCTGTAATACCGGCTGTAATACTATCTATAGCCCCGATAGTTACTCCTCTCGCAACTGCTCTGCTTTTAAGATCGTTAAACTCTTCTTCGTTATTTTGTACTTTTCTTACATAATTGAATCTTTCTTTATCAGTCATGTTTCCCCAATCCAATCCTTGTTCTACAGCTTTTTCTTGTATTAAGGAAGCGGTTGTCATACCTGTTTCCATTGCTCCGGAAAGCCCCCCAAAAAAACCAGCTGTAGTTCCTGCTATTGCTCCAACTGTAGATGTAACAGGGGCAAGAGGACCTCCGGCTAAACCAGCACCTGCGCCTAAGCCTGCTCCAACACCAGCACTTGCTAAAGCCGTTCCCGCAACTTCTTCGCTAGTTCCAAAAGCGGTAGCCATTTGAGCTAAGGACATTGTTGAATATTGCAACATTGCAGATGGATTATCCCACCAACCTAATAAAAATGCGCTTACGCCGTTATAACCTTCTTTCTTAAGTTTTTCTTGCTTTTCTGAAAGAGCAATCATTTCGTCTGTCTGCCCTTTTTCCGCTATGCTTCTAGATTTATCTAAAAAATCATATACTTCTTTGTCTGTAGCTT
>Ga0208544_10001592_pt1 | contig 15508 bp, 4 predicted proteins | sample DEB08_DNA_9_FD_184526 | JGI IMG/M metagenome (GOLD analysis project Ga0208544, IMG submission 184526) | Aqueous microbial communities from the Delaware River and Bay under freshwater to marine salinity gradient to study organic matter... | ecosystem: Environmental > Aquatic > Marine > Coastal ... | reverse complement strand
GTAAGGTCTGGGCTGAACTGCGGCGTGTAGGTCAGTCCCGCCGCCGCCCACGCCTTGCGACGCGCGAAGACCGCGCGGAAATCCACATTGTTGGACGAAATGGTTTCTAATACTGGCAGCGGTAAACCTGGCGTCACTCCGCTGCCGTAGCCGATGGAGTTGTTATTAGAAACAGCCGGGTCGGTGCCGAAGGCGAATTCGAGCAGGTTGCTGTTGCCGTCACCGTCCGCATTGTTTTCCCAATCCGAGTCGGTCAAGCTATTAGCAGCGAGCCAAGTGCCTCTTGGTGAGGTTGCGCGGAACGCGGACGGCACGAGTCCGGCTGCATTTCTGAGGTTGGGCTGTGCCGTATCGATCCAGGCAAAACGCATCGATACTGGCAAAGCGACAGCCGCATTACTTAGAACCAGCTTATTGCCACTGACCGTGGCGGTAGCCGCAACATAAGTACCGTCGGCGCCTGCGATTTCGAAGTAATCAGGCGATGCGGGAGTTAAGCCAACCGCGGAATCAAAGGTGACCTCTAAGGTACTGCCAGATAGTCGGATCGACTGAAAGGTCGGACCAGTACTGACAATATCCTGACCATAGGTGTTGTCGAGCGCCAGTAGTCCGAGGCGTTCGCCGACTGGTTGCTTATTTCCCGGATGGATCCCTTCAGTACCATTCCACGTATCAGTGATCACCGCCATACCGGTACCCGCCACCTGATCTAGCACCGCGGACTGCGCTTCCCAGAAGATTGGTTTGGTCTCACCTGGACCCGAGCGTGGTGCGAGCTGCACATAGTAGAACGGGAAATCTTCGAGCCACAGCGCGCGCCAACCATCGATCAGTGCTTTTTGCTTGGGCACATAGGCCATTCCGTCGGATAGATTGGCCTCGCCCTGATACCAAATCACACCGCGCATCGCAAACGGGATCAATGCGTCGATCTGACCGTTGTAATAACCGCCCGCGGCTCCGCTGTTGTAAACGGTACCTGCAGGCATCCACGTTTCAATTTGCGAGCCGCCTTTGGCGCTCTGGATCAAGCCGATCGGCACATCAGCGCCTTCAGAGGATTCAAGTTCGTCCTGCAACTTGAGACCAAAGAAATACGCGACTGCGCTAAAAGCAGTCGCAGTACCGCTGCTGCCTGTGGTGCTCTCGGTCCACACGGTATTGATGTGTGCCACCGGGGTACCCTGACTCAGCAGCGGCACTTTGTAAAAGCGCAGCGTGGGATTGTTAGGCGTCGCCTCAACGGTGGCTTGGTGATCGGATTGATTATTCTGCCACGCCATATTAGACTGGCCGGAGCAGAGCCACACTTCGCCGACCAGCACGTTGTTGTAGGTCAGGACTGTGGTTCCCCCATTCAGCGAAGCAGTGACCGTCAAAACGCGCGAAGTGATCGACGCGACCATAGAATCTAGGCTCACCGTCCAGGTGCCGTCGCCGGCCGCGGTGGTGGTTTTGGTTTGCCCGTCAAATTCGACCGTAATGCCAGCACTCGCACTACTCGTGCCCCACACCGGTACCGCTTTCTCACGCTGCAAGATCATGTCATCCGAAAACATCGAAGACAGTTGCAAATCGATTGGCTGATAGCCGACCACCACGTTGGTGTAGCTTGCGACTGTGGTCAAGGAGTTCAAGTTAGCCGTCACCGTCAAGACCTGACCGGTGGAATTGGCCACCTCTGCATCGAGGCTCACGGACCAGCTGCCATCGCCCGCCGCGGTAGTGGTTTTGCTCTGCCCGCTAAATGCAACCGTAATGCCAGCGCCCGCGGTACTGGTGCCAGTCACCGTTGTCGCTTGGCTGGGCTCAATCAGCATGTCATTCGACAGCGCGTCGACTGTCAAGGTTGGCGGAAAAGCGCCGGCAGGAGCGCCGATGACGTCGATTTCCTGCAGCACTATCCTGTGTCCTGTCGCAGCAAGATCAGGATCTGCATAGGTGAAGCGCAAGGCATCTACAGAATTCGCCAAGTATCCCGCCGGAGAGGAACTCAAGTGAATGCGGCTGTAAGATGCCGTACTTGGTATATTTGTAAACTGACCAATTGAAACCCAATCCGCGCTGCCCACGATACTGTATTCCACCGTCATCACCTGATCGTGTTGAGCATTATTCCAGCCGGCAATCGAGTTGATTTCTGAGATATTGTAGCCATTTGTATTGGTGGTGACATCTAGGTTGAGTACGACTTCGGCTGGAAATTGGGCTGGCGTTTGATCATCACGAAACCAAGTCGCGTTATTGAGGTCTGTTGCCGTAACGCCATCATTTACATCTTCGGTCGCAGCTGTATCGCCCCCTTGATTGGCAGTAATTGTAGAGCTGGCATAGGTGGCTTGACTACTGTCCACGAGGTCGGCCGCGCTGGTAGCCGCTTGTACTGACGCCAGGTCGCTTTCGTAATTCGTGGCTTGAACTGCACCGCCGATCACGTCGATTTCCTGTAGCGCGAGGCGGGTATTGGCGGCCGGGTTTGCATAAGTAAAGCGTAGGGAGTCGACGCCGAACAACAAATTACCGTTTAAGTAATGAGTGAGGCTGATAGAGCTGTATTGACCTTGTGTGTCTGCAGCTTCGTTGCTATATGTACCCAGTGTGGTATAGCTGGCATCCCCGACCACACTGTACTCGACGGTCATCACTTGATCCGCTTGCGCACCGCCGGCATTGTAGCCGGCAATCGAGTTGATCGAAGTGATATTGTAGCCTGCGCTGTTGGTGGACACGTCGAGGTTCAGTACGATTTCGCCTGGAAATTGGGTTAGCGTGACATCATCACGAAACCAGGTCATACTGCCTAGATTACTCTCTGTTGCGCCGTCATTGAAGCCTCCTTCGGGAGTCCCGGGGCTTTGATTCGCACTCACCGTTGAACTCGCAAAGGTTGCTTGTCCCTGATTGGCGAGGTCGGTAGCGCTGGTGAACGCAGCAGCGCCGGTAACGTCAGCGTAAACTGCATTGGTTTGAACCGTGTTCGAAACGAAAATTGAAACAGTGGCCGGCGCACTGTCGGTCGTCCCGTCATTCACCGTGAACGTGAAACTGTCGGACCCCGTATAGTCTGTGCTAGGCGTATAAGTTAAATCGGGGGCTGTTCCGCTCAACGTCCCGTTCGTAGGCGTACCCACCGAATAGGTCAGGCTGCTGCCTTCCGGATCACTGCCGGTCAGCGTGATGCTCAAGGGTGTGTTGATCGCTGCCTGCACACTGCTCTGTGCATCAGCAGTGGGCGCCTGATTAGTAGGACTGCCGATCACATCGATTTCCTGTATAACGAGGCGGGTATTGGCGGCCGGGTTTGCATAAGTAAAGCGTAGGGAGTCGACGCCGGACAACAAATTACCGTTTAAGTAATGAGCTAGGCTAATAGAGCTGTATTGACCTAGTGTGTCAGCAGCTTCGTTACTATATGTACCTAGCGTGGTATAGCTGGCATCCCCGACCACACTGTACTCGACGGTCATCACTTGGTCCGCTTGCAAACCGCCGATATTGTAGCCGGCAATCGAGTTGATCGTAGTGATATTGTAGCCTGCGCTGTTGGTGGACACGTCGAGGTTCAGTACGATTTCGCCTGGAAATTGGGTGGGCGTGACATCATCACGAAACCAGGTCATACTGCCTTTATTACTCTCCGTTACGCCGTCATTAAAGCCTCCTTCGGGAGTCCCGGGGTCCTGATTCGCACTCACCGTTGAACTCGCAAAGGTTGCTTGCCCCTGATTGGCGAGGTCGGTTGCGCTGGTGAACGCAGCAGCCCCGGTAACGTCAGCGTAAACTGCATTGGTTTGAACGGTGGTTGGCGGCGACGTCGCTTCAGCAGAAAATTTATCGACATACAACCCACGCCAATTGGAAGCACTACCAAGCGTATCCACCGTTGCCATAATCCCAGCATACGTCACATTGGTTAACGACAGTGTTCCAACCGAAGCACCCACCGCCGATTCAATATTTACGCTTCCATCAAACGCATACCATGTCTCGGACGCGGCATCTGCCAGCGTATACTCGGTTAACGTACCCCCTACATCTGCAGCCACTGAAGCGCTGACATACGTGGTTCCGCCTGCAACGACAAACCAGCGGAAACTGCACACATCCGAAGTCGTTCTTTCATGTACGGTTACGCTCATATTGGCCAGGACTTCTGAGGCCGAAAAGGTGCTCGTATCAAACGCATACACTGTCGAAAATCCAGCTGTCACATCGATCTTGCCCTGACTAGAGCTGCCACCGCCAGCGGCAAGAAGCGCATTGCCACCATGATTAATCTGAATCGTTTTGTGAGTCTGCTGGATCTGAGAATAAGCCACTTGGAGGGCGGCTTGGCTGCCGATCGCTGCGAATGTTAGGTCCGTGGTGTCCCAGATCCCGTTCGAAGCTACCCAAACGCTCCCACCACTGGAACTCACATTAACGTTCGAGCTTAAACTGGTAATGTCCGTACTCGTACCGTCCCACGAAACAACAGTGGCCTGGGCTGAAGCGGCGCTGCACAGCAGAGCGGCAGCACTAAGGGATAATTTAATCAGGGTAGAAAACTTCATGATAGGAGCGTACTTAGGGCTATCTTTATCGCCTAGATAAAGAGGAGTACTCATGTAGTTTAGCAGATCGAAAACTAGCCGGCTATCGTCTGTTTAGATGATACACTAACGCTCAGATCTAGAATATTTCGGGCACAAAAAAGGACCACACTCCCTAAAGTGTGGCCCTTCATTTTAGTGAATTCTATAAATAGAACTCAAAGTTTACAACTTACGGCCCAGTCAGCACGTTCAAGCGAATGAACTGTTCAGTGCCAGCAAGTGGCACCTTGACTGTCACCACATCGGGATCAGCGCTGGTATTCTCTTCGATAACCACACTAGCGGTACCGTTGACTGCTGCAGTCCACGAACCACTCAGATCCGCCGCGTATTCAGCCACAATCGTCACATCATTACCGGTAGCGGTCGAGATATCACTACGGTTATAGGTGAAGATCATATAAGTCGCATCTTGAGACACTGTTGGGACTGCCGTGTCCTGGTTAGCGATTGGTGAACCACCAAGCACGTATTCGAGCAAGTTACTGAGACCATCATTATCATAGTCTGTTAATGGATCAGTCGCAGGAGAGCCGGTAAAGGCCGCGTCACTCGCAGTGTAGCTCGCAGCCCAACTCGCTACATCGTTGGTCGGTAAGGCATTCAGTTCGAGGTTTTGACCGTTCACTTCGAGCGCATAGCCTTCAATCGAAGCACTCAATACAGGTGTGCCCGTGATCAAAGTAGCTGAGATCAGCGTATACGATGCCAAGGTCGGTGTGCCATCGATGACGATCTGTGATGCAGCGTCGACGCTAAGAGCAGCCTGCAATGCGAGTGTGGTGCCTAAGTCAACCTCAAGCGATCCAGCAGCAGCAACTGTGATAGCTGATGGATAGGTGCCAATAGAATCAATATCCAAGGTACCCGCGTTGACAGTAGTGGCACCCGTGTAGGTGTTGGCGCCTGAGATCGTCATAGTGCCGCTGCCGATCTTGGTCAGCGAGAGCGCACCACCACCCGCACCATCTTGGATGATGCCGGAAAACGTGGTACTGTTGCCGTTATCACCGATAGTGAGCGTAGCTGCGGTGGCATTGTCATTCTCCACGGTGCCGCCCGCGGCTGAGAAGTCCCCCAGCGAGCCGATAGTGTTACTCAAACCATTCAACTTCAGGGAGCTGTTGGCACTGACTTGGAAGTCGGAATTGTTGGAGAAACCGGTGGTCGAGCCGGCATACAATATCATCGAGCCGGCACCCACTGCGCCGTCCCCAATGATCGTTGTGGCCGAGTAGGTGTTATTTCCGGAAAAGGTCATCGAGCCCGGAGTAGCGCTGCCCGACTCCAAGGTTAGTGCGCCGGTGCCGCTGATAGCGCTAATTACCGTCAGGCTGCCGCCCGATCCAGGCTTTATAAACTCCACGTTGCCATTGAGAACCATGACACCACCGATGGTGACGACCGCGCCATTTCTATCGATGATAAAGGATGAACCGTCGTTGAACGTGATGCTTGGTGTATGGCCAGTCTGGGTCAGATCCATGTTGCCCCATGTGTCTAGACGGGCACCGCTATTCACGGTCACCGTGTCGGACGGTAGCGCGTTGACACTGGACAACTCAAACTCACCTTCGTTAATCACCAAGTGCGCGTAGTCCGCAGTAGCCGAAGGCCGCCATTGTTCTGTGCCGATCTTGGTCAGGGTAAAGCTGTTGTCCCCATCGGTAACCGTGCCACCAGTGTCCCAGCGCGCAGCTATGTTAATGGTCGCATCGCTCGCGAGCGTAATCGTGCCACTGTACTCTTCAGCTATTTGACCAGCAGTCACCTTAATTGCACCCTCTGTGCCACTAACACCATCACCGCTAATTGTAAGACTCTCAGTAATCGGAGAGGGGTTTGTTTGAGGCGCGTAGGCCAACTCCAAGGTAGCGCCGGCGGCGACAGTGGTCGCTCCGGCGGTGTCGCCTAGGGCATTCTGCGTGGTTACCTTAAGCGTCGCACCTGCGCTTACAGTCGTGCTACCAGCATAGGTATTTTCGCCAGTGAGGGTCAAAGTACCTGCACCACCCTGAACCAAGCCCCCGGCTGCGCTGATGACTCCGCTCAGTGACTGATTCGTGCTACTGTTGAAGATGAGAGCTCCGCTGTTGGCGATCGCTCCAGCGTAGTTTCCGCTCACACCAAGGCTGCCTGCCCCGCCGATCTCCAGCGTGCCGGCACTGACGCTGGTATCGCCGCTATAGGTGTTGGCACCGGAGAGGATCGTTTTGCCAGAGCCAGACTGGGTAAATCCACCACTACCAATAATGCCACTGCTGATCGTGACGTCGCCGGTGCCAGTCGCGCTGATACCGCCGGTACCGTCGAGGGTTTCATCGGCTGCGGAGCTAAGGGTATAGTTATTGCCCGAGGTGTTGCTAAAGATAACCGAGCTGGGGGCGACGCTAGCGCCATCGATCACGACTGCCTGGGTGCTGGCAGTATCATCGAAAGTAATGCTGTTGCCGTCGCTGAACAAGTTGTCAGATCCTCCCGACCAGTTGCCAGTCGTGCTGTCCCAATTGCCATCGACGCTACCGACCCAGACCTTGCTCTCGATTATAGGACTGCCGATCACATCGATTTCCTGTATAACGAGGCGGGTATTGGCGGCCGGATCTGCATAAGTAAAGCGCAGGGAGTCGACGCCAGTCGCCAAATTACCAGCTAAGTAATCAGCTAGGCTGATGGAACTGTATTGACCCTGTGTGTCTGCAGTCTCGTTACTAAATGTCCCCAGCATGGTATAGCTGGCATCCCCGACCACACTGTACTCGACGGTCATCACTTGATCCGCTTGCTTACCGCCTATATTGTAGCCAGCAATCGAGTTGATCGAAGTGATATTGTAGCCTGAGGTGTAGCTCGACACGTCGAGGTTCACTACGATTTCGCCTGGAAATTGGGTTGGCGTGACATCAGCCCGAAACCAGGTTATATTGTCTTGACTACTCGCCGTTACTCCGTCGTTGAAGCCATTTTCGCTTGAGTTAGCACTCACCGTTGAACTCGCAAAAGTTGCTTGTCCCTGATTGGCGAGGTCGGTATCGCTGCTGAAAGCAGCAGCCCCGTTAACGTCAGGGTAAACTACATTGGTTTGAACCGCGTTCGAAACGAAAATTGAAACCGTGGCTGCGCTACTAACAGTCGTCCCGTCAGTCACCGTGAATGTAAAACTGTCGGAGCCCGTATAGTTTGTGGTTGGCGTATAGGTCAAATTAGGCGCCGTTCCGCTCAACACCCCGTTCGTAGGCGTACTGGCCACCGTCCAAGAATCAATGCCGTCATCCGGATCACTGCCAGTTAGCACGATGCTCAGGGCTGTGTTGATCACTACCTGCACGCTCTGTGCGTCAGCAGTGGGCGCCCCATTAGAAACAACAATTGAAACCGTGGCCGACGCACTATCGGTCGTCCCGTCATTCACCGTGAACGTGAAACTGTCGGAGCCCGTATAGTCTGTGCTAGGCGTATAAGTTAAATCGGGGGCTGTTCCGCTCAACGTCCCGTTCGTAGGCGCACCCACCGAATAGGTCAGGTTGCTGCCTTCTGGATCACTGCCAGTCAGCGTGATGCTCAAGGGTGTGTTGATCGCTGCCTGCACACTGCTCTGTGCATCAGCAGTGGGCGCCTGATTCAGAGTAATTGAAACAGTGGCCGGATCACTGTCGGTCGTCCCGTCATTCACCGTGAACGTGAAACTGTCGGAGCCCGTATAGTCTGCGCTAGGCGTATAAGTTAAATCGGGGGCTGTTCCGCTCAACGTCCCGTTCGTAGGCGTACCCACCGAATAGGTCAGGCTGCTGCCTTCCGGATCACTGCCGGCCAGCGTGATGCTCGCGGGTGTGTTTAACACATACTGCACGCTCTGTGCGGCAGCAGTGGGCGCTTGATCCCCACCCGATATCGCAGTGACTTCGAAATTCCGGACCATACCACCTGAAAAATTACCGCTAGTGGCGGTATCCGAAAAATAAAACCCAACCGACACAATGTCCGCGGTGTCAGGTGTTGTTCCGGCACCTGCCGACACGCCAAATTGACTATATCCAGTCCAAGTTAAGCTGGCGATATTCGCATCGAAACTTGCGTAAGCATTCCCGATTACTTGTACAGTTTCATTAGCTTGATACCACCCTGTAGACGTCTCGAGTAAGAAGCTGACTGTGGGGCTATTAGAGCTGCCGCGCCCTTTAAACTCAATGTGGAATGACTCTAATACGGTATCGCTGGAAGAGCCGAGAAAGGCCGACTGCCCAGAATTATTGGCGCCGCCATTCCAGGCAAGCATGGCTTCGTAAAACAACGTAGGGTTTGCACTCACGTTGGCCAACAATTGGATGTAGTCTACGGCAGCATTATTAACCCAATTGTTGCCCTGGTTTTTCAAGACTGCTCCGGCGAATTTCTGGCCAGTGTAGCCGGAATCGACTGCAGGTGGAGTGAAGATATTCGATGCGTCATAATTACCGGTCGTATTGGGCCCAGTGTCCGTAGCCGTTACCATACCAGTGTCACCGCCCTGTGCGCCTAGTTGGACAATGGTCGCGGCTTGAGCTGTAGCGGCGCCGCACAGTAGAGCAACTGCGCTAAGGGACAATTTAATCAGGGTAGAAGACTTCATGATAGAGGTATATTGGGGGTTAAATAATTGTAAATAATTCGCCTAGAATTTCTAAGATGAGGTATTCTAGCCTATTTCCAATCAGTCGCCTATCGTCTGTTTAGATGATGCGAAAGGTGTGCAAAATTTCAGTATTTTTTGCAAAAAAAGAGTGACACATTGCCTGCATCCGGCCGCTCGGAAGATAAAGAAACCATGCAACTATTAAAATCGTTTACCTGCGTTCTGTTAAGATAGTGCACACACGCTCTGCGACTTCGTTGCCAAAATCCTTAACTCATCTGTTTACACGATAGCTTGCCGGACGAATCCATGCTATAGAAACTTATGCATTTTGATCGAATACCATTAATTCTGCACCTACTAGTGAGCCTTTTGCTAGCAACCTGCGCATTGGCAGCGCCTCCGGAGCGTTCCACCACTCAACTGGAAGCGCGCCTACAGAAGATCGAGACCGAGTTGAGCGAACTAGCACATTACAGTCTGCGAACTGGCTATGGCACTGTCGGTTGGCGTTCTGTGACTCACGACGACCCGCAGCATACCGAGTGGATTCAAATTGATCTAGACGAGCCAACGTCCATTAATCAGGTGGTGTTGGTGCCGGCGATTATACGTAATGCTCAATCCGGATATCAGGCGGAAGGATTCCCGTTGGAGTTCCGCATCCTCGCGGGCCAACGCGGCGATCCGAACGGCAGTGTAATTGGCGGCGGCAAGCCTAAGGATCAACTGCTACCACGCTACGCCCCAGTCATCATTCCCCTGCCCGCAACTTCCGCTTGCTGGATACGCATCGAAGCGACCATGTTGAGCCCTCGCTCATGGGACGGCAAGCACCTACTACAACTCTCCGAGATCTTGATTTATAATGACCAAGAAAACATCGCCTTACATCAATCGGTGCAGACGTCTTCGAACACAGATCGTGGAGAACTCTCACATAAAAAGCACTTCTTAGTCGATGGGTTTATGCCTTACTTAATGGATGCGGCGCAAGGTGAACAAAGCGTGGCATTTCTTGCCAACATTAGAGAGAGTGACTCACCATCGTTCATCATCGATTTGGGCGCGCCTCAAGCCATCAATCGAATTCAGCTGCATGCCATGGATGTTAGTGACAACGTGCCTCAGGCACTGCCCTCCGATCTCGGCATCCCCCAGCGACTGCTAGTGGAAGGTGCCAATCAAGCTGACTTTTCGGATGCCACACGCCTGTTCGAATATAGGAAAGATACCGTCTACGATACTGGCCCAATAATGATCGAGCAGATCCCCGAGACTGTCTGCCGCTACGTCAGACTGACCGCGTTAGAACCGTTTATTCTCGCCCAACAATTCTACCCACTCAGCGCACGCATCGGATTCGCGGAAATCGAGCTATTTGCCAATGGTCGCAACGTGGCGCTCAACTGCCGAGTGCTTTCCGATGTACCAGAAAGCTCCGACCGGAAATTGGCAGCACTCACCGATGGCCGTAATCAGTTCGGCAACATTCTGCCAACCCGCATCTGGCTTGAGCAACTCGCCCAGCGCCATCAGTTGGAAAGCGAACGCCCACTAGTAGAGCAAGAATTGAACCAACGCTACGTCCAGCAAAAAGCCAATCTGAACCGAATGATCTGGCTAGCCGTACTCTTGGGCGGAGGGATCCTCATCACCATCCTTGTCGATCGTATGCTGCGAATGCGAGAAGCAGCTAACATTCGCGAACGTTTCGCCGCCGACCTACACGACGAGCTCGGCGCCAATATTCATACCATGGGCTTACTGGGCGATGTGGCACTGAATGCGATGCATTCGCCGGGACGACTCGAAGATGTCCTACAGCGCAATCAGGAGCTAATCAAACGCACCAGCGGCGCCATCCGCCATTGTATCAACCAACAAGAAGCTCAGGGTCCATTCGGCAAGCTCCCTGCAGATATGGAACGCTCTGCCAAACGTATTCTAGCTGAGCTCGACTACGAAATTATAATAGAGGGAGAACAGTTCTTGCAGCAACTAAAACCCGGGGCACTTGACGATTTAAGGCTATTTTTCAAGGAGTGCTTAATCAACATCAGTCGCCATGCCGATGCCACCAAGGTTGTCGCACAGCTAAGTGCAAACAGCAATGCGCTCACCTTGACAGTCAACGATAACGGCTGCGGTATTTTAGAGACTGGGGACAAAGCAATTCCCGCTTCCCTCCAGCGACGCGCACGCCTGCTCGGCGCAAAAGTATTTTCTTCACAACTAAATGGTGATGGAACCTGCATTACCTTAAAATTAAAAATTTCTTGGCTACACAGAATTCAAAAAGCTTGCTTCCGAAGCCGAGGCGCGCCCGTTTGACACGGGCTCTCTATTTTAATTTTATTAAGCACAGACACATTATGAAAAAATTAATCCGCGTGATTATGGTGGAAGACCACCCCGACTACAGGGAGGGCATTCGCTTCGCCCTAGAAACAGTCGACGACATTGAACTGAAACAGACCTTCGGCACCGCAGAACGCGCCCTGCGCAGTGTGCAGGACGCCAACGACAGTACAGCGCCAGATGTGGTGCTTCTCGACCTGAACCTGCCTGGCATCAGCGGGCTCGAAGCCATCCCATGGTTTAAACAATATGTGCCCAAAACTCACCTAATCGTTCTCAGTCAATCCGACCGAGAAGCCGATGTGCTGGAGGCCATCTCCGCTGGGGCGTCAGGATATTTATTGAAAAACGCCAGCCTCGATCAAATTACCGATGGCATCCGCACGGTGATGACCGGTGGCGCGACACTCGACGCGAACATCGCCAAATTCATCCTAGACACGATTCAAGCAAAGCCACGAAAAAACATCGACGCCATCACTCTGACTGATCGTGAAATGGAAGTGCTAAGTTTAGTTGGCGAAGGATTATTGAAGAAACAAATTTCCGACCGGCTGAAGATCAGTATGCCCACAGTCGCCACCCACGTCCGGCACATTTACGAAAAGCTCAAAGTCCAGAATGCCCCCGCGGCCATTAGCAAAGCCTATCGCACTGGCATCCTTCCAGTAAAAGGTAAGGAATAGTCAAAGCGTTGCTGCTATTTCGTGACAGGCCTCTATTTGATGCCCCATTGCTGAGGCTTAAACTGCTCCATCACTGCCAGCTTTGCTTCGGCTACATCCAGAGCGGAGGATGCGCATCGTCACAGCGTAGGCGCCCTCTTCCACTGGCTGCTCGACGAACGGGCTGCCTATCATCCATGTGAATGATAGACAGGATGCAAACCTTCAATAACGCGAAAGCAAATTACTGATCTCGGGGAGTCATCGAGTATGGACGCGATGCTTCCGAGGTGCCCCATTTCGAAGGCTTAGGCCCCATTTTGAATTCGATCGTTCCGCCGTTAACCAATGCCTCATGCGGCAGAAAGCTTTTGTCCCAAGCCTTGCCGTTGATACACATGCTTTGCACATACATGTTTTCGGCGGAGTTGTCCTTCGCCGTGATCACACATGTTGCGCCGTTGGGCAGGTTCAGCGTCACTGCATCGAAGATTGGACTACCGATGGTGTATTCGGGAACCGAGTGGAGATAAGGATAAAATCCCATCGCGCTAAAGATATACCAAGCCGACATCTGGCCGGCGTCTTCGTTGCCGCTGATGCCCCAGGTGTCGTTGCGGTATTCCTTTTCCAGCACACGGCGTACCCACTTCGCAGCCTTCGCAGGTGCGCCGACGTAGTTGTAGGCATACAGCGCGTGCTGATCGGGCTCGTTGCCATGCCAGTATTGGCCGAACTCCTCACTGCCATGATCCCCGCCCTGAGCCGTCAGGAATACATCTAGCTTCTGTTCAAACGCGGCATCGCCACCCATTAAATTGATCAAGCCTTGGGTGTCCTGCATCACGTGCCAGTTCCACTGCCAGGCGTTGCCTTCGCAGTAGTCATTGTTGCCCTTACCAGTGTAGGTGAAAGGGTCGAAATCATCGGGATACGACCAGTTTCCGTCCTTATCCTTGCCACGGAAAAATTTGGTCTGCGGATCCCATAAGTTTTGGAAGTTCTGGGTCTGCGTGTAGAAGAATTCGGCGTCGGCGTCTTTGCCCAAAGCCTCGGCAAATTTCCCGACATTAAAGTCACAATAGGCGTGTTCGAGGGTCCTAGATACGTTAATGTAATTAGGATGAGACACATAACCAAGCTTGAGGTAATTCTCAAGACCATTGCGCCGCCCGACAACGGTGGCGTTCTTTTTGACTAATGCAAACGCGGCCTCTGTATCGAAATCTCGGATACCTTTTATGTAGGCATCGGGAATCACCACATCTGCCCAAGTGCCTGGCATGATAGATGTTTCCTTATTCGCTAGCTTCCACTTCGGCCCCCAACCGCTATCGCGGTAGTCATCCAGCATGGTCTTGACCACGTCCAGTTGCACGTCCGGATTGATCAGCGTGTAGAGCGGATGTGCGGCACGAAACGTATCCCAAAGCGACAACACGCTATAGTGATTATGGCCGGCGGTCTTGTGCACCTTGCCGTCCATACCGAGATACTCGTTATTGACATCGTTAAAGGTCTGCGGGTGGAACATCAAATGATACAGCGCCGAATAGAAGTTGGCCTGTTGATCCGGGGTGCCGCCTTGGGCATCAATTTTTGACAACTGCTGATTCCACTCGGCCTTCGCCTCTTGGCGAACGGCATCAAAATCCCAATGAGCCAATTCTGTATTTAAGTTCAGCTTGGCATTGACCTCACTGACATAGGAAATACCGACTTTAACCAAGAGCGCTTCACCGTCTTCGGTGGCAAACGACACATAGCCGCCCTGCTCTTCCTTGTCGGTAAAGCTCACCGGCTTGCTGAATACCATATGGAAGTAAACCGAATGCTCACGCCACGCAGTGGTATGCGCGACACCGCTTAAGGTCGTCGGGTTGACTTGCCGCATCGCTCCGTCCATCGAACCGGGCTTATGCCCTGCCCAATTAATGCCCTGGCTCAAATCGACCGACACACGCGCAGAATCCGACTCTGGAAATGCGTAGCGATGAATCGCCGCACGCTTGGTGCAGGTCATTTCAGCGGTGATCCCCATCTCGTCGATCACGGCCTTATAGTAGCCTGGCTGAGCCCATTGCTTCTCCGCTGGCACGATCACTTTCGTTCCCAGTTCCTGATTGCCAGTGGTCGGCAGCATCACAACCAAGCCATATGAGCCACAACCAGTTCCCTGCAGGTGGGTATGATTGAAGCCAATCAGTTCCTTGATCCGGTTGTTGTAACCGCAGGGTGCTTTAGGCTGATTGAACGGTCCCGGTGAGATCATTCCGAACGGAAGAATCGCCGCAGGGCTGGTCTGCGCACTGGAGGCAGTACCCAGGAATAAATTGACCCGCTCAGTGTAGTCGGTTGCCGCCACCATCTGCGTCGCGAGCAATGCGATGGCGATCAAAGCCAAGAGTGTTTTCTTTATTTTCATATAATTGTAGTGAAATTGATAATTAAGTCCGGATTCCGTCTAAGCGTCCTTATCGTAATAGGTTGATTCGATTTCCTCCAGCGAACGGCCAGCGGTTTCCGGCATCCACTTCCAGACCATGAAAATCTGCGGCACCAGAATCGCAGCGAAGATAAAGAACGTCACAGCAGGGCCGACGGCCTCGCGCAGGCTTGGTGTGAATTGCCCGACAATCGTATCGGTCGCCCACATTGTCAGAATGACAATCGCCATCGCATGTGAACGAATATTGGTCGGGAAGATTTCCGAAGCGAAGATGAACTTAATCGGGCCGAGCGAGAACGCAAAGAACGCGACAAAGGCACACATCAATACGATCAGCATGGTGTTCGCACCGCTGTTAAAGCTCGCACCGATCCCAGCCAAACAAGCGATGGCACCCACGGTGCCAAACTGCAGCAATTTACGGCGGCCAACCTTGTCCACAAAGGCCATCGCGATGGTAGTGAAAATCATATTACAAAAACCGATCACGGCCATACCACTTAAAGCACCGTCAGCCTTCAGGCCGGCGCTTTCCAACATCGAGGTGCCGTAGTAGAACACCACATTGATCCCGCTGAACTGAGCGAACGCCGCCAGCAGCATGGCGATAATTAGGGGCTTGCGATACTTCTGACTGAACACATCGAGGAAATTCGTTTTGGTGGCGCTTTCTTTAGCCACTGTCTGCTTGATCGTTTCGAGCTCCTTTTCCGCACCATTACGAAAGATGCGGTTAAGCACCTTGCCCGCTTGCTCGTAGCGCCCCACCTTGACCAACCAACGCGGGCTCTCTGGCAGCAGCGCCGCCAGCACAAGGAACAAC
>Ga0208544_10001586_pt1 | contig 15536 bp, 14 predicted proteins | sample DEB08_DNA_9_FD_184526 | JGI IMG/M metagenome (GOLD analysis project Ga0208544, IMG submission 184526) | Aqueous microbial communities from the Delaware River and Bay under freshwater to marine salinity gradient to study organic matter... | ecosystem: Environmental > Aquatic > Marine > Coastal ... | reverse complement strand
ACCAAAACATCGGCTATTGGGATACAGGCGAAGTCACAGATATGAGTCGCATGTTCAGCGAAGCCACCCTATTCAACAACGGTAACAGCACCAACATTGGAAACTGGGACACGAGTAAAGTCACAGACATGCAAGAAATGTTTTGGGGCGCTAGGGCCTTTAACCAAAACATCGGCTATTGGGATACAGGCGAAGTCACAGATATGAGTCGCATGTTCAGCGAAGCCACCCTATTCAACAACGGTAACAGCACCAACATTGGAAACTGGGACACGAGTAAAGTCACAGATATGAGTCTCATGTTCACCGGTGCCACCGTATTCAATCAGGATTTGGCGAAGTGGTGCGTCTCTCAAATTGCATCCACTCCAACAAACTTTGCAACAGGTGCGACAGCCTGGAGTGCTAGCAAGCCCAATTGGGGCGCGGATTGCAGCACCACTGTGCATTTAATGATCAATTATGTAACTCCGACAGGGAGGAACCAGTCCTATCCATGGGCTGTTGCATCAGGAGCATCAACGGCAACCTTGCCCCTACCCTCAGTGTCCTCGATGACATTCACTGGTTGGTACAGCAAGAATTCCCTCATCAACGGGCAGACTGCCTCAGCGGTTGGGACCGACCCGAATGATGAAGTGTTCGCTGGAATCATTCCCAGTGAACTGGCACAAGTGCTTGGACTGCCTTAAAAAACTTAAGGCGGGGGAGAAGAATCGCCATGGATGCAGGAGCCAGAATCATTCGACTGCGCTATCCAGGTAAATGCTCGTGCGGGCAAGTGGTATTCAAAGGTCAACGAGCGGCTTACAACACCGAAACACGAAAGATTATTTGCCTCCAGTGCATTGGTAAGCCAATAGGAGCAGGTGGTGAGCAGGGCTTGATTGCAAATTCCGGTGAAGCTGGGGCATCTCTCAACCGCACCTATGAGCGTCGGGTTGCGCGAAGAGAGCAACGGGTAAGAAAGCGATTCCCTCGGATTGGTGGGTTTCTGCTAACTGTGACACCAGAGCTGACAAGTACAACTGCATTCAAGAAGGGCGCCGAGGGTGAGGCGAGGGCAGCGAGAAGAATCATGGATAGGAGCGGGCCTGAGGTCAAGTTTCTGCTTAATCGAAAGTTGGGTCGTGGACGGCGTGATGGGGATATCGACATGATTGCAATCAGCCCCGCTGGCGTCCTTATTATTGATGTTAAAAACTATAAGAATGCCAAGGTTGAGGTAAGGCGCAGTGGTGGGGTATTGCGCCCGAGGGTAGAGAAATTATTCGTTGGTGGGCGAGACAAAAGCAGGTGGATGGCTGGTCTAAAAAAGCAAAAGGATGCTGTACACGCGGCACTTGACCACTCGCTGGAATCTAACGCTGTGCCCGTGCGTGTGGCACTCTGTTTTGTTGATGGTGACTTGCCCATGTTCACCAGACTCGAATTCGGTGGTGCCTTGATCTATGGACCCAAGGATTTAGGTCGAAAATTGAAATCAACAAGGGGTCCATTGGACAGCCAAGCAATCAGTCGCACCTTCGAACGACTTTCCACGGCCTTGCCGCCGGCCTAGCGCCACATCCGGTTGGAATTTCACTTCGGTGCTTATCCGGCGTTGAGGCCGAGGACGGCAGCGAGTTCGGGTGGAATGAATCCGGCAATGATGGTGCCGGCATCTTCCGCCTCAAGCACTGTGAGACGTTGTCCCCGAAGTAAGGATTTGACGCTGTACCACCCGGTGAATATCAAATCAACGTCTGTTGGTTGCGGGAGAGATGACACCAAATCACCTGCCCGCAGTACAGCACTGGTGACAGAACCTGAGTTTGTTGCGCCACCGTTGTAATCGAGTGTGATCGTCACTGCACAAGAAGTGCTCGAAGCGGTCAACGTACCGCTTGAGAAAGTCCACCCGGACGGTAGATTCACGGGGGTATTGGATATTCCTGACCCAAGAATGCCAACATTTGAGCACTGGACAAAAGCACCAATGAGATTTGTACCTGACAGATCAGTGCCTGAGAGATTCGCACGACTCAGTTCGGTCGTTGTTAAATCAGTGTTGATCATGGTGGCGCCGGACAGGTCCGCACCCGTCAAATCCGCACCCGTCAGGTTCGCGCTGGAAAGGTCGGCACCCGTCAAATCCGCACCCGAAAGGTCCGCGCTGGAAAGGTCCGCACCCGAAAGGTCCGCGCTGGAAAGGTCCGCCCCCGACAAATCAGCACCAGAGAGTTCCGCACTGTCGAGTGCGGAACTGGAGAGATTGGCATCCGTTAAGTCCGCACCCGACAGATCCGCAGAAGACAAAGTGCACCCGGACCAACTCACACCGGATGAGGGACTTGGGGTAACGGTGAATGGCGCACTTGCGCCACTCAACACAGGGCATGGTTCTCGTGATGTGTCAATTGCGACAAAGTAATTGGCGCTAGTCGCATTGAAAGTCTGAAAATTGCCTCCTGCAAGTATCAAGGAATCAGATGGAAGTGCAACCGCGTACACAACTCCATCTCCAATGGCAGCGTCGACACCCGTCCCGGGATTAAATGTTGAGTCCAGAGTCCCCGAGGAATTCAGCCGGGCAATTCCTCGCTCAGGAGTCATCATGTACCCACCTGCGACAATTTTTCCATCACCTTGAATGGCGAGACTCGTAAGGTAATAGTTGTTAAAGATCGTCGCTGCATTTGAATTAAACTTTGTGTCAGGCGTTCCATCAGAGTTTAACCTCGCGATTCGCCGTGAGGGAGATCCAAATTTACCTCCGACAACAATTTTGCCGTTGACCTGAACGGCTAAGGCCCGAACCTGGTCGTTGAAAGTAGTGCTGATGTTGCTGGTGAATGTTAGATCTGTTGTCCCATCATCATTTAATCGCGCAACTTTCTTCGATGGTGCGGTGAAATCTCCACCCACAACAATCTGACCATTGGACTGCAGAGCGAGAGAACGCACCATACTACTGAAACTTGTTCCAGCGTTCCCGTTAAAGGTCGTGTCAGAGGTGCCATCCGCATTGAGCCGTGCGAGGTATTTGTAAGGGCTGGTGAAATCTCCGCCCACAACGATCTTGTCATTGGAGTCGACCACGAGGGCTTTAACACAACAAGAAATGTTTAGAGTAGTCGTATTGGCATTGAACGCGGCATCACTTGTTCCGTCGGAATTTAGTCGTAGAACCCTTCTCCCCGGAGTTGCAAAATCCCCTCCGGCAATAATCCCGCCATCAGATTGCAACGCTAAGGCATTGACGTAATTGGTAAAAGTCGAGCCAACGTTCTTGTTAAATGCGTGATCAGGAGTCCCATCGGAATTCAACCTAACGAGGTAACTGGCATTCACGGAGCCGTCATCAGTGGCAAAGTTTTGGAAAGTTCCTCCAACGAGAATCTTCCCATTCGGCTGTAATTTTATGACATTGATCAATCGATTGAAACCCGCCGCATTTGTTGTGAAAGTAGTGTCGAGGTCGCCGTCAGCTGCCGAAGCGGGCGTCGTGCGTAGTGACCCCAAGGCAACCAAACTGAGCACAGAGATGGCGAGGAGGACCGCCAGCCATTTCTTGTTTTGAACATCAATTTGGCCTCTGAGAACCTGGTTTGCGGAATCCATGCCTGCGAGGCTAGGGGGCTTCTAGCACACTGGGATACCGTGTTTCCACGGTAATGAGAGACCTTTTCTAAATGTGCATTCACCACGTAGGGTGGATGGGGACGCGCATTTCAAAGACTGTTTGCAGGTGTCGGCGGGAAATCGACCAGGACCCTTGCATGTGAGAGCAGATTTCATCGAACAGTTGGGATCCCAAGCCTGGAGTTGAGTCGGCACGTGGACCTTGGCCGTTATCCACACAGGTGAGGATTATGTCGGTAGTGGTGTTTTCCACGGTGGCTTTCATGAAGGTGGCCTGTCCGTGAACTTGGGCATTAACCAGGCATTCCTCGACTACTCGCCGTAGGCTTTCGTTGAGGAATCCATCGAGCTCGGCGAGGGCTTGGCTGATATTGCAGCATCAGATGCCATTGATTTAGCAGCGGCATTGTTGGAACTAACTCCCAGTGGTGGAACCATCTGTATTGACAGTGACATAGAACTTTCCGAGACAGTAACGATTGCGAATACGAGCATTACGTTGCTGGGGGATTCCCCTGACAACAATTGGACCATCAGTACTTCCGCTAACTTTGTTGGCCCGCTTTTTAGCGTTGATCAAAACGGCGAGGGCGCCAAGAGTGTCACGCTGGAAAACCTCAGCTTTGAAGGAACGGGGGATCGTGTCGTTGACGGAATAGCGTGGGAAGCCAATGACGAATTGGATTCGCTGACTTTGGCCAACACTCATTTCAGGAACTTTGCTTTTGCTGTGGACCTACAAGGATCGAACCAAGATAAAACCTTTAGCCAAGATGGAACCTTTACATGCGAAGACTCAAGCTTCACGTACCTGAAAGATGGCGTCCTCCTTAATGGTGGTGAGGCCGCATCAATCACTAATTGCGATTTCACGGATATAGAGGCGCAAACAGCGGTGTTGTCTGTGGCTTACAGTTTTAGAAGCCTGACAATCGCAGATTCCTACTTCGGCTACAACGACGGTAATGCAACGGTCATTGTTGATGGCAATCAGGAACTGGCGACATTTTCCGTTGCAGATACTGACTTTGTTGGAAATATCGCCACCGATTTCGCAGGAGCATTGGATACCTATGACAGTGGCGGTGCGTTGTCAATAACAGATTCAACGTTCGTTAACAATTCATCCAGCTCATATTCGGGAGCAGTGAGTTTGTACTACGCCGCTTCATTGACCAGAGTTGAATTCACTGGCAATGTACTGACAAGTTCCGAGCCTGACAAGGCATCCGCGATACTGGGCGTTGGCTCTGGGCCATCGTTGTATTTTGATGACGTAACAGTCCAAGAAAATGGGAGTGTCGAATTTGAGCAGCCGGCAATTCGTTTGAGTTACAGTTCCTATTACGGTGGCCAGGGCTCAATGACGAATTCCACTGTGACGGGGAACCTCTCCTCTGGCCCGATCACTGATTTGGTTGTCGTTCAAGGCCCTGATAAAGAGCCAGCAAATTTTGAGATTTCCTTTACAGCTTTCACGTCAGAGGAGTCAGTGGACTTAACCGGCGCGACGATCGGTGACGGCGTGACCTACCCAGGTTTTACTCCAGAACCTGAACCAGCACCAGAACCTGAACCTGAACCGCAAGCACCGGGTGCCGGTGGGTCTGAGCCTGGTGGGATCGCGCCTGAGCCTGAGCGTGAGCCGACGGTGCCAACTGCTCCCGCACCAAATCTGGCGAGCCCACCAGTCAATCAGAATCCAGCCCCGGAGCCAGTGGTATTCACTGATCCAGCGACAGTGACACCTGAACAAATTGCTGGACTGACACCAGAACAGGTTGCCACGATTGAGCCAGATCAATTTAGGGAACTAGATCCAGCAACTTTTGCGGAATTCACAGCCGCTCAAGTTGCGGCCCTGCCTCTAGATCTTGTTCGCGCTATCCGGCCTGCCCGAATTGAGGCTTTGACACCAGAGGCGGTGCAGGGACTATCGGGTGAACAACTCAGTTCACTGCGTTTGGCATCGGTGCGAACTTTGACACCTGTTCAGGTTTCTGGATTCTCGGTGGAATCTATCGTTCAGGTGACACCTAGTTTCATGGCGCAGTTGAAGCCGAAGGTGTTAGCAGCACTCAAGGAATAAGTTATTGTCGCCTTGAGCCCTGAACAGGTATCTGCGCTGCGACCGGCTGCACTTGCGAAAATCCCCGCCGCTACTTTGAAAAAAATGGCGCCCGAGGTCATACGAGCGTTAAGGATCGTCCAATTGAAAAAATTGACAACCCGCCAAATTTCTGGACTGACGCGCGCACAGAAGGCAGTGTTGACGCGAGCCCAACGTAGAGCATTGGCGTGATTCACAAGCCTCCTGTATTTGTTATTGCGCCTCCACGAGCGGGCGGTGGAGTTGTAGCTGCCGCGCTGGTCGATCATTTTGGTTGTGAACTCAATTCTCAGTCGCCAGAGCAATCTGGCGGAGGTCTGCACTGGTCTCCAGAGTTGGGCTTGCGAGTTCGCGAATTGGCGACTGAGCAATCCAATTCCCACTTCATTATTGTGCTCCGCGAACCAGCACCGACAATTGCAAGTTTGATGCTGGCCTGGACGAGTCAAGGGTTTGGCATTGATCGGAAACTGCCGGGGTGGTGGGGGGATCCGTGGGCTTTTGGGGTGATACCAGCGTGGGAAGAATTGATTGGGAAACCTGTCGTGGAGGTGTGCGCGGGTCAGTGGTCTGGCTATCTCACGATGATCTTCGACGACCTTGACGGCATTGACTCTGATCGCTGGATCGTGACAAGTTATGAACGGTTAACGGCACAACCTCAGGTCGAACTCGATCGGTTGGGAGCCTGGCTTGAAAGTGAACGAGTGACTTCACAATCAGATCTCAGATTGTCGCCCGGGACTCTGACCCCACCGAAAGCAGGAAAATGGCGGCGCCAGGCAGGTGAGATAGCCCCGGCCCTAGAAAAACATTCCGCCGTGGTTGCTCGGCTAGCTGAATTCCGCGACCGTTATGCGCCTTTGCCACTCGCGGTTGACGTTGAAGCTGTTGACGTGGCGCCAGTGGCCCGAAAAGTAACTCGGCCCAGTGCAGGGACCGTGTTCTCTAGTCAACACACGAACACGTTTCCTGAATTATTGGCAAAAATGGGCGCATCCATGATTGTGTCAACATATAAGTCTGGTCACGTGATTACTCTGCGTGCAGATTCTGCAGGGAAGTTGAATACTGAATTCATGTCGCATCGACGTCCAATGGGTATCGCCCGCGCAGGATCACGATTAGCCATAGGTACTGAGACATCAGTCATCAACTTTTCAAATACTTCATCGATGTCCAACCAACTTGAGCCGGCAAACGTGAATGACGCCGTATTCACCACTCGTTCAGTTATTAATACGGGGGATATTGCCATACATGAAATGGCTTACGCGGGCGAGGAGTTGTGGTTGGTAAACACCCGTTTCTCTTGCCTGTGCACATTAGACATGAACTATTCATTTGAACCTCGATGGCGCCCGTCTTGGATTACGTCCTTGGCAGCGGAGGACCGATGTCATTTGAATGGCCTTGCAATACGCGATGGACGCCCGCGCTATGTCACGGCGTTGGCTCAAACGGATAACCCGCAAGGCTGGCGGGATATGAAAGGTGTCGGTGGTGTGATCGTCGATATTGATAGCGACGAGGTTCTTGCCTCCGGATTGTCGATGCCCCATTCACCAAGATGGCATGAGAATGCAATTTGGTTCCTAGAGTCAGGTAGAGGTTCGCTTTCCCGGCTAGACATGACAACTGGCGCCATTGACACAAAGGCAACGGTTCCTGGGTTCTCGCGAGGTCTAGCCTTCATCGGGCCTTATGCCCTTATTGGACTTAGCCAGGTTCGGGAAAGTGTTTTTAGTGATCTGCCCGTCACCCAATCAAAGGACGAACGCAACTGTGGAATTTGGATGGTCGATACCCGCAGCGGACAGACCGTGGGGTTCGTGAAATTTGAGGGAATCGTGCAAGAAATCTTTGACTTGCAGGTGCTTCCCGACACTAGGTGGCCAACATTTATTAATGAACCATCACTATTAACGGCGTCCTCTTTCGTACTTTCACAAGTAGGCCTCGCTCAGATTGCGGGGGACCGAACAATTCGTGAATAGCATTTTGCATTAACTTGGTACCACAGTTTCCTCCGGGTCTCACCTGCTTATTGTGATGTGGAGGCGCCTCGCATGAATACAAATATAGGCTCCACCTATGTTGTCTGTTCTCCTACCCGACGAGCTGCAGCTGGGTTACTCAGATTTTTCGGTGAACCTTTCTCAAGTGGGTTTTTATGTCCCTGCATATATGGGTTCCAGAAACAGTCTTGAACTCATTGCGCAGATGCCCAACCTTGAGGTCGTTCAACTTCTCACCGTGGGTTTCGATACAGCGTTGGAGTATGTTCCTGATCACGTGAGCCTGTGCAATGCGGTGGGTGTGCATGACGCGAGCACTGCCGAACTTGCCGTGGCGCTCGTGTTGGCATCATTACGGGGAATCGATGATTTTGCTCGAGCGATGCCCCAGGGTGATTGGATCCATGACCGTAGGCCTTCACTTGTCGATCAAAAAGTTGTGATTATCGGTGCTGGCGGTGTCGGCCAGGCGATTGCAAATCGACTGATTCCGTTTGAGGTCGAAGTGACTCTTGTCGCTAGATCACAAAGACCGGGTGTTGTTGCTCTTTCAGAACTGCCCCGTTTGCTACCGGAAATGGATATTGTGATTTTGGCCGTCCCGCTGGACGTGCACACATCAGGATTAGTTGATGACTCATTTCTATCTCGCATGCGTGACGGCGCTCTACTTGTTAATGTCGCAAGAGGTGGCGTTGTTGATACGCAAGCTCTGGTGCGACATGCACAACAAGTGCGGATCCGAGCCGCACTTGATGTGACAGACCCCGAACCACTCCCACCCGAGCACCCTTTATGGCGAATCCCCGGAGTCCTGATCAGCCCGCACGTCGGTGGTGACACATCAGCCTTTCTTCCACGAGCTAGGGCTCTCGTCGAGGATCAAATTGATCGCTGGCGTAGTGGAGACCCGCTCGCGCATGTAGTGCAGCGGTAGGAATGCGCCTGTGACCTCAATTCTTGTTGCACCTGACTCATTTAAAGGAACATTCTCATCGGTTCAGGTGGCCCAATTCATTGCTGCGGGTATTCGAGAGGAAGGGTTGACGGCAATTGAGTGTCCATTGGCTGACGGTGGTGAAGGAACACTGGACGTACTGCTGCTGGCACTCAATGGTGAGGAACGCTTTCAATCCGTGCAGGGTCCCCTTGGTCATAAAGTTAATGCCCGCTGGGGTTGGATTGCGGAACAACGACTAGCAATCATTGAAGTTGCGCAAGCTTGTGGGCTGCATCTGGGTGGAGGCAATCCCACTGACGCATTTCGTGCGTCAACGGTGGGAGTTGGTGAACTCGTCATTGCAGCAGTCGAACTTGGTGCAGAAAAGATCATTGTTGCGACTGGCGGTAGCGCGACAACAGATGGTGGGCAAGGTGCGATTGATGCACTGAAAGGTCATGAAAATGCATTGGCCGGGATCAGCATTGAAGTGTTGTCTGACGTCACCGTGAAATTTGAAGATGCTGCCAAAGTTTTCGCTCCGCAAAAGGGTGCGGATCTAGCAACTGTTGATCTTCTTAATAAGCGACTCGATCATGTTGCGGACCTCTATGTAGAACTGTACGGGCGAGACCCAAGAGGACTCGCGCAAACCGGGGCGGCAGGGGGACTTTCCGGAGCTTTGTGGGCCGCATTAGGTGCCCAATTGTTTTCCGGTGCGGATTATGTACTCAATCTCATTGGGTTTGATGAACTCGCAAACACAGCGGATTCGGTTGTGCTTGGCGAAGGAAAACTTGATTCACAGTCATTTCTGGGAAAAATTGTGGGTGTGGCGGCACGGCGTGTTCACGACCGACCGGTCCTTGCGGTCGTGGGATCAACCTCACTCGACGGTGCAGAAATTTGCACTCTTGGACTGTCTCGCGTCTGGGTGGCGACGAACCCGAGTGAACTTCACGACAGTGGAAAGGCACTCAGTCGGTGGGTGAACACACCATGAAGCAAAGGCGCGCAGGGTTACTTGCTTCCTATTGGCGTGTCATGCTCATTCACTATTGGGGTGGACCATTAAATACCAAGCTTCAGGTGCCACACTAGAGGTATGGCTGACAATGAGGATATAAAGGAACGTATGCGGCAGGCACTTGATGCGAAGAATGCGAAATCGGTGAAGAGTACTCCGAGTGGAACTGCGCCAACCGAGGGCAACACTCACGAACACGTTGATCGCGAAGGCGGCAAGAGAGAGTTTCGCCGCAAGTCTGGATCAAGCTGATTTAAGTGCAGACGGACGATTTCGAGCGCTTCCTGTCCGTGGAAAGAACGCTCACGAAGACATTGGTTAGTTGGTCGGTGGCAAGCATTGCCCTTGGAACTTCGATTGCACTGACCGGACACAAAATTGATAAAAAAAATGTGACCGAATTTGGACGACAGACCGCTGCGTGGGGTGGCGTTGACCTAGCCATTGCAGGCGCTGGATATCTCGCTCAGCGAAGACGAGGGAAACTTTCAGTAGATCAAACTCAAAGGCGAATTCGCAATTTGCGCAGGTTGCTCGTGATCAATGCGGTGGCTGACGTTGGTTACATGGCAGGAGGAATCGCCACCATCAAGCGGAGCATGCAGAAGAAACCTTCGTTTCGGATGGGGCCGGGTGACGGATCTGCAATTGTGATTCAGGGTGCGTTCCTTTTCGTCCTCGACGTCTCACAAGCAAAGCGTCTTCGTACTACATCGGATTTATCCGGTTAATGCTTGATGTGAGCGCCTGAGAATCAAGGAGCTGGGAGTTAGGTAAGAGATCCAATTGCTCGGAGAACCGCTTGCACCCGTGCAACTTCATGGGTGCGCAGCAGATTCACGCCACCGAGGGTTGCGATGACTGCGAAAAAACTTTCCGCGGTTCTGAACTCGTCCTCGAACAGATTAAATGCGTGGGGGAGTGCCTGGCAGATTGGATAGCCAAGTTCCCGTAAGCGAAATGAATTAAGAATCACATTGGTTTGGTGTCGAACCCTGGTTAACGGGTCGACCAAGTTTCCATAATAGAAACCCATACCTGGATCGATCACAATGTTTTTTACACCATGTTTAAGGGCCGTCTCAATTCGTTTGGCGAAATAGTCTTGCAGGCTTGGAATTGGATCTTGGTCTAATTCGAGATTGGTAATTTCACGAACGTTTGCACCGCCGACATAACACAAGATCACTGTTGCCTTGAACTCACTTGCCAGATCAAGGATCTCTTCTTCATGAGCGGCTCCGGTGAAATTAAGAACCTTTGCGCCAGCTCTCAAACAGGCTTTGACAACTTCAGGTTCATAAGTTTCGGCAGATACAGGAATTGAATCGGCAGCAAGTTGCTCAATGACGGGAACGAGTTGGTTGATTTGGTTCTGAGCTATGACCCGTGAGGCCTTGGCGGTCGTGGATTCCGCGCCGATGTCAATTAGGTCAGCTCCTTGGGCAAAGTAGACACGAGACTTGCGAATTGCCGCTTCAGTATTAACCGCGATGCTTTCACGGTAGGTCGAGTCCGTTGAAAGGTTCACCGTCGCCATGATCGCTGTTCGATCGATTTGTTTACCATCAATGATCACTGGCGCTACGGGTGCATTAAGTGCCTGTGAATGCTGCAGATACAGGTTGCTCAGTGACTCTAAGGAAATCATCTGTTTATTCTAGGCAAGAATAGTCAATTGTCTTAGTCGGATTATCCTCTAAATTTTTGTGAATCGGAAATCTGTTACGACCCGACCTTCGTCTGTTGCACGTGCCTCATATCGGGTAAGTGCTCGGTCAGGTCTATTAATTTCGCCACCGGTCCACTGCATTTGATTGCTAGGTTGAGCGAACAACTCGCTGATGCTTTGCGCGTAGTGGGCCCAGTCGGTTGCGATATGCCAGAAACCACCGAGTGCAATGCGCGAATGCATGAGGTCGAGGATGCTTTGCTGAATGATCCGACGTTTGTGGTGCCGAGCTTTTTGCCACGGGTCGGGAAAAAGCGTGTAGACGCCAGCAAGTGAATTAGGTGCGACCATGTTTTCCAACACGGCGATCGCGTCCGTTTCCATCACGCGAACGTTCGTGATTTTTTGAGTGTGAAGTTCAGAGAGCAAATCACCGACACCCGGAGTGTGAACATCGATCGCTAAGAATGCCGCTTGCGGTTCTGCTTGAGCAAAGTGAAGGGTTGAAACTCCGTTACCAAAACCAATATCAAGATAGAGCGCGGTCGTAGGCGTCGGCCATGCAAGGAGTTCATCCTGATAGAGAATCGTCAATTCTTTTGGATTGTCAACGGCGAACTGTTGTGATTTTGTGATCCGACTTCTGCGGGGTTTAAATGTTCGGATTCCGCGCCCGAGGGATTTAGTCGGGGGGAATTCCTCCACAAAGTCATCCAAGTGAATCAACCAACAGTTCGATCGGACTATTAATTCGATACTTGCGGTCAGACTCAATGCGCCAACTTGACCCTTCACCGACACTTCGAAAGTCCCACTCGCGGGCGTGGTTCTCACCGGGACCGCTACTTGTCAACGCAGTGTTCTCATCAATACCAATTATTTTCTGTCCATCGATAAGTAATGGTTTTAATGCAAAGTCGGGAATGAAGCGGGAGTAGCGATCAAAATGTGGAATGACTCGTGCGTTGAAAATCAATCCAAGCCCCGAGTCGCCACCCTGCTTAGGGTGCCGAAAATTAGGCACGTACCCGCACAGGGCCATTGCCCCTGCACTACACCCGGCGATCGATGCCCCACCACGCCACTGATCCAAAATGGTTTTCCAAGCGAGAGTATCGCGCAGAGTGTTGGCAAGGAAATGGGGATTCCCGCCGGAAAGGTAAATTAGGCCAGCACCAGCAATCGCCTCGATGAGTTTTGGATCGTTCGCATCTTTTCGATTTTTGATATCGATGACTACCTGCTCGGCATCAAGTCGCTGAGCCGCTTCCTGGCCAAGTTGATGCCAACGCGCGAGTGAACGCTCACCTTCAGGGGCGGCGGCCGTCGCAATCTGGACGTAGGTGCGTGGGCGATCCTCGAGCAGCCAGGCTTCTAGGTCATTCATGACCGGTAGATATTCGCCGCTTCCCACGAGGGCGATTTTTCCACTCACGGATACACCCCAACTAGCCCAGAATTACACAATTGATTACACACTGGGTTCAGCGAATTCACAGAATGCAGAGTAAGCCCGGGGACCGTAGACCGTTGCAGGGCCGCCAGCCATGAGGAAGGTGACACCGATTGCTTCGGCGACTTCTTCCCTGGTCGCTCCGGCCTTTGCGGCCCCTCGCGAGTGCGAAGCGATACAGCCATCACACTGCTCAACAACGGCAATTGCTAAGGCAATGAGCTCCTTAGTTTTGGTGGGCAACGCCCCCTCGCTCATGGCCGCTGAGTGAAGGGCCCCAAAGCCCGCGTAAGTCTCGGGGATCATGGCTCGCAAATTTCGAGAAATTGCTGCGAGTTCGCGTTGAACGCCTTTTCCGTGGGAATGCTGCTCGTTTTCGCTCATATCAACATTCTACGCCCGAGTAGGGATACCCCAGCGGGTATATCTGAACAGGAGTAGTCTGGCCCTATGGATCTTGAACCAGAAATCAATACAGAGGTGCTTACCCGCTTAAAGCGCGCTCGTGGCCAACTCGACGGTGTCATCAACATGATTGAGACCGGACGAGGATGCTCTGATGTGGTCACCCAACTTGCGGCAGTATCCAAGGCCCTGGATCGGGCCGGATTCAAAGTCGTCGCCGCTGGTATGCAGGAGTGTTTTGAAAAGGGAGATGCTGCACCGATGACCCGGGAACAGCTCGAAAAGTTGTTTCTCTCACTAGCCTAATTGAGGCATTTAGGAACTTTGTGCGCTTAGTCACACGTGCGATAGATCACCCCCAGAACGGTGGCGAATTCCGCCGCGAGGGTGCATCCTTAGTCAACGAAAAAAACCGCAAGCCCACCATCACAAGGAAGTGATCACATGGCCGCTCGTCTCGATTTCGATTCAGCACCCACGCAAAATAAGCAACTCCTCGAGTGGGTTGACGAGATGGCCGCATTGCTGGAGCCCGACGCCATTGAATGGAGTGACGGTTCCGAAGCTGAGTGGACTCGCCTGACCAACCAAATGGTTGATTCGGGAACCATGATCAGACTCAATGAGGACTTGCGCCCCAACTCGTTCCTTGCCCGTTCGAATCCAAGTGACGTGGCTCGAGTTGAAAGCAGCACATACATTTGCTCCCAACGCGAAATTGATGCAGGTCCCACCAACAACTGGATGGAACCAACGGAAATGCGTTCAACTCTGAATGGGTTGATGAAAGGCGCAATGCGCGGACGCACCATGTATGTCATCCCATTTTCGATGGGACCCCTTGGCTCACGAATCGCCCAACTCGGCGTCGAGATCACCGACTCGCCTTATGTTGTTGTGAACATGAAACTCATGACCCGTATGGGACAGGCCGCACTTGATGAAATCGGTGAGTTCGGTGAATTCGTTCCCGCCGTGCACTCTGTCGGTTACCCGCTGGTCGACGCCGCAGGTAATTCAATTCCTGACGTCGCTTGGCCGTGTAATGACAGCAAGTACATCGTGCATTTCCCAGAGACCCGTGAGATTTGGTCCTATGGTTCCGGTTACGGTGGCAATGCATTGCTCGGCAAGAAGTGCTTTGCATTGCGTATAGCTTCGGCCATGGCGCGCGATGAAGGCTGGATGGCCGAGCACATGTTGGTCTTGAAACTGACATCACCAGCGAATGACGTTAAGTACATTACGGCCGCGTTCCCCTCGGCCTGTGGAAAGACAAACCTCGCCATGCTCGAGCCCACAATTCCCGGTTGGAAAGTAGAGACAATCGGGGATGACATCGCCTGGATGCGATTTGGTGAAGACGGTCGTCTTTATGCGATCAACCCAGAAGCCGGATTCTTTGGTGTTGCACCCGGAACTGGCATGAGCACAAACGCGAATGCTGTTCGCTCACTTAGCGGTAACTCGATTTTCACCAACGTGGCTTTGACAGACGACGGTGACATCTGGTGGGAAGGTTTGACCGATGAAGTTCCCGGTCACCTCATTGACTGGAAGGGTAATGACTGGACACCTGCTTCGTCAGATCCCTCCAGCCACCCAAATGCACGATTCACTGTCCCTGCAGGCCAATGCCCGTCGATTGCTCCGAACTGGGAAGACCCAACGGGTGTCCCCATTGATGCAATCCTCTTCGGTGGCCGCCGCGCAACCAACGTTCCATTGGTCTCCGAAGCATTTGACTGGGCCCACGGCGTCTTTGTTGGGTCATCGGTCTCGAGTGAGCAGACTGCGGCAGCTGAAGGGACCGTTGGCGCACTGCGACGCGATCCGTTCGCAATGCTGCCATTCTGTGGTTACAACATGGCCGACTACTGGGGCCACTGGCTCAAGATCGGCGGTTTCACCAGTGCAGACAAACTGCCACGCATCTACTCCGTGAACTGGTTCCGCAAGGATTCCGACGGTAAATTCATGTGGCCTGGTTTTGGCGAGAACTCACGGGTTCTTGAATGGATTGTGAATCGACTCAGTGGCAAAGCCGAGGCGATCGACACTCCTATTGGTCGGATCCCCGCACCTGGTGCACTCAACACCGATGGCCTTGACATAACAGAAGAGAAGCTCGCTGAACTCTTCGCTGTCAATGCTGATTCGTGGTTGGCCGAAACCGATTTGACCGAAGAGTATTACGCGGAATTCGGTGATCGGGTTCCTGCCGAACTCAATAGTCAACTACAAGGGTTGCGCGACCGCTTGAATAACGTTTAACCCTTTGCTCTGG
>Ga0208544_10001584_pt1 | contig 15539 bp, 14 predicted proteins | sample DEB08_DNA_9_FD_184526 | JGI IMG/M metagenome (GOLD analysis project Ga0208544, IMG submission 184526) | Aqueous microbial communities from the Delaware River and Bay under freshwater to marine salinity gradient to study organic matter... | ecosystem: Environmental > Aquatic > Marine > Coastal ... | reverse complement strand
AACGCCAAAGGGGCGTAGATTGGCAAATGGAAATTGATGATGCACGAATTAAGCTGAAGTCAATCTACCCTAATATTGAAACTTAATGTGGCTTCAACCGGAATCTTTAAGCTTGACAGACCACTAGAGCGTTTTGGACAGATGCCGGGTCAGGCGCTAACGCGGATGTATCTATTTGGCAGATGAAGACCGATCAAACTCCACCCAGCAGAAATCAGGTTTATTTGGTAGCCAGTACATTCAGAGCTAATAAACACCATGGTACCCCTCCTCATGAAGATTGTTATGCCCTGGTCTTAGATTTTCCCCAAGACGACATACTGGAACGTGTGAGTTTGAGAGACAAAAAGATTAAGTTGAATGGCCCTCAGTTACCAACTAGCGAAGAACTGAAAGCGTCAGAAGTGACACAGGAATATATCTTGCCATTTTTTGCTGTCAATGACCCTGCTTATAGCTCTCAGTTAGCACAATTCAGTGGGAGTCCGACTTACAAAATTAGAAGAATAACCTCCTATGTGGCTATTGATAGTTATGAACCTACTAATACGGAAACAAAGGAATATTCAGTTTCTACAGGCAAAAGCAAAGAGGAAAATTATAACAATGAAATAGGTGTTACACTTGGGGTTTCTGTTACCGCCGGAGGGAAAGCAGGGGTGCCTCTTGTTGCAGAAGGTGAAGTTTCATTAACGGTCTCGGTAGAAGCATCTTATAGTCGTTCTTGGGGTGGAGCCACTTCGACCTATGAAGAACGGAGTTTTAATTATCCTCAGACTGTTACAGGGAAATGCTTTGGCGCGCTATTTCAAGCCAAAAGCAGCTACACAATTTTTAGAAAAGATGGCTCAATGGTAGGCGCTCCAATTGAAGTAAAATTGAATGAATTTTATACGGAGGAATGGTGTCCGGAAAATGTCTTGGAAGAAAAAAACCAAAATAATACAGCAGGTGAAGGCAAATCAGGCACTAGTAGTCCAAATACAATAACATTTACAATTGATGCTCCTCCCGGAAAAACGGTCATACTTGAAGGGAGGTTGGAGATTTACGATGGCAGGTTGGTGAGTGCCCCCGCGGGTGTAATTATGGGTATACCTAAATCAGTCTTTAACAAATCCCAGGAGTTCACGGTATCCTCTCCAAGTGATATCGTAAAAGCTGGAAACATAATTAGCGACTCTTACACTAAATCTGCATGGATAAAATTGGATGCGCTTCCAGATAGTAGACCTAATAACATCATTTCAGGAAACAAAGCACAACATGCATTTTGGGTGCCTGGGACTTTGGGAAACCATCTTGCTGCAGGCCACAACGGCAAGTGGGATTATGTGAGCGCACCAAAATCAATTACGGGTGGGTGGCATCACACAGCTGTAAGCTATGATGCATCTCAACGGCAGATGAAACTGTATTTAGATGGGGAACTAATTGATAGCGAAGATAATGTTCCTCCTTATTTTAAAGATTCCGAAAATGCAACTTTGATCGGTGGATATAATGGAGCCCATAACTTTAATGGATCGTTGAAAAATGTACAGATTTGGAACAACGTATTATCTGATGAACAAGTTAAAAGTCTATATGCTACGGATCAAGAATAACTGGCTGCGCCTATCGGCGAATCACTAGCACCATTAAAATGTATCTCGCTGGAGAGACCGATTCACAATATCGAAGGAGGGCTGCCCTAATGTAAGGGCTGCCCTCTTCTGTCTTTCGGGCATCTTATCTAAAGGAGGACATTTTGCGCTTGTACAGCGCCATATATGGGTGGCAGCCGCGAGCACCTTATCTCCCAGCAATCAGCGGATCCCGCGCGGCCAAGCCTTCCTTTTACCCGCTTCCAACGTTTACCCGTTTCCAACCTCCCTTTACACCTACCCAACGTTTACCCGTTTCCAAGCGTCTTTTTTATCATACCTATTGTTTTTTAAAAAACTTAAACCTACCTTTGCGATCGCTTTTGAAAAACAGCAGAACCTGTTGCAATCAAAGCATTTGGCGCGGTAGCTCAGCTGGTTAGAGCGCGTGATTCATAATCCCGAGGTCGGGAGTTCAAGTCTCCCCCGCGCTACGCAAGACCTTCACCACCTGGTGAAGGTCTTTTTTTTGTCCCAATGGTGCGGATCAAAGGTACTTTGCCCTACGGCTCAAAAAACGCCACACTCCCCCCTACCCATTCCTTGCCTTTGTTGTAGCGCACCCCTACCATTTCGCCCTTGCTGAGGCGCACCAGGTTGTTGACCAACTGGGGCCGGGGAGCGCCGCGTTCCCAGAGCAGCATCATGCGGATTTCAGCTTTGGCGGGCACGTCGGGGGTGGGGATGAGGTCGGCGTATTCTACTTTTTGTTGCAGGATGTAATGTTGCGGATCCTGGATGGCGTCGAGGTCTGCTTTGGTGCAGTGCAGGTTTACGCCGCTGCCCGCAAAGGAGTAGAGTGGCTTCAGGACGTAGTTGTGCAGGTCGTCCGGATACTGTTCCAGCTCGCTCAGCAGGTAGGCTTTGGGCGAGTAGGGGCTATCGATCAGCGGCAGGGTATGCTTGCTGATGCGGAAAAACCAGTTGGGGTGCCCCACCCACTCCACGTCTACATCTTCGGTCAGGTTGAACTGGCGCTGGAGGTCGTCGCGGTGCAGCAATTCATCAAAAATTACGCGGTTGAAGATGCGATCAATGCGGATTTTGCGGCCGTCCTTCTCGTAGTAGAGCGTACGCCCTTCGATGATGACCTTGCTGATGCACACCGATTCGATACCGATCCACTTTTTGGCAACGAAAAAATCGATGGCCGTGACCTGCTTGTCCGGTTCAATTTCCAGGAGGATCACATTTTCCGGATCGTGGTCGCCGACGATGATGGACCGCAGTTTTTCGCGGTAAGCGGTGCTGTCCAGCCCGTTGAACAGGTGCAGAAAAGTAGGCGGCACCGGGAAGTGCTTGAGGTAAGCCTGTGCCGCGGCTTCCTGGAAAAAGTAGAGCGACGGAAAGCCCTGGGCCTCGATCAACTGGGGCGTAACACTGCCATCAGGCGCCAGGCAGAGGCCAAAATCCAGTTGCAGGAAAGTGGTGTGCGGCGTTTCGTTGGGCACTACCTGACCGGGCAACAGCGCCGCCTCCGACAAGGCTTTGAAGTTGGGCTGCACAATGACGTCGACGATGTCTTCACAAGCTTGCAGGAGCCGGTCGCGCAGCTGGTGGTCAATAAAAATAGGGGTTTCAGCGATCCTGAACGGTGGCCGGTGGCCGTAAGTTTCCGCAATTTCATCTACCATGGCGGTATGCCGGGCGACGGAGAACTGTTGGTTGTATTGTTCGCGCAAGTGTTTTATCATAGCAAAGGTCTTTGGTCTGGGATGGGGGGTTGAATTCGTTATCTTTGCGTAAGAATAAGAAAAAATCAGCACCTTCGTATGAGGATGGATAGATTTTAGCAGGACTTTTTCTCTTTACCCCAAAACTGTATCACGGATGGAAGAAAAAAACACCACCCAGCTGACTGCCGACCTGATTATAAGGGATTTCGAGTTGGAAACGACCACCGACTTCCAGAACGAGGACGAACTCTTTCGCATGCTGGCCGACCAGATTGCCTGGATGATTGAGCGCCGGATGGAATGGCTACTGAGCCTGATGTACCGCATGGACATCGACGAAAGCCAGGTGCAGGCGGCCCTGTCGCCCGTAGCGCCCGAACCCGCCAATATTGGCCTGGCCCGGCTGGTGCTGGAGCGGCAGAAACAACGCGTGCACACCAAACAAACCTACCGCCCTTCGGCACTCGGCGAGGAGTGGGACTGGTAACCAACAAATTGCATTTTATGCTTTTAAAAACCCGTGCCATCGTTTTTCGAACCCACAAGTACGGCGAATCCAGCCTGATTGTGGAGCTTTTTACCGAGCAGCGGGGACTGAGAAAATACATCATCAGTGGCGTGCGCAGCGCCAAAGCCCGCACCAAGGCCAACCTCCTGCAGGTCATGACCCTGCTGGACATCGTTGCCTACGAGCGCGACGACCGCGACCTCAACCGGCTCAAAGAAATTCAACCGGCAACCCTTTATCAATCCATCCCCTTCGACGTGCGCAAAGGCGCCGTGGGGTTGTTCATGGTCGAGGTCAGCCGCAAGGCCATCCAGGAGCGCGAAGAGAACAAGCCGCTTTTCACTTTCCTCTTCGAGCGCTTTGCCGAACTCGACGCCGCCACCGCCTCCATCGCCAACTACCACCTGAGTTTCCTCCTCGAGTTGTCGGCCTACCTGGGTTTCCACCCCGCCGGGGAGTACTGCCCCGCCACCCCGATCTTTGACCTCCAGGACGGCGCCTGGGTGAGCAGCCTGCCACCCCATTCCTACTTCCTCACCGATCAGCTGGCTGCTGCTTTCTACGCGCTCCTGCCCTACCAGGCACCAGAGGCCCACCAATTGGTGTTGGATCGCGAGCTGCGCCAAAAGCTGCTCAGCGAACTCATCCGCTACTTTCAGCTGCACCTGGAAGGGATGACCGAAGTACACGCCCACCTGATTCTGCGGGAAGTTTTTTGATTTCCTGTCGAAGCCCCCGCGGCATCACCGGGCCCGTCCGATAAAATCCATGATCTCCTGCCAGACGATGGCTGCTTTGAGGCTGTGGCCCAGGCCTTCGGTGAGGATCAGCTCGCTGTTTGTCCAGTTGGAGGCAATTTCGTGGGCGCCGGCAAGGGGGGCAACATCGTCGTCCCGATCGTGGATAATCAGGCCAGGAATAGTGAGTTCCTGACTGAAGCGGCTGATGGAATAATAACTAAACGGGTGCTGATAGCGCCGGATAAACCCCTGTTCTAGCTGGTCAATCACTTCCTGGCGCACCCCCAGCCCCCGGCGAAAGCTGTTCATGAAATCATTCAATTCCCCGGGAGTAGCCAGTAGCACCAACTGTTGAGGGCGGTGTGCCTGCGGGTAATGGTGCAGGTAATAGACCGCTGCCATGCCACCCGCCGAGTGCCCGACAACGGCCGCTGGCTGGCACTGCGCCACAAAAGCGGCCAAGACTTCGGCGTAATAGATGACCGAGAAGTGGCCCCCTTGGGTCTGCCCGTGGGCCGGCGCATCCACCGCGTAAACATCGTAACCCGCAGCCAGTAGCTGTTGGCCCAGTTCGTACCAGCGCCCACTGTGGCTGTCCCAGCCGTGGGCCAACAAAATGGTTGGTCCGGCACCCGGCCAGTGGTAGGTACTCACCTGCATATCATCCAGGGTGAAAAACGCCTGCCGCCCAAGGGCCAGAAATTGCGCTTCCGCCGCATCGGGCAGGCGCCGGGACGGTACGGCCAACACCTGGTAACACAAGCGGCCGGCAAGCGCAGGTGAGATACGCCAACTACCATTCAACAGGGCCCGAATAGCCCGGAGTTTTATGGAAGGTCGGTCGGTGGATGATTCAGGAGAAGTTGCCATCTAGTAAAGATAGCAGATTACCAGCAGGCAGCCTTTCTCGGCCAGGAAGAAATTTCCCGAAGCAGCATTAGGGGTCGGCGAATAATAAGTTACTCTTTTCAAGGTAGCTATCGCGTTGCCAGGCAAGACGCGAAGAGCGAGTATAGCCATAGCTACATGAGCGATGAGCAACGCAGCATGGCGACGGGAGAGCAACTTCAAATGGGGAAGTTATTATTCGCTGACCCCTTAACATAAAAAAATCCTGGCGGCAGGCAATACCCGGTTTTTTTTGTCGTTTTTTCAACAGTACAGGTGTAATATTCCATACCTGTTTTCCCTTTTCTGATTATTACTCCCGTAATATAAAAATGCACACAAACTATTGAGAGAGTAGTTTGAATCATCAGCAGCAGGCGCGCGTTCGAAGGAATGGGCCTGCTGCCTTTTTTTTAGCCTTGTTCGAATAAAAAAAAATCCTACCTTAGTATTTTGACGGAAATAAATCTAGCAACTTTTTCTGGAAATTTTCAAACAGGCTCTTAGTTACTATTACGGACGTGCTGCGTCATAAATCAAAAATAATCATTAAATGGATTTAACTAACCTCATTCAAGGCCAGATCTCAGACAGTTTAATTGAACAACTTTCCGGGCAATTAGGCGGCGTAGACAAGTCGCAAACGGCGACTGCTACTTCTGGTATCTTATCTACCCTGATCGCCGCTATGGCGCGCAATGCTTCTACCCCCGACGGGGCGGCAGCGTTGAACACGGCCCTCGAAAAAGACCACGATGGTAGTGTACTGGATAATATCATGGACGTGATTGGCGGAAAAGCCACCGGCGCAAACAGCAGCGCTCTCAACGGTTCCGGTATCCTCAACCACGTGCTGGGTAGCCGCCAGGGTGGTGCAGTAGAGATGATCAGCAAAATGAGTGGTCTGGACGCCAACAAAACAGGTGCCTTGATGGCTACCCTTGCCCCCATCGTAATGGGCATGTTGGGTAAGGCCAAGCGCGAAAACAACCTCGATGCCAGCGGTATCTCTGATGTCCTGGGTGGCCTTGCCAAAAAAGAACAAAACACCAACCCCGCCATGAGCCTCATTACGGGCTTCCTCGATGCCGACGGCGACGGCAGCATCCTGGACGACGTAGCCGGCATGCTCGGCAAAGGACTCCTCGGCGGTTTGTTCGGCCGGAAGAAATAAAGCTTGACCAGGCTGTAAAGCTTGTTGGGTTAACCGCTGGTCGGACGTTCCGCAAGGACATCGCGACCAGCGGTTTTTTTATTGGAAGCTATAGGAGATCCGGTAGATGGCGTCGGCGAAATCATCGGACACCAGCAGGGAGCCATCGGGCAGGTATTCCAGGTCGACGGGGCGGCCCCAGGCGTCATCGGTTTTGGTGTTGAGCCAGCCTTCGGCGAAGGGCTCGTAACCCACCACTTCCTGGTTGTCGTTCAAGGTGGCCTGCATAATGCGGTAGCCCGCCTTCTTGCTGCGGTTCCAACTGCCGTGCTCCGCAACCAGGATCCGGCCCTGGTACGCCGCCGGGAACTGGGTACCCGTATAAAATTCCAGCCCCAGTGGCGCTACGTGAGCGCCCAGCTTCCGGGCCGGCGCCACAAAGTCGGCACACGGCCGTTTTTCACCAAATTCCGGATCGGGTAAATCGCCCTGGTGGCAATAGGGGTAGCCAAAGTGCAGGCCATCGGCAGGTGCCCGGTTGAGCTCACAAGCGGGAATGTCGTCGCCCATCAGGTCGCGACCATTGTCGGTAAACCACAGCTCGCCAGTGGTGGGGTGCCAGGTAAAACCTACCGTATTGCGCACCCCGTGCTGCACGATCTCCAGGTCGGTGCCGTCGGGATTCATGCGGGTGATGGAAGCGAAAATCTCCTCCTCCGATTCACAAATATTGCACGGCGCTCCTACCGGAACGTACAATTTACCGTCTGGTCCAAAAGCAATAAACTTCCAGCCGTGGTGGGTCTCTTTGGGGAATTTGTCGTAGACGACCTCCGGTTCGCCGGGTTGGTCGAGGTGTGCTTCGATGTTTGGGTATTTCAGAATCCGACTCACTTCGGCTACATAGAGATCACCGTCGCGAAAAGCGACCCCGTTGGGCATTTTCAACCCCTTGGCGATCTCGTAGCGCTCGTCGGCCACAAAATCACCGTTGGTATCGCGCAGGGCATAAACTTTGCCTTCGCCGCGGGTGCCTACAAAAAGCGTCCCGCCGGGGCTGTAGGCCATCGACCGGGCGTTAGACAGGTTCTGGGCGAAGAAGGCAATTTTGAACCCCGGGGGCAGTTGAATCTGCGCCAACGAATCTTCGGTTGGCGCGGCGGCAAGCATATCAATGGGCGGATTAACAGGGCCGCACCCCAGGGCCAGCAGGGTGAAGAGCAACAAGAAGGTACGCATGCTTTGTATATTGATTCTTTAATAAAATAGAACGATAGATAACCGGGCAATTATTTGTCATTACAAGCGAACACAAACGCGGGCGGAAAGTTCCGGGCACAAAACCGGACCCGCACTTCGCCGAAAAATTCCTCGTAAAACGACTTCAGGAACATCGAATAGTGCATCTGGACAAAGTGTCCACCAGGGGCCAGGCTGTCGTGACAGGTAGCTACGATGTCCCGGGCCAGTTCCTTGGGTAAAATTACGAACGGTATGGCGGAAATAATATGATCGGCGTGGGTGAACCCGTGTTCCGCTAAATAAGCGGGTAAATGCTCCGCCGACCCCTCGATGACGACGAGCCGGGGATCGTCAATATTGCGCAGTATATCGCAGAAATTAGCTTGCACCTCAAACACCAGCAAAGTGGCGTCCGGGTGCATTTTTCGAAGAATGTGGTGGGTGATCACGCCGTTGCCCGCACCCAATTCCACCAGCACTTTGGCCTCAGCGAAATTGATGGGGCTTAACATTGCCTCGCAAAGAAAACGCGAACTGGGCGTAACGGTACCCACGGTACGGAGGTTTTTCAAGCCTTCCCGCAAGAAGTTTATCCTACTGATGCCTTCACTCATTATCCTGATATTAACCACCGCAAGTGCTTATTCCGATGGTAGTCTAGCCAAATACAAACCGCGCTGGATGCGCTTAACCACCAAAAATAGGCATTATTTCTGACCCCAGCGGCTAACGGCCCAGGAATTCGTTCAAATCGGGGAATTGTTCGACCAACGTCCGGGCCTGGTCCTTATCCAGGCGCACGCCGCAGAAGTAGGGCACGATGTAGGCGCCGCTGTAGCCATCCCTGACGAGTTGGCGGCGCAAACCTTCGGCTACCTTGAAGGTAGGCGTAGCGCCTGCCGTATAACGCAGGTAGGGCAGGTTGGCGGCGTTTTCCAACATCAGCTCGGGCTGCTGGTCCAGTGCGGCGTTGGCGTAAGCTTTTTGGACGGATACCACCTGAACTTTGTAAACCAACACCTGGTCACTGGCAGCCGTGCGCTCGCTGCGGGTCGTTTGCCCCAACACCGGCACAGCGGGCCGCAGTGCCGGATAGGTCAGTGGCGCAAAGGTAGCTGCGACCGTAAAAGCAGGGTCCGTGCTGCGGAGGGTGCGGAGGAAGATGCGCGTCGCGGCTACGCCTTGTTGTTGCAATTGGCGGCTGTACTCCTGCAATTGCTCCATGGCTTCAAAAAACTGAACCGTCAGGGGTTGGTTGCCTTGAAAGGGCACGTAACCGGTCAGGACCAGGTAGTCCGTCGGGTACTGCCGGGCTTTGCCGGCTACTTCCGCCAACCAGGCGGGCACCCCCAGGCCGCTGAGGCTGCTGCCACTCACCGACCACTGCGCCGCTGGTGCGGCTGCCAGCGGGGGTGCGCTGACGGGTGCGCTGACGGGTGCGGCCACCACCCTGGGCGGTGCGGCTGGCGGCTGAACAACTGCGGGAGCAGGCGGCACGGCTACCGAAGCAGCGCCGACCGGAAGCTCCATCTCCTGGCGGTATTTGGTGAAGTAGGCAATGTAGAGATCGCGCTGCCCCTGCCCGTCTTTGCGGGCCGAGGAAAAGAAACCCGTGAACCCGTCGCGGGCCAGGCTGAAATGCGCGTCATCGGCGGATGAATTGATGGGGAAACCGAGGTTTCGGGGTGCCGACCAGCGCGCGGCTCCAGGCAGGTATACTGCCTGAACGACGTCCAGACCGCCCACGGAAATGCTGCTGTTGTTGGTGCTAAAATAGAGGGTTACCCCGTCGCGGGCCAGAAAGGGGGTCGTTTCGTCGTAAGCCGAGTTGATCTCGGGTCCCAGGTTTTCGGGAGCGGTCCAGCGGCCATTGCGCAAAGCCGACCGGTAGAGGTCGAGACCGCCGTAGCCACCCGGCCGCCGGCTGGCAAAGAGGAGGAGGGTGTCCGCTGCCAGGTACAACTGGTATTCGCCTGCGTTGCCCCGGGCGGGAGCCAGAAAAGGCGTCGTGCGCAGGCTGCGCTGCGCATTTTGCTGGAAGGTATCCGCAAAAATCTCTCCCTTCTCCCAATTCCAGCCCTGGTAGTACAACAGGACCTGCCCCTCGTTGGCAAAGCCGCACAGGTACTCGTGCTGCGGGCTGTTGAGGAGGTAGTGCAGCGGCTGGGCAGCCTGCCACGCTCCACCCTCGAGGGTTGTCGTGAACATATCCGACAATTCTTGCCCGTATTGTTCATCGGGGCGGGCGTGCTTATCGCGGGGGCCACCGGTGTTGCCCGGCCGGACAGCCGAAAAATAAAGCTGGCTGGAACGGGACGGGCTCAGCAAGGGTGCAAACTCATCGGCGGTAGAATTGACCTGGGGCCCCAGGTTTTCCACCACGGCGGGTGCTTCGCCGAAAACCAGTCGCACCCCGTTGTCGCAGCGCCGGATCTCTTCAATGATCATGCGCCGGTTGGAGTCCTCGGAGCGGAGGGTGCGCAAGTACAGCTTGTAGTGCTCGGCCGCCCGGGCAAACTGCTGCTGCGCGTGGTAAATTTTACCGAGATACAGCCAGCATTCGGGATAAGGGGATTTTTCGGTTGTGGTGAGTTCACCGAGCAGCTGCTGGGCCTGCGCCAGGTTGTTGAGTTGAAAGTAGCAAACGGCCAGCAAAAAGCGGCTCTCCTCGTCGGACTTCACCAACTGCCGCGATTGCTCAAGGGTGCGAATGGCATCTTCGTAATGGTTCGCCGCCAGGTAGGCCTTGGCTTCCTTCTTCAGGGTATTTTTGGGCTGCGCCACCGCACCGGTTGCACACAGCACCAGCACCAAAAAGCATCCATATCTTAAGCTCATGCCAGCAATTTTTAAAAACGCCTGCGAAAGGAGTTATGCTTTAACCACTTTGAGGCTGAGGTCGAGGCTGACGGCCGAGTGGGTCAGCGCCCCTACCGAGATGTAGTTCACCCCCGTCTGGCCGATCTTGCGCACGGTGTGAATATTGACACCACCCGACGCTTCGGTTTCGTAGCGGTTATTGATGACGGCCACGGCTTCGGCCAAAATAGGTAATTCGAAATTATCGAGCATTATGCGATCGACCTGGCGGGCATCCAGTACTTCGTACAACTCCACCAGGTTGCGCACCTCGATGGTCACGGGCAGGTCGAGCCCTTTCTCTTTTTGGTAGGCGACGGTTTGGTCAATGGCGGCCTTGATGCTGCCACAGGCATCGATGTGGTTGTCTTTGATCATGATGCGATCGTAGAGGCCGTCGCGGTAATTGTAGCAGCCCCCCAAACGGACGGCCCACTTTTCGATAAACCGCAGGTTGGGCGTGGTCTTGCGGGTGTCGAGAATCTTGACCGGTAGATCTTCAATTTCAAACTTGAAGCGGTTGCTCAGGGTCGCAATTCCGCTCATTCGCTGCATGGTGTTGAGCACCAGGCGCTCGGCTTGCAGCAGGGCCCGGGTATTGCAGCTGACCTCGAAGGCAACATTGCCGTAGCTCATGTAGTGTCCGTCGGGGATGTGAATGGTCATTTCTGCCGTTGGATCCACGTGGTGAAAGACCTTTTCGGCAATGGCTACGCCGGCCAGAATGCCGGGTTCCTTCACCAGCAGCCGGGCCTTCGTCCGGTCGTCGGCCGGAATACAAGCCAACGAGGTATGGTCGCCTTCGCCTACATCTTCGGCCAGGGCCCGAACAATGAAATCGTGTAATTGGTCTTCCAGTTTGGAGGTTGTGGGAGCCGACATAATGAACTTTTGTTTTTTAGGTAAGCGCTGGTTAGTGGTATTTTAAGGGGCTAAAACATGATCCCGAGGCGCAGCGTGATGCTGATGAGTTTAGCTTTGGAGTCTTCTTCGCTTTGCCGGCCATTGACGACAATGCTCGTGTTTTTGTCCTTGGACACATCCGTGAATCCATTCTGGAACGACAAGCCCCCGAAGATGGCGGTATTGGAAGACACGGTGTACTCCAGGCCGCCGCCAATACCCCACGATAAATTGATGGGATTGACCGCCGACTGGATATTGTAGTCTTCCTGGCTATCTACATCAGCGTCGTTGAGGATATTGCCTTTGGCCTGGGTCCGAAAACCGAGCGCTATCCGCGGTTCTACGTAGTAGCGTACATAGCCAAACTCCTTGGTGCGCAGCTTCAGGCCAATAGGAATTTCGACGTACTGAATGCTGTATTTGAAATCGGTACCGCCTTCGTAGACGTTATCACCGGGTATTTCGGCCCCTCCCCAGATACTGACGGTGTCCACTGACTCCTCATAAAACAGCTTACCACCCGCATTGAAATGGAAACCGATACCCGTCGCCAGGGAGTAGTTTTCCTGGAAATAATATTCTCCGATCATGCCCAACTGCAAACCCAGGTTGGGGCCATTGGGGTTGATCTTGATCTCATCCGTGGTTAACCAGGAAATGGAAGGGCTGAGTTGAAAACCAAAGCGAACATCATTTTGGGCCTGAACGCTCCAGGTCAACAACATGAGCCCAAAGATTGCGAGGATATTTTTCATCGTGAACACATTTTTATTGTTAGAATTAAATTCAACGGCTTTGGAGGATGTTGTTTGGCGGCTATTTGGTAGTTGTCGTCAAAGGCAAATCCCCAATAGACTTTTAATAATACGCAAAAAAAACCGCAGCAAAGAATCAAAGGTATTGATTTTGAAGAGGTTTGTACCGATACCCACCCCAGTTGGCGTGAACAAGTTGATTTTTCTACTCCCCTGAGACGAAATTTTTTCCCAACTTGTTCGTTGGAAAGCCGAAGCAAAAATAGCTTTTTGATAAGTAATATCTGGTATGCAACAACATTGTAAGCAAAGTTTAACGATTTTATGCCTCTTCCTGCTCGGACTCACGGCCTGCACCCCTGCTAAACGACCACTACCCGACGTTAGCGGCGTGGAAGCGCCCCTGCAGGTGCAACGCTTCGAACAGGACCTCTTCCAGCTGGATACCAACAATTTTGCGGCGGCCCTGGCTACCCTGCCGGACAAGTACCCGGTATTTGCGGAGTTGTTCTGTACCCGTATCCTGGAGGCTGGCTCCCTGGCCAACCTGACCCAGCCACAGCTCGACTTCCTGCGGGGCTTTGTCGCTTCGCCCGTGTACCGGGCGGTCTACGATACCACCCAGCTCGTTTACCCCAACCTGAATGCCATCACCGCCGACCTTCAGCAGGCGCTGCGCTACTTTCGCTACTACTTTCCTGATGTGCAGGCACCGGAACACCTGGTGACCTTCAACTCGGCCTTCAACTACTCCACCATCATTTTTGGCGAAAACGAGCTGGCCGTCAGCCTGGATATGTTCCTCGGCAATGATTTCGATTACCAGCGCTACAGCCCCGGCGCACCGATCTTCTCGACTTACCTGGTGCGCACCTACAACCAAGACCACCTGGTGGCTGCGCTGTTGCGCGTGCTGATCGACGACCTGGTAGGCCCCGCCCCCGGCAACCGACTGCTGGACGAGATGATCCACAACGGCAAAAAACTGTACCTCCTGGACCAGCTCCTACCCACCACCGCCGATACCGTCAAATTTCGGGTGACGCCCCAACAGTGGACCTGGCTCCAGGAAAATGAACGCAACCTCTGGTCGCATTTACTGACCGAAGACCTGCTCTACAATTCGCGCTACCAGGACTTTCGCAAGCTCATCGAACCCAGCCCTTCGGGGGCCCCGACCTTGCCCGAAGAGTCGCCGGGGGAAGCGGCCAATTACGTCGGCTACCGCATTGTGGAACAATTTATGCAACGACATCCTGAACTTCCCCTGGGGGAGCTGTTGTTGTATAACCAGGCCCAGGATATCCTCGACCAGTCGCGCTACAAGCCGGCACGAAAGTAGTGGGGGCTCGTGGCGTGGCCATTGCTACAAAAATTAGCTTTAACTTAGAGCCTGTGGGGCGGGGAATTAAACCAAATTGCCCTGCAGCGCGTCTATAAATATAAAACAGATATGAGTGCACGTACCATCCCTTTGGTAGATTTATCCAAATTTGAACACGGAACACCTGCCGAACGGGAAGCTTTCGTGGCCGAACTGGGCAAGGCTTTTCACGAAATTGGTTTTGTGGGGGTGGTTGGCCACGGTATCCCCAAGCAGTTGATCGAAGACTTCTACCGCACGTCCAAAGCGTTTTTTGCCAGTGAACGACCGGTGAAGGAAAAGTACGAAATTGCGGGCCTGGCGGGCCAGCGGGGCTATACGTCCTTCGGCAAAGAACACGCCAAGGGCAGTACCGTTGCCGACCTGAAGGAGTTTTTCCAGATTGGCCAGGAGGTTCCTCCCGAGGATCCCCTGAAAGCGGAATACCCCGACAATGTGGCCGTGACGGAAATTCCCGAATTTACCGATCTAGGGATGCAACTCTACCGCGCCTTCGAACAAAAAGGTGGCGCCCTGCTGCGCGCTATTGCCCTGCACCTGCACCTGCCCGAAGCCTACTTCGATCAGCAAATCGACAAGGGAAACAGCATCCTGCGGGCCATCCACTACCCCCCCATCACCAGCGAGCCCAAATCGGCTATCCGCGCCGAAAGCCACGAGGACATCAACCTCATCACCCTGTTGGTGGGCGCCTCGGCCGGCGGCCTGCAACTGTTGAATATGGAAGGGGAATGGCTGGATATTCAACCCGAAGACGATGAGATTGTTATCAATGTAGGCGATATGCTACAGCGACTGACGAACAACTACCTGAAATCGACTACCCACCGGGTCGTTAATCCGCCCCGCGAACAGTGGCATTTGCCCCGCCTGAGCATTCCTTTCTTCCTGCACCCCCGGGGCAAGATGGACTTGAGTGTACTGGAAAGTTGCGTCACACCGGAGCGCCCGGTGGCCTACCCACCCATCACGGCGGGGGAATACCTGGACGAGCGCCTGCGCGAGATCGGCCTGAAAAAATAGTGCTTCAGCCGGTAACCGGAAGATAATTATTCAGCACGGTAGTGGAAATTCTACTACCTTTGCGCCATAACAATAGGCCAAAATCAATGAACCCCGGTGGGGAACACGTTTTGACCAACAAAACCTTTTAGCATGAATATCTTGCTGTTGTTCAATTTCTTAGGCCCGGAGATGATCGTAATCTTCTTCGCCATTCTCTTGCTGTTCGGAGGTAAAAAAATTCCGGAACTGATGCGTGGTATCGGGAAAGGGATCAACGAATTCAACTCGGCACGCAACTCGTTGGAAACCGAACTGAAAGCTGGCATGAAGGACGAGGAACGCGCCCGGCAACAGGCCAAGCAACAAGCCAGCCAGGAAGCCAAGCAGGAGGATTAAACGCTTCCTTTTTGCGCGTATCCTAATGCTGCCCTTACCGGGCAAAACGCCCCTACAGGCACTTCGGTGTTGTAGGGGCGTTTTTATTTTAACCTGTTGGTGGTGGTCAAACGAGGGGGATCCCCGCGGGCTGTCGAATCAAGGAAAACCTAATACGTTGTTGCTGTTTTATCCGAAATGGCGCATTTAAGAAAACCCATCCCCCGCCCACGCTAAAAAGCGTGGCAAGCTATTCCCTTTCAAGGAAGAGCTTACCACGCCCCTTCGGCGTGGGAGTCCAGACGCGCGATTTTTGCCGAGGCGAGTAGTAAATTCAACGCTGGCAGCTGGCCTGCAACAAGTCTAAAGCTACTGCCCCCAAGGCGAGGAACTACGGCTAGA